>Ga0315321_10000095_pt1 | contig 52348 bp, 37 predicted proteins | sample M180m21515metaG_FD_203464 | JGI IMG/M metagenome (GOLD analysis project Ga0315321, IMG submission 203464) | Ammonia-oxidizing marine archaeal communities from Monterey Bay, California, United States - M1 80m 21515 | ecosystem: Environmental > Aquatic > Marine > Intertidal zone | place: USA... | reverse complement strand
GCAGTGCAGATTTGGTGGTTCTACCGGATCAATGCCTTTCACCGCTGGCTTTGTCTGCAGTTGCAACTCAGCAAGCTGCAGAGAATCCAGAAAGCCCCCCGTTGGTGCATCCAACCACAGTATCAGCATGGATTGAAGAAGGCTTGATTCCTTTGTCGAGTTCAGACTTATTGCGTGGCCGCATCAAAACAGACCACTTGGTTACCAGCATCGATGCCGTTGCGATTGAGCTGGAAAATGAAACGGAAGATCCATCTGATTACCCAGCTGATTTCCAACTTCACTTCACCGACTCAAATGGAGTCAAGGACACATTGCGAGTGGAAGCGGTCGTGATTGCGACTGGTAGCCAATGTGACATTGAATTCATGTTTTCAGTGCCCTGTCCCTACCTTTATCGCATTGAATCAACCTCGCATCACGACGCTGCCGGTCTCCTTGCTGGTCGACGGCAGATTGTCGAAATATTCTCCCAACTTGCAGGCCGGGAAGATCTGGATTTATACCGTCCGCCTAGAGTATGAATCCTGACGGTTGTAACGATCATATTAGCTGTGTTCATCAGGTCACGCAGGTAAGCCAGCGTTTCTTTTCCACATTCCGCGACTCTGCGTTCAATGTGTCCTAGCATTACGTGACGAAGGTGTGATGGTCCCCTTGGGCATGTCTACCAGCGTCATGCGTATCAGCCGTATGAGACAGTCGTTCCTGTTTCATGGCATCCACGCAGCTCGGGGTAACTTCATGATCAAACTAACTCGACTAGACGGCGAATCATTTGTCCTGAACGCGGACTTGATTCGCTACATCGAACGACGACCTGACACCTTCATCACGCTCATCAGCGGTGAACGCATTGTTGTAGGTGAAACGATGGAAGTGGTGATTGAGCGTGCTGTGCAGTACCAACAGCAAAAGCACTTCATGCCAATGCCGACCGCGAGCTTCACAACCGCCACGGTTCCTACGCCCGCCACGAACTGATCATCGAAGATACAAAAAATGGACATTGCCAGTATCGTCGGCCTGTTTTTAGCGGTCGGCCTGATTATCGCCTCCATCATGCTTGGTGAAGCTCCCTTCACTGCCTTCGTGGATCTTCCGTCCATGTTAGTAGTGTTTGGTGGTGCAGTTGCCGCAGCCATGATCTGCTTTCCGCTTAACAGCATGCTGAAGGCACCTATGATCGCACTTAAAGTGTTGATGAATAAAAATGAGGATCGCATTGGATTGATCAAGCAGATTGTCGAACTCGCCGAGACCGCCCGTCGGGATGGACTTCTGGCATTGGAATCGAAAGTGTTGGAAATTGACAATCCGCTTGTGAAAACCGGCATCCAAATGGCAGTTGACGGCAGCACTCCTGATGTTGTCGAGGAAGTACTAAGAACAGAGATCGATGCCGTTGCCAGTCGCCATCGTGAGGGCAAGAGCATCATGGATCAGCTGGGAAGATTTGCTCCAGCTTACGGCATGATCGGAACTTTGATCGGGTTGATCATGATGCTTCAGGACATGAGCGACCCATCAGGAATCGGCAAGGGCATGGCCGTTGCTCTGATCACGACTTTGTACGGTGCCATCATCGCCAATGTGTTTTTCAGTCCATTTGCTGAAAAACTGGGAATGATGAGCCGTAACGAAATGGTCAGCTTTGAAATTGCAATACGCGGGGTCATGGCCATTCAATCTGGTGAAAGCCCACGTGCCATCGATCAAAAGCTGAGAACATTTCTGCCTCCAAAACAACGTGACATGGAGTAGCCGATGAACGATGAACCAGAAGAAATGGGAATTCCAGAATGGGTCGTCACCTTCGGTGACATGATGAGCCTATTACTGACTTTCTTCATCATGCTTGTTTCACTAAGCGAGATCAAAGACGACGAGACATACCAAAAACTCGTTGACTCTGTTCAACGCGAGTTTGGTTATTCACGTTCGTCAGAATCTCTCTCACCAGGAAAAAAGCGACCACGCAAGACAGAGTTCACACCACTGGCCACAACTGGTCGAGCCAAACGCAAGGACACCACAAAAGGCGGCGTCCCTGTCAAAGCTCCTGCGGGTGAAGAACCCCGTGTACGCATCGTTCGCCCAGGACAATTAACGGCCGTGGGATCAGTCATCTTTTTTGAGATTGGCAAAGCCACGCTTTCGCCGACAGCGCGAAAGGAGATTACACAGCTCGCCGATAAACTGCGGGGGAAACCACAGAAAATTGAAATTCGCGGCCATGTATCGCCAGCTTATGCAAACCGTGTGGATGACACCAAACTCACCATACAACTTGGCTTTGAACGTGCATTGAACGTACGTCAAGCATTGGTCAACGAAGAAGGCATCAATCCTGCTAGGTGTCGTGTCGCATCAGTAGGAGACAGCGAGCCGGTCGATACCTCAGCATCCGGCGATTCCAGTATTCCAAATCCAAGAGTAGAAGTGTTCATGCTGAATGAATCGTTTACAGATCCAAACGAACGCGATTCCCAGCGAACACCTGAGACACCCAGTGATGCAAAGAAGGAAAAAAAATAATGGCAGACGAAGAGCAACAACCCGAACAGAATACTTCCGTTGTCAGTGGCTTGGGTGGCCGCGGCATGATCATCGCGTTCGTTTCCGTCGTCGTTCTCATGGAAACAGCGATGTTCTTCTTTTTCATCCCTAGCGCTGATGAAGTCAGTGCGTTGGCAGAAGAGCGTTTAGTCGCATCGATTCAACAGGGTGACAATGACGCCGAAAAGAAAATCAAGGACGAGAACCAGATCAAGGAATGTAAAATTGGAAAGTTCGGTGAGACATTCAGCCCACAAGACACCGAACTTACATATCGGGTTGAAATTGACGTTTACGGGCTTGTAAAAGAGAAGTCCCATGATTCTTTCACTGCGGAATTCGCTGAGAAAGAAGGTCGTCTCAGAACAGCAATTCGCCGAAAAATCCGTAATAGTGACCTCGAAGAGCTCAGCAAGAACAATTTGGGCTTGCTAGAACGACGCATTTTGACGGAATGTAACCACCTACTGACCGACGATCTGTTGATTGGCGTTGGCTTTACCAGCTATCAACTCATCGAACAGTGAGCCAAAGACGCACTCTGTTTTCGTGAAACAGGCATGCGTGAAACATTCCTGCATCAATTCAAGTCCATGGAAGGACGACGCTGTGGCTGATCCCAACGACGAATCGACGCAAGCTGATGCAGCCGATGAAGTAGCTGCAAAAGAAGGCGAAGCAACAGAAGGCGAAGGCAATGCCGTCGCTGAAGAGTCTGCGAAAGCTGGCAGTGACGTACAAACTGCAGACATGGAAAAACTGCTTGACCAAGCAACCGAGTCTTTGGAACAAGTAGCCAGCGAGACAGCTTCGGCCGAAGCCAAACCGGCCCCCTTTGATCTAAACGATCTTTCTCCCACAGAAGAAAATCCGGAACGGCAGCCCATCGATTTGCTCGGGGAAGTCGAAATGGACCTCCGAATTGAGTTGGGGCGAACGCAAATGTGTCTCGATCAAGTGCTGCAACTCCGCGGTGGATCTGTTGTTGCACTCGATAAATTAGCTGGAGATCCCGTTGACGTCTTCGTCAATGGCCGACTAATTGCACGGGGAGAAGTCTTGGTCATGAACGACAATTTCTGTATACGAGTGACAGAACTGGTGGGCGCCTGAGCTCGCGAGCCAGTGTTTCACCAGATCATCAGGCTGCCATCCTCACCTCGCGGAACTGACCGTCATGAAGAAGTTGCTTTATCCTGCATTGACCGCAGTTATATGCCTCTGTGTTTCTGCGAGCCATTCGTCTGGGCAGGACGGCACCAACTTGATCCGCGAGCGAGGCATTGCGAAGACAATTCCATCGAGTGGAATGCGGGCGTCAACAGACGGTCAACATACGTCTGGAACGCGTCGTATGCCATCAGTGGGACCAACAACGAGTAGGCTGTCCGGAAACACTACATCGCTGGGGACGAATCCATCGGCCGAACGGGCCTTCCCAACTCTGATGCCAGTTGCAGGCACCAAAGATGGATCTGACACCGAACAAAAACCAAAATCTGGTTCTTCCAGCCCCCTGATAACTGTCAGTTCCAGTTTGGCGGTTGTGCTCGGCTTATTTGCGGCCTTGATCTGGGGCACCCGGAAATTTGGCGCGAGAGGGGGAGGAAACAAAAACATTCCCAAAGAGATTTTCCAAACACTGGGAAGTACGGCGATCGACCCGCGGACGCAAGTTTCCCTACTCCGATGTGGTCAACGCATCCTCATCATTGCACGTACCAATAATGGTGTGCACCCTCTGGGAGAGATCACGAACAAAGAAGAAGTTAACCATCTGATCGCAACCTGCACTGGTGATTCAAAACAGGAATTTCACAGCGCGTTGTCAGCTCTTGAGTCTGAGCCGGCGGGATCTGGCTATGTCGGCAGTCAACCCGATCCATCCGCCGCTCGCTCCCACGGACGACTATTTGCGAGTGCGTGATGCGAAAGCAAACAGTGACTCACAAGTACCCCCCATCCCCGTGCCTCCACGCCTTACTCGGGAAGCATTCCGATTCTTGTCAGCCAGTTTTGACACAATCCAGGCCACTGCGACGCACCCTGTAATTGCCGTGCCAACCCCACACCGTGTCTTCCCTCAGGAAAGATATGCAGTTCGGACAGCACACCATTTCGTTGCAGGGCCAAGTAGTACTGCAAGCTATTTTCCACGGGAACCACTTTGTCCTCCGCGGTATGAAAAAGAAACGTAGGTGGAGTGTCACTTGTCACTTGCCGTTCGTTGGACAGCGATTTGCTCAATTTTGGATCAGGATTCGCTCCAAGCAAATTTCGTTGGCTTCCACGATGAGTGTAAGGTTGGTCAAAGGCAATGACTGGGTAACAGAGGATTGAGAAATCCGGACGTGACGAAACCCTTGCAATGGGATCCTTCGCTGCCGGTTTTCCCACCAGAAAATGTGTCGAAACTGTTGAGCACAAGTGTCCCCCCGCTGAGAACCCAATTACTCCTACACGATCGGCATCGATATTTAGTTCCTTCGATCTTGCGCGCAGCGTTTGAATGGCTCGTTGCGCGTCCTGCATTGGTCGCGGGTGCCCATAGCCTTTGCCCTCATTTCCTTTGCCGCGTAGACGATAAGTACAGATAGCGGACTGAATTCCCATCGCTGCAAACCAATCAGCAAACTGGTATCCCTCATGTCCCATTGCATGCCCGTGGTAACCGCCTCCGGGCAAGATCACAACTGCAGCAGTGGGTAGATCAGATGCAACGCGTGTGAATATCAGTTCTGGAAGATCTCCATCCTTCTTTCCCCCTGCCCCCGGTGCTCCATCTGGCCACAACAACTCAGTTGTGCGACTCGTTGCTTCCGATTTTGCATCCTGCGACCACACAGGTGTCACCATCAGCATTGCCAGTGGCAAAAGAGCAAAACCGGCTATGGACCTTCCATTCATCTCAGAGAACCTCTCAGGAGTATCAAAAAACAACTATGTCAGGCTGATATTTTAGACGATAAGCAGTCAGCGTGATGCAAGCTGCTGGTGAGCATTTGATGTCACCAACACGACGCTTTCATACACGTAACCCCCGCACTAGGTGCTTCCTCACCTCACGTCACCCAGAACAACGACAAAAAATTTGGATCGTTGCAGGAGTTTCCTGCCACCTGCCAAAAATGCGCAAGAAAGCGTAGGCTGAGTTGGGATCCAACATCACAAAAAGGTCCAACGAACATGCCACCATGGATTTGATTCGCCTTGTCAAGCTCTGTGTTCCGTCCTGAAGACCCTGCTCAAACAACCGGCCATCGGCTGCGTTGGAAGCTGTCTCTGTGGCGTGCCATTCTGAGCACCGCATTGGGCGAGCGTCTCGTTTATCGAGGCGATTTCGCATTGGGAACGCTGATGCGTTTCCTGCCAATCGTTACGCAAATATTCCTGTGGTACGCGATTTTCGACTCGATTGAGGCCACGCAAGGAGGCAGTCTCCAGAACACTGAGATCCGTGGGTTCCATTTCACGGACATCGTGGCCTATTACCTGCTTACGATGGTAGCGAGAGCATTTTCGAGCATGCCGGGCTTGGCTTCCGGCATCGCAAGAGAGATTAGAGACGGGGAAATCAAGCGATACCTGATACAGCCGATTGACCTAATCAGCTTTCTACTTCTAACTCGAATCGCACACAAATTGGCCTATTACGCAATTGCAATTGCCCCGTTCGCACTCGTCTTTTTTCTATGCCGCGATTACTTCGCCGCTGGTTGGCCCGCATGGCCTGTTCTGGTTGCATTTACGGGTTCACTGATCATGGGATTCCTGATTGGCTTTTTCCTTGAGGCAGCGATCGGCATGATCGGATTTTGGTTTCTGGAAGTCTCATCGCTTCTTTTTGTCTACATGCTCTTTAGCTTTTTTCTGTCAGGCCATATGTTTCCATTGACCATGCTGCCTGACAATGTCGCGACTTTTGTGAATTTCCTGCCCTTCAAATACTTGGCGTACTTTCCTGCGGCTATTTTTCTTGGCAAGATTCCAGAAGAGGATCTACCAATGGAGCTTGCGATTGAAGCCTGCTGGCTAACCTTTTTCATTGTCGTCTGCCGGATCGCCTATGCTCGCGGCGTACGACGTTACAGTGGGTTCGGAGGTTGAAGATGGAGCAAGATTCCAGATCCGACCCAAAAAAATACGGGAAGGTGTTCCTCACCTTTGCACGCAACAGCCTCGTTCGAGACATGACGTTTCGAACTAACTTTGTGCTGCAATGCATCAGCAGCCTTGGCTGGACACTGATGAACGTTGGCTTTTATCTCATCATTTTCCAGTACACCACGTCAATCGGCGCTGAAAGTGGTTGGGACCGCGACAAGTTTTTTCTGTTCATCGCAACGACATGGTTTATCAACAGCTTGGTTCAGGCGTTCTTTATGCCCAATGCGGAAGAGTTCAGTGAATTGATTCGCACGGGTGGCCTTGACTTTGCTCTCCTCAAACCCATTGACACTCAATTTCTCGTCTCTTTTCGACGAGTTGATTGGAGTGCGCTATCCAATTTTGCAGCTGGTTTTGTGATTGCCTTGATCGCGTTGTACTCCCTCGCAACTCGACAAGTTGATCCCATGACGCCAAGCCTCTTGTCCGCACTGCTGTATGTGATTTTTGTTGCGTGCGGTGTTGCCATCATGTACTCACTGATGATTTGCTTGAGCGCGACCAGCATTTGGCTAGGACGCAACCAAACACTCTACAACTTCTGGTTTTACATAACGAACTTCAGTCGTTATCCCATGGAGATCTACGACCGCGGTTGGGGCAGACCGTTGTATGGTTTTTTTACTTTCATCATCCCAGTCTTGCTGGTAGTAAACATTCCCGCGCGCATTCTTGCCAGACCAATAAGCCCCCAAACCTGGCAAGACCAACTGCTAATCGGCTGGGGGTTGGTGGCGACTCTGCTGAGCCTTTGGATCAGTCGCTGGGTATTCAAACGCGCCCTGCTTAGCTACCGAAGCGCAAGTTCATGATTGGCTAAAGAGTGCGTTTTCGATTGCGTGACAGCGCCACATCGCGGCAACATCACTGCCCCCTCTAACTTCCTTGCGTCATGAATCCTGCACTGGATCCGTTCATTCGGGGTGGGGAGCGTTCCACTTCAGCGCAGCTGGTGAAGACTCCAGTCCTGCAGTATTGATTGAAAAAACACGATACTCACAAGGCTTTGCAACCGAACCTTGCCGGTCCCTACATTGCATTTTGGCAAGAGGCTGAGTTGGCGTGTCCGAGTAGTTCATCACTTGAAAGAGGGGACGTCCATACCGAGACGTTGGCTTTTCCGGCAACCGCGCGATCGTTTCACCGTTGCGCTCAATTCGAAAACCACCAAGCCCACTTTCGAAATCGGCATCCGCTTTCCAGGTGAGCAACGTGCTGTCACCATCCGCACACGCTGTCAATGCACGAGGGGCAGCAGGAACTGACAAATCCTCCGGCAACGTTCCGAGCCGTACAAAAGTCGACCAGCGGTCTGCGAAAAACTCATCGGGTAACCACGAAGCATTTTGTTTTTCACCCGGATACTGATCTGAAGAAAAAACTTCCCCCGACTCCGATCCAAACCACGACCGCGACATGTCAACGGGCTGCAATTTCACCGGGAATGCCACCTCATCGGGTAGCCGCATCTTCAGACAACTATCCAAGAACGGAATCGCTAGGTAACGCGAATCTCCACACTCATGGCCAGTCTTTGGATCTGGAGCAATCCCAAACGGCGCACCTTCAAGTCGATACGCTGTCTTCATCGCTTGCAAACCATCCCAGGCGCGATGAAATCTTTCGTGAGTGCGTTCTTTAGCTCCCGGGCACGCCATGACTGGTACCTGATAAATGCTTGATTCCAAATCAGGTGCTTCAACATCACCCTGAGTCCAGTAGCCGAATGCTGTTCCTGATTGAAGCCAAATTGCAACGATTCGCTCTGGGTGCATTGTCTGCATCAAACTAGCCCAGAATCCACCACCAGAATGCCCCCACAAGCACCATGGCACTTGCCGCAGTTCGGCATGTCCCGTCTGTTCGGAAAATTCACTCAAAGCCTGCAGGAATCTAACACCTGAACCCTTTCTGGGATCACACCACATACGACAGTCGCTTCCCTTTCTTCCCTCATAGGAGGAACCAAGTAAAGCGCAATCCCATTTCTTGGCTAATGCACGCCAGTGCAAATCGCAAACGGCCGTTAAGCCCGCGTTGGACGCGCCTGGACCGCAACCATGCTGATGAACGATAACCCCTCGAATCTGATCAACTCCAGGTGGCAACCACAGGTCGTAGTCAACAAACAATTCCAACTCACCCGGCACGTTGGAAGCAGGAAAATAACAACGATATACATCGCCGTATTCTGACTTCGGAGCATCCTGATGCCGCAACACTCGTGATGCTATCTGCTTCTCAATTTCTGCGGAAAGATTTTTGGCTTCTTTCATGGGTAACCCTGGTTTCATTCCGGGGCGATCATGTCCCACTTCACTCAACCAAGCAGCGTGCATGATCTTCTGTCGTCGTTCAATCAATACTTTGAGAGATTCATCGGGTTCAATTTTCTCACCCACATCCCAAGCTTGAAGAACGGCATCGGCAATGACAGTGTGTCCCTCATGATTCACATGCACGCCATCTGTAGACATTGTGAACTTGGGATTCATTTTTCGCTTGGACGTGACGTAGTGTGAAACCGCCGAATGAAGATCAATTACCATCTCAACCTTGTCATTCTGCTGGCGGATCCACTCAGCATATCGTGCCATTACGCTGTCATAGTCTTGGTAAATCGCCTTCCAAGAATACTTTTTTTCTCCCAGTGGCAACAGTTTCCCCTGCTGCTTCAGTGGCAATGGGTCAAAAGCGGGAGGAGTCATCAAAATCAGCTGGGCATTAACAGCATTTACCTTGGAAATAATCTGCTTAATACCCAACTGGTACGAGAGGAACCGATCTTCTGAGAACGGGTAGTAAATCCCATCGTTCATTCCATAGCATGCGACCACAACATCAGGATTGGTCTTCTTCAAGGCAGCATCAATCCTCGAGTGAACATTGGGCCTAGGAAACGGATGCTCGGGCTCTGATAAACCGCTACATGTCTCACTTGGCAAACCAAGATTGATCAATACGGCATCATGACCATGAAGACGCAATTGAGTTTCAACCAGTGAGATGTAATCGCCGGCATGAGTGATTGAATCACCCAAAAACAGGATGCGTTTCGCCGTTTTTGGGAACACATCTTCCGCACGGGATACAGCTGATAATGAGACGCACACCACAGCAAGTGCAAGCATTCCGCAAATGCAATTGGCCATTCTTTTGACAACGATCATTTCTCTTCCTAAGGAGCAATACGGAGCTTCAATGATTATTCGTCTTCGATGGACATCAGGCACCGATGCCTGCTAACCACAGCAGCAGTCCAATCACCAGTGCACATACAACGCACGAAATCACAAAACCAGTGACATCCATTTTCGTCGGGCGAACAAACTCCCAGTCAGAGTCTGGAAACAATTTGCGACCTGTTGTTGAAGACGGATCCTGATATGCGAGTTCCAGTGCTTCGCTATCTGCCTGCGGATCGGCTCGAACCGGCGTGTTCATCTTTGCAAAGTATCTGTCTAGGACAGCCTTGCTGCCGCGTGGTGTAATCAAGCTAAGTAAGAACAGGACAGCGAAAGGCAACAACAGACGGGTCGGTAGCCGAAGTGTTTCAAGGGTAGCCTTATTCGCATTCGACAGATCAATCCCCATCAAGCCGTAAAGCAGGAAATCGATTTTCAGCGTTCCCACACCACGCTGCTTACCAACCAATCTCTCAGTCTTGACCAACATACCAGCCTCTTCGGTGTTACTCACCAGCTCCCTTGAAATGTTTCCTTCAGGCTCTAGGTTCGTCCAATAAATAGGTTGCCCCCCACTCTTGACGACAATTTCAATCGGCTCGCCGACCTTTGCAAATGGCGGCTCGGATCCTAGTTGATCCATCTCCTTGTCCAATTTACTTTTGCCCTGCTTGTCGTCACTGGCAAGAATCTGCTCCTTCAATTCGTTTCTCGCCATGCCCCATGCCTCATGCCGAGCGATGTCCGATTCGGTCGCTGGACGCACAAGTGTTTTAGTCACAACATTTGTTGTGGTCGCGAGTCTCTGGTTCGTGCTCAAGTCTGTAAGCTTCGGCACAACGACTGGCAAAACAAAAAACAGCATCAATGAAGTTGCAATCGTTCCCCAAACAGCGAATCGGTTCACTCGCCGCCAATACATTCCCAACCAGAACGGTGCTGCAAACAGGATTGGCAATTCAATCGCCATTTTGAATTGCCCAAAAACATCAGCATAAGTCAGTGCAATGAAAGCGGCTCCGACAATGATGATCAAGCCAGTCATCCTGCCAACTCGAACGTATTTTTTTTCATCCGCATTTGAGTTGATGTACGGCGCGTAAACGTTTCTAACCACCAAGGCTGACGTCACGATCATGTAGGTATCAGCAGAGCTCATCATGGCGGCCAAAAGACATGCGAACATCAATCCGACCAAGCCCAGATTCATCGGCCCTAGGATTTCGCGTGCCGCGACCCCCCACACGCGATCCGGATCTGCAGCAATTTCGGCACTGCCCGCTAAGAGTGCTAGCGCGATCAAGGCTGTCAGCGCCCAGCCAACAGTACAAAGTCGCTTGAGAAAGTTACCAACAACTAATCCGATACGGGCCTCTTTTTCTGTCTTGGCCGAACCGCCGCCAGTCGCGATGAAGTGTGGTTGCACGACCACCCCAACGATACTGATTAGAGATAAAGAAATGATGAACGGAAGAGGAAACTCACCACTACTTGGCCCGGAGAAAAGGCTGAAGCAATCAGCTGACACACGTTCGTGCATGATTCGGAAACCATCCATCAAACCCTGCTCACCTGGCCCACCAAACGTCTCTGCAATCGACCACAAACCGTAAGGAATCAGCAACACTGAAAGAATGATAATGAACAAACCTTGAATCAGATCAGTCCAGTAGGCTGCCGCCAGTCCACCAAGCACGCCATATAGGATCACGACCCCAGCAATTACTGGAATCAGCGTGTACTTCAATTCATAGCCGAACAATCCTTCATCAAACCCCAGCAAGGGAGCTGAAAATTTTGCAACCGCAGAGAACATCGTCGACAGATAGAACATATAGAAGACGATCGCAAACAGCGTATATGCCACTCCCATGGAACGTGATTCATATCGCTCGACGAACCAATCACCCAACGTCAGGTGCCGCATCCGGCGGTACCAGACCGCAGTGATCCAGTAAATCGGCGTCACAAACAACCACATCAAGGCTGACCAAACGCCACTAAGGCCACTTGTCCACGCAGTCTTTCCGACCATCACTGGCTCGTGAGCCCCCGTTCCTGCACCAAAAGCAGCAAAGGTCTGGAGCAGCTTTCCAAAGCCACGCCCACCCATGAAATAGTCTTCTTGATCCTTGACACGTCTCATCGCCCAAAAGCCGATGGCGATCATCCCCACGAAATACAGAATCAGGACGATATAATCGATTAGTTGCATAGCAAATCTGCTGGTTGGACCCCGTTGATCGGGGCAAGAAGCGGAATAACAAGGTCGGTAAATCGCTGCCTAGTTTAGTGTCAAATGCCTCACCGATGCGGCGTTCGCAAAGAAATTCGACAGGTTCACAGGCCGTCTTCTGCGACCTCAAAATGAGCAAAAGCCCAAGGTTCAGGCAAGTTTGAAGTGTGAGTGGTTGCCGGATCAGTTGCTCCCCACTAACAATTACGCATGCCTACCCAACCCAGCCGCAACCGATTTTCTGAATATCGCCAAAGCGTTCGTGACCGAAATGCAAGCGGCCAGCGGCCAAAAAGTCATGGCCACAGCGAACGCAACCCAAAAAAACTCGGTGAACGAGATCGTAAATTCTGGGAGTTGTTTTCGCAGTTCCTGACTCTGACTGCAAAACACCGAGGACAAATTCTCGTCGCACTTGCTTTGCTGACAATTGGAATTGGCCTCCGCCTGATTCCCCCACTCGGGACCAAACTGGCGATTGACTCTGCATTAACAACCCCTCCAAAGGCATTGCCCAACTGGTTGCAGACATTACCGCTCCCAACCGATCCCATGAGCCTGCTATTCACGATTGCGGCACTGGTGGTTGTCGTCACCATGATTTCGACCATCGTCCATCTCTGCAGCCGCTGGATCGCAACCAAGGCAGTCAATCAAACACAGGTCAATATTCGACGTCGTGTTTTTGAACATGCCGTCAAACTACCGTTAAACAATGTCTATGACATGAAAAGCGGCGGAGTCGCAAGTTTGATACGTGAAGACGCGGGCGGTGTCGCTGATCTAATATTCAGCATGCTCTACAATCCTTGGCGAGCAATCATTCAATTTGCCGGAAGTCTGATCATCCTGATGCTTGTGGACTGGAAACTGATGGTTGGCGGATTGCTGCTGCTTCCAATCGTGTGGGTAACCCACCGCACATGGATCAATCGAATTCGCCCGCTCTATCGAGACATTAGAAAACAACGTCAGCGCATTGATGGTAATGCGACAGAAACGTTCAGTGGCATTCGAGTGGTTCGCACCTTTTCTCAAAGTCGCAATGAATCTTCTCGATTTGTGCGTGAGGGCGACTTCCTTGTTCGGCAACAGCTTTTCACTTGGTGGTGGACTCGAATCATTGAGACGATATGGGAAGTCGTCGTACCGCTAGCATCGACCGGACTGTTGCTATACGGCGGTTACCAAATCATCTACAACGAATTGACTCTCGGCGATTTGATGATGTTCCTTGTTTATTTAACCATGTTGTTGGATCCCTTAGCGACCATTGCGGCAAGCGCCGTCTCATTCCAAAACAACCTTGCCGGGCTCGACAGGGTGTTGGACGTACTAGAAATCGAAGACGAGCTCGAAACCCATCCTGAAGCAGTCTCCCTTTGTCGTGAAAATGTAGGAGGCGCACTTGCAATGCGTGATGTGTCATTTGCATACCCCGAATCCGACACGATGGTGTTGCAGGACATCAATCTAGAAGTCGAATCTGGAGAAACCGTTGCTCTGGTGGGACGCAGTGGTGCTGGAAAAACCACATTGACTAACCTCATCGCAAGATTTTACGACGCTGGCTCTGGAAGCATCTGTCTGGATGGACGAGATCTCCGTGACATCAAGCTGAACAGTTACCGCAGTTTGCTCGGAATCGTCGAACAGGATGTATTTCTATTTGACGGAACCATTCGCGAAAACATTGCCTACGCAAAACGGAACACCAGCGATTCGCAGGTAATCCAAGCAGCCAAAGCTGCTGCAGCAGATGAGTTCATTGAGCAACTACCGAATGGGTACGATTCAATCATCGGCGAACGCGGCGTCAAATTATCTGGTGGGCAACGGCAGCGAATTGCTATCGCTAGAGCCATTCTTGCAGACCCGAAAATTCTGGTGCTGGATGAAGCGACTAGCAATTTGGACAGTGAGAGCGAACGACTCATTCAGAACAGCCTTGCCGATTTGCTTCAGGACCGAACTGCTTTTGTGATCGCGCACCGCCTAAGTACAATTGCCGGAGCAGATAAGATCGTTGTATTGGAAGCTGGACGTATCGTCGAAGTGGGAAACCATGATGAACTGTTAAAATCTGGTGGCAGATACCGAGACATGGTCATGTTGCAAATGAGCGACTCAACAAGCAGCGAAACTGAACGACAATAGCACATCGGGGTGGATCGGCACTCTGTTGGCTCCTTGATAGTTAGCGGCTTGGTATACTGGCAAGCTTTCGATTCATCACCGCCTCGCCCTTCCTTTCTTCTCGAATTTGACACGCAATGAAACCGTACATCTTCTTGCTGCTGATTTCACTTCTCAATCTCTGTAATGTGCCAACTTCCTTGGCGGGTGATGCAGATTGGCCTCAGTGGCGGGGACCAAAACGCGATGGCCATTCAGCTGCTAAAAACCTGCTAAAAACCTGGCCTGAAGGTGGCCCTGAGCTCAACTGGACCTTCGCTGATGCTGGGATAGGATATTCAACAATCGCGATTGTTGATGATTGCATCTACACACTTGGATCCGATGAGAATGAGTGCTTCGCATTGTGCTTGAATCTGAAAGATGGCTCATTGAAATGGAAAACTGGATTCAGTAGAGCGGGGAATCCGAAGGACTACAATCAAGCGTGGGGAGGAGGGCCCCGGAGCACACCTACAGTGGATGACGATCAGGTCTTTGTGCTAAGCGACATTGGGGTTCTGGCATCACTCGAAAAAGACACTGGCAAAGTGCAATGGAAAACCGACCTCGTGAACGATCACGATGGCAAAATCCCCTACTGGGGTTACAGCGACTCACCCTTGGTTGACGGCAACCGGGTTGTTACCACCCCTGGTGAAGAAAAGTTCCTTCTCGCTGTGGATCGCATCACTGGCAAAGAATTGTGGGATAGCCAAGGATACAACGAAGGAGCCCAATACGTTTCTGTGATGAAGGGCAGAGTAGACGATATCAACTTCTACATTTCTGCGAGCAAAGCAGGACTTGTAGCCTTCGATACAGAAAGTGGAAAGAAGCTGTTTTCGGATACCTCAAGTGGTAATACCATCGCCGTCATCCCAACGCCGATCCTTCATCAGCGTCAGATTTACCATACAAGTGCCTACGGTGCTGGCAGCACGTTGATCAATCTTGCCAAGAAAGGGCAGGGTGCTGTGAATGCAGAACCGGTGTACCACTTGACCGGCAAAACCATGGAGAATCACCATGGTGGCGTTGTGCTGGTCGACAAGACGATATTCGGCTTCAGCAAAGCGAATGGCGGTGTTTGGATGGCACAGGATTTTGAAACAGGTGAAACACTCTGGGAGGAAAAAATCCGTCCCAACAAGAGCGGTTCTATCTGCTACGCCGATGGTCGACTTTATTGCTACAACGACAAAGATGGAACCGTGTTTTTGATCGAACCAAGCCGATCAGGCTGGAAACAAAAAGGATCGCTCAAGCTACCAAAGCAGACCGAGATACCACGAGGCAAGGGAGCTATATGGGCCCATCCAATCGTTGCCAATCAAACTTTGATCATCCGCGACCAAGACTTGATTTACGCTTTCGACATCGCCGACTAACTGCCCCATTTCTCAGCAAATCGAACCCGGGCTGAGATTCAAAACAGAGTGGGTGAAGAGGTCAACCCATCCTAACATTCGATGACGGTTAAAGCTCAGATGTCACAACCGTGAGCCTAGCGTTGGTAGATGGGCAGATAACCCTTGTCCAACTGGAGCATGATTAGGTTACACGCAGTCACATAGACCGGATGCACTTGCCCTTGCCAAGATCCATCAGGACGCTGCTGACCGACTATTTTGTCGTACAGACGATCCCTGAAAGGCTTCCAAAGTTCATCACCCTGACGATAAACAACCTGACTGTAATAGAGATATGTATAGTGCCAATGTCCGAAGGATCGTCCTCCGAGATCATGCAGTGATTGTTTGGCATACTTCAACATGTCCGGGACGTGCTCACCATCATAATCGCCCGCATTGTAAAGCGCAGCGAGTGCAGCGGCTGTAATCGCTGGCCGGCTTGTTCCGCGCTGCTTGCTGCTGTAACTGATGCCACCGTCGGGATTCTTGCAGCCGTAAATATACTCCTTAGCATTGTCGATGACCTTGCCACTGACAGGAATTCCTGCGTTGCGACATCCACGGAGTCCCTGTACCTGTGTGATAGTTGTTGATCCCTCATCAAAGTTGTTTCCTGACGCGGCAGAAACATAACCCCAACCACCAGCTTCTGTCTGAGCATTGCCACTGAACTGTACAGCACGTGTTAAGACATCCACCAATTCCTCGCGTCGATCAATCAAGCCTTCCTCACCCAGCACCTGAGACATCAAGAGCATGGCAAATCCGTGACCGTACGTATAACGTGAATCAGTTGTGGGATCACCGATCAAACCATTACCACGACTCTTGCTGATCAGGTAATCGGTTGCTCTCGCAATTTGCTTTGCATACGGACCTTGAGTGGTGGTGCTTCCGCTTGCGATTAGAGCAGTTGCTGCGAGTGAGGCCATCGCAGTGGGATAGTCATTCGTATTCCATTTCCCACGAGCGGACTGGGTACGACTGAGCCACTTGAGACCTTTCGAAATTGATTCATCCCAAGTGACTTTGGAATCGGCAGCGTCTGCCGAACACGCAATGCCACCCGTTACTGTTAAGACAGCAGCGTTGCGAAGCCAGTCTCGGCGTGTATGACTGTTTTTCATGACCTTATTCTCGTTCGTCACATGTTTCAAATTCGGGGCAATTTCCCCCGCTATTGGCAGATTCACCGGCGGATCGGTCCACCTACAAACCTATTGTACTACGAGGTGTCAACGGAATGGGAATTCAAATTGTTCGCACCATATGGTGTAAACCTCTCCGCTGCTGGCACTTAGGACAAAAAAATGTACTCCTCTGTGCCTGTACAATCCTTCGTATCCGACCTTTTTTGCAGCGCACACAAGATTGATCAACTCGGTCATAAACACGGTGATAATTTTGGTACCCACCCTCGCCATTGAGTGCATTGCGGTAAGTTCCGTCGCTTAATGTACTACCTTCATGCTGGATTGCTTCCAGCAAAACTGCATGAGTTGCCTGCTGTATTCGTTTCCACTGGGAACCTGTTAGACGATCACAGCGGGTTCTTGGGTCAATCCCGGAAAGAAACAAAAGTTCAGCGGCATAAAGATTCCCGATACCTGCAACGACAGCTTGATCCAGCAGCGCAACCTTAATCTCACGTCGACTTGCTTTCAATTTATCCTTCAATTCGCCGTCAGTGATTTGCAATGCATCAGGCCCCAACTTCCCATCAACTTTGACTTTCAATTCATCAGGTGTCAGCAGCCTTACCGTCCCGAGACCGCGCCGATCCCAAAACAATAATTGATCACTCGGCCCACCTTTTAAAGTCAAACGCAACCGCAGATGCTCCGGTCCCGGTGGATCAGCCAACAATACCAAACCAGTCATTCTGGGCTCGATCACGATGGCATCGTGGTTTCCAAGATGAATCAACACCCGCTTTCCACGTCGTCCAATATCTACGATTTCTTGATCACGCACTCGACGGTCAAAGGTGCGAATACTTGGCTCAAGTAAGATTGGTCTCAAGCGGCATTCTGGCCGTTGAGCCTTCATGATGTGACTGCCTAACACAGGCAACACACCCCGACGCATAGTTTCTACTTCTGGCAATTCAGGCAAGGGACCATCCGAATACAGAACATTTGAGTCACGAACAGTAGCATTCTCATTCTCAGTCTCAGTCTCAGTCTCAAAAATGATACTCATTCACAGTAGCGATCCTCGTTGAGCGACGCGAACAATTTAAGAATAAACTCGACCTTCAGAACGATAACGATTATCAAGCAGTGCATCAGTATGATTTGTGCTATGAAATGCTCGCCAACCGCCTAAACCGGCAAGCACTGCATCGAGAGCATCTCCACCAGAATCCTGCATGATCACACGTCTGCGATGGCTAGAGATGCTAGGTGACGAAGGAATTCTTCGATTTTCAGCGTTGCCTGAAAAATCTTTCACAGAAAAGAGTTTTGGTAAAGCATGAATACCTCGCATTATCAACGTTCGATTTGATCGGTGGACGGATGTTGGGGGCTTTCCTCCAGATTGCTTGTAACGCGAGTGCGGCAGTCCCCAATATTTTAAGGAACTGGACGGACAAGACTCGACGACAATTCGGCTCGCCGATTCCATCTTATGATACTGGAACGGAATCACCGCGGTTCCCGGTGTCTTGGAAATGGGCAACAGCACATCCCTCATCCCATGAAACGTTTGGTAAATAATGCGATAGTGGTAACTATCAAACGGCGTGGAAGTTTCGACATCTGTTTTGCGACGAATCCTACCGTTCGACACAATCTCACGAGCGGTCACCGAGAGTTGCCGACCGAACGCAGCAGCAGGGTTTCCGCTTCCACCATCCGGTTCAAAACTTAAAACCATGTCTAATTGTGCCATCCAGTCGTCACCGCCCAATTCAATTGGCAGTCCAAAGGGGAAATCCATTGCCCAGAGAGTGTCTTGGCTGGCGGAAATTTGTTCGGCCAAGTAGCTACAAACCGCACTTCGCTCGTCTGAACCGGCTAATTTCCCCAAAGATGCCAGTTGGACCAATTTCAGAGTCTCTGCCGACCAATCGGCCTCAAACTTAGCCATCCAAGCAGTTTTTCCGGATTTACTGGCACCACTGAAATCCACTCCGCAGACGCGTTGCAATCTTGGCGCTTTCATTGGGTTCCCAGCGGTCGCGTTGACGTCATCGGCAACTAGAGTGAGAATCGGGGTTGGTGATGTCGGCACGTGTCCTGCGGTCCTTATGACTTGTGGGCGGGTCTGCTGACGGCCCTTTGAGTTGTCCTGCCAGAGAATTGCTTCCATGAGTACCGTACCCGGCGCGTCGAGTGCCACCGCCTCCGTTCCTGACGCTCGCGGCCGTTTCGGCGAATTCGGCGGCCGATTTGTTCCTGAAACGCTCACCCAAGCACTGGATCAGCTTTCGGAAGAATACGAGAAAGCACAGCGGGATCCTGAGTTTCAACGAGAATTAAAGGTTCTTTTGAAGACGTTCGTAGGTCGACCCAGCCCCCTCTACTTCGCACGACGACTCACGGAAGCGGTGGGTGGGGCCCAAATTTGGCTCAAACGCGAAGATGTGAACCACACGGGTGCACACAAAATCAACAACACCGTCGGACAGGCTCTACTTACGCTGAGAATGGGAAAGACTCGTGTGATTGCTGAAACAGGGGCAGGCCAGCACGGAGTAGCGAGTGCCACTGCGTGCGCCCACTTCGGTCTACCATGCACCGTTTATATGGGCAGCGAAGACATCCGACGCCAGAAGCCAAATGTATTCAGCATGAAGCTAATGGGCGCAGAAATTTGCCCGGTCGAAAGCGGATCCAAGACACTTCGTGACGCAGTCAATGAGGCGATGCGCGACTGGATGTCATCCGTCGAGCAAACGCATTACATCATCGGTAGCGCGATTGGCCCTCACCCGTTCCCGATGATGGTCCGTGATTTTCAGTCAGTCATTGGACGTGAGACACGCGAGCAATGCTGCGATTCGTTTGGCAGATTGCCTGATTGTGTGGTTGCCTGCGTCGGCGGAGGCAGCAATGCCGCTGGAATGTTTTATCCGTTTGTCGAAGATGAAAACGTAACACTCATTGGCGTTGAAGCGGGAGGTCGGGGCAGTGAGCCCGGTGAGCATGCGTCTCCACTCTCATTTGGAAATCCCGGTGTCCTGCATGGCAGCTACAGCTACGTGATGCAGGACGACGATGGACAAACGTGCGACGTGCACTCCATGAGCGCAGGACTGGATTACCCAGGTGTGGGTCCGGAACACAGTTACTGGAAAGACACCGGACGCGTAACCTACTCCGACTGCGGTGATAAAGCTGCGATGGATGCCTTTGACAAACTAGCTCGGACAGAGGGTATCATCGCTGCATTGGAAACAAGCCACGCGATTGCCAAAGCGATGGAACTTGCCAAAAACATGCCAACTGATTCACATTTGGTCGTCTGCCTTTCAGGTCGAGGTGATAAGGATGCAATGGAGATTGCGAGACTACGTGGCGAAAACTGGTAACCTCAAATCTCCAACGTCGTGCATTCATCGAGTTGTTGGATATAACACACTCATCTCTTTTCGCGTTAACAACGCAGCATCAGCCCGGCGACTGCTGAGCCCTACACCCCAACAATGACGCATATCACATGACTAAACTGACTTGGCTGAGCCACGGCGGATGGATAGTTGAAAACGATGAGCACCGAATCCTTATCGACCCATTCCTAACCGACAATCCAACAGCCTTGATTTCAGCTGATCAACTACAGAATGTCGATCACATTTTGATTTCGCATGGACACTTCGATCACGTTGCAGATGCCGCAGTAATTGCCAAAGGACACGATGCTACCATTGTCGCGATCTATGAAATTGCGGAGTGGTTTACGAACACCCAGCACGTGCAGTCGGTCATCGGAATGAATATCGGAGGTCAACTCGAATTACCTTTTGGCTCGGTGAAGATGACGCCAGCCCTTCACAGCAGCCAACTTCCAGATGGAGCATATGGTGGAGAACCTGCTGGATTCTTGGTCACGATTGACAAGACACGTATTTATTTTGCCTGCGATACTGCATTGTTCAGTGACATGAAACTCTATGCGGACAACGTCGACGTTGCTGTCTTACCCATAGGCGATCTCTTCACGATGGGCATCGAAGACAGCGTCACAGCTACTAAGCTGATCAATCCCAAAAAAGTTTTGCCAGCTCATTATGGGACATGGCCACCCATCGCTCAGGATGCAAACCATTGGGCGGATCGCATTCGAAGCGAAACAGATGCCGAACCGATCGTACTTCAAGTTGGTGAATCACTCGAACTGTGACAATCGGTGTGAAATCAGACGTGAAATCATCTTGGTCGACAGCATCTGGCGAATTTACCGATAACATTTCTGGCGTGCATTAAATCATGCCAGAATTTCTTGTACCACCTTTGCATCTTCGACTCCCGTGAGACGCATATTCAGCCCTTGAAATTTGACGCTAAATTTTTCATGGTCAATGCCCAATGCATGCAGCATTGTGGCGTGTAAATCTCTGACGTGCACAGGATTTTCTGCTACTGACAGTCCAAGATCATCTGTTACCCCATGGCTGATCCCGGGCTTCACTCCTCCGCCAGCCATCCAAAGTGTGTAAGCGTCAATAAAATGATCACGACCGCCCACTTTTTGGTTGCGAGTTTCGCCCATAGGAGTACGACCAAATTCTCCGGTCCAAACGACCAGTGTCTCATCTAGCAACCCGCGTTCCTCCAGATCCTCAATCAACGCAGCAGATGCCTGATCCACCTGACTGCAACACTTTTCCAAATCTTTGCCGAGCGTCTGTCCGGGACCGCCATGGTGATCCCAGTCTGTATGGTAGAGCTGCACAAATCGGACTCCGCGTTCTACCAGTCGCCGCGCCAGCAGACAATTATTCGCATATGAGGCACCGCCAACCTTTGCTCCATATCTGTCGATTGTCTGCTGGGACTCGCCACCGATATCCATCAATTCCGGCGCACTTGATTGCATTCTGTAAGCCATTTCGTAAGCCGCAATCCGAGTTTCGATTTCACTGTCACCAGTGGCCTGCAGTCGCTGTCGATTCAACTCTGCCACTGCATCATGGAAGTCTCGTGTGGGTTCCCCACGAAAACCCACAGGACTTGTCAGATTAACAATTGGATCACCCGTACTCCGAAAGGGAACACCTTGGTGCTTGGACGGCAAGAAACCACTTGACCAGAGAGCAGCACCTGCCCGCGGGCCTCGAGGCCCGGACTGAAGCACCACAAAACCTGGCAGATTTTCACATTCACTGCCAATTCCATAAGTAACCCAGGAGCCCATACATGGTCGTCCAGGCTGCGGATTACCGGAGTTCATAAAGATCTTGGCGGGTCCGTGATTAAAGACATCCGTGTTCATGCTATGCACAAAACAAAGTTTGTCCGCAATCTGCTGATGAAACGGCATCAGCTCGCTAATTTTCACGCCAGACTCACCACATGGCTTGAATTTTCTGGCACTGCCAAGCAATTTTGCATCCTTTCCGAGGAATGAAAATCGTTTTCCCTCGATGAACTCTTTCGGGGTTTCTTTACCATGCAGTTCATTGAGTTTTGGCTTGTGCGAAAACAACTCCAACTGGCTTGGACCACCGGCCATAAAAAGCACGATAACATTCTTTGCCTTTGCAGGATGGTGCAACACCCCAAGACTTCCGCTTGCTTCAGTTGCTTGAGCACGGTTTCCATTGACCAAGTGTGCCAGTGCAATGCTCCCTAAACCGACACCGCAATCTCGAAATAATTGACGTCGAGTGGCGAGCCGTGACAGTTTTTGTTCATGATCCATATCATTCTCTCGTTATGAATTCATCGAGATTCATTAATACGCGTGCAACAGCTATCCACGCATGCTGCGATGCCTTCGATTGGGAACCCACTCGCGTCTTGCTAAACTTCCTTCGCTGGTCCTCGAAGAATTCCTCCAAGAACCGCAGTTCATCGGAAGATGGTTGTCGACATAAAGCGAGGCGGAACATGTAATTCAACCGCGTTTGCGTGGCATCCTTTTCAGCAACAGCCCGATCGGCAAGAGATTCTGCCAACTCGAACAACCCCGGATCGTTCGCAACCATCAGTGACTGCAAGGGTGTATTCGAACGTCCCCTTCGGGTGCAAGTCACGTTGAACCGGGGAGCATCGAACGCAGTCAGCATCGGATGAGGCGAACTGCGGTAAAAAAACGTGTACATCGTTCGACGAAAACGATCAGGTCCCTTGCTCGTTGGCCATGCCTTTTTCTTCTGGGTGAACGCATAGACTCCTGCAGGTTGAGGGGGGTAAACAGAGGGGCCACCAATGGTTGGCACCAAGTTCCCTGAAGCAGAGAGAGCAAGATCACGCACGATTTCCGCATCAACACGCAATCGATTCTGTCGGCCCAGCAGACGATTCAATGGATCCTTTGCACGAAGACCCTCGCGTGCATCTGAAGCTTGCCGATATGTGGCTGATGTAACCATCAACCTCTGGATTTGCTTTCGAGACCAACCACCCTCCATAAACTCGGCTGACAACCAATCCAGCAACTCAGCATGGGAAGGCACAGTACCCTGCACACCAAAATCTTCTACTGTTTCGACCAATCCAACACCAAACAATTTTTGCCACATTCGATTCACAACGACGCGTGGAGTTAGCGGGTTGCCAGAATCGACCAACCAACGAGCCAAGTCGAGTCGGTTCAACGGTTGCTCAGAATGTACCCAAGGATAAAGATTTTCAAGAACAGTAGGCTCAACAGTTTCAGCAGGACGCAGGAAATCTCCTCGGGTGAGCAGGTGGGTTGCTCGAGGTTTTTCAAGCTCGCGCATTACCATTGATTTGACTCGACCAGCCTCAAGCGTCTTCTTCCTTGCCTCAAAAGCACTTCGACGCACGGCAATCAAATCTGCCGCCGCAGGGCGATTTGGCGAACTCAATAATTGAAACCGCCCCAAATTGTAAGGCTGAGTCCCCTGATTGAATTTCATTTGCAGACGCAATTGAGTGGGTTCCTCAAAGAGGACAGGTTCAGCAAGTATGAACTTGGCCCAGTGCGATACGTTACCTTTTTGATTCGTGCTGATCGCCCAACCGCTCTTCGGGTCGCTATCAACAGCAAGCGAAACGTCATACCGACTCTGCGAGTAATCAGCGAGCGCTAACGACTCCAGATGAAGCTTCTTGCCATCAGCATCCTCGAATTGGATATCCACCATGACAAAATTACCATTGCTCGCTCGCCCGGGTCCCCCCTTGGGTAATGTCTCGTGCGGAAAAACATTGAGCTGAAAAGCCGCCAACTTCCCTCTTCCTGCTTGATAAACAATGTCATAAGTATCTTGAATGAGGTTGGGGCCACTCACTAGCAACGATTGGTCCTGCAACGTTTCAAAACGAGCTTTTGAAGTAGCCTGCGATCCGATCGGGCGGAGCACTGTCCATTTCTCGGATTCACCTGCCTCAGTTGCAGCACCTTCTTTCTCTTCAATCTTCAGTGCGGCCAACTTACGATCCAAATTTGCAATCTCTTCCGCGTGAGGATTCTGGGTGGTCACCTCTGGGCCACGATTATTCCTATCAACTGTGCTATTAAAAAAAGCAAAAAGGCTGTAATAGTCTCGCTGGCTCACAGGATCAAACTTGTGGTTGTGACACTGGGCACAACCAACAGTCAAAGCCAACCAAACAGTACCGGTAGTATTTGTCCTGTCGATTACGGACTCAACTCTAAACTGTTCAGCATCTGTTCCACCCTCCTCATTGATCAGTGTATTCCTGTGAAACCCAGTCGCCGTAATTTGCTCAGTCGTCGGATCACGCAATAAATCACCAGCCAATTGCTGAACTGTGAATTCATCAAATGGCATATCTTTGTTGATCGCATCAATTACCCAGTCGCGATACGGCCACATAACTCTTGCGTTGTCAAACGTGTAGCCGTTCGAGTCAGCGTATCTCGCCTGATCCAGCCAGTGGCGTCCCCATCTCTCACCATAATGTTTTGACCTCAACAACTCATCAACAACTGACTCGTACGCAGTTGCTGAATCATCAGCCAAGAACGCATCAACCTGATCTGGCGTTGGCAATAAACCGATCAAGTCAATGTACAAACGTTTTATCAATACCGCCCGAGTCGCTTGACGTGAAGGCTTCAGCCCCTTGCTTTTTAGTCGATCAAAAATGAAATGGTCGATCGGGTTCTGGCACCACGAGTCATCTGCGACATGTGGTGGACTCGATTTAACCACAGGCTCAAAGGCCCAGTGCTTCTGATACTCCGCACCACCATCAATCCACTTTGCAAGAACATCTTTTTCTTGCTGACTCAGTGCACCACTTTCAGGTGGAGGCATCACCTCGTCAGAATTCAACGAATTCACACGCTTCACTAATTCTGAATCAGCAGAATGCCTTGGCTTGACGACTCCCGTACGCACGACATCTTCTCGAGTATCCAGTCGCAAATCTGCTTCGCGGTGTTCATCATCAGGTCCATGACAGGCGAAGCAATGCTCAGCGAGTATGGACCGCACATCGCGGTTATAGAGAATACCTTCAGCACCAGTGCCAAGATCATCTGCGAGGGCCTGGACTGTGATGCTGACCGTGATGCTGACCGTGATGCTGACCGTGATCACCACCCACGAGTACATTGGGAAAGAGTATTTGCTATTAACCACAATAATTTCCGTAATGATCGGCTCGTGAACTTGATGAACAAGTTCGGGAACGAGACGTTACCCAAACCCTCGACAGTCTCAGGCCAGCAGCTACCCGACCCATTTTCCTACGCCCCATCGTCTCACTGATTATAAAACAGTTTGAACCATTTCACATGGAGATGATGAACCAGAACGGCCTCAGAAGAGAACATAAAACGCGGATCAAAAGCACCCAACCCGTCAATTTCCGAGCTCCACATGACAACCCTCCTTGTCTTCTTTCCCGTAAACTATGTCAGAATCAAGGACTTGCGATAAGCTTGTGTCAGGCAGCATTCGTGCGAAACACCCTCGCTGCCGCGACCATCGCTGGATTTCCCTGCCGTTACAAAGTCGTACTCTCCCAACAAGACCTGCTACAAACATGCTCGTGACCTCTGCCCGAAGCATCATCACCTTGATGTTCTTTTTTTCCCTACCAACTTTTGCTGATGATGGCGGGGGTAATAGCGAATGGAAACTAGAGCCACTTACCTATAACAATCCAGGCTTGAAAGTTGACCTAGGAGTCGGTTTATGGGCGTGGCCCATGCCGATGGATTATGACGGCGATGGGGACATGGATCTTCTGGTGGCTTGTCCCGACAAACCCTCCAACGGTGTCTTTTATTTCGAAAACGGGACGCAGAATCCAAAAGATTCCAAACCGGTTTTCAAGCCCGCCGTAAGACTTGGCAAAACTACCCACAATTTTCAGGTGAGTTACGTCAATGGGAAACCTCGCATTCTAAAACCCGGATACGAATTTCCACGCAATGCTGAGACAGGCAAGTTTGATTTTTCGAAATCGGTCAAGATCTATCCCCGAACCAACATTCATGACCGCAGCGTCCGTGCCAACATGTGGCGTTACGTGGATTACGATGGTGACGGCGATCAAGATTTGATCGTAGGCGTCGGTGACTGGTCCGACTATGGCTGGGACGATGCATTTGATCGCAACGGGGATTGGCACAATGGCCCGCTGCACGGATACATCTATCTGTTAAACAACGAAGGATCTGATCAAAATCCTGCATACGCGGATCAGCCCCTCAAAATCACAGCCGGAGGGAGCGTGATCGATGTCTATGGATGGCCATCACCGAACTTTGCGGACTTTGATGGCGATGGTGATCTTGACCTGCTATGCGGTGAATTTCTCGACGGCTTCACCTACTTTCAAAACACAGGATCCCGATCAAAACCCGATTACTCTACGGGCCAAAAACTGCTGAATCGTGAGCACAGGCCGTTGACCATGGATCTGCAGATGATCACACCAACTGCGATTGACTGGGACAACGATGGCGATGTTGACCTGATTACAGGAGATGAGGATGGGCGAGTAGCACTGCTTGAAAACACGGGTGAACTCCGTGCTGGGGTCCCCCTGTTTGAAAACCCATTCTATTTTCAGCAAGAAGCCGACACATTGAAATTTGGTGCGCTGGCGACTCCATTCGCGTATGACTGGGACAAGGATGGCGACGAAGACATACTTTGTGGAAATACAGCCGGCTACATTGGATTTTTCGAGAATCTTGGACAGACAAAGAGTGGAGCACCCAAATGGTCAGCTCCCCAACGCATCAAAACTGGATCCAACGGATCAGAACAAAGCGAAACATTTCGCGTGATGGCGGGATCCCAAGGATCTATCCAAGGCCCGTGTGAAGCCAAATGGGGTTACACCACCCTCTCTGTCGCGGACTGGAATGGTGACAGCTATCCAGACATCATTTACAACTCAATATGGTCGCAAATTGGACTTCTGCTCGGCACGCAACGTGGGCTAAAGATGGCCGAACTAAATTCCAGCAAACCTGAATCACCACCAAAATGGTACTGGTGGAATCAGCCGTCAACGGCAGCACTCACGCAATGGCGCACCACTCCGGTCGCCATTGATTTCGATGGCGATGAAAAGCTTGATCTTGTCGCGTTGGATCAGCAGGGTTTCCTTGCTTTGCGTTCACATGGCAAAGCAGCTGAACGCATTTTTGTAGATGAAGACAATCATCCCATTCAACTCAATCCAAAATCCTGTGGCAGTTCTGGACGAATCAAATTGGCTGTTGTTGACTGGGATGGTGATGGACGACTTGATGTTCTTGTCAATTCGGAAAACGCAACTTGGTTCCGTAATTGTGTTGATCGGCAAGATAAAATTGTGCTCAAGAAAATTGGCAACCTCGCCCGTCGCAATGTTGCCGGACACACGTCCAGCCCTGCAGTGTGTGATTTTGACAACGACCAAAAACCCGACTTATTGGTTGGGTCAGAGAATGGGCGGATTTATCACATCAAGCACGACGACTGCATTACCTATGATCCGAAGGCCCTGATCGCTCGTCAGCCCAAGCAACAAACTCAGCCCCGATTCCCCGGACTCGTGAAGGAGGAGTTTGTTTTTACCAAGGCCAAGTTCCCACAGTGCCACGCTTCAACGATTTGCGAAACCAACCGGGGACTGGTGGTTGCATGGTTTGGAGGCACAAGAGAAAAAGACAAGGACGTTGGAATCTGGGTCTCCTATCACGATGGGAACCGCTGGAGCCCTCCCAAAGAATGGGCTAATGGCATCCAACATGACAGTTTGCGACATCCCTGCTGGAACCCGGTTTTGTTCCAAGCCGAGAATGGTGGTCCGACCTCGCTGTTCTTTAAAGTTGGCCCGGATCCACGTTCTTGGTGGGGAGAAATCATGTTCAGCTACGACCATGGACGAACATTTCGTGATCGCCAACGCCTACCAGAAGGAATCGACGGCCCTGTCCGCTGTAAACCAATGTTGCTTGACAGCAATACACTGCTGTGTGGTTCATCCACGGAATATGACGGCTGGCGAGTTCACTTCGAAAAAGTTGCACTCAAGCGGGGAAAACCGACCGGTACATGGAAGCGGATTGGACCGATCAATGAATCAAATGAATTTAATGCGATTCAGCCCACCTTTCTAAAACATCCTGATGGTCGAATACAGGTTCTGTGCAGGACCAAAGAAAGTGTGATCAGCACAAGTTTTTCGGAAGACGATGGAGAATCCTGGTCCCCCATGCAAGCGACCAATCTTCCAAACCCGAACTCGGGAATTGAAGTGGTTACCCTCCGCGATGGACGCCACCTGATGATCTATAACCATCTCGGCTCCGGTAAAACAGGCTGGGGACGCAGAGGAATGTTGAACCTCGCAATCTCTACGAATGGCGTCGAATGGAGAAAGGCTGCGGTTCTAGAACAGGAACAAAGTCAAGAATTCAGCTATCCCGCTATCATCCAAACCGAAGACGGCTTGGTTCACATGACTTACACATGGAAAAGACAACGCATCAAGCATGTCGTGGTTGATCCGAAGAGGATTGAAACCGGAGACACTCTAAGCATTGACAACTGGCATGGGAAAAATGATGACTAACGTAATGTTCATCACCAAACAGTTTCCTCTGACCAGTCATGTGCAATGAGTGGCCCAAAGCGATTCACACGACTCATTTTTCAGTACAGAAGACATTTCATGCATGACCAATTTGCACCACTCTTCTGTTGCAAACAAATCGCACATAACGGCAAGTGGCAATCCACCTCTGTTTCATCGCGAGGCTCGTTGAATCGGCATCAGGACTTAATTTCAGGAGTCCTGCTGACAACACTCTCGATCTCGGTACTAATCTGCTGTGCATCTTTGAATGCCGAGGAACCGACGCAAGGAAATCCAAGCGAATTTAAAATCCGTGAAGCAGTCAATGCAGCATTACCGCTATTGGAAAAATCATCCATTGGCTCAGCGGAACAACGCAAATGCTTTACCTGCCATAGTCAAGCACTTCCAATCATGGCCCTCAGCGAAGCCAGACTACGTAATTTCGATGTCGATCCCAATAACTACAAACGACAAATCAAGCACACTGCCGCGCATCTCGAGAGAGGGCAGAGCAATTACGCTCAGGGAAAAGGGCAGGGCGGTGGGGTCGACACCGCGGGATACGCATTATGGACGCTCGAAGTTGGTGAATACCCTGCTGACCAAATCGTCGATGCTGTCACTCACTTTCTGTTGATTGCCCCGGGAACCTCTGACCACTGGCCGTGCAGAAGCCATCGACCACCGTCACAGTCGAGCAATTTCACAACCACTTATCTCTCGATTCGTGCATTGAAATATTACGGCAACGAGAATCAGCAGGACTCTGTTCAAGAACGGTTTCAATCGACGTTAAAATGGCTCCTCTCTGCCCAGCCTAGAACGACGGAGGATAAAGTTTTTCACCTGCGGGCACTCGACTATCTTGATGCTCCGACAGAATCCATCAGACCATTCGCTACTGACTTACTCGAAGCACAGCGAACCGATGGCGGTTGGGGGCAGACAGACGCAATGGAAAGTGACCCCTACGCAACAGCAACGGCTTTGGTGGGGCTGATCCGCACTGGCCAAACCGATCGAAATCAAGCCGCGTTTGGGAAAGGGATTTCCTATTTGCTGAAACAGCAGACAGCCCACGGATCATGGCATGTAAAATCACGTAGCAAACCGTTCCAGAAATACTTTGAGACCGGCTTCCCCCATGAAAAAGATCAATTCATTTCTACGAGTGCCACGGCATGGGCAACAATTGCGTTGCTACTAGCGTTACCAACACATGCAACCGACGACGTAATCAAAACGACCAATCAAAACGAAATTCGAGAATGATTGCGTTAGAGAAACTTATTCCTCGGCCGAATTTATTTTTTCTCGAACCAACACGTCATCGCCGTCGACTTTTACCTCAAAGCAGTCCACTCTCGTCTTGGGGTTGTCTTCCCAGGTTCCATCGTGGATGCAGAATCGCCAGGCGTGCCACGGACAGGTCACCATTTTCCCCTCGACATATCCCTCTGCGAGAGAGGCACCCATGTGGGGACAGAGGTCATCGATCGCGAACCATTCATCTCCCGTTCGAAAAACCGCGACCATTCGTCCATCAACGGGGACGGCCCGCCCCTGTCCATCCTCAAAATCGCTGATTTTTCCCACTATTTCAAAATCGCTCACAGTCGTATTCTCTTTTCCATGCTGGTTTGCCTTGTACAAATCGCCTTTTCTCAGCCACACTTTAGCTTGTCCGGCAAGAAAATGCCGGACCCGGTTCATAAAGCCGCCCCAACCCATTGAGTTGGACCTGGGCTACTACACTTTTTTTACCGTTACGACAGAACAACATGATCAACCATGAACGCCGCCGCAAGCTCGAATCCCGTGTTTGGCCCCACGTGCAGACACCCGCTCAATACGCAGGCGGCGAACGAAACATTGTCGTAAAGGATCATGCAAAAGTTCAGGGTAAACTTTGCCTTGGGTTCCCTGATGCGTACACCATCGGCATGAGCCATCACGGGCTGCAGGTTCTGTACTCCTTGATGAACCGTCGGGACGAGTGGTGTGCCGAACGTGTTTTCACACCTTGGCCTGATATGGAGAAATTACTTCGCGAACACGATATTCCTCTGTATAGCTTGGAAACATTCACCGCACTGAGTGAATTTGATGTCATTGGTCTGTCATTGCAGTATGAGATCAGTTCTCCCAACGTTCTGACCATGATTGATCTCGGTGGTGTTCCATTGAAAGCGGCCGACCGCACCATGGCTGATCCACTTGTACTTGCAGGAGGTCCCTGCTGTCAGAATCCTGAACCGATGGCTGACTACTTCGACGTCATGATCACCGGTGATGGCGAACCTGCTCTACCAATAGTCTGCGACCTGTGGCTAAAACTAAAAAAGGAGCGACAACTTCCTGATGGTTCGTTTGCTACTGGCGAGGAAGGACGTAAGCAGCGAGAAGAAGCACTCGTTGATGTGGCACAGGCAATTGAGTCAGCATACGTGCCGCGGTTTTACATGCCGGAGTACAGAGATGGCCGCATTGCGACACTTCATCGGACACGTAATGATGTTCCTGAAACCATCGCTCCAAGTGTCATCAGTGACCTCGATGGCATCCCACTGCCAACCAGTCCCATTGTTCCGTACATCGAGTGTGTACATGACAGGATCGCAGTAGAGATCATGCGTGGCTGTCCGCACCTGTGTCGCTTTTGCCAAAGCACAGTGATTAAACGCCCACTAAGGGTCCGTGAGGTGGACACAATCGTTGATGCGGCGATGGAGAGCTACAAGAACACCGGTTACAACGAAATCAGCATTCTCTCCCTGTCCAGCAGTGACTACCCACACTTTGAGCCGCTTGTCACAAAACTGCATGAAGTATTCAAACCACTGGGCGTCAACATCAGTGTTCCAAGCTTAAGAGTCAACGAACAACTGCGAACACTTCCCGTTCTACTGGGAAGTGAACGGAGACGCAGCATGACACTTGCGCCTGAAGTTGCTCGTGATGATATGCGTGAGCAAATCCGAAAGAAAATCAAGAACAGTGATTTAATTGAGGGTTGCCGGGTGGCATTCCAAAACGGATTTGAGAGCATCAAACTGTATTTCATGTGCGGACTACCTGGCGAAAGACCAGTTGACCTCGATGGCATCGTCGATTTAGCAGAAAAAATCGCAACCGTTGGCAAAGAAGTCAACGGACGTTACGCAAGAGTTACTGCCAGCGTTTCCAATTTTGTGCCGAAAGCTCATACTCCTTATCAATGGAATGGTATGCAACGCCGCGAGTACTTTCAGTGGGCACACAAATATCTATGGAGCCGCCGGCGAATTCGCAGCGTCAATATCAAGTGTCATGACGTTGAAACAAGTCTTCTGGAAGGTGTCCTGAGTCGTGGTGACCGCCGCACTGGAGAAGCAATTCGCCTCGCGTGGGAACGCGGTGCCCGAATGGACGGTTGGCACGAGTACCTTGATGCGCAACGCTGGTGGGATTCCATCGCCGATGCTGGTATTGATGTGGAAAAGCAGGTCCACGAAAAATATGAGTTGATGGACAAACTGCCATGGGATCATGTGAACGTCAAATTCGGTCGGGCCTACCTCGAAAAAGAGCAGGGCAGGGCAACGGTACAGCTAGCCGAAATGGCAAATGCAACTTAGTTCCGTGGCATGCTTTCACCTTCGTCGCCTTGCCGTTCAGCAGTCGGCTCGTAGCTGCAAGAAAAGGGTTCGATGTGCACGTGTACATCTCGAACCCTCGGTAGGCAGACCAATAGCTGGTCTTTGACGTGATGCGCAATTCGATGGCCCGCGTCCACCGTCATCATGCCCTCAACCTGAACATGAATTTCGATGAAATATTCGAGCCCACTTTTTCGGACACGAAGCTTCTCAACAGCTTGAACACCACCTACAGCTTCGGCAATATCCCGGACCTGCTGCACCGTACCACTGTCTGCCTGCTGGTCCATCAACTCCGTCGCCGTTGAAAGAAAAATTTTTCCGCCGGTGAAAATCAACGCAGCACAAACACACAGTGCCGCGATGGGGTCAATGTACCGTCCCCAATCACCCACATAGGGAGCTACGATCAAGGATAGAGCAACCAATCCAGAGCCAATCGCATCACTTCGGTGATCCCATGCAACAGCAGTAAGCGAGGACGAATCGAGACGCCTGGCAACTCGCATCGTGTATCGATAAATCACTTCTTTGACCACCGCACAACCCGCAGCAATCAATCCAGCTGCAACACCCGGCACCTCCAATTCACTTCCAAATTGCTTGATTGTTTCCAACGCCAGCAATCCTGCGCTAAATGCTACAAGCAATGAAACGCTGAGACCTGCAATGGATTCGGCCTTCGTGTGCCCATACGGATGATCCTCGTCCTCTTCAACTTGGGCCATACTGAGAGCCCCGCGGACAGCCATGGAACTCGCAACGTCACCAATCGAATTCACTGCATCAGCGATAAGTGCGGCTGAACCTGTGGCAATTCCCCCAGCCAATTTACTGAGTACAAGGAAAAAGTTGACCCCCAAACCCCAGACCGCCGCACGTTTAGCATCCACATAAAGACGCTGCCGCACGGCAACCGAGGCTTCGTCACGAGGCGGGGTGATTGTCAAGCAAGTATCTCTTGGATGGGGAATTCAGATTTCCAACCCACTTAACAGTAACCCACATCGTTAAGACTTTACAGTCCAATGACTTTCGCCAATGTCCCTCCCGAACTTCTTTAAATGGTGAGCAAGCAGATTCCGCGGATCGCAACAGAGAGTCAGGCAGATTGCGAAACTGAGAACGTCCTATGTGGTGGAACAAACAAACCAGAGAACCAACCAAAACTTCAGTAGTGGCGTGGGATATTAACGTTCAGGGCCCGCACGGACGTCTGCCGGACACATCCCAACGTCAAAATCAATCCTCCCGTAATCAATATTGTGGCTGCCCTCTTTCGGTTTCTCCGGATCAGCCAAGGTCACCGATACACATCGGTGCTGGAAAATAACCCTTGAACGCAGGGAGGATGGTGCATTCAATGAGCGAGTGCTCAATGGGTTTATCGGTCTGCTGAATTACCGTGGAAGCACTTCCTTTCTAAAGACAAGACTTTCGCAACGATGGTCTGTTAGCAGTCCACACCTTCTCCGACAATGATCTGGACCGAGTGCCACTCATTCATTGACGACGTCATGATACAGAGGTAACTAGTCGAGCGATCCTACACGGACATCATCAGGTAATTGGCACGCACGCTGAAATTGGGCCCTGATAACACTGGCTCTGATGATTCTGCCCCGATTCAGTGACCTTGGTAGCTAAGGCGAACTTGTCGAAGCAAGCCAGCCGGAAAAATGGAAACCTATTCGATTCCACTTTGGGCAAACCAGCGGCCCAAGTTGTTGAAAACATTTAAATTGCGGTGAAAACTCAATCACGTCAAATGGGCACACGCCCGTTCGAAAGGCTTCCAGCTTGGTAATATAGGAAGTCTGCGTCGATCAATCGGGACCGATTACGATCAAATTTGGTGCATGGTGAGTTTGATCTTGCTGATTGTTTCACGCGTTTGCTACTTTCCGGCTTCCTTGGCCCATGTTTGTATCTGTTTTTGAAGGAATGACTGCAGTTCGGAACGCGGAATGGTCGATGACGCCTTTGTTTCCGCTCCCTTCGCGCTGAAAAGTCTCTCTTCGCTTACGGATTGCTTCCTGGGACAAGGATCACGGCGCTGACGACCGGTGCGGAAATGGCCAATCACTTCGTATGATCAGGATGATTTGACGTTGCTGGCCCGGTCACTATGCGCTTTCGCATCCACTCGACTCGACAGGATCTCGCCCTCTGAGGGTGTTATCGATTCGATGGAAGTTCCAGTCCCACACGGGAGCAATTCGATCATGCAGATTTACGGACCCTATCGGGTTTCAACCACGCAGCCCAATGCTGCGACCCAACGCAGCCAACCTCAAAAACCGGCTGATCCTACCCCGAATCCAAGTAAAGCATCGGTAGATCAGCTCGATCTATCCAACGCAGCCAGCGGAGTTAATCGCATGGCTCCGAGTTCTGCTATCGCTGGTGGAGGTGAGATTCGGATCGATCGCGTAGCGGAGATTCGCAGACAAATCGCCGACGGTAGTTACGAGACCCCTGAGAAACTTGATGCGGCTCTCGATCGGCTACTCGATCAGTATGCTTAGTCAGGCGGATTGAAATCGGGTCTCGAGAGAATCTGCTTTCGGTAGGACAGGGGAAAACGGTGACGGAAGCGAGGTTCTCACTTCGCCGCCGTTAATGGTATGCGGCTAAAACACTCCGCGTATCTTCTGTTTTTTCCGGTCGTAGCTTCACGGTTGGTTATATTGAGGACGATCTTATTTGTCGCCCTGCATCAGATATTCGGCTAACCAGGCCCGATGCTCCTGATTCCAATTCCAACAGAAAACGCTCGTGTCTACTGCTGATTCCCTCGAACCACTGAACGTATCTTCATCGCCTCGCGAGAGGTTTGAGGAATACCTGCAAACTCGTGGGCTACGGCAGACCAGTCAACGAAAGTTTCTGATTGAGGCTGTCTTCGAAGAGCATGACCACTTTGATGCGGACGAGTTGATTGATCGCTTGCCGCGCCGAGGCGAAAAGAACTACGTCAGCTCAGCGACTGTTTACAGGACACTCCGAGAATTTGTTGATGCTGGTCTGCTGAAAAGCTTCCAACTTGATGGGCGAACCGTATACGAGTTGGACTACGGATATCCTCAGCATGATCATCTTTACTGCACACGTTGCAGAAGTTTATTCGAATTTCAGAGCGCGGACCTTATGAAAATCCGAGACAACGTAGCTGCCGATAAAGGATTTCGTGTCAGCGGTCATCGAATGATCATCCAAGGTGTCTGCCGAGATTGTTCCAAGAGCCGCAGAAAGAAGCGGAAGCAGGATTTGGTTTAAATTGATTCTCGAATCTGTTTCATGATGGCAGAGAGCACAAGTTCGTTTTCATCAAAATCCCGACTCTCTGCCTGCATTTGCAGGATCAACGTTCTTCCTTCTGCTATCAAAATGATCAGTCTTGAGACGATCACCAGATCAAGATAATAAAAGCGAAAGTCGATCGCTCTCTCATTCGGCGTCGCCCCATTCGTCAGCACCTCCTCACGCTCGATTTCTTCGTAGTCCTCAGCGATAGAATCGGCAACTTCTTCGATAATCTCCTCGACTAACTGGCCTTCACGCTCTTTCTCGAGGCTAAAGAACCCACCCGTGGGCAACTCCAACGTGACGCCATCGCCGCCCTCATCCTCCGGGCGTTCAATCTCTTTCCAGTTATCAGGATAGAGAAATTTGATTCCAAACGAGTCGAAAGTGGCAGGCATGCTCAGAATGTTCCGGGGTCAGCGGGATAAATCAGTGTCAGGCGACTGTTCATGATGCACTAGTTGATCGACAAATCCCAGACGGGTAACTCCGTTCCCGACCAAGATCGCGAGCTCGCGTTGCGTAAAAGCGTTAATTTTGTTACTCCACGACGAGTGCTCCGTTGTTTTGGAACCAATCATGCCTATCAAAATACCCCCACGATTCATTGAGCTGCTGTCGCTGACAGTGCTTACCTGTTGTGGCTGCCAAAGCATGAGCCACAAACAACAGCAGAAGTTAATCGATGCCCGGCGGCACTCTGGAATGGGTTTTCAAAAAATCCATAATGGTAGCTGGGAAGATGCTGAGGAACTATTCGAACAAGCACTCGATAAATCAGAGAATGATGAACGGGCTCACTGGGGTCTGGCAGAATCATATTGGAATCGCGGGAAAACAATCTTGGCGGTCGAACATATGGAACAAGCAGTCCGACTTAGTGCGGGGGATCCAAAAATGGTCCAACGTCTGGGACGCATGTATCTTGACATGGGACGGCTAGAAGACGCGAAATCGCATAGCTTGTGGGCATTGGAATCTGAACGTGACTCTGCGGAGGCCTGGGCACTATATGGTGATTGCCTTCACGCAGCGGCCGGCACCGCTGATCCCGATCATCCAGCGTTACAACCTGCTTTGGCAGCCTATCACCGAGCCTTGGCGTTGCAGCCAGATTACCCCAAGGTACAACAGACGGCGGCAGAGATTTACCTGCAGCAACAACGCTACGATCGTGTGCTGGCAACTCTCGATCGCCTGCACGACACCCATGGAATCGATGCCGCTTCGGCTCGCGTTGATCTACTCCGAGGAATCGCGTTGAAGCAGGAAGGAAGAACTGACGACGCAAAAGTTAGTTTCCGCCGTGCTATCACCAAAGACGCAAGTGATCCCGACCCTCTTATCGAATTAGCATCACTTGAGCTCAAAGACAGTCAGGTTGAAAAGGCTCGATCCGCCTTGCAGCAAGCAGCTGAAATCGCTCCCGAGCGTTTTAAAGATGGCATCCTACTTGCGGAATTTCAGAAAGCAGAACAACGTATTGCCAACGAATCTACGGGCAACGAAGCGAGACAGCGGCACTAAGCAAGGCTAGCGGCTTCAAGAGGCACTGCAAGGTCACCAACTGATCAATGATTCACAGCGGCGTGGTAGGCCCCGTAATGCTGATGAATGGGCAAGCCGGTTGCGAGCTGTTTGTTTCTTTCCGGCGTGTCCGCGATCAAGCAATGCTGAAATCCCCCCACTCATTGGACAAGCCGCTGATTCATTAGCGTTTTCACAAGCTGCAGTTCGGACCAAGCCCGAGGGAACAATTGTTCGGGTTGTCCGGATTGCACGAATTACAATGCTACATTCCCTCCGGCATGCCTGAACAAATCCATACGCAAATTTGCTGTGCAGCAAGAAAACACAGGCGGTTCTTCGCAATTCAGGACATACTGCCGACGCACCTCGAATATGTAGGCTAGGCTTGCTTAGTCCTTCTTGGTGTCAGTTTTTTTAGCTTGCACCAGCCACTCGCTTCTAAATGGAGCCTCAACATGTCATTGCATGACGGCATCAGCCAACCCTATCCAGGAAGCCACGGCCACGTCGCCTCGGACAATAACGAGTTCGTGGATCGTCGAAGTACCGCAGCATCAGGTCAGCAACACGCTGAGCGTCGACAATTCGGTAGCTCACACAGTGGGCTGTCACCCGCGGGTCGCGAACTGGCGGTAGCCATTGATGAATACAAAGTACAACATCACCGTCGCTATCTGACTTGCGATGAAATGCTATCAGTGATGTCCACTCTCGGTTACAAAAAGATCGATAGCTAAGCAACCTTGGTCATTTGATCAGCGGTTGCATCAGTTGGCGTCGGGTTACGACACCACGGAGTTTAGCTTTTTCATCTTTTAAAATGGCGATTTCGCTGGCACTGTCGTAAAGGCTCAAGAGCAACTGTAAGTGACGGTCTTCAGATCGACCATTTAGCACTGGCTGGCATTCTAGCGTGGGATCATCACCACACAAATCGGCGTACCATAGAAAGCCGATGATGCCACTCTGATCCTGAACCAGTATCATCGGATGGTTGTGCCGCCGTGCTTCATTGCGTGCGTGAATAATGTCGACCGGTGCCGATACGATTGCCAACCGGTCTGCCGGAACCCCAAAAGAAATTGCCGGCTCGCTGCCCACTTCGAATAGTCGTTGAGCAAGGGATCGTTGACCCGCTGCCAGAATGCCGGCCTCATGCCCGTGTTTCAATACCTGCTCCAGTTCTCCGCGAGCCATCGCCAATCGCAGGCGGAAAGGAGTCTGCCCAGTGACCCTTTGCAGAGCTCTTCCCAACAGACCAAGAATCAACGAGACCGGGCTTAACAGAATGGTTGCAAGGAACAGTGGAGGACGAGCTGCGTTCAGCAACCGATAGGGAGCATGATAAAAGAGATACTTTGGAAGCAATTCTCCGAACACAAATACGATTGGTGTTAAGAAGATGGGCCCCAATAACTCAGCGCTGGAACCAACACCAAACCACACAGCAACTCCCATCACGATAGCCAAACTGGTGACATAGTTGGCGATATTATTTCCCACCAATGTCGTCGCCACAAAAATGGCTGGATGATTTAACAACCAAATCATCCACCGAGCCATCTTCGAGCCACTTAATCCATCCAGCACGAGACGCGTTCTCGAAACGCGATAAAAACCGGTCTCGCTACCGCTAAAAAATGCGCTTAGAGAAAGCCCTAAAAGAAACAACAGCCCTGCAACAATCATGAGAGGTCTTCCTCCCATTCGCCCCGAACAATTTCGATCCAAATACCATTTTCCTCGGCTTCCAGAACCGTCAAAACATATCCAGCCAACCTGGCGGTATCTCCTACGCGAGGCAAACGCTCATTATTCCGTTGTATGTACCCAGCAACAGTGTTGACTCCCTCCTCAGTCACTTCGATGCCTAGCCGCTTAGTCAAGGCTCGTACACTGACCAACCCAGTAACTCGAAAATGGTTTGCTCCGATCTCTTGTATGAGGACTTCACCAAAGGGGTCCTGCTGCTGACGAGGCGCAAGAATACTTCTCATGATTGCATCGATCGAAACGGCCCCCAACAACTCGCCAAACTCATTGACCACTACCGCCACGGAGCGATGCTCGTCATTGAGTCGGTCCAACACTTGTGAGACGCGAGCCGACCATGGCACGTAGATCACCGGCTCGCAAAACGCCGGCAAATCGTCCATTTGACTTGGCCGCAAAGTTCGAACGCCAACGGAATGAGTAATCATCTCGCCCGTCGATTCAGTTACCATCAGGTAACCGGTTGATGGCATCGTCTCTAGGACATGCTCAGAATCGACGGGAGCAGAACACATCCAGAGTTTATTTCGTGGCCTCATCAGTTCACCGACCCGCGTCTCAGCGATCTCGACAAGACCCTGTAAGGCCATTCGTTCACGTTGCAACAATGCCGCGTCATCGGTACCGAGATTGATTGCACGTTCAATGTCAGCGAGATCAATCTCTGGTTCAGGCTTGAAGGAGGGCCAAACCAAACGACCAGCTGCCTGATTCACGGTAGTAACGAGCGGCACGACAGGGCTCACCATACGTACGGCCATTGATAGAGGGGGCCCAAGCATGATGGAAATTCGCAATGGAGCCAGCACGGCAACACTCTTGGGCAGCATTTCACTGAAGAAGATAATGCTGAGTAGACTCACAATCGTGAACGCGACGGCAACGGTCCGACCCGCGTTAGCGTCATTTTCCAATCGCGCTCCGACAATCGCAGCGATGGCAAAATAAGTCATATTGATCAGCAGATTCCAGAACAACACAGCTGACAGCAAGTGCTCCGGATTCTGAAGCATTCGGGCGGTAATTCTGCCTCCAACACCGCCGCGAGAGAGACTTTTTCGATTCCGTTGAGTCAGCGAAAACATTGCTGCTTCACTGCCGCTAAAAAGGGCGCTGAAGACGATCAGAACGCCCATGGCAAAAAGCCAAAGCCATACGTCCGTGATCCAATTCAAGCGTCATCTCCACCAGCACCGCGATCACGTTCCAACGACACATCAAAATCGCTCAGAGAAGGAATCATCATTGCCGCTGTCGTAAAAACGTAACCGACTAGTAATGCAAAGAACACATAGAGGTGATCCGTCTGCAATAGAAATTGGGTGATGGCATAAAAGGTTACCAAGGGCAAACCAAACGACGCAAAGAAAATCGCTGACGATGGATTTCGCCAACCCAATGATGCAAAGAGCGCTGCGCCACCCCCCAGAATCATCACTAGAAACGGTGCCAATTGAAGTTGAAACGCTCCTCGGAAGCTAACCATGATTGTCATGCAGATCGCAATCCCGACACACAAGAAAAACACGGTTCCCAGGCTCGCTAAAATTGCCGTCCGGCCGGCCACGTAATTCAGACCAGAATGCAAGCCAAGCATCGTCACGAACACATACAAAATGACTGCACCGAGGATGACATAAACCATATTTTCGTATGTCATCACGCCGCATGCTGCAAGGAAGATCACCAACGCGATCGGCAGCAAAATCATTTCCTTGGCTACGTAGAGCACGCCCACTAACTTTCCAAAGATGAATTCCTTAGGACTTAAATCAGTTGCGAGCAGCAGATCAAGTGCCAAGCCGTCTCGTTCACCAGTAACAGAATTAACGGCTAATGCATTAACGAGAACGAGACTAATCACTCCGAGTGCAGCAACTGGAATCGTTGCGGATGGTAGCGCCCGTCCAATTCGTCCACCCGGTTCCATCGCAACGCCGCTCTGAACCTGCGAATACAGCACACCCGCGATGAAAAGGAAGAAGACTACGAAGGCAATACGGATCACAACAATTTTGCGACCGTAAGCCCAAGTTCGCACTTCACGCCAAAGTATCGGATTGTCCCAAACTCGTCTTGGTGATCGCGCTTTCCAGTCCGTCACCGTCGCTTCGTTTGCGATTTCGTTCGCAGACTCGACTTCCGTTGCCTTGAGCCGAACATCACGCGAGGGATTCCACACTCTTACCTTTGCCACACCCAATGCCAAAACCAAAGTCGAGAGTATGACGTTACTGAAAACAAAAAGCACAACTCCCAGAGCTGTCTCGCTGGACAAGCTTGCCAGCGGTGATGCCGCAGCAGCCAATGCCCGTGGAGGACTAAACATCAACATGATGAATTGCGGTGCACCGACGAGCAGTTCGGCTAGGACCTCTCCGATGCCCATGTACAGCAACAAACCCAAAACGGTCATGGCAATCGCCTGAAAAGTTTTGTCACGCCACATGCCCACGACGGTGCCGATGCTGCCTGCCAAAACAATGGTCGCTGCAGTGACGACGAAGACACCCAAAACCTGCTGTGGCGATACACCACCAAGAAGGGGCAAGGCCATGAAGAGTGGAAGAGCCCCCAACAGCATCGTCATGGGTGTCAATAACGTGGCAGTCAGCTTGCCAACGACCACCTCAAACCCCGAAAGTCGTGTCAACAACAACAATAACAGTGTTCGTCGATCCTTCTCCTGAGCGACACTGCTAGCAGCACCGACCGCAGCAAAACTAGCGAGTACAAGTAATTGCAAAGGAGCCAGCAGTGTGAACATCCAGCCTCCAAACCGAGCCGAATCTCCACTGGTTGCCAATGATCGAGATCCGTCCAGGACTAGATAGCCCGTACACAGAAGAAGAAATAACGTTGAGACGTATAATCCCCGAGTCAGATATGTCTTTGGACGCTTAGGGACCACAGTCGCTTCGCGATTAAAAATCGGTCCAAACATGGCTCGGGGCTCAAAAATGAAAACGGGGTCGGATTCCGAGCCATAGGGTACCAGAGCACCACCTATGTGGCAGGCAACAGCTACTCCTAACAACTACTACAACCTGATTAATCCGGAAAATGTAAGCTGAACGCATATTTTCGCTGACACGCACTGTCAAAGTCATGCAAGTACGCAGGATCTCGTACTAAGGTTTTGCAACCGACGATTTTCTTCGGGGTTATGAGACAACCTATCCGACTGCATTTGCCAATGAGGGGCATTTTCATGAAGTCAAAATTCAACGCTTTCCGAACGTTTCTATTCGAAGAAGAGGGTCCTACGACCGTTGAATACGCCATCATGCTCGCCATGATTCTCGGGGTTTGCTTCCTTGCGGTCGTTTTCCTCGCTGGAAAAACCGGTGACAGCTTTGATTCCTCATCAGGGGCTATCTCTGGAGCAATTTCCAATTAGTTCCTCTTTTGAGCCTGACGTGAGATGAATTCGACTCCTGAGCTGTCACCAACGCGACGACGAATCCTGATTGACGCAGGAGTTCAAGGAACCCTTGTCCGCCGAACAGGGCTCTACGCCGGTGCGACCGCAATCTACTTGCTTGTAATCTTCATTCTTTCGGATGCTCTAAGCCACCCCCAGGAACCGGTTTCGGAATCACTGCTTCGTTGCCTTGACGAGGCGGTTTTCTGGGCACCAGGGCTCATGCTGCTTGCCCCTCTTTTCGCTTATGATCTGATTCATATTTCAAATCGGTTCGTAGGCCCAATGTTTCGCCTACGCCGCGAGCTGCGAAAACTTTCGAACGGTGAAGACGTATCACCCATGTACTCTCGTCAAGGCGATTTTTGGGCTGATGCTTCTGAGTCGTTCAATCGTCTTCGAGAAGAACTCGCGGAGCTCCGAGAACTCAATGCTGCCTCTGGTGAGGCCCCCAGTCTCGATACCAGCGATAAGTCCAAGGTGAATTCTTCACCAACGTCGATTCCGACAGAGTGACAGGTGAATCGGTCATGAAACAGGCTTACACGGCCTGATTTATGCGAACCCCCCCTCGGTTGGAGATTTTTTGTCAAGGCAATCTCGGACGCACGCCGATTCTTAGATTGATTTTTGACACACAATCTACGTTTTCGCGGGACTCTCAACATTCAAGTCGTTCTAGAAACCATCGACTCTGATGACACATTTCGACATATTGGTATCCTTGTACAAAATGCTTAAGCGCGGTTAGCAGATGTGCTTCCGAACTTTGAATGCTGAAAGCACAGCCGATCCTACCTCTAACATCACCGCACTCGATCACGAGGGCCATCAAACGTGAAGACGCTGTTTCAATCAATTTCCGGCGGATCCTGCCTCCTTAATCTCGATGCCCAGAGCATGGAAGATATTATCGGGGCCGCAGTTGAATTTCTCGTTCAGACGGGACGGTTGCCGGAAAGCCTGCAGGAAGAAGTCGTTGAGGGCGTGCTGGAACGGGAAAAGATGGTTCCCACGGTCATCGGCCACGCCTGCGCAGTGCCACACTTCTACAGTGAGTCGATCGCGGAACCTGCCATGGTTTTCGTACGTTTACGACATGGAGCCAATCTGGGAGCTCCAGACGGCATTGCAACACGATTCATTTTTCTGCTGATTGGCTCGGAACAACAGACCTTACAGCACTTGGATACGCTCTCATCAATCGCCCGATTGATGTCAGATAATGTATTTCATTTCGAGCTAACCTATTCCAAGACGCAGCAGGATGTAGCGGACGCAATTGAACGTCACATCAACCGCAACGTGCTCTCCGCGCCACCAAAACCGCGAGAAGTTTCTGATGGATTGAAGTCAGCCCCGCGTCCATTCGCGGGTATCAAGGCGGATATTAAACGCCGACTTCCTCATTACATTGATGACTTCAAGGATGGCCTGCGAGCAAAGAGCATTGCATCGATCGTATTCATGTTTTTTGCATGCCTTGCACCAGCGATTACTTTTGGTGGATTGCTTGGAGAGCAAACAGGCGGCATGATCGGCACCCAAGAGATGCTGATCTCAACAGCTGTCTGTGGTGTGGTATACGCTCTGATCGCTGGTCAGCCGTTGATCATTCTTGGCGGCATTGGACCAATGCTGATCTTTACGATCATTCTCTACCAGCTTTGTCAGGATCTCGACCAGGGGCACAACTTTCTGGGAGTTTATGGTTGGGTAGGAATCTGGACCGCCTGCCTGACATGTCTGCTGGCCATAGGTAACGCCAGCAATCTGATGAAATACTTTACACGCTTCACTGATGAAATTTTTTCAGCGTTGATGTCATTGATATTCATTTACAAAGCTGTTGAAGGCATCATTGAAACCTTTGAAAACCCCGGCAGCGGAGGGACCGAAAAGGCACTTCTGGCACTCATTCTCGCAGTCGGAACTTTCTATATCGCAATGTCTTTAGCTCGATTCCGCAGCAGCATTTATCTATTCCCTTGGATGCGTGAATTTCTTGCGGACTTTGGGCCGTCGATCGCACTCGCTTGCATGATCGGCGTGGCGTGGTGGCTCGGTGACGCTAGTACTGTAGATACACTCACCGTAGGAGGTTCCACCGAGACGGCACAAACTGGCGGATCATGGTTTGTTAATCTTGGACAGGTGCCGCTCTACATCAAACTGGCGGCTATTGGACCGGCAGTTCTCGCAACCGTGCTGATCTTCCTTTCACAGAACATCACTGCACGACTCGTCAACAGTCCTGGGAACCACTTAATGAAAGGAGAGTCCTACCACTGGGATCTTGCAGTCATTGGTGGACTCGTTGGGCTTTGCTCTCTGTTTGGATGGCCATGGATGGTCGCGGCCACTGTACGCTCACTTGCACACGTACGTTCTCTTGCAATTACGGAAGAGGTTGTAGGCCAGGAAAATCATCAAACCGAGATCATTCACGTGATCGAAAATCGCATCACTGCTGTGGCCATTCACATCCTGATCGCGTTAACATTGCTGGCTCTTTCTCTTCTGCAATACGTTCCCATGGCGGCGTTGTACGGCATCTTCCTTTTCATGGGGTTTGTGTCACTCAAGGGGATCCAGTTCATCGAGCGTTTGGGCTACTGGCTCATGGACTCAGCGTTGTACCCTGTGAATCACTACACACGAAGAGTACCAACCCGGACGATCCATCTGTTCACACTTGTACAATTGCTTTGTCTGATTGTTCTTTGCGTTGTGAACCTCAGTCCGTTCAACCGAATCAAAATCCTGTTTCCTATCTTCATTGCCTTCCTTGTTCCCGTTCGCGCACTATTAAGCCGCTTCATAGACAAGGATCACCTGGCATATCTTGATGCTGATGAAGAACCGGACGACGAAGGCCTTCACTGGGTATAGAATGGGCACCGACGGTGTCAGATTCACAATCGTCTTACAATCTTCAAGTCAAATTCGATCCAACCAATTCCCAGACTGACTGACCTTCCTCATCGCGATTCACTTCATCGCCCACCACATCATCAGTAGCGTCCGGTGAGGAATAGAGATCTAGGATCGCCTGATCTGCGGCATGTGACATCAACACAACCTTCAGTGGTGACTGTTCCACTGTTGGCAGGCATTCTTCCAGTCGTAGCGTCTGTGAATCCGCAGTTTCTGAAGTATTCGTGCTTTCTACGAGCCATGGTACCCAAATGCCTTCACCTTCAGCGCCATGCACTAACGCGAGTCGATTCAATACCAACAGTGAATCCAGTGCTGTGACGAGTCCATTCCCCGAGACGTCGGGAAAGATTCCACGAAAATCAGCGAGCGTAGGCGTTGCAGGAAGCTCACTCCCATGTGCCAAGAGATGGTTCAAAACGGCAAGCGAATCTGCCACGGAGATTTTGCCGTTGTAGTTAACATCCCTACTCAGCACGACATTTTGCCATGGCCTTTCAGACACGACCCGTAAACTACCTTCTGAAGAAACGATTACCTGCGCGAACTGCCCACCCACCATTTCCGGTGAAGCATAGGCACCATCACCCAAAACCTGGAATTGATCGCCTGACTGTACATGAAGGTTCAAAACCGATGCCTCACCAGATGCCGCAAACTGACCAAGACTATTCAAATCAACCTGGATGGTGGCGTCTCCTTGAGACTGGAGAACATAGTCCTCAAACCCGAAAACACGTCCATTGATATAGTCCAACAGTTCCAGCGTCGTTTCCGCATTAACAACCAAACGATCGATGCCCGCACCGCCTATCAGTCGCGTGAAATTGGCACCGTTCAGTTCTACCCTATCCGCGCCACCTCGCAAGTCGATTTCCACCGGCCCAGTGGTATCCGAAAGTGGTTCAATCACAATCGATTGTGGCAGGTCATTTGCCACCACATTCAATCCATCTGCATGGGAACCAGTCAACAGTCTGATCGCACTAGAACTGTCTGCGAGAAAAACCTCAGATGCATCTTCTGAAATTTCCAAGGTGTTCGGCTGCCAATCAAAAACAACAACTGGTAACACATTATGAGGTGTGCCGGAAAACATTGGATCGGAGTTTGCGATATCAACCCTCAGCCTGACGGTTCCCGCTTCCTCACCTTCAATCAACAAATCAGGAATGCCTGTCAAAGAAACAGCACGTGGAACATTCCAATTCTCTGCCGTGAAGATCACTTGGCTCTGATCGAGATTCACATCCGACGGACCAATTGGCCAGTCAAACAAATCCACGTTAATCAACACATCACTTTGCGGTCGAGATGCGAGTGTGACTTCAAAACCATCAACGCCCAAATCCTCGCTCAGAGCAACTCCGCCGTTGGTTTCAAAAACCAAAATCGCTGAAATCTCGTCATCGACAACTTCAACAAGGGCATCAGAAGAGCCGTAATTCTCAGCCGTACTGCGGACTTGAACATTGCGATTCCCGTCACGATATTCATTATCGATCACGGCCACATCAAATGTCTGTGAACGCTGACCGGCAGGAATCGTCACACTCGCAGGAAAATCCAACTGCCCAGCCGAATCTGACTCAAGAGACACATCAAGAGGGAAACTAAGGTCGCCACTGTTGCGATGAACCAAACCACCGAAGGATCCTGCTGTCTCATCAAAGCTCTCCGCTGACAGCGTCAATGTGAGAACAGCAGCATCATCATCCTCCACTGTCAGTACCGCAGCAGCACCAATGTGACCCACGGCTTCTGCCACAATCGAAACGACCTGATCACCATCTGCAACACCGTCCGCAGCGATGAAAACGGGAACCTCAAGCGAACTCGAACCCGAAGGAATCAGCACCTCGGATGGCAACTGCACTTCAGTCGAGTCAACGTTCAACTCAACGGCCAGTGGCAAACCAAGATCCTCGCCACTGCGAGAAACTGTCAACGAAGCAGGCGAGGGACGGGAGTCTGCCAACACAAGCTGATCGATTGCAAAGTACGCTGGAGTATTCATTCCATACGCACCACTATCTGAAGAGGTCAAAGAGAAGACCAAGCTACTCGCCGAACTCAGAGATGAAACATCGACCAGGGACCAATCACGCACGAGGTAATCTTGGCTATTGTCCGCAAAGCGATAGTCAGCAAGATAAAAATCCACCGTTCCTACCGAATCACTGGATGAATCAAAACCTTCGATCGTCAGGAGAAAATAGTCCGGGTCATCACCAGTTGCACCACCAAACTTCTTTGCGAACGCGTCACCCTCCTGAATCGAAAGCCCGGCGTAAGTTGTGTTCGTCACCAACAGTGAATCGACAGCAAATCCCTCAGACACAGTGATCGTTGGCAAGGAAGGATAACCATAAGCACTGGCAACAAAATAAGTGGATGAATCAAGAGCCCCACCACCACTGATCGCACTGTACTGGTTCAAATAACCAGGCGTCGTCACATCAGTTGAATTAGAAACGGACCAACCTGACCAACTGCCATAAGTCGGATTGAAATCATTATTCAAAAACACTGGACCTGAGGAAAAACCACCGGAACCGACCGAACCATTATCTGCAGAATCAGAAGCAATGCGTGCACCAAGATCCTCAGCATGAATCGTGACCCGAGAATCAATTTCGCTTACCACATCACGACTGAGCGAAAGCGTCACCTCAACATCATCATCCAGCACCAATACCGAAGCACTGCCAGACCCGTACGCCGCCTTGGTTGCAAGCAAGTCAACAACGCGGTCACCATCAACCACTGCATTATCGATCACGGCCACATCAAATGTCTGTGAACGCTGACCGGCAGGAATCGTCACACTCGCAGGAAAATCCAACTGCCCAGCCGAATCTGACTCAAGAGACACATCAAGAGGGAAACTAAGGTCGCCACTGTTGCGATGAACCAAACCACCGAAGGATCCTGCTGTCTCATCAAAGCTCTCCGCTGACAGCGTCAATGTGAGAACAGCAGCATCATCATCCTCGATTAGGATTGTCTGCTGCGCATAGTCATAACCTTCAGCGAGTGCCGTAAAAGTCACGGGTCTATCACCATCGAAGACCGAGTCATCAACAATTTCCCAAAACACATCAACAGATGCCGCCCCTGCGGGAACAAGAGCACTGGATTGGATGACAGCTTCGGAGTAATCCGAAGTGCAAATCTGCACCAACAAATCTTCCGTCTGATCGGTGGCATTACGCGTGACCGTCAGTACCTGCTGCTTCTCGCTCCCCACAAATTTCACGTTATCAACTGCAAAATAAGCGGGAGTGTTCATGCCATACGGACCAACATCCGAGGACAGCAGTGAAAAAGCTAACGAGTTGGCAGACCCAATTGATGAAATATCAACGCTGGTCCATGCATCGAGAATATAGTCTGAGCTCTGATCTTCAAATCGGAAATCAGCAAGTGGGACTTCAACACTCCCGATCGAAATTTCGTTCGCATCAAGCCCTTCGATGGTAAGAACAAAGAAGTCAGGATCATTCCCTGAGAGACCCCCAAATTTCTTGGCTCCAAATGAGTCACCGGCCTGCATGGACAGGGCAGCGTAAGTTGTATTTGTGATATCCAAGGTGCTGAATGCCCCATCATTTCCTGGCTCTCGCGTGATTCGAGGCACAACAAATCCCGGGTAGGCATTACCCACGAGATAGGTGTCCGAATCCAACGTGCCGCCGCCAGCAAAACTGCTGTACTGATTCAAGTAACCGCTCGTGGTCACATCGGTGGTGTTGGAGTACGCCCACCCAGCCCAGCTACCGTACTCTGGGTTGTATTCATTGTTAAAGACCAAACCAGCAGCTGCAAACTGCCCAGCACCGTCGGACCCGTTATAGGCAGTCTCTGAGGCCAAACGCCGACCCAACAACTCAAAACCCACGGTAGGATTGGCGTCCTGCTCAGAAAAAGTTGATTCGGAGAAGCTAAAATCTAGTTTCGGTGTGTCGTTGTCCAAGACAAACAGTGTTTCACTGCCGGTCTCATAACCATTGGCTTGCGCGGTGAGCAACACAGTAACATCACGATGGTCGACCTCATCTTCGGGCGCAGCGATATCAAAGGAAGCTGTTGTCTGCCCAGCTGCTATCACCACCGAGGAATCGAAACTCAATCTCCCATCGACAGAAGCGTTCAACTCAATCGTCAGCGTTTCATCGGGGAATGCGTCATTACGCATCACTGTCCCGCTAATCACGCCACCCTCGTCTATCTCTGTTGCAGACAATTCAAGCGACACACGAAAAGAATCATCGTCGCGAATCTGCAGAATCTCCGCAGTCTCAGCATAACCATCTCCTGTAACCCTGATAATTATTTCTCGATCACCGTCTGCGGTCGAATTATCAACAACACCGACAGGGAAATCGACATGGAATGCCCCGGCAGGAATGATCACGCTGCTGGGCAAGACAGCCTGCGATTCATCGACAGGATCAAGTGCAAATTCAAGAGGTTCAGAAGAATCTGCGTCTGCTCGACTGAGACGAGCCATGGTCGCGTTTGCACCACCGCTCTCGTCAACAGATTCATCCATCAAGTCAAGTGCCACCGTGGGGGTCAGCATCACAATGTCATCAACAGCGAAGTAAGTGGGCGTATTAATGCCAAAGGCGCCAACATCGGAGGAACTCAACGAGAAGGTCAGGCTCCGAGCACGTGCAACAGGGCTTAAATCAACCGTCACCCAATCGTCCAGAATGTAATCCAAAGAATTGTCAACGAACCGATAATCAGCCAAGAATACGTCAACGGTTCCGACGGACTGCCCTACCGCATCCACTCCCTCGATCGTCAACGTAAAATAATCGGGATCGTTCCCTGTGGTGCCACCAAATTTCTTCGCAAACGAATCACCCAACAACATTGACAACGCGGCATACGTGGTATTGCTTACTGCCAAAGAACCAAAGGACCGCAAGTCGGAGTCGTCGCGAGTAATGCTAGGTAAATCGTAGAAGTCACCCTGCGAAACAAAGCCAACGCCGAAAGTCGCAGAAGCGTCGATGCCTCCACCGGTGTAAACGCTGAATTGATTCAGGTAACCAGCAGTGACGGTATCCGTCATATTGGAATATGCCCATTGGTTCCACGAATCAAAGTCGATTGAGTAGGCATTATTGAACGTCAATAACTCGGATTGAAAATCGCCTAGCACCACGACGTCGTCATAGGGTCCTGTAACAATCGTTCCGTCGGGGTCCGGACCGTTAAAGACAGACTGCGTTTCCAAACTTGCACCAACATCTTCAAAACCAACAGCATCGCGATCATATTCGAACTCATGCAGAATCCCGACACCATCCAAGTCGAATCCCGCACTCCCAACGGTTGGACTTGGATCAAAAATCACATCACCGCTTGTATCCAACGCGGACCCATCGCCTACAACATCGATCACGCGGACATGGGTGACAGCTGCGGTATTCAACAGTGGACTTACACCCTGCAAATCTTCAAGATCAAATGGTGTTCCTTGCCCCCTGCGATATTTCCCAGCAAGGTTATGCACGTTCGTGGGATCCACTTCGCCAAATGCACCGACAGGCGATGCAGTGAGCGAATCATTATCAAATCGGAAGAAGTTCACACCATCGGATGAAACTTCCACATAGGCAAGCTCCAGAAATGTGTCGCTGAAACTATTCTCATAAACAGCAAAGTCACTGCCGAATCCGTCACGAATCGGCGCCGAGAAGTTCAAGGTAATCTGCCCACCACGACCAAGCGTGACAGCATCAGACGTTGTTCCCTCCGCCTGCCCAAGTGCATTTTCAGGCACTTGGAATGCCAAATCAACGGCAGACCCAGGCTGGTAATTTTCGTATCCACTCGCCCAACCAACAATCGTAGCGGCATCATTGGCAATCGCAGTGGACCCAACTTGTCCTGCAGCAGGTGCGTACGGACCGGCCAGCAGTCGGCGGTCTTCGAGTTGCTCTGCCAGCATCCTTCGTTTTCTATTTTCAATCATCACGCTGTTACCGCTAATTATATGATCTTAAATTTTTCTGGTTGCTTCAACGTTCCAGCTCAGGATCGTGCTCATTTCCATTCCTCGTGCAAATGGAAGCCAACAGTTCGAGTTCCATACTTTCATTCATGAAGACAACAGACCCATCTGCAAACAGCCCATTGGCGCCTTGAGGATGCATGCTTCGAATGTCATTTTCGAAACTCGGTGCGCGGTTAATAGGAAATGCCTGATCAAACAGGTTCCACGCATTAATCCATTGGCCGTCACGAAAATCGGCATCCTCTGAAATCATCAAAGTCCTCGTCAGGCCATCAGTGATATCTCGGAAACGAATCGCTTGATCGTGTATCAAGACTCCGCGCGGCGGGTAATTCGTCGTCAAGATCCGCTCACCGTAAATCCCGCCATAGTCAGTTGCCCCCAGCCCCCGCTTGAGCGGATCTGGTCGGGAAGTACTGGGACAGAGGTAAGCTTCAATCGGGGTTGCCGCCACCTCGTGATTGACCGGATGATCAAATGCATAATTAAAATTGATCTTGGAGTAGACGGCGGACTGTTCGAGGAACGGCAGCACCATGGCGGACCATGCAATCTGTTTGCCGCGTGGCGTCTCTGGGCGTACTTCGATTCCACCGGGAGGCAATTTCCTAAACGCAGCGTGATAGTTGTGCATGGCAATTCCGATTTGATGCAAATTATTCTGACACTGCATACGACGCGCGGTCTCTCGAACTGCCTGCACCGCAGGCAGCAGCAAACCAATCAGCAGGCCGATGATCGCAATCACGACCAGCAATTCGACGATAGTGAAACCT
>Ga0315321_10000094_pt1 | contig 52607 bp, 42 predicted proteins | sample M180m21515metaG_FD_203464 | JGI IMG/M metagenome (GOLD analysis project Ga0315321, IMG submission 203464) | Ammonia-oxidizing marine archaeal communities from Monterey Bay, California, United States - M1 80m 21515 | ecosystem: Environmental > Aquatic > Marine > Intertidal zone | place: USA... | reverse complement strand
TAGAACTCAGCGTTGCCAAAGTTCCTCTGGTCTGCTGAAATCGCTCTGGGATGATGCGATCCGTCTGCTCTAAGCGTTCCCCGCTTCGGGAATTGACTTTGATATTTCACACCGTCCGCGAGGTGCAAGCACACCTTTTTGCGTAACCGACAAGATCGTCAGCCTGCTGATTTCTTGGCATCATTGGAGAGTGTTTTTTGAGCTTTGTAGGCTTCCCAAACGAACCCGCTTTATTTAAGTTTGTCCTATCTGCTGCTCGTCTTACGCGAGTGAGCAGCTGGCTTTGATTGGTTCTTCGCTTTGTCGCAGAACTGATTTCCCGGCCAGCAGTTGTTCGAACTGCGTTGCACAATGCGGTTTGCTCAGCAACTGGAAAGGGAATTTCGTCAAAAACCCACTTTTTGGGGGTTTCCTGACACGGTGGCTGTAGCTCAGTTGGTTAGAGCATCGGATTGTGATTCCGAGGGTCGTGGGTTCGAGTCCCATTAGCCACCCCTTTTTGGCTTTCTTAGCTGATCTTGGTCTGCACCTCTGTGGTTGACCTGACTTCTCATCTGTCGCCAGTTCGTCTCGTAGCCGATCTTGTTCTCCGACTTTCTGAATCCGTTTGAGTCTTTACTGCGCGGGCCGAGAAACGGCCCGCTAGGTCACTCAACTGGCGATCAACATCGACGCGGATATGGTTTGGATGTCCCAATCGAATCAACTGCCCCCATATCACCATGGCGGTAGGGCGCCGACTCAGCCAGAAGTCTCTTTTGATCAGACATAAGTTTGAACCCGACTGGTCCATGGCACATCGCTTATGGGTATGCTGAAGCTCACTCACTACGTTTGTTTTCCCAACGAAACATGACCAATCCTGCATCCGCCGATTGACTGGCGACATCACGCACGATCCGACAAAACACCAGCCACTGAATCGAGTTGCAAATGCTTGTTGTCGTTACAGGATCGAGCGGGCTGATTGGCTCTGCTGCAGTACGACACTGGGATGCCCCAGGCAACCAAGTCATTGGCATCGACAACGACATGCGATCCACGTTCTTCGGCCCCGCAGGTAGCACCGAGTGGAATCGCAAGCAACTGGAGTCCGAGACCGAGAATTTCCGTACAGCATCAATCGACATTCGCAACCGCGATGCGATCCTTGATCTTTTCAAGAACGAGCGTCCGGACCTGATCGTTCACTGCGCCGCCCAACCCAGCCATGATCGTGCAGCTGCGATCCCTTTTCTGGACTTCGAGGTGAACGCCAACGGCACCCTCAACCTTCTGGAAGCAACCCGTCAATATGCGCCTGAAGCTGTTTTCTGCCACATGAGCACAAACAAAGTTTACGGTGATGCGCCCAACGGACTCGAGGTGCAAGAATTTGATACACGCTGGGACTATACGAACAAGCAAGACTACAACGGGATAACAGAAGCCTGCCGAATCGATCAAACAATGCATTCACTGTTTGGTGCGTCCAAAGCAGCGGCAGACATACTAGCCCAAGAGTACGGACGTTACTTTGGACTCAAAACGGGAATTTTTCGTGGTGGCTGTCTTACCGGTGCAAGCCACAGCGGCGTGGAGCTTCATGGTTTCTTGAGCTATCTGGTACACGTCGCAGTTCATCGCAAATCCTACACCATCTATGGGTACAAAGGAAAACAGGTCCGCGATCAGATTGAATGCAGTGACGTTGTCAAAGCCTTCGAATCGTTTGCAAAAGCCCCGCGTCCTGGCGAGGTCTATAACATTGGCGGCGGACGTCAGAATGCCGCAAGCGTGCTGGAATGCATCACGATGATTCGAGAAATTGGTGGCTACGAACTGGATTACACTCTTTCAAACGAAGCTCGAAAAGGTGATCACATTTGTTACATCAGTGATCTATCGAAGTTTCGCCAGCACTATCCCGAATGGGATATCACAGTGTCACTTCAAGAGATTTTAGCGACGATGATTCAGGCTGAAGAAAGCAAGCTGTCCTAGCCATTTCCTGGCGGAGCGCCACGCACCAATCATGCGTGATTAATGCACAGCCAACATTCTCTCTAACGCTATCAGACTCCACTTGCTGGTCTCTTCATCCACATTGATCTGATTGACAATCGCACCATCCCTCAGGTTCTCGAGCGTCCAACAAAGATGCGGCAGATCGATGCGGTACATCGTTGCACACATGCAGACAACAGGACTCAAAAAGTGAATTTCCTGCTCGGGGTGTTCGGCTTTCAATCGGTTGACGAGGTGCAACTCTGTGCCGATCGCCCACTTGGTTCCGGCTGGACTGTTCTGGACGGTGTCGATGATTTTCCCAGTGCTTCCTGACACATCAGCGAGATCATTCACCGAGCGCGGACACTCGGGGTGCACAAGGATTTTGATACCTGGATGCTGTGCACGAAACCCTTCAACGTGCTCAGGGCGGAACATTTGATGTACGCTACAGTGCCCCTTCCATAAGATAACGCGACTCTTCTCAATCGCTGTTTCCGTGTTCCCCCCCAGATCAAGAGCGTACGGGTCCCAAACAGGCATCTCAGACTCTTCGATTCCCATCTCCAGAGCCGTGTTACGCCCTAGGTGCTGATCCGGGAAGAAGAACACTCGCTGGCCTCGCTCAAATGCCCATTCAATGACAGCTTTGGCGTTGCTACTCGTACAGACAATGCCACCATGCCGGCCACAGAACGCCTTCAGACTTGCAGCACTGTTGATGTAGGTGACAGGGATTACCTGTTCAGTGTCGATCACATCTGACATATCTTCCCAAGCAGCTTCGACCTGCGCGATGGCAGCCATATCAGCCATGCTGCAACCAGCTGCCATATCTGGCAGCACAACATTCACGCGGCGCCCCTCACGTTGCTGAACCTTATCTGGATGATTGGCAAGGATATCAGCGGTCTCGGCCATGAAATGAACACCACAAAATACAATCGTTTGGCACGCCTCACTTTCTGCTGCCATCTGACTCAACTTGTAGCTGTCACCTCGCAAATCCGAATGTTCAATGACCTCGTCCTGCTGATAGTGATGCCCGAGAATCATCAGCGAATCGCCTAGCTGCTCGCGCACAGCAGTAATCCGCTGCCGAAGCTCCTCCGATTCCAGCGTTTTATAGTGAGCCAACTCGTGAATTGCCGAGGGACTTGCACAGAGCGTGACCAGATTATCGGTGCTCGACTTATCCGTTTTATCAATACTCAACTTCTCAGCACTCCCTGAACACAATATCTCGATAAAATTCACCAACAATTCAACCGGCATGACTTGCAGATTCCGCGGCAAAACCGCCTCTTGTTGCGGAAGTTGGCTGATTGATTATACCGTTTTCCAGATTTCTGACAGGCCATCTTTAGCTGTCTTCTTCGAGGCTCGTTTCTTCTCGTGCTGCAAGAACGTCCGCTTCCAAGGAAGATTTGCCAATCTTTCCCTCGCTGGGATTGAATCGAGAGCAAAAACACGCACCTCGCTTGGATCCAGGGTTGCCAGCGATAGGCTTTGAGGCAACCGCCATTCTTTTTCTTTGCACCACCTGCCGGATTTACCGACGGATTGATGTCGGAATCGATCGCTGGCAGCTAGTTTTTCTTGATCCGCAGGTTGCCCATAGATCACAGGCCGCCCGCCCAATTTGCTGAGAGTCTTCACACGGATCGCTAAACCGTATGGCTCATAATCCCACCTTTGAACGTGGGACCGAAAACAACGCTGCCGCAATAAATCCAACAGCGGAACAGCAGACCAACAGACCACACGATATTTCCTTGAACTGACAATCGCTGACGACAGTATTTCACCTGAGTGAATAATCCTGCAGAGCGAATCCAGTGCAGTACGTTCTGCGACCCATCGATCACAGGTCAAAATGGCATCTCGATATTGCGTCAACGTCTCATCGGGCCATGGCCCCTTACTTGCTCTCGTGCAATGAACCAACCATTGATCCGGCTCATCGATCCAGTCTCGGGCTGTCGACAATTCAACCGCAGGCACCGAGCCAAACGGTTGATTTACGATTTCACTTGCCTCGATTTTCTCCGCGTCCTGAGTTGACACAGAACACGACTTCTGAACTGCAGTTGGCTCAGAATCAAACCACCCAACGGCTCCAGTGTCAATCAAGCCCAATGAAGCGCACTCTGGTGCTGCCGTGATACCAACCCGCACCGAGCGGCAAGACGTTTGCTCCAGTCGTCTTGTCAAACAATCCTCAATGCGTCCACCGCGACGCACGTAAAGAGCATCAATACGATCCACCATCGTGATGACGCCTTCATCCCGGGTGACATCCAGGTTTCCGGGAAATCGAACCCGTATCTGTGGCCCACTTATGCCAATTCGTTTTTCGAAACCAACTCGCAACAAGGTTACCCCTGTCAATTTTGATGCATGCCGAGCCCAAGGTTCGACCGCCGAACCATCGGCAACCAACAACACCGTTCTCCGATGACGAGCCTGCCGAACACTTCGCATCAGGAATTGCCCAAACTCCCAATGAAGTTGCGGATCATGCCCCAATCTGCTGCCCACTAGCGCCGTAAACGAGCGGGCTGTACGCAAGATCAAACTCGTAGCAACATCGTCCAGTTCAATCGTGAAACCGCCAGATGCGAAGCGCGTGGCTCCTGAATCGGCAGCACGCAAACCGCCAACGCGGCTGTTTTCCGGCGGCATCGGGGGCGAAGAAGCTGGAAGAAACCACGCGTCCAACCGTTCACACCAAATGCGTATCACATCCTTTACGCTGTTCATGCCACCCCCACACAACAGATATTTGGATTGTCAGATGCTTGATGATCAGGCTCAACATAACGGACTAAAATCAGGTGGGTTGTCGAACAATCCCGTTCGAGGTGACAATACGTAAAAGAGAGCAAGTTGCTTTCATTTCTAGAGTTCATTCCCTCGGTATTTCCGTGCTTTCATCCAAGCGTTCTGCAGGAGCATTCCGAAATTTCTTGGCTGCGTTGACGGTGGTCATGGTCAATGGTCACTGCGGCTCCGCATTAGCTCAGGAAAGCCCCAATAGCGACGTTGTTCATCTAGCTCAGCCTGTCGCAACAGCTGACGTGATTGTGCCGGTGTGGGCAAACAGTCCACCAGCTTGGAACGATCCCGGCAAACCTGAGTTTGACACTACAACTGACAAGTCCAACAAAATTGCTGGTCGCCGCCTGATGCGATTGACCAACGTTTCAAAGCCAAAGCTGCATGTATTTCAACCCTCGTCTGACTCGGCTAATACCACCGTACTTATTGCGCCGGGCGGTGGGTACTCGATCCTAGCGTGGGATCTGGAAGGAACTGAGATAGCGACATGGTTGCAATCTCAGGGAATAACGGCAATCGTGCTGAAGTACCGGGTTCCCACCAGCAGAGAATCCAAAAAATGGTTGCCCGCCGTCCAGGATTTGCAACGAAGTATTAGCCTGATTCGTAGCAACGGAATTCCAGGCGTTACAACTGATCGTGTTGGTGTGCTTGGATTCTCGGCGGGAGGCAACGCATCTGCGCGAGTCGCCACGGCAACAGAACGAACGTACGAGGCAACAGATAAGATTGACGAGCAGAGCTGCATCCCTGATTTTGCTGTGCTGATCTACCCTGCATGGCTTGTCGACCAAGGGACCACATTGATTGAAGACCTGAGCATTACATCCAAAACCCCACCAATGTTTATGGCTCACGCTGCAAATGACCCAGTAACATGCCTGAGCAGTGTTGGACTTTTTGCTGCCCTGCAAGCAAAAAAGGTCCCCGCCGAACTTCACGTTTTCAACTCGGGTGGCCATGGTTTTGGTGGTCGAAAGACAGGAAATCCGACAGATGCATGGAAAGCTATGTGTCGAATCTGGATGCTCAATCATGATTGGCTAACGCCATGAGTGAACTGCCTCCATCACAGGACACTACTTACTCCAACGATGCGTCAATGGCTGCGTCGGACAATACCGCAGAAATGCCTGAAGAGCCTCCGTTCCTCGAAGGGGAGGAGTGGGCCAATGCATTGACACATGGGATCGCCGCCATTGGCAGCATTCTTTTGGCAATCTATCTCATTCAATTAGCCTTGCCCCAAAGCACCGGCTTGGCGATTGCCTGCGCAGCTTATATGGCAGCGGTGTTTGGCACATTTTTCTGCTCAAGTCTTTCGCACATCATTCGCCGACAACCACTGCTGAACCAGTTACGTGCGTGGGACCAAGCGATGATCTACACCATGATTTCAGGAACCTACACCCCGATCGCGTATGTTTATGCCGCAGACGCCACGCGAGCACCATTACTATGGGCCATCTGGATCGCTGCGGTCGCGGGTTTCCTGCACAAAGTCGCATGGAAACACCGCGTCAATTCAAGCGGCACCATCTCGTATCTGTTACTAGGCTGGCTTCCAGCCATCCCGCTTGCACCCTATGTCCCCACTCAACTGGTCGTGGCGATGTTTGCCGGCGGTATCCTCTACACGATTGGCGTCGTTTTCTTGATCAACGATAAAAAACGCAAGTATTTGCATGCGTGCTGGCACCTCGCAGTGATTTCCGCAGCAGCTTGCCACTACCTAGGAATCCTGTGGTACGTCGTTCTGTCGTCATGATAGACGCGTCTCAGCAGCGACCGACACAAAACGTGACTGGAATGACAAGCAGCAGTCGAGCTCCTGTGTTGCCTGAAACGATTTACGAATCGGTCTCATAAACACGCAAAAAACACCCGCAAAGATCCACCGGCGAGCGACGAATCGCCCTGTCGAAAGTTAAAGGATCGGCACGGGCAACTCAACAACGATCGAATCAACATCACTCAGCAGGTCCAGTACTGACAACCACCTGACTGGGACGCACTACTCGGTCATGCATCTTAAAGCCTACTTGGGCAACGTGGGCTACCATCCCTGATTCAACTTCGCTTGGCATTTGCGAAATCGCCTCATGAAAGTTGGGATCAAATTGCTGACCTTCAGTGGGAATTTGAATCACGGAGTGTTTTGTCAGGAAGTCATCTAGTTGCTTCACAACCATCGCAACACCTTCTTGCAACCCGCCTGCATCGGCGGAATTACTGGCTGCTTCCAGTCCGCGCAACAGATTGTCCCGCACTTCCAGTACATCAGTCACCAGTGGCACAGCGGCATACTTGACCTGATCTTCATAATCACGGCGTAAACGCTTACGAAAATTCTCTGCTTCCGCCTGCGCCTTCAGCACCCGCATGTCTGCAGAATCGGCAGCTTCCCGCAAACGCTCAATCTCTTCATCACGGGTTTCCAGAACCTGATCAACCACTGCTTGATGCGCAGCTGCTGGCTCAGCTTTCGATACAGAATCAGCGTCATGCTCCTGTGTAACAGGATCATCGGAATCGGCTTGGTTCATATCATCAATTTCTTCATTCATCTCTTCACTCATGACTCTGACGAATCTGTCTCGGGATCAAAAAAGTTCTTCAAATTTTCGAGGAAGGATTTCCGATGGGGCAACACCGCCTCGTGATCCAACTCGGCAAGTTCACGCAGCAAACGTTCCTGCTCTGCGTTAACTTTTTTAGGCACTTCGATGAATACCTGCACAAGTAAATCGCCGGTTCGGCCCGCACGTGGATCAACAACACCTTTCCCTCTGAGGGTGAAAACATCTCCGTTTTGCGTGCCGGGCTCAACCCGCAATTCGTGGGGTCCGTCCAATGTTGGCACTTCGATCTCGGCACCAAGTGCTGCTTGACTATAGGAGATGGGCAGCTGCAGAATCAGGTGCGATCCATCACGTTTAAACAAATCATGAGGGCGAACGGTGATAAAGACGTAACAATCGCCGACAAGCCCGCCATCTGGGCTGCCCTCACCCTCACCGGGAACACGCACTCGCATCCCATCGTCTACCCCAGCCGGGATACTGACACTCAGCTCCGCTTTCTTGTTTTGCAAACCGCTTCCGCGGCAGTCTCCGCAAGGCTGGCTAATTTGTTTTCCTGAGCCCGAACAATTTGGACATGCGGTTTGGACCCGCAGAATGCCAGCGGACTGAATGACCTGCCCTTGCCCTCCGCAAGTATCACAGGTCGTGGGCTGACTGCCAGGCTCTGCTCCGCTTCCCGCACATGATTCACAGCTCACCCGACGCCGAAACGAAATGTCCTTTTCAACGCCTCGGGCCGCTTCCTCAAGGCTAAGTGTTACGTTGCACCGTATGTCCGCCCCTTTGCGAGACCGCCGTCGCCGCCCGCCACCACCTCCACCACGACCACCGAACAGATCGCCAAACATTCCGCCGCCGAACAGGTCACCAAACGCATCAAAAATATCTTCGACGTCGTTGAACTGATGTACGCCATCAACTCCTGCGTGTCCGTGCTGATCATATCGTTGCCGCTTATCACCATCGCTGAGAACTTCGTAAGCTTCCGTGGCTTCCTTGAACTTCTCGACAGCACGCTCATCATCTTGATTGCTGTCAGGGTGGTATTTGATGGCCATCTTTCGATATGCCCGATCAATTTCAACTTTTGAAGCAGACCGCTCGATACGAAGCACTTCGTAATAGCAGACTTTCTCGGCCATCTTCTTCTTGCCTTTTCTATGTTTCAAAAAACGGGCCGCAAGCCAGATGGCGAGCGACCCGTCAGTTCCGCGTGCAAACCGTGCTGCATGACGACAACCCAAACCGAGTTCGGCGTCGAATCCGAAACACATCTTTGACGGTTTCGGAACAGCAGGGCTGCTGGATCTCGGCTAGGAAACGACGCCTTCGACTTGGCGACGCTCTTTGTCCTCGGCCTCGAAGTTAGTTACAAGAGCTTCGGTCGTCAGCAACAGACCGGCGATGCTCCCTGCATTGGCAAGTGCGGTACGCACAACCTTGACAGGGTCGATCACACCAGACTTGAGCATGTCAACATAAGCACCGGTGTGTGCGTTGTAGCCGATGTTGGTGGCCTTCTGACTCACTTCATCTACCACGACACTGCCATCGATTCCGCCATTATCGGCGATTTGCCGCATGGGGGCATCGAGAGCACTAAGCACGATATCGACACCAATCTTCTCGTCTCCCTTTGCGGAAGCAACGACCGTTTTCCCGTCCGCATCCTTTACTGGCGTGGACTTCACTGACTCGACAGCTTCTCGGCAGCGAACAAGAGCAACACCACCACCTGGGAGGATGCCCTCTTCAACTGCAGCGCGTGTCGCGTGCAATGCGTCTTCCAAACGAGCTTTGGTCTGCTTCATTTCAGCTTCGGTCTCAGCACCGACACTGATAACAGCAACACCACCAGCTAACTTGGCCAAACGCTCCTGAAACTTTTCCTTATCGTAGTCACTGTCAGTCTGCTCAATTTGAGCACGGATCTGAGCGACACGCTTGTCGATATCAGCACGCTTGCCGCTACCTTCGACGATGGTCGTACTGCCTTTATCGATAGTAACTTTCTTAGCGCGGCCAAGTTGCTCGAGCGTAACGTTCTCAAGTTGAATGCCGAGATCTTCGCTAATGAGCGTTCCACCAATCAATGTAGCGATATCGCCCAACATTGCTTTGCGACGATCACCGAACCCGGGTGCCTTAACAGCACATACGTTCAAGGTTCCACGCAATTTGTTTACCACCAACAGAGTCAACGCTTCTGCATCAACATCTTCAGCGATAATCAAAAGCGGCTGTCCGGTTTGAGCCGACTTTTCAAGCAGCGGAACAAGATCGCGAATGTTGCTGATCTTCTTTTCGTACAACAAGACCAGGGCGTTTTCGAGATCCGCTTCCATGGTACCGGGATCGGTAATGAAGTAAGGAGAGATGTATCCCTTGTCAAACTGCATCCCGTCAACGTAATTGACTTCGGTGTCGCGGCTTTTTCCTTCTTCAACGGTGATCACACCGTCTTTACCAACACGCTCGAGAGCATCAGCGAGTAAAGCACCAATGACTTCATCGTTGTTAGCAGAGATTGACCCGACGTTTGCGACTTCCTGCTTGTTCTTGACCGGACGGCCCATTTCAAACAGTTGCTCGGTTGCTGCAGCGACCGCTTTATCGATACCACGACGAATTGCAGTTGGGTTACTACCGGCAACGATGTTGCGTAACCCCTCTTTGAAAATTGCACGGGCGAGCACAGTCGCCGTCGTCGTGCCGTCACCCGCCAGGTCACTGGTCTTCTGAGCGACCTCAATGACGAGTTTGGCACCCATATTTTCGAATCGGTCTTCCAATTCGATCTCTTTGGCAACCGTTACACCGTCTTTCGTAACGGTCGGTCCACCAAAGGATTTGTCGATGATTACGTTACGACCTGTTGGCCCCATCGTCACAGCGACGGCGTCAGCCAACTTGTCGACACCCATCATCATTCGCGATCTTGCATGATCGTCAAAAAGAAGTTGTTTTGCCACAAGAGTGTTCCTAATTGGAGTGTGTTGTTTGCAACCAAACGGCTTGTTCGCTGATGCGTTCAAGCCGTTCAGATCGATGTCGGTTTAGAGGACCTTGGCGAGAATATCACCCTCACGAAGAATCTTCATTTCCTGACCGTCAACTTCGATGTCGCTGCCGCCGTACTTGCCGTAGATCACGGTGTCACCAACGGTGACGGTCATGTCACCACGGTTTCCGCTATCCAGAAGACGGCCTGGGCCGACTGCCACGATCGTGCCACGCTGTGGCTTCTCTTTGGCTGAATCGGGAAGCACGATTCCACCAGCCGTGGTCTCTTCTGCTTCATTGGGCTGAACCACAACACGATCATCCAAGGGTCGAAGATTAAGTTTTGCCATGATTATCTATTCTGATTGTTAGTTGGATATCTATTGAATTAATGGAGTATTTGAATTGGGACGAGGGCACAACGGCTTACATCATGCCGCCCATGCCACCCATGCCACCCATGCCGCCCATGTCCATGCCGCCCATGCCGCCGCCCATGCCGCCCATGCCACCGCCCATGCCGTGGTCATGATGATGATCGCCACCTTCGGGCTCTTCATCGACAGGGATGTCCGCAACCAACGACTCGGTGGTCAGAAGCAACGACGCAACGCTTGCAGCGTTGGTCAATGAAGCACGAACGACTTTGGCTGGGTCAACGATGCCTGCAGCGAGAAGATCACAGTATTTCTCAGCGTTTGCATCGTAACCGTCAGTTTTGCCCTTCATTTGAACAACTCGGTTAGCAACAACCGCACCATCAAGCCCTGCATTATTGGCAATTGCCTTGAGGGGATGATCAAGCACATTTCGGATGATGCCGACACCGAGTTTCGCATCGCCTTCGGAAGCCTTCTCAAGCTTCTCAACTGCCTTGCGACAGCGAAGCAGCGTTGTTCCGCCGCCTGCCACAATTCCCTCTTCGAGTGCAGCCTGTGTTGCTGCGCGAGCGTCGTCGATGAGAGCTTTTCGCTCTTTCATTTCGGTTTCGGTTGCAGCACCCACATTGATTTGGGCAACACCGCCGGCCAACTTGGCCAAACGTTCCTGCAACTTTTCTCGATCGTAGTCGCTATCAGTTTGGTCGATTTCGCGACGAATCTGGTCGACTCGCCCTTCGATGTCCACTTTCTTTCCAGCACCACCGACGATTGTCGTCGCTTCGCTGGTGATTCGCACCTTTTTCGCCCGGCCGAGATCCTTCATTTGGACGCTCTCGAGATCAATTCCGAGATCCTTGAAGATCGCTTTTCCACCGGTCAAAACAGCAATATCGCCAAGGATCGCTTTACGGCGATCGCCGTAACCTGGAGCCTTGACTGCACATGCCGTTAAAATGCCTCGCATTTTGTTGACAACCAGTGTCGCCAAAGCCTCTCCCTCAACATCCTCTGCGATGATCAACAGGGGTTTCTTCGCCTTGCTGATTGCTTCCAGAAGCGGGATCATCTTTTTGTTGTTCGTGATTTTCTCTTCGAACAGCAAAATGTGGCAATCCTCAAAATCGACGCTGACATCATCTTGATTCGTGACGAAGTGTGGCGACAGGAACCCACGATCGAATTGCATTCCTTCAACCACGTCGACGTAAGTCTCGTTGGAGCGACCTTCTTCAACGGTGATCACACCATTTTTGCCGACTTTCGTGAACGCATCGGCAAGCACAGCGCCAATGCCGGGATCATTGTTCCCGGCGATGGTCGCAACCTGTCGGATCTGGCTCTTGTTCTTTTCACTTACAGGAGTGGCAAGCTTCGCAATTTGAGCTGTCGCTGCATCGACTGCTTTGCCAATTCCTCGCGAGAGAGCCATCGGATCGGCGCCTGTGGCGACCATCTTCAGACCTTCACGAAAAATTGCTTCGCTCAGAATCGTTGCGGTCGTTGTACCGTCGCCAGCGACATCGTTGGTCTTGCTGGCAGCCTCTTTGACGAGCTGTGCACCAAGATTCTCGAACGGATCATCCAGTTCAATATCTTCTGCTACGGTCACACCGTCCTTGGTCACTTTGGGCGACCCCCAACCCTTGTCGAGGACAGCGTTGCGTCCCCTTGGGCCAAGCGTACTACGGACAGCGCGAGCTAGTTTGCTGACGCCGGCCAAAAGTGGGCCCCTTGCGTCGTCGTCGAACACGATTTGCTTTGCCACGACGTGATTCTCCTGTGGTTCGTCAGTGTTCTTCCTCAACACGCTACGGCTGTTGCCGAGCGAACCGAGGAGGGGAAGTTTCTGTATAAGTTTCAGCAGACGGACCATTTTCAGTCATCCGTCAAACTGGACGTTGTGCGTACATCGGTGGCAGTCGCCAACGATTTCGTGTCCTTTGTAGCAATGCGTGTGCCGATCGCAAAAATTTAGTCACAAACCATTGCAAGCATTGGGGTTATGCAAACGAACCCATCCACTTGCCGACGGCTGAAATCGCTTGGGGTGTCAGGCTGACAGCGCCACTGCCTCAAGTTTGGCGGGGCACACCACACGACTGCGCCTGCCCCCGAAGAAGCCAAATCACCTGACCAGCGATTCAAAACGTCGCAAACACCAATCAAAGCGTCATTTGTTCACTGGCACCCAACTTGGCCGCGGACAAAGAATGAAGATCCAGTATTTTCAGTGGTGCTGCCCCCAAGAGTCCACCAAACCTCAACATCAATGAAGCCGCAACGAAATCCAAGCCTGAGCAGCACCGAAGGTCACCACCCCCCCTTACAAAACGCTCGGCGACGGTTGGCACCTGAACCGCTGGTACCTAAACCGCTGGCAGTGAGCAGCCACATTGCACCCCCCCGAATCTAGCGGACCACCCTAGGGAGCCAAGTCTGAATTTAACGGTGGCGCAACGATTGAGGACGCCGCTGCGTGCGAGTTGCATTCAATGCACGAGATGCCCTGCGCGACCACGTGTCAACTTGCGGCGACAGAAATCCGTTGCAACCCATACATCCAGCGATACTGCATCCGAAAAGATTTCCAAACTGCCGAAGTTGACTCACGAAAGATTGACCGAAGCCTTGTTGAGGCGTCCACTTCCTCCGTATGCCGCGCAACTCGTGGTGTACGGGCCGAACGAAATGCTCAGTCACCACAGCATGGGACATCTGGATGCGATTACCGAACTTTCTAATTCTGACAACATTGTTCTTGCTACCGGTAGCCACGGATCGTGCAAACGGACAATGGACGACGCCCGTAGCTGCTCCCGTCTACACGACGCCCGCACCGGCCTATGTTGCGGGAACCGCAACTGCCGTCGCCCCCACGCTCGCTTACACGCTTCCGGTTCGCAGTTACCAACCGGCATCAACACCATACTATGGTGTTGCCCCCTTACCAGTCGGCACGCAAGCCATTTCGAACGGCGTTTACCAAGCACAACGTCCTGCGTACTTTGACAATCCCTCGGTCTACACCGGCCAACCAGTACGCGGCTCCGTGCAAGCCAGCTACATGGCCCCAGCACAAGTGCAGGCCTACTCAATGCCGCAAAGCGTACAACCTGCGTCAAGCAGCGTTGTCTCCGCGTACACAGCACCTCCGATCACAGCACCTCCGATCACAGCACCTCCGATCACAGCACCTCCTGTACTCAATCCATCACCGATGCCCTACATCGCATCACCACCGGCGCCCAAACGTGAAGGTTGCCTCAGCCGCTTTTGCAACAAGCTTTTTGGGACGGGGTACACCACGTCTTATTACCGAGCACCCGTCACGTACTACCGACCGGTAACGACCATGAACCCTGCCACGGGCACAATGGTTACGGCACAGCAGCCCTGCACATCCTACGAGCAACAAGTGCAGCGCAATCCATTTACGACAGTGCTACCGGGTTCAGCCAACCAAACAGCGAATAATTGCCAACCCAATTGCCCCTGCCCGCCTGGCGTTAACGCGTGCAATACAATCCCTGGTTACAACCAAACAACTTATGGCCAACCTGCACCGATCAGCCAAACTCCTTACAACGGAATTGGGCAAGTGGGCGCGACAGGGACAGGTGACTACCAAGCAATGCCAATCCCATCGATTCCACCTGCAGGTACTGCTGGAGCACAACCCAGAAATTCAAACTTGACTCCCTTAACAGGACCACCTCCTACTCTGGCTGCACCGATGACACCATCTGCCACCGGGGTGCCAACAGCACCAATGTCACAGGGCGGAGCAGCAGGCAATGATTTGAATCCAGTAGAGCGACCAACCCTGAATAAGCCAGTCACACCAGAATCCCCCACGGATTTGGGTAGTCCCAAGGTTGATAGCGACGGCACTTCGGAAAAGCCTGTCCCTAAGGCCGACAGTGAGTCAGCGAGGTGGAGACTGCAGCGACCAGCAGACTCAACCGCAATGATCCCACGGGAAGCATCTCGACTTGGTCAGCGTGACCCCGTTTCCTTGAAACGAAGCTATGGCGTAGCCGAACCTATCCGCGCCCCCGCAGACTACATTGCCCCATACGGGCCCAATGCGAGCGTGATCGAACATGGCCAGAGGAACAAACAAGCGTCTCCTGCGGTATCCGATCCGTTCTCACCTCCCCCCACACGCAACCCATTTCCCTCTGCGGCACCGACACTGCCACTTGGAGAAGCGGACCTGTCTGACTGGACAGAATCCTCGAGCAGTCCGGCACGTCCCATCCGTAGCGTCTCCTACGACAAACCGGCCAAAACGGTTGTTAATACACTCAACGCGAAACGATCTCGCCATACCGTTTGGACGAGCATCGCACAGTAACGTCACAACGCGTTAAAAACGGTGCTCAGCAACAGCATCGCAAGCGAGCGGACCGTGAACCAGTGCGTTTTCGACTGAGTGCGATTTCGTTGAGGAAGCCCGCTGCGATTGGTACTCTGCTCGGCACCACAGCGTGATCATTTCTTTGTTTGCAAGACTGGGTTTGTGACGCGATAGTCCAGTGTTTTTCCGTCACCGTTAGAAAACCATAGGTTCGACTATTCGATATACCCTTCGCAATCAACGCTGCATCTGAGAAACTCAAGCTGAGACGTATTCAACCAGCTACATTCGCTTCTGAGAATCTCATGGAAAACGCAGCCATCGCGGCAGTCTTTGAGGAAATGGCCGAACTACTAGAGTTCCGCGGCGAAAATCCGTTCCGAATTCGAGCGTATCGAAACGGTGCCAAAGCCATTCGTGACCTCGACGAATCCGTTGCTTCGATACTTGCGGATTCATCCCGCAATTTGTCCAGCATTCCAGGTATCGGAAAGACACTGCTGGACAAAACAGAGACACTTGTCGCAACAGGCCAACTGCCACAGCTTGAAAAGCTGAGGCAGGAGATACCTGAGATTGTCATCCAAATGGCAAGAATCCCTGGACTGGGCGCTAAGAAAGCAGCCAAACTGCAGCAGGAACTTGCGATCGAATCACTAGGTGACCTCCGTGCAGCGTGCCACGAGGATCGCATCTCCACGCTGAAGGGCTTTGGTGGCAAAACCCAACAGGCAATTCTTGATGGCTTGGCGATCGCAGAAGCTGCAGCCGCACGCATTTACTGGTCGCAAGGAGACCAACTGGCCAAGTCGATTGGCAAACATATGAAATCCTGCGACACGATCAGCCGGATGGAATGGGCTGGCAGCTATCGCCGTGGTCGGGAGACCGTTGGCGACTTGGACCTGCTTATCGTTGCCGAAGATCGCGAGGCAGCGATGGATCAGCTCGAAGCATACGCAGAACACTCCAGCACTATCCTTCGTGGCGACACAAAGATTTCCATACGGGTCGGAAAAGCGTTTCAGGTCGACATGCGAGTGGTTGATGAAGATCAATTTGGTGCAGCGCTCCAGTATTTCACCGGTTCGCAAGCTCACAACATTCACACCCGCCGTCTCGCCAAGGACAAAGGTCTGAAGATCAATGAGTATGGTGTTTTTTCGCAAGAAGACGACAGTCAGGTCGCGGGTGCCACGGAAGAAGATGTCTACGCTTCTATCGGCTTGCCGTGGATCGCTCCCGAGCTCAGAGAAGATCGAAACGAGTTCAAATGGTCTGCTGACGACAATCTCCCCGAGCTGATTGAATTGAACGATGTTTGTGGTGACCTGCACATGCACACAAATGCCACTGATGGTGCTGCAACATTACGAGAGATGGCGGACGCTGCCATTGATCGTAAGCTTTCCTACATCGCGATCACCGACCACAGCAAACGCGTTTCCATGGCAAGAGGTCTCGACGCAGATCGACTCCGCAGCCAGTGGAAAATGATTGATGCAATACGTCCGGAATACGACGGACGCCTGACCATCCTCAAAGGAATCGAGTGCGATATTCTCGAGGCCGGTGGAATGGACCTGCCCGACGATTGCCTGCAAGAAGCTGACTGGGTGCTCGCGAGCATCCATTACGGGCAGAAACAACCGCGTGATCAAATCACAGAGCGAATACTTGGCGCGATTGAAAACCCGTGGGTCACGTGCATCGCGCACCCGACTGGTCGACTGATCAATCGACGACCACCTTACGAGGTGGATATGGAAAGCGTCATGCAAGCTGCCAAACGGAATGGAAAACTTCTGGAACTCAACGCCAACCCCGCAAGACTCGACCTGAATGATATTCATCTCGCTGCGGCTAAGCGACTTGAGATACCAATCGTGATCAGCACAGACGCGCACTCAATCGACGGACTGGATGTGATGCGATACGGCATCAAGCAGGCGCGACGCGGTGGCCTTACCCGGGAAGACGTCGGTAACACTCGCCCGTGGACCGAATTAAAAAAGATGTTCCGACGCGGTTAAGCAACAGCTTTCCTATCATCACACCGAACAAGCAATGCGATTAACGTTTCGCAATTGACTTTGTGATCCGTCCGCGGAACGCGGTTCCCAACACGAGCACCAGTAACGCGAAAGCCACCAAAACCGGCAGCACATGCTCGGGCGTCACTAGATAATGAGCGGCTCCACCTTCGCCATGCCCCGGATGAGCCGACAATGGTAACGTCAAAAAAAGTGTGCTGCACAAACCCAAGAAAGGTCGAAGATAACGCTTCACCGAAGACACCAGATGAAAGAGGAAAAATGTTGGGTAATCGCAAAGAACAAAATCGTGAAAATTACTCCTCGCATACCTCTATCTTCTACGCTTAGCAAAGCAAGTTGTCGAGGTGCTTCAAAACAGGAGTGTCATCAGCTTGGCTTGGGTGTCAGTTTCCTTCCCAACTCCTGACGCCACGCTTGACGAACAATTCACAGACGGCTCCAGGATTCGACGCTCCGACGTGCGAGAAACCGCATTCACGCCGGGGGCGAGCGCACCGTCGACAAGCAACGTTTTGCATTCAGACAAGTCCCCATGTTCAGCTCATGGCCTTCCCGGCAGAACCGACTGGGGCGGCTCACGCACAACGATCGAATTCTTGAGCTGATGGTGCGGACAGACAACGCGTGCCACTTCCTGCGCTGTTTGCTTCAGAAAGTAAGTCGTTACCTCACCGAATAATAAAACGCTTTGTTGATCGACGTGAACCTGAACGCTCCGCAATCCGCAATGACCACTACTCGCAAAACGCGCAAAGACAGCCTCCTTCAATTGTGAATCACAAGACTCGTCAGCACCTGCGCGTTTACTTTCTGATTCCTTCAACATCGCATTCACCTGATTCCTTTTCATGAACGACTAACTTCCGTCGTCATATCTTCGCAATCACAGCGTCAGCAGCAAGTAAAAAAACAAGAATCAAAAACAGATTCAGACTTTACGATGGCATCATTGCAAGCATTCACCTCTAACAACAACCGATGACATCCCTTGCATTACTCAAAACTGGGTGCTCGCTCGATGTCAAAGGCAGCCCACCGCTACCCAGTCTTCCTAACCTCTCAGCATCAGCCGCATCAGTGCATTGCCCCCCACCTAACGGGGCATCCGGGCCATCCCCGCACTTACGATCACAACGCCACAACCGAATCTTTCCTTTGGCGATCAGCAATAGCCCGGCTACTTTTGCGATCAAGAACAGCTCGGCGACAATGCTGCCATTAACGGCGTTTGCATTCGCATGACAGGGAATGTCATTCAGCTAGGCGATGAACTCTCGAGTTCCTTGAGCCTTGCACGCACGTGCACAACCGCATCGTCTGCTTTAAAGAACCTGGGCACCAGCCGATCGGTGTCTGCACGAATGCGGGTCAGACAAACGAGGCACGCATCGACAAGTTCGTTGTCGTCATCACGCAACGCCAAGGCGAGTCTCGGCATGATGCGGGGCGCGAGCATGCTCAACGATTCTCCTTGGCTGCCGATCAATTCGAGAATGGGCGACGGGTCGCCCGCAAAGTAATCAAACAGTTTAGCAAGTTTACGACGAAAATTTAGCAGTGAGAGATTCAGTTCGACAGCAGCTTGCATGGCAGCCACAGCAATCCGCGGCTTACTTTTCCGGCACAGATCCAAGACACATTTTTCCAATTCAGGCGTGCATGTTCTTGCCTTGCCTAAGACGCGGGCGGCCAGTGGAACGACATCCGGATCGCCGAAGCGAGATGCATTGATTGCGGCCTCAACCGCACGAGGCGAAAGCCCATCCAACTTTGCAAGTGCGTAACCAGAAGCCAGTGCATACGCAGGGTCAGGCCCACTCAACCAGGTTGCAAGCTGGCTCATGTCTGCCTGAGTAGACGGGATAGTTTCGGCATCAAAGAGTAAACAATTACCAGACTTCTCTTGTGTTTCAAAAAAATCCCAAGCCAGCTCAGCAGTCTCTCGCGAATCAAGTCGAAGTTCACCAATCCACTCTGGGTGCACCTCATTGCGACTGCGTGCAAATAACGCCAGCGCGTATCCGATCTCAACGGTGCTGTAATACCCTGACCTTGAAATTGACCATCCAGCCCATCCAGCCTGCGACCACTGGTCATCGTAAAGACACGCTTCACTACCCAGCACACCGAAACCACAGCAGATAGGCAAAAGGTCAGAATTGCGCGGCGATCTGTCAAGTTCCGTTGCAGCAGGTACTCCATGCCAATGGTGACATGACAACTGGAACGCCAGTTCCATCACCGTCCGAAGTGGATCTTCGCCGGTTTCCTTTGCCAAACGAACGACCGCCGGACTAGTCTCCGTTGCAGCGGCATACGTCGAGGGATAGCCGATTTCCGATCCGGGAACGATCTGAACCTCACATTCCGCTTGCTGCTCCGGCAATCTTGAAACGACCGCTGCGTGTGCTGTTTCAACCAAAGCCTCGACACTTGTCTGATCGAGGTCCAAGTCATCCAGATGATTCAGAACCTGCGTTTGCCGAACAAAAGCGAGCCCAATCTCGTCGATTGTTCTGCGCATCAGCAGTTCGATGTCGACCCTTTGAAAAGTCGTTAGCGGCATCCGAACTTTGCGAAACCCAAACATGGCACCCAATTAATCAGTCGTCGGCTGTTCAGGCCTGTGGCAAGATACGGTACATCCTGGCCCTCGGGGGTTTCAGGAAGTGGTCGCGACGAGAAGACAAGTCGCTTTCCACCTTAAACCGGTTCTGCAATTGTCTTGGAAACAGGTCGCACTGACAAGCGGCAGGCTTAAAAGCGGATACCACAGGGCCCGTTCACGCTTGGGGGTGGGCATGCAGTTCCGAGGTCAACCGTGTACGATACTGCCCGGTGGTTGCAACATTACGCACCGCCACGCGATGACGAATCGATGATGACCAACATCGTCAGCTCGGTGCAAATGGCAGCCGAATAGCTACTGAGTAAGATTTCTGAGGCAACCAGCCCCAAACAGGCAAGACAGATATGAACGGACAAGTTTTTCGTGGATGCATTCCCGCATTGATGACGCCCTGCACCAGCGAGCGAACTCCCAACTATGACGCCTTAGTCAGCAAGGCGAAGGAATTGACGACCCTAGGCATGAATGCGGTCGTTTACTGCGGGTCGATGGGTGACTGGCCACTGCTTACCAACGAACAAAGAATGGAGGGCGTCAGCCGTTTGGTTAACGCTGGTATCGAAGTCATCGTGGGCACGGGAGCTCAGAACACTGAGATCGCAGTGGCGCATGCAGCGCACGCACAACAGGTCGGCGCTCACGGCCTGATGGTGATCCCTCGAGTTTTATCTCGAGGCACCTCCCCCACTGCACAACGCAACCACTTCGCCGACATTTTGACCGCTGCCCCCGATTTGCCGGCGGTTATTTACAACAGTCCCTACTACGGTTTCGAGACCAAAGCCGACCTGTTCTTTAACTTGCGTGCTGAGTTCGCGAATCTGGTTGGATTCAAAGAATTTGGCGGTGCAGATGCACTCAGTTACGCAGGCGAACAGATCACACACGCCGAAGACGAAATCGTCTTGATGGCAGGAGTCGACACTCAGGTCTACCACGGATTTGTCCATTGCGGAGCTGTCGGTGCCATCACTGGAATTGGAAACTGTCTGCCCAACGAAGTACTGACTCTGATTCATCTTTGCCAACTCGCGGCACAAGGCAACCCGGATGCCAGACGCTTAGCTCGAGAACTGGAAGAGGCGTTGATCGTTCTCTCAACCTACGACGAAGGACCAGATCTCGTACTTTACTACAAATATATTCTCGAACTGCAGGGCGACAATGATTACAAACTGCACTTCAACAGTACTGATTCGTTGAGCGATAGCCAGCGTGGATTTGTCGAAAAGCAATTTTCACTTTTCCAGAATTGGTGGAATCAATGGCCTGGCAGAAGTTATGCAGAAAATCACAAGCCTGCTTCCAGCCAATGATTTTTTTCAGCGATCCTGATTGTCATTTGCGTCCCCATCGTCGCAGCGGCGTAATCATGAACGTGCGTCCGCGAAAACCAACCGCGATCCTTCACTTGCTTACTCGGTAACAGCCCGCGATGACCGGCGAAATTCATACAGTCGATTCTCACACAGCGGGCGAACCGACTCGCATTGTACTTAGTGGCGGTCCGCCACTCGGCCATGGACCGCTATCAGAACGGCTGACAATTTTTCGCACGAAGCATGATGCCTATCGCCGAGCCATCATCACGGAACCCAGGGGCTCAGATGTCCTGGTCGGCGGACTGCTTTGTGAGCCTTATGATCCAAGTTGTCAGGCAGGAGTAATTTTCTTTAACAACATTGGATTCCTTGGCATGTGCGGCCACGGTTTGATCGGCCTTGTGGAAACGTTGCGTGACCAAGGGAAACTGGATGTCGGACAGACTCACATTGAAACCCCCGTGGGCAAAGTTGCTGCGACTCTGCACAAAGATGGGGACGTTTCGGTATCCAATGTAGAAAGCTACAGAATCGCCAAAGACGTCGAAGTGCACACCAAAGGCTTTGGAATCGTTCGCGGGGACGTTGCTTACGGTGGGAATTGGTTTTTCTTGACGAATACGTCTGAGCACAAAATAGCACGTAGCGAAATCGGAAAATTGACCGCGATGGCGTGCGCTATTCGCCAGGCAATAAACGAGGCCGGATATCCCGAAGTTGACCACGTCGAGATTTTTGGCCCGCCAGAGGGTGAGGCTGATTCACGAAATTTCGTATTGTGCCCGGGTCTTGAGTACGATCGCTCTCCCTGCGGAACTGGGACCAGTGCCAAGCTAGCCTGCCTTGCTGCGGATGCAAAACTGGCCCCCAACCAATCATGGATACAACAGGGAGTACTGGGCACTTCGTTCACCTGCGACTATTCATGGGCAGACACTGCCAAAGAACGCATCAAGCCCACTGTCCGTGGCCGAGCTTTTATCACAGCGGAAACCCGTTTGAGACTAACCCCGCAAGATCCATTTTGTTGGGGCATCCAGTAGTTCACTGCCAGTGAGTGGAGTTAATTTGCCGAAAAACATCGTCATCATCGGAGGCGGCATCATCGGGCTGACATCAGCCTGGTACTGCACCCAGCGGGGACACCAAGTCACCGTCATCGATCGCAATCCAAAACAACGGGATGGTTGTTCGTTTGGTAACGCGGGGATGATCGTTCCAAGCCACTTCACTCCTCTGGCTGCGCCGGGCATGATCAAACTGGGGCTCAAATGGATGTGGAATCCTGAGTCCCCTTTTTACATTCGCCCGCGTGCCTCTTGGGATCTCATGGCGTGGCTTTGGCGATTCAGGAACGCGTGCAACTCGTCGCACGTTCAACGGTCTGCCCCCGTATTGCGAGATCTGCATATTGCAAGTCGTGCTTGCTTTGAGCAGCTAACTTCCGATTTTTCAGATGATTTTTCGCTAAGTCCCAACGGCCTGTTGATGCTTTGCCAAAGTGAACAGGCACACCACGAGGAGGCTGAAACCGCTGAACTTGCAAACAGCTTGGATGTTGAAGCGCATGTACTCGACGCGAGAGCAACCGCCGAGCAGGATCCCTCAATCGAAATGAATGTCACAGGCAGCGTTTACTACCCACGTGACTGCCACCTCTCTCCTCAGCAGCTGATGAATTGCCTGCAGTCAGAACTGGCCGCAAAAGGATGTCAGTTCCTTTGGGATACCGACTGCGATAAGTTCCATCTGCAAGGTCGCCGAGTCTCAGCTGTCGAAACTTCGGAAGGATCGATCGATGCCGATGAGTTCATCATCTGTGGAGGCGTCTGGTCATCCGAACTCGGTCGCCAACTCCAACTCAACCTGCCGATGCAAGCTGGCAAGGGATACAGCGTCACCCTGGAACAACCTTGCCAACAACCAACCATTTGCTCAATTTTGACCGAGGCTCGTGTTGCTGTCACACCGATGGGATCTTCATTACGATTCGGTGGTACCATGGAACTTTCAGGCCTCAATCAATCCATTTCCCAGCCCAGGGTGCGAGGAATCATCCGATCCATCCCGGAATATTTCCCAAAATTCTCGGCCACTGATTTTGAGAATTGCAAACCGTGGACAGGTCTTCGCCCCTGCTCGCCTGATGGGCTTCCCTACATCGGACGTAGTCACAAATGGGAAAATGTCATCGTATCAACTGGACACGCAATGATGGGCATAAGCCTTGCCCCAATCAGTGGACGCTGCGTGGCGGAAATCGCCGATGAAGAACAACCCGATATTAAGAACTTCGAACTGGTTTCACCCGACCGCTTTTCAAAGTGAACTGAGTCGGAATCTGCATGACGAAATGCTATGATGTCGATATCGCGGGTTTCAATTTCCACCGCATTGGATGCTTTACAAATGCCACATCTCGAATTCACTTCTCAACTTGCCCAACACGTCGACTGCCCGGCCAACCATACCGTTTCTGCAAGTACGTTGAATGAGGCACTGGAAGCCATGTTCAACCAGTTCCCCAGTCTGCGAGATTATGTCATGCAAGCAGACGGAACACTGCAGCAACATGTGGCAATTTTCATCGACGGACAGATGCTGCCTCACGGCGAACCTTTTGATATCGCTGTTAAGGACTCTAGCCAAATATTTGTGATGCAAGCGCTGGCCGGCGGCTAAGTTCTAACATTGCAGCAGCCCCTGCAACTACGGACTGGATACCGTGCACTTATTTTCTGTTAATTCGAGTGAACGCTTTCACCTGCTCGGTAATCGCATTCTCGGTGGGCAAGCGTTCCATTGAACTGGCCCCATAGAACCCATCCACTGCGTCAACTCGCTCAAGAACATAGGCAGCATCGTCGGGCATCGCAATTGGCCCGCCATGGCACAGGACCAGCACGTCATTGCGCACCGCGTGTGCAGCGTCCGCGATTTCGGTCACCCGACCAACAGCGGCATCCAGATCCATCGCTGTCTTCGCACCAATCGATCCACTGGTCGTTAGTCCCATGTGTGCCACGATGATGTCTGCTCCCACCGAGGTTAACTCAGCTGCTTGGGAGGCGTTAAATGCGTAGGGAGTCGTCAACATATCAAGCTCATGTGCCGCCCCGATACAGTCAACTTCCATGGCAAACCCCATTCCCGTCTCCTCAAGATTGTCACGGAACGTCCCATCAATCAAACCAACGGTGGGAAAATTCTGAATGCCTGCGAACCCCATCTGCTTCAACTCCCGCAGAAACTGGTCTCGCAGCAGAAAAGGGTCTGTAGCACACACGCCTGCCAACACGGGTGTCTGACGCACAGCAGTGATCACTTCGGTGGCCATCTCCTTGACAATCTTGTTGGCATTTCCATAGGGCATCAAACCTGCCAACGAGCCCCGACCAGCCATGCGAAAACGGCCTGAATTGTAAATAACAATCAAATCGATCCCACCAGCTTCTTCACACTTGGCGCTAATTCCTGTTCCCGCGCCTCCACCAACGATGGATTGACCTTCGGCAATCTTCTGCCGAAATCGGGCAAGGATTGACTGACGACTTTGTGTTGCCATGAAGGCGTCCTCTCTAGCTGCGATTGATTAGCAATGGTGTCTGAATAACAAATAATTTCCATCAATGACTTGCAAGATTGGTGAAGTGATCCACCACAGCCTCTGCAAATTCACGATCGTTGATGTGATTTCGAATGCGAATCACTCGACAAGCAGCACAGTCTTTCAACTGTTCTTCTAATTCCTGAAACAAAATAGCATTCGTTTTTGGATCATGAAATGGCTGCCCTGGTGCATCAAGAGCCGACAGACCCAATTCGGGAATCATAACTACCATGGGAGAAGTTGCATGTCGAATTCGACTGGCAATCCAGCGAGCCATCAAAAAATTCTCCTCAGCGTTAGTTCGCATCAGCGTAACCTGAGCATTGTGCACATGGAACAAACGACCTGAAAACTTCGCAGGCACCGTTTCCTGTTCCCCGAAGTTAACCATATCGAGCGCGCCCAAGCTGAGAAGCACAGGAACGCCACTTTGAGCCAACCGTTGAAACCTATTATTTCCTGCGGGGAAAACACCGCCAACCACCTCATCAGCGACTTCCGTTGTCGTGATGTCCAGCACACCTTTCAGCATGCGTGATTCAACCAGCTGTTCCATTGCTCGGCCACCTGTGCCCGTTGCATGAAAAACCAAACACTGGTGACCAGCCTGCTCAAGTTTCTCGCGGACGACATCGACACATTTTGTCGTAACGCCAAACATCGTCATACCCAATGTCACTTTGCTAGAAGCAGCGACAACACTATTTTTAACCATTCCGGCCATCGCGTGCGCTGCGTTACCCAGCACCTGCCGCGACACAACATTCAGACCAGCGACATCCACCACGGAGTACATCATCGTGATATCACTGCAATCTACATAGGGTGCAGTGTTTCCACTCGCGACAGTCGAGACCATTACTTTTGGTAGTCCAATCGCAAGGGTTCGCATCGCCGGTGTGATCAGTGCAGTTCCACCGCTTCCACCAATCCCGATCACGCCTGCAACCTGTCCTGCTTCGGACTTATCCAGCAGATACGCCTTGAGAGATTCACCCATCGCAGCCACTGCTGCAGCTCGACTTTCATACGCCACTTTTCCATCACTGCCTCGCACCTCATCACGCGTGACATCAGGTCCCGTGGCTGGTGGTCCCCCAGTACCAACATCAACCATTCTGACATCGACTCCCGCAGCCCGTAGGCATTCTGCCACATACCGCAACTCAACACCTTTGGTGTCCATCGTGGCGACCGCATAAACAAACTTGTTCAATCTTTTCAACTCCTCGAAACCTGACTGCATCGCTACATTCCCGTTGATCGTGTGAATCAACGCACAAAACCGATAATCTGCTCAAATTCACAGACAGTGCTATCACATGGAACAACAATCCTCACAAAATACCATCTACGTTGCACCGCAAACGAAGCCAACGGCTTTACCCCATCGATATGGAGCTATCGTCGTCAAAAAATAAGTGGTAAAATAATAGGGTGATGGATATTCTTGCTAATCCACAAGGGCTCCCCACTGAAGAACATAAACTGGAAGCGAATGACAGCTCCGTGCGACAGCACACCGACGAGAAAAGGCTCAATGTGAGCCCGTTCGACGGACAAGTTTTTTATCAACCAAGGATTTCCTGCATGAAGCAGTTGGCTCAGAATCGTTATGAAAAAAATTAATCTCCGGCCAGCTCTCGCAGCGATGGACCACGATCAGGATATTCTGTACGCGGTGGTTGCTGCCTTCCTTGAGGAAGTCCCCTCGCTCATCAAGCAACTCGATGACGCGTTGGCTTCGAGTGACCGGTCCTCTGTCGAACGTGCCTCGCACACGCTCAAGGGAAATTTCCGGATTTTACAACTACAAAACCAACAGTCGGTTTGGGCAAACATCGAAACGCTTGCTCGCGAAGATGCACTCAATCAAATTCCTGAGTTACTGACAGAAGCGAAAACCATCACTCAGGATGTTCTGACACAACTTGATTCCGCTCTCGAATCGCGTGTGTTGTAGCCCGCATTCTACGAGAGTGTTTTTCAGCATTAGGTTCGGTCCTTGATCCGTGTTCTGCTTGAAACACGTTGCGTGCGTGGACACGGGCCCAGTATGCACGCGTGATTATCTCTGGCCTCTGGCGGTCTCGTCACGACGCATTTTGCAATGCCGCCTGCACCACGGCGCGAGACTTCTCAAGTCCCTCCGATGCTACCTCAAGTGGATCCCGTTCCCAGTACACAGGATTGAACAATTCGAGCGAGAACGTTCCTTTGAATCCATGATCAATTAACTGACGGATGATTTTCGGCAGAGGGCAAATTCCATCACCGGGAAAAACACGATGCTTATCTGCGATTTCCGCCAAGGGTGGATCAGCAGGGTAATCATTCATATGAAAACAATGCATCCGCGATGCTTCAATCATGCCAAGCGACGAGAAGTCATTCCCGCCTTTATAGATGTGATAAAAGTCTGGTAGCACGCAAGCGTCCGGGTGCTCAGCACCTGCTGCCACGTAGGCGAGTTCGCTCAACTTACTCAAAGTGGGTGAAAATCCCCAAAGTTCTAACTGTGGCACTACACCAATTTTTTCGCCTACTTCCAAGAGAGCACGATACCGTTCTGCAATCACCGGCAAGGGCGGCTTTGTGCTATCGCCGCGATGCGCACCGACGGGTGGAGCGGCCACACGACCGCCGCCGATTTTTTTCACGAGTGCCATCTCCTCTTTTGCTTGCTCAAGCCCTTTGGCCCGCGTTTCCGGATCATCAACAATCCAATTTGCAAATCCGATTGCGCTATCTACGGTAAGGCCACGATCCGAAATCCTCTTTTTCAAATCGACCAAACTGCCACCACCATCGACATACTTTTGAATATCCCGAATCCATGGCTCTATTCCGTCGTAGCCAGCCTTGGAAGTCAAATCAACCTGCTCCTCGATAGTCAAATTTTGCCCGCGAACAGTGCTAGTATTCAAAGCAAAACGGACAGGTAAATCGCCACCCGACTGAGTAGCACCTTGGGATTGTCTCTGCGGAATGGATGCAGCAGTCATGGCAGTCGCGGCAATTAAAAGGTCACGGCGTGGAATCATAAGGCGTAAAAATCTCTCTTGTCAGGCAATTTCACGTGTCAGGCAATACCTCATCCCGACCTTCGGTGTCTTGCAACTCTGACAGGTTACCAGACACCATCGATCACTGCACACGAATCACGACAGACAACCAACGGGCTACACTGCAGCGACGCACCGTAAGTGAAGAAAATACCGCACTGAACCAGAGTGAAGCACAGCCCCAACCACGGCCGGGATCTCTGCCAGAACCGGCAAGCAAAATCTCACTTGGTGCTAAAACAGGTGCAACGGCCTCTTGGACAAAAAGCATGAGCTCAAATGCAGTGAGCTTTCCCAACACGAACTAGCCAGCGGAGGCTCAGCGACTCAACGAAGACAGACGCAGTAATTGCTCAGCAGTAGTGCCAAAGACTCGGCGAAACTCAGCCTCAGCAAGCGTTTTCAACCGTCCATCGAGCTGATTGATCGCCATTCCATAAGCCTGGATGGAAGATGACTGTCGACCCTCGCGATATTCTTGCCTTGCAAAGCGGACAAGCGCCTTACCTTCCTCGGTCCGCGAGAGCGGAGCCCGCACCGACGCATGTGTTTGCTGCCCCACTGTTTTCCGTTGCTGCTGTTGCGACTGCCCCAACTGCAACTCTCGCGCTCGCATGTTGCGAAGGAATTCCTGGGGCGATCCGCCCAGTATCTGCCGATCCATTTCGGCAAGATCAATGATCCGAACAGAAACAGAAGCATTGGAAGTTGAGTTGACACTGCCATAGCCGCGGTTCCACCCCCGATGATTGTAACCGCTTGCCGACCTCATCACTCCGCCCAGCGACGTGGTTCCACCATCGGGAACAAGCACAGACCCCTGATAAGAAAAGGTATGCAAACTCGGCAACTGCACGACGGACGGCAGTTGGGCGAAACCGTTTTCCAACCCACCCAAGAGCGGCATCAAAAAAACGAGCGAGGTGAAAACATTCTTCACGGTCCAAGCTCCTGAACAGCTACGCCGAAGTGGTAAAACGAAGTGTGGATCGAGGCAACACAACTATTGCACCGAAGACCATACCCTCGTCGCGATACCGAGTAGCCTGAAGCTACTCGCCTTTCTTTTTGATTTTATCGCCGAATTCGCGATTGAACTTGCGAACTTTGTTCCGCACGACTGCCCGACAGTAACCCGCATTTGGATTACGAGCAAAGTAATCTTGGTGATACTCCTCTGCCGCATAAAACTTGGACGCTGGCTCGAGCGTGGTAACAATGGGCCCGTCACCATCAGCGTTCAATTTTTCGATGTACTTTTCTGCCAATGCTTTCTGCTTGTCATCGTGAAAGAAGACAGCACTGCGATACTGGGGACCTTGGTCAGCCCCTTGCCGGTTCAGCGTGGTTGGATCATGCGTCTTGAAGAAAACTTCGAGTAGTTCTTCGTAAGTGGTCTTACTTGGGTCGTAGTAGATTTCGACAGCCTCTGCGTGCCCCGTCTTCTTTCCACAAACCTGCTCGTAGGTAGGGTTCTTCACGTGCCCACCGATGTATCCGGAGACAACATCGTTGACGCCTCGCATCCGTTCGTAGACGGCTTCGGTACACCAAAAGCAGCCACCAGCGAGCGTTGCAACGGCTTCCTTCTTTTCTTTGGTTTCGGACTTGTCGCTCTTGTCGGAATCAACTTGATTCGGCTCTGACACCAGTTCTTCTCCGGGGTTTGCGGCAGTAGCATTGCAACCGACTGTTACTGCCATAAAAAGAACAGCAGAGCCCAGCAGGCCAAAAAACGGCAGCCTTCTTGTATTTACTGACATCACGGTAAACCTTGATCTCCATGGACATTGATGGCACCCACGAACCTGACATCGGCATCGCGGATTCGCAGTTCAACATATCGAGCACCTGGCAATGGGGAACGCCCCGACCAACCAAACACCGCCAACATGTCCCTTCATCATACAAAATGGTCGAGGCCTTGTTGAAGTGAAGTTTCCCAGCTTTCAGTCATCCTCGACATATTCTTGTTGTAAGATCCGCGATAATCAGCAATCAGCAGGCAATTGCGGTACCCTCAGTAGCCAAGGCAAATCTCGGGACATACGGTCTGCAGACGAAAAACCCCTTAGAAACCACGATAAAATTGCTGGTCGGATGCCCGCGAAAAGCTTAGGCAGCTATCCTCTGCACGTCCTGATCCGACAAACCACGGCAGAGTGACTGGCGATCTCGGAGATCAGAACACTTGCTCTGGTACCCCGTAGCGAGACACGCACTTGCTGCTATCCGCCAATCTTCCTGACACCGTCCTCGGCTCCCAGACTCTGGTATCCGGCAAAATCCCCCCACACAGCATGTCTGATTTTTTTGATTACCAACACACCGTCGCCTCTGACGAGATCGACGCACAAGGTCACGTCCATAACCTGCGTTACCTGCAGTGGACGCTCTGGGCCGCAGGTGCGCACAGTCGTGCTGGAGGCTGGGACAGCAAGAAAGCTCTCGAGCAGAAACTGGGTTGGGTCGTCCGAAATCACGATATCACCTACCGCGCGGCTGCCATGAAAGGGGACGCTATCACTATCCGAACATGGGTCGCTAACATTGCAAGATTTGCGTCCCTGCGCAAATATTTGATTTGCAGATCCGCGGATAAAACGATTCTGGCAAAAGTGGAAACTCGTTGGGTCTACGTCGATCTTTCACAACCCAAAGTGATCGCAATCCCAGAAGAACAGAAAACACAGCTCTCGGTATGCGACCCTGCTCCATCACCACCATGGGGGATGAAACAATGACTCAAACTGACCGTGATCAGCCGCCGCTGGAAAGCTTATCATCAGAAAAAGAGACAACGGCTCAAGCACAGTCTCCGAGTCCCGATCGCTGGTTGCTGCTCTACCTTCGCCTGATTGGTGGGAGCGCGCTTTTTGCTTTTCTGGCATCTGTCATGCCCTCGTCGTGGATCGTCAGCATCTCTGAAGAATTGGGCTTTGATCCGTTTCCGAATTCACCGCTTACTTTTTACCTGGCACGAAACCTATCGCTTCTTTATGGATTTGTCGGTGCTACGCTTTTGATCATCGCAAGTGACCTTGCGCGATACCGCCCGCTGGTGCGTTATGCAGCTCTTGGCACCATTTTGTTTAGCGCATGTCAATTCGTTGTCGATTCCTTGTCAGGTTTACCATCGTGGTGGACGTGGGGTGAGTCAGGCTCAACGCTGATCGGTGGCATCATACTGTACTGGATCGAGCGAATGGGAAAGTAGTAACCCTCACATTCTTCGTGACTCATGGTGCCTGAAATATTCGCCTGCAACATTTCCTTTGTCTGGCCTCAGGCTTCGCGGATGTCCACCTGCGTCTCGTTAGTCACCGTGCCCAACATGATCAAGCAACTTATGCAGACGGAGGGCTGAACCATTGATTTCGTCGCCCCCAGGGCCCGGTGGAATCCGCTCAAGAAAATCGGCAGGCAGTCCCTTCTGCATTAAGAAAGAAGCAACTTTCGCAGCTTCTGCATCCCGATAGGATTCGACCACGTGGTAAGCCGCCACTCCCAGAATTCGATCCGACACCTGCATGACCAGACGCCGCCACTCTTTGGACTGCTCTACCGCACCCGTTACCCTTACTGGGCGATGTTGCTGCTGCTGAAGAGCAAGAATGACATTTCTGCGCCACGACCAAGTGTCTGTTCCGAAATGTGGGTATCCCATTTGGAGATCAGCTTTGCTGGCTTGAACATCAGGGTCGCTCCCAGGGAAACCAGCGTCAGGAGGGATGCCAAGATCAATCTCGTCAACGATAGCCTCAAAGATGTGCTGAAAGATTGCATCCACTGTTGCTTCCCACATCGCTGCGGGCTCCAGCCTCACCTGCTCGGTTAGAAGTGCTGCCGTGACCTTTTCCAGCAGCCAGATTTTCTGCTCTGGATCCCACTGATCGAACCAGTCGATCCCATAAAGCCGCTCTCCTTGATCAGAGCCGGAATCACATTTGATCCCAGCCACACAATCCGACAACATCGCCGTAACAGCTCGGCATAGCAATCGCGCCTCAGCTCCTCGCAGGCAGCGTTCTCCATCAACCGTCAACCACATAAAGCATCTCGCTGCACGTCACGCGATACCGGCATTCGCCCCCGCAGCGGCGGAATTGCGCACGCCGCCAACAATGCAATCGCAGGAATCGCCGGAGCCCGCATGCGAATGTTACTCCAGTAGATCGCATGCACTGCACTCAACGTCACAAACAGCGCCAGCACAGGCAACCAGCTTGAAGTGAACAAGCACCGTCTTAAACGAAAACAGCCCACGAACATAGCAACATACAAGCAGCAACTGTAAATTCCCACCAACATCAATAGCCATGATGACCGACCAACCGAAGCATGCGGAAACGGACTCCAGAGCCTGCACACACGCACCAATGCCGCCCAACAAAACATTCTTGGCTGACGACCGATGACTGCCTTGGCCGACTCGTACGCCAACTGATCATCGGAATGCTCTGTAACAAACTTCACGACAGACGGATCCTGAACTTGTCGTGGACCATCCCAACTTTGCTGCCAAAACTGCGTCAATCTCGAATCACCGTCATAGCGGTGCGAGTAAGCAATCTGGAACGGCTCAGAATCCCAAATTTGACCACCAGAACCGGAACGCAGATAATCATAAAAAAATGGATTATTGCCAAGCAACAATGTGTAGCCTCCATGCGTGGTGGCCCAAACCGGATACCCAACCGCCCGCACGTTCCGCAAAGTCCAGCCACCAACCACAACGATAAGTACAGCCAGGAAAACAAAATTGGCCAAAGCAATGGGATACAGACTCTGCTTCCAATTCTTCTTTGTGAAACTGGCGGAAGTCCCGATTTCAAACATGAACACGACGATAATCAACAGAATCGCCCATGCAATGAAGGTAGGGCGAGCAAGAAACGCAAGCCCCAGTAACCCCCCAAGCACCAAACCGAACACGCCGCTATGCATTTTGTTGCGGTAGGTAGCCCACCACCAAAGAACAATGCAAACTAGCGTTGTAGCCAGCGTTTCGGTCATCAAAAGTGTTGACTGCCTGAGCAGCAGAGGATCAATCATGACTAAAACTGCGGCCACACTAGGCCCCCATAAACCGGTATTTTTTGGAAGCATGGACAGGGCTGCCAAATAGGTAAACAATACCGCTAGGATCCCAAGCAGGGTATGCAACGACGCGACTGCTGGATTTGGCAGACGCTGGTCAACCAGAAATAATGACAAGAGGTTCGGATAGAGAGGTGGGCGAAAAGCTGTGGCAACCGTTTGTCCACTCGCGGACGTTAACCCAAAGACACCGGTCTCGCCCAGTGTTTCAGCAATCGCCCGATAAGCATCGGGGTCAGCGGAATACTGATCCAAACCCCGCCAACACACACCGCCACGCACCAACAGCGCACCGATGACCAACAAGAAACCTACTCGCACGGCGTGGGACCGCATTGTCCCCAAGGCTCTATCATCGCAATCATTCGCATCCGCAGTCACAACAAAACCTTTTCAAATTGACTTCACCGCATCCTGATAAGAGACGACCGAAGAACTCCAAGGGCGGACCCATGGGATCCCAATGGACTTGGTCATTCGCAGGGAAACTGCTCGCTGCCCGCTGGGTACTTTTTGCAATTGGTTTGATTCTCTTTGGGCTGGCATACCCGTCAGCACAGCGTATCCGTTTCGAACGCTCGATTGCATCGATGTTTCCTGCTGACGATCCCGCCTACCTTGCGTACCGCGAGTTACAAGAACAATTCGGGGGCAATGCCGTGGTCATGCTCGTCTATCAGGATAGCGAATTGACCGCGGACGCGGGGGTCGAACGCAACCGAATTATGACGGAACGTGTTGCCGCCATCCCAGGTATCAAAGGCGTCCTTTCACCTTCCGTACTCAATTCAGCGATCTCGAAACTGCAACCCTTGTCAATCCTCAATCGGGCACCAACTCTTTTTCGGAAGGGGAACAAAATAGCCGAAGGACTTGATGAACTCTTTGCTGGCTACACGCATTCCCAAGACCACTCCCATGCATCCGTCGTTGCCATTCTGGAACCCGGCTATGCCCCTCAAACGATTGAGAAACTGAAGGAAATAACTTCAACCCTGCACAACTCCAGGCCCACCTCCTCGGTAGGATCCTCCCTAAATGCACTCACATCATCGCAGGCCGTAGCGACGAACCAAGCAGTCCTCGTTGGCGAACCCGTGTTGGTTCATGATGGTTTTGACCTGATTGAAAAAGATGGTGCGAAGCTGGCGACCACCACAGTTATCCTGCTATCAGTTGTTGTATTTCTGTCGCTGCTCGATCTGCGATTCGTCGCCATGTCGACACTTTTGATTCTCTGGTCAACCGTGGTAACACAGGCGTGCATGGTTTTCATCGGCAGCAACCTTTCGTTGGTATCTACGATATTGACAGCGATCATTACGGTAATTGCTGTAACCGCGGTGCTTCACATGGGCGTCCGTTTTCGCAATTCCAAGAACCGTGGCCATGATCAGAAACAGGCTGCAACTGAATCAATTGCTATATTGCTGATGCCCATTTTGTGGACCTGTATGACAGATGCAGCTGGATTTGCAGCTCTCTCGGCATCACAAATTTTGCCCATCCGCGAGTTTGGCATCATGATTGCCATCTCAGCGATCGCCGTATGCGTGGCAATCTTGCTTTTCTCGCCAGCACTGCTGATGCTACCGTCGATAAGAATTCACCATCAGCTTGACAAATTGCAACTGCGTTTTTCACGTGTTTTGCGGCGACGGTGCATCAGCATTGCAGATGCTTCCATCCGCTCACCTCGCAAATGCCTCGCCGTCGCCAGCATCATGGCTGCGATCGCAGTCATCGGCATGGGCAGAACCGAAACAGAAACCAGCTTCCTCAATAACTTCGCCCCTGACAGTGAAGTTGTCTCCGCCTACCAAGAAGTTGAAACTCAATTTGGTGGAGCTGGCGTGTGGGATATTATCCTAGATGCTCCCGCCGAGCTCAACACATCCTACTTGGACCAAGTCCGTTTACTTGAGGAAGACCTCCGAACAATCACTATCAATGGCGAAGGCCTCACCAAAGTTCTTAGCCTTGCCGATGCTGATCAAGTTGCAAGTCGATCTGCCGTTTCAGCGCTGCTCTCTCCGTCGTCACGGCTCTCTGCAATGTCCGTTGTCATGCCGGTTTTCTTCGATGCTCTATTGAGCGAACCAAACGGCGAGCAACGCAAACTGCGGATTATGCTACGCAGTCGTGAACAACTCGATACCAAAACAAAGACAGCCCTGATCGAAGAAGTCAAAAAGTTGGTGCACCAACACGTCACCAGCCAAGCGTGGATCGATGTCACAAAAGCACCGGGAAAGGTCACGAGCAAGGCTGAAACAAATGTCGATAAGAAGGCTCAAACAGAAGACTCCACCGAGAGTTTGGCGAGCGAAGCAAATCAAACCGAGTCTTCTATCAACGACCCTGCTCAGGCAGCCAACTCAGGACAAGTAACGGGGTACTACGTGATCATGGCTGATCTGATCAACCAACTGGTTCAAGATCAGTGGAGATGTTTCGGGACGTCCAGCATTCTCATTTTGCTGTTACTTTGGGTGGCGACAGGTTCGATCCGACTCGCACTCGTCGCCTTGGTTCCCAATATTCTTCCGGTATTTCTGGTACTTTCACTCGTCGGATTCACGGGCGGAAAGATCAACATGGGAGCAGCGATGATTGCCTCCGTTTCTGTTGGCTTATCAATCGACGGTTCCGTTCACTTCCTCGCCGGCTATCAACGTGCGCGACGTCGCAAACATAAAGCACAAACATCATCGCGGCATGCAGCAGGCAGAACAGGCGTACCGATCCTGCTTGCCACCGCAGCGTTGATGGTCGGCTTTGGCGTGATGTCAACGAGCGACTTCGCCCCCACCGCCACTTTTGGGATTCTCGTGGCGTCGACGCTGGCGATTGGAACCGTCGTCAATCTGACGCTCCTGCCGGCTTTTGTCGTCTGGGCGACTCCCGAACTCTCCGAGGGATCATGATTGCCCGAAAGTCACAGCACCTTCGACACGGCAGGTCCAATCAAACCTCTTCAACATCCGCCCAGCCGACGGCCTGAACATGGCTGCATTTACCACATTTGATTCGACGCCCGAGCGAGTCAGGCTGAATGCGAACATTCGAACTGCACTTGTCGCAATTGATCCGCAAAACATGGTCAGATGAGAGCAGGCCATCAATTTTTTTCTCGTCCAACTCCGGGAAGCTAATATCGATTGCGAGCAATGTTGTAAGCAACGCTTCGGTCAACTGCGTTGCATCAGCAATTCTGTCGGCCAAGCGACGCACGCTGTCTTCGAAAACATTGCGAACCAAACGCCCGTTACCAAAATGCCGATCGCGTTTCTCATACAAGTAGTGGAAACCCATCAGCACTCTGTGCCTGGCGTCACTGGGAATCGCATACTGATTTTGTTCGCACAGATATTCAAAAATCTGACCAAGCTGGCGGGGAGTGTAATCCTCGAACTCAATGGTTGTATTGACACGCGATGAGAGCCCCGGGTTTGATCGAATCAACTGTTTCATTTCATTGCTATAGCCCGCCAAAATTACCGCAACAGCCTCACGATCGTCTTCCATTCGCTTCAGTAGACACTGAACAGCCTCACGCCCATATGCATCTTCCCCTGATGCATCCACAAGACTGTAGGCCTCATCAATGAACAAAATTCCATGCATCGCAGAATCGCAAAGTTCATTTGTTTTGGGAGCCGTTTGCCCCGCATATTCGGCGACCAGTCCACTACGATCTGTTTCAACCACATGGCCGCTGCTCAACGTTCCCAACGCACCGAGGATCTGTCCCACAATTCGCGCCACCGTGGTTTTTCCGGTACCTGGGTTCCCAACAAAAGACATGTGAAGACTGATGGGCATCGTAGTCAAACCGGCATCGCGTCTTTGCGTCTGCAAACGCAGGAAGTTGGTGTAACTCTTGACACGTTCTTTCACGGTATCCAAGCCAATCAACTCGTCCAGCTCTTTCATAGCGACCGCCAGTCGCTGCTCCCGCTCCGCCTCAGTAACCGGTTCAGAAACGTTAGACTTTTTCTCTTTCTTCTGGTTCCCCTTCTCTTTACTTTCGGTGGCACGCTTTCCCTTTGACTTTTCAGCAGATGGTGCAAGCGGCGCCAAAACCGATTTCGGATCAGCTGGGTAGAGAGCCATGTCAATCTCACGTTGCAATGTATGCAGCGCAATTGACTCTTCATCGAGCAATTCACCGTCACACTTGGCAACCAAATTCGCGAGACGCATCACAACCGTTTCCACATGCGACTTACTGTCTGCCAGTGGCTTGTAGCGTACAAACGGGGCGACCAGCGCCTCCCATTTCAACAAATCCGCCTGCTGAAATAATTCCGTTGCCGCCTCGCGGAGCTCATTTCCCCTTAATTCCTGATCCCAGAGGTGCTCAATCATGGCCGCAGCCACTTTCTTTTCCGGGACGCTCCACCTGTTGTCCGCACGCACCACGGTCACATAAACCTTGATCAGCAGTCCGCGATGCAGATCGTCCATCAACTCGATAAAGTTGCTGGCGTCGCCTTCCAACAACGTCGGGAAACGTCGCACCATCCACGTCCCACATTGCTTGTAAAGCTTGCCGCAATCCCGTACCACACGACGGAGCATGCCAATCAAACGGGTATCATCCAGGTCGTTCATGCGTCCGCAAGAAATAGGTAATAGGTAGTTGGGGGCAGAAGCCAAATAGTCTAACTGGAAACGCCCCGCCGTGACGAGATGTCTCCTACCCTCAACGACGCAAATTACGATACTTCACGTGGCATCACGCGTTGAACAACCGAGAGATCCAGATCCCACACGGCTGAAACTTCCCCATCCCTTTGCCATAACCAAACGAGCGAAACCTCGGTAAGGAGAACGCAACCTTGGAGAAATCGGCACGTGGGTGGCGGGGGGGCGACTCCTGCTCATTCGGACTGGTTCGACAACGAATCTTGACATTTCGTCGTGATCCATCTGCCCTGCAACTCGGCAGAGGCGAACCATCAGTCAGAACACATTCACAGGTAGTCGCCGCGCCCCAAAAGTCCCCCGCCAACAAATCGTCCTCTGGTTTAAGATCGAACAACACAGTAGGACCAACTCCTACAAACTTTCTTTCTGTCTCACTCCAGGCGACACAGGAATACGCACGAGTGTGATCATGCGGGCACATCTGTTTGATCAGAAATCAACATAAGGATGTCCGAAGACGAATTCCCAATATCCATCCTTACCGGCACGCCATTTCGAGAAGTTTCATCCGCAACCTGAGGCGTTCCTTGGCGAAGGACCGTTGCCCGTTGTTGCAGCTCCTGCAACGTCTCCAGCACCCGAAAACCTCCAACCTGCGCGGTCACATCACAAAAAGCGCCCGCAGAGAACGCTTTCAAAATTTTTGCTCTCTCTGTCTCAACCGTTCGCTGTGACACCGCTAATCGCGTCGCAATTGTCTTGTTGGGCATTCCAGTAGCAGCCAATTCAAGAACATGAGTCTGGCGCTCCGTGAGCCCCTGCAACGTTTGCAGGACTCTTTCATACTGCTGCACCAGATTTCGAACTGCCCGATGACGCCGAACCGCATACTTGAGGTACTCTTCAAGCACATTCATGGCGACGGGTCTCGACAACACAGCCAACGCTCCCAATTGAAAACCAAATGCAGTCTGTGCATCTTCATGCTCGTCTGCGATCAAGATGATCGGAACGTCAGTGGTTTTCTGCAATAGTTTTTGACGCCACTGTTCAAATTCGTCTCTTCCTGAACGCACGTCGTAAACGAGGCAAGAAGGGGCAACATTGGGTGCACCCATCAACAGCTCGTCAACGGAAGTTGAAAAGCGAACTTCAACGCCAAGCCGCTCAGCGATAGCTTGATAAGCTGCGTGAGAACCGGCATCTCGATCGACGATGTAGATCACGGCCGGTGTAGTATCGAAATGAATGGACATGGTTCCTGCCAAGTTTGCGAGTAATAAATCAACCTGCTCACTCATAAACACGCAAACCGTGGCGGATCTCCGCAGTGCATTTTTTCAATTATCTGGTCGAAGGCTCCAATCAGCTTGTTTTCCCGCTAAAACCATAGAAACAGGCGGCCCGGAACGTGAAAGAAGAATGGACCGTGAAAGAAGACGTGGGGTACCACGATTCAACTGGGCGGCACTTAGACGATGAACGACTGCGGAAGGCCCAGCGACCGTGAACCAAACCGCATGAGTGAACCTGATCGGACATCCACTGACAATTCAAGTGTGACATCCCGCGCACAACGAGATCAACCAACCCCAACACGGCTTTGGCAACACCTGACCGCAGTGCTCTGTATTGCCAAGTGCCCCAGTCGCTATTGCCAAGTGCCCCAGTCGCTATTGCCAAGTGCCCCAGTCGCTATTGCCAAGTGCCTCGGTCGCTATTGCCAAGTGCCCCAGTCGCTATTGCCAAGTGCCTCGGTCGCTATTGCCAAGTGCCTCGGTGATCAGTGAGGCAACCTTGGTTTCACAGTCTCAGGAGCCCCAACGAGGACAGGCCCATTTCCGTCGTGATAATAAACACGATTACCTCCAGTTTTCTTCGCAGTGAACAACGCCTCATCCGCGTGACGCAGTAGCGCCCCCATCACCACATCCTCACCAAATTCACTCAAGCCAATGCTAACGGTCAGATTGGCAACATCGCTGCCAAACGAGAATCGTTCCGTCTGCAGATACCGTCCAACATCGTTCAATTTTTCTGCGGCTTCGCGAAGCGGCCCATGCATGATGACGGAAAACTCACCGCCCCCAAAACGGGCCACCGTGACAGCATTTTCAAGTCGCGCACAAATCATTTCACAAATCTGCCGGAGAGCAAAATCACTGGCCTGCTGACCATACTCATCACTCACCCATTTGATTCGATCAACATCGATCAATGCGAGGACCAGCGGATCCTCACCTTCATGATTCTCACGACACAATTCCTCAAGCGCAATATCGAAAGCATGTCGATTCGGTAAACCTGTCAAACCATCTACTTTTTCATCGCTCATGTACGACTGGATTTGTGCGGTTTGCTTTTGCAAACGGTATTCAGCAGTATCCAACTGCTCTGCTGTTTTTCGAACGCCCCTTAGAACCTGCTCCATGGCGATCGCCGCCCGATGTTGCTGAACACTGCGTGTCGATTCATCTCCACTCACTTCAGACTCAAATTTCTCGAGCAAGATTTTATACTCGTTGACGCTGACGTCGTACTCCCGCATCCACGTCCCAAGATCCTGCAGTAATTGCAAAATACGTTCACGATCACCTTGATTCAGACGAAACCCGGCGTTGTGCGACCCGTACTTGATTCGAGCCAGCCGAAAACCAATCCAAATCCCAAGGATGAGTAACACCGTGCCAAAAACACAGGCACCTAACAGCAATACTGATTCGCTCACATTCGACATCAACGCACGCCCCAACTCGCTCGCATTCCATTCTCATTCATTCGATTCTCACTCACTCTGTTTACCGTCACTCTCATTAAGAACTCTGCTCAAGAGCTTTACGTTGAACACTTACGCATTAACACCCACGAGTTCAACAGCTATGAACTCAACATGCCTTCACTCGGCACATCACTTCCAAAGCCTGGCGACTGAGCAAGATCCTCGCCTCTTGCAATCACCACCAACCCACTGTCAGTGACAGTAAATCCACGTTCACGATCAGCCGCAGGATCAAAACCGATCTCTGTTTCCGCTGGAATACGCACTCCCTTGTCAATTATCACACGTCGCAAGCGGCACCTCCTGCCCACCTCGACTTCGTCAAAAAGAATACTGTCTTCGACGGAAGCGTAACTATTGATTCTGACATTCGGGCCCAAGATACTTCTGGCAACCCTGCCTCCGCTGACGATTGCCCCTTGGCAAACGATGGAGTCGAGTGCTTCACCTCGGCGGTGGTTTGATTTACCTTCGCTGCCAAACACAAACTTCGGCGGTGGCAGCATTGGTTGAAACGCCCGCATGGGCCATTTCTGGTCATACAAATTCAACAGGGGATCAACCCGAATCAAATCCATCGTGGCTTCATAGTAAGCATCGATGGTCCCGACATCTCGCCAATAGGCATCAACCTTTCGGTTCTCATCCAAGAATGGAAAGGCACAAACCTGATCATCCTTGATTGCATCGGGAATGATGTTTTTCCCGAAATCATGATCGCTGTCCTCAAGCGTTGCATCATCGCATAGTTGTTCGTAAAGAAACTTGGCGTTGAATACGTAAATTCCCATCGAAGCAAGGCAGACATCAGGATCTTCTGGTGTGCCGATTGGATCATCTGGTTTTTCTTGAAAACCGATCACGCGATTCTCAGCATCAGTTTGCATGACCCCAAACTGTCTCGCCTCGCCGCGACTGACACGCAACGCGCCAATCGTAATATCAGCTCCCATTTTTCGATGGAAATCGACCATGGGCCCGTAATTCATTTTATAAATGTGATCGCCAGCAAGAACCACAACATCTTTCGGTTGCTCTCGCTCGATGGCGTAAATATTCTGGTAAACGGCATCCGCAGTGCCTTGGTACCAGTTATCAGCGAACCTTTGCTGCGGTGGAACAACATCGATGAACTCTCCCAACTCACGACAGAAGTAACCTCGCCAGGCAAGATTGATGTGGCGATCAAGCGACTGAGCCTTGTATTGCGTCAAAACCAAGAGGCGACGCATGCCGCTGTTGAGACAATTGCTCAAAACAAAATCGACGATTCGGTACAAGCCTCCGAACGGAACCGCAGGTTTGGCGCGATCTCGTGTCAAAGGCTCTAATCTTGAACCTCTGCCGCCCGCCAAAATCACCGTCAGTGTATCCCGCATGCCTTGTTGCTCCCTACCGTCAGCCTTGTTACTCCCTACCGTCAGCCTTGGTGCCACCTGCGCATATCGACGATCTAGTCGAACCTACCAACCTGCGGCATCTGGCTATTTCCAAGCCTAACAGAAGCCGCATGGGCGTGCGTGAGCAAATTATCACTACTTTTCACCAGTGTGTGAAACTGGGTAAAAGACCAAGTGACGGGCTCACCCCACGAGCCGACACAATCCACAAAAACCGCCCTCAACGGCAACTTTGCACAAAGCTCTTCAAAAGGGACATACAAGCAACGAGCCAGTTTTGTAATAATGAGGCGTGGTGATTGGCGTGGAACACTTATTTTCCCGCAGTCGGCGCACAGACGTTGCGGTCGGTACACAGACATTGCAGGTTCTCCCAACACAGTCTGCGCTCCCAATCGCCAACCTGTTTATTGAGAAGCAACCAAGAGTTACTACGGAGTTACCGGTATGACGAAAACACTGACACGCATTGGCTTAGCGCTCACCACGATGATGATGGGTTCCCTTTTAACTGCGTTGATTTTCATGCTGCCAAACGGCCTGCGTAATTCTGTTCAGGCACAGAATCGCGCCTCGACACCGCTGGCTGCTGCTCCCCCAATTGTCAACGCAGAGAATCTCCATTACGCCCAGGGTCTCTCCGATGCCTTCCATAATGTTGCAGAGACGCTACGTCCATGCGTTGTCAGTATCAGTACGAAACAGCTTGTCCTCGATCCTCGCATGAATCGCATCCCACCGCAGTTCAGGTATCAGTTCGGACCTCGCGAACAGAACGGAATGGGAAGCGGCGTGATTGTCCGTCCTGACGGCTACATTCTTACCAACAACCATGTCATTGAGGGTGCTGACTCATTGACGGTTGAACTCTCAGACGGGCAAACCGTCTCTGGTACCGTTGTTGGCGCTGATCCCCAAACCGATCTTGCCGTGGTCAAGATCGATGCTCCTAACCTGCGAGCAGTTGCATTTGGCAATTCCGACACGACGCGAGTTGGTGACTGGGTTCTAGCCATCGGCAGCCCATTTGGGCTCGACCAAACGGTGACTGCAGGAATCATCAGTGGCAAAAATCGCGTACAAGCGATCATTGCAGACGGCGATGGTTTCGAAGACTTTCTGCAAACTGACGCAGCAATCAATCCAGGAAACTCCGGCGGCCCACTGGTCAACTTACGAGGCGAACTGATCGGAATCAACACTGCAATTTTGTCAAAGAGCGGCGCAAGCGCGGGAATTGGTTTTGCGATTCCTGTATCCATGGCGGAACCGGTTTTGAAATCGATCATTAACAATGGAGAGGTTCGCCGAGGCTTTCTGGGCGCTCAAGTTGTTGATGTCTCACCCGAGTTCACCGAAAAATACGATCTGCGTGTACGCGGTGGAGCATTTGTGGCAACCATCCTGCCAGGGGAGTCGGCAGACCGTGCTGGCCTGAGAGTCGGTGACGTCGTAACGAGGATTGACGGTCGACTCTGCACTGGCGGCACCCAACTCCGAAATCTTGTCGCCAGTCGCCCCCCCGGATCGACAGTCCGGATGGAGATCAATCGGAACGGGAAAACTGTGCAACTCCGCGTGCGACTGACGGAGCGAACGGACGAAGCGATGGCTGGATTCCGTTCCGACCGAAATGACTTCGGCTCCGAACTGATCCCCGTAACCCCAGATTCGCAACGCAGGTACGGTTATCGTGGTCTTCAAGGCGGATTGATTGTTACCAGTGTTGACGACGGAAGTCTTGCTGACCAAGCTGACCTCGAGGTTGGCGACGTGATTGAATCAGTCGGCGGGATCAGGATACGGACGGTCGATCAGTTGGGCGAAATTCTGGTGGAAGCAAAACGCGGTGGTCAATCGATCCGGATGATTGTCCGGCGTGGCCGCGAACGTCTGACGCTGCTGATCCGGTAACCTGCTGGCTGCCCCATCTCAGCCAACCGCAACGCATGGTCGCCACCCCGCAAAAGAGGAGAGCGAGAAACGAGAAAGAGGAGAGGTTACGTAAAACTTGCGGAAAACAGCGGCTTACGACCAGTTGCCACAATCACGGCATTCGTTGATTCCTGATTTTCACCAAATCGCGTGACGTCCTCGGTTGTCGCAGCGCCGGATACCGTTACATTCGATGGCATGACCAGCACTGCCAAAAAACTACCGACGATCCGCCAACTGCCCCCCAACCTGATCAACCAAATCGCGGCGGGCGAAGTCATCGAGCGTCCCGCGTCCGTTGTCAAGGAATTACTGGAAAACAGCATCGACGCAGGATCGCGTCGAATCGAGGTCACGATTGCTGGTGGCGGCAGTGAACTGATCCGCATCAGCGACGATGGCTGCGGCATGACCCCCGAGCAGTTGCCGTTAGCGGTTTCCAGTCACGCAACCAGTAAACTGCCTGATGACGAGTCACTTTTTCACGTGGCGACCCTTGGTTTTCGCGGAGAGGCAATCGCTTCCATTGGTAGCGTCTCACACTTAACGATTCGCAGTCGCACGGAATCCGAAGATAGCGGATCCGAATTAGCAGTCCGTGGTGGTGTCGTCGAAGCTCCCGTGCCTTGCGGATGCCCTACCGGAACCGTGATGGAAGTCCGAAATCTGTTTTTCAACACACCCGTGCGGCATCGCTTTCTAAAAACAGCTCAAACCGAACGCGGCCATATCATTGAAGCGTTCACGAGGCTTGCTCTCGCCAACCCACAAATTCACTTTGTGCTCACCAACAACGACAAACAACTCTACGACCTTCCCGTCACCGAACGTTGGGCAGCCAGGATCGAGGCTTTCTTCGGTGCGGAAATTTCGGAGTCGCTGATTGCCATCAATAGCGATGATGAACAAATCAAAATCAGTGGTTATGTGTGTGATCCATCCGTCAGCCGCGGCAACAATCGCATGCAGTATCTCTTCCTTAATGGAAGACACATCCGTGACCGAGCTTTGCAGCACGCGCTCGGGGAATCCTATCGCGGCATGCTCATGGTGGGACGGCACCCCGTATGCTTCCTTCGCATGGACATGCCTGCCGACATGATCGATGTCAATGTGCACCCATCAAAACTCGAAGTGCGGTTCACGGATGGTGGGCGAATCTACAGTCGTCTGTTGCAATCACTGCGGCACCAGTTTCTGACAACCAACCTGACCCAACGCGTTGGCCCACCAGAACCGATCCAGGACGACAACCAACTTAGAAAACAACCCACAAGTGAACTAGGTCTGCCCGTCTCTGTTGAACAACAACAGAGACAAGCGGTCATTGACTGGGCACGAACCGGGCAGACTGGTTCAGCTTCCACCAATTCAGAGGCATCCGTCAGCGGCACTCCCTCCTTCCAACCATTCCCTGGCAACAATGCCAGTTTCAATCCCAGCGGCATACCATCTTCCGATGCGGCGAATGTCGCTAGCGGAAATCACACTGACGTTCCAACAACGTTGCCTGGAACCGCATCATCTGATCATGAACAAGCCCCTTGGGATCCTACCAGCGGAACGGAACCCGGAAATGAACAACCGAGTGTCTGTTACTTGGGTTTTCAAGTCCACAACCGCTATCTTGTCACCCAAGATGATTCGGGCATGGTAGTCATCGACCAGCACGCATTGCATGAACGAGTACTCTACGAACGTGTCTGCGCGAAAGTCCTGGCTGACGACGCCTCCCTGGAATCCCAACGGCTCTTGGTCCCCGAACCAGTTTCACTGACACCTGCCGAACGAACCGCAGCTTTAGAAGTGAAAGATACCCTGGCTCGGATCGGAATCGAAATTGACGAATTTGGTGGCGAAACGATTCTGATACATTCGTATCCGGCCATGCTGCCCAAGACCTCACCAGGCGACATGCTGCGTACTCTACTTGAATCAGTGATGTCGGCAGGCAAGCAACCCGACCCCAAAGACTTGTTAAATCACTTGCTTTCGACAATCGCTTGCAAGGCAGCCGTCAAAGCGGGCGATCCCTTGAACTCACAGGAAATCACAAGCCTGCTGGAACAGAAAGACCTGTACCACGAGACCCATCACTGCCCCCACGGTCGCCCCACTGCATTATTCTTCAGTCGCGATGAACTTGATCGCATGTTCGGTCGGCTCGGTCCACGGGCCCGAAGTTGAAACTCGACATAATCACGATTTTTTATGGCACGCAGTGGCGTTCTCAACAGCATAGGTGCTAGGCCGCGTCACACACTGGAACACCGGGTTTCGCCCCCCAACCGGGCTCCCATTCGAGCAGCAGTTGACCATCAACGCATTCGCTTAGCGTTCGCATCACGTCCCACTGCGTGATATTCTGTGCATCAGCTCCAACGGGCACTGATAGCGTTGCTTCCAAAACCTGATTAGCAAAGGTCATGGAACGATGCTCTCAGTGATCCTGCCGGCCTGATTCCCCATCGATCCAAGGGGTTCTTTCCCCGTCTCATCACTCCCTTCCTCCAACGCCCCAGAAAACCTACATGCGGCAAGTACTTTCCCTCACTATCATCTTCGTAACAGCCACCGTCGGCGGACTCACATCCCGCCATGCTGCGGGGCAGCATGACCCAGGTCGCGATGCCATGAAACTGCTAGTGAAGGACAAGTTCAAAGCGGGAGCAGAGCGACTTGCCAAACCTCCGAAATCCCAAAACAGCCCCATCAGTGAAGCCGAACGTAACTTCGTGCTTGCTATTTTCGATTGCAGGCAGGGAAACCAGAACAAAGCCATCGATCATCTACAAACAGCCGTCTCACTTGGTCTGCCGATCGAACGGATTCTGGCTGGTCCGAGAGAACTGTTTGAACCTCTTCAGAAGAACGAAGCCTACGCAAAATGGCTGGCTGAAAAACAGAAACCTTTACTGCATGGCCCGATGCTCACGTCGGTGACCGATACGGCAGCCCAAATCTGGGTCCGTACCGCCCAACCAACTCAAGTCGTCCTCTCAGCAACAACTGCCGGTCCCAACTCAAAACCACTCTCCGAATGCACCACCCAAACATCTGCCGCAGATGATTACACAGGAATCATACATCTGAGAGATTTAGAACCAAACACGCAGTACCAGTATCAACTGTCAATCAATGGCCAACCTCAGACTGAGCAATTCAAATTCAGAACGATGCCCACAGCGGGTGAGCCTGCAAAATTTGACGTTGGATTCGGAGGCGGGGCAGGCTACACACCACAGTTCAATCACATGTGGACCACGCTAGCGAAACAAGCCCCAGCGGCATTCCTGATGATGGGCGACAACGTTTACATCGATGATCCCACTCATCCCATGACTCAGCGTTACTGTTATTACCGACGACAATCTGAGCCACAATGGAAATCATTCATTGCATCAACCGCCATGTATTCCATCTATGATGATCACGACTTCGGCGTTAACGACTGCATCCCCGGACCAGAAATCGACGAACCGGCATGGAAGCGACCCGTCTGGCAAGTTTTCAGACAAAACTGGAACAACCCTGGATTTGGTGGCGGCGAAAAACAACCAGGCTGTTGGTATGACTTTCAAATTGCCGACGTCCATTTCATCATGCTCGATGGCAGGTACTACCGTGACCTCAAAGGCGGTAGCATGCTTGGCCCGGTGCAGAAGGAATGGCTGTTAACAACCCTCAGGAATTCGACTGCAACGTTCAAAGTATTGGCATCTCCGGTACCTTGGTCTCCCGGTGTAAAGCCCGGCAGCAAAGACACATGGGATGGATTCAACGAGGAGCGTGAGCAGATCTTTTCGTTCGTTCATACCAACCGTATTGACGGCGTCATGTTGTTGGCAGCCGATCGGCACCGATCTGACTTGCGTCGCATACCGCGACAAGACGGTTACGACTTCAACGAGGTGATGAGTTCGCGTCTGACAAACGTACACACCCACAGCCTGGTTGAGGGTGCGGCAGGGTCTGAGTTTGTTCTCGGGTACAACGAAAAATGTTCTTTTGGCCTACTTAGCTTTGACACAATGGCCAGCGATCCAATGATCAAGTACACGATAATAAATATTGACGGTGAAGAAGTTGGCAATGCGACCCTGAAATTAAGCGAAATGAAAAATCGCTGATCCAGAACTTCCACCCCCAGCGGACATGCTAGTCATTTGAAAGTGCCATCACCAAACGCTTGAGAAACGGCATCTCCACCAACATTTCCCCTCACCTCACACACTCCCCCACACCGACCGCAGGATCACGATCATGTTTCAAACTTACCGCATGCGGGCATTTGGTTTTTTGCTTATTTTGATTCCGCTTACGGGGTCAACCGGATGGAGTCAAGAAGCACTAGCACTGCGTGCTGGAGCTGCGATTGCGGACATCACTCCCCCACTCGGTGAGTTGGTAGTGGGTGGATTTGTTCCCTTTCCTGCAAACGAGATCCATGACCCCCTGCATGCACGCTGCCTCGTTTTGGATAACGGCAAGACCCGCGTTGCAATCGTGGTCTGTGACAACCTCGGCATCAATCGCGAAGTTTTTGACGAAGCAAGACAAGTTATTTCCGAGAATTCGAAAATCCCGGCCGACCAAATTTTAATGGCAGCCACTCACACGCATTCTGCAACACGTGCTCACGAACCAAAATACCGGCCGACTGTTGTCACTGGAATTGCAGCAGCTGTTGATAACGCGATCAAGAACCTCACGCCGGCCAAAATCGGCTGGGGTGGCATTGACGAAACAACCGAAGTCTTTAATCGGCGCTGGCATGTCAGCAAACCCGAACTCGCTCGCAACCCGTTTGGTGGTGTCGACACCGTGAGAATGAACCCACCCCGCGCAAATGCTGCACTGATCAAACCCGCAGGACCAATTGATCCGGAAGTATCGTTTCTGTCCGTCCAAACAATCCGTGGCCAGCCGCTTGCTCTGCTGGCAAATTACTCGCTTCACTATGTGGGCGGTGTCAACAAAGGTGACGTCTCCGCTGATTACTTTGGCATTTTCTCTAAGCAGATCAGCAAATTGCTTGGTGCTGAATCTGCCAGTCCCCGATTCGTCGGCATGATGAGCAATGGCACCAGTGGAGACATCAACAACATCAATTTTCGCGATGGCAACGCCCGTCGCTATGACCGTTACGAAAAGATGACCGAAGTCGCCAACAAAGTTGCCGACCGAGTGAGTGAAGCACATGCTGAACTAGAATTCAGCAAGAACGTGAAGCTTGAGTCCATCACGCGCGAACTGAAACTTACCATGCGTAAGCCCGACCCGAAGATCAAGGCGTGGTTCCGCGAAGTGATGGCTAAACCAGAAGATGCGGAGAAATTCCATCGCTATGAGCGAACCTACGCAGCACGAGTGCAGAAACTCGAAGACGGTCCCGATGAAATCTCCATTCCATTGCAAGTTCTGCGAATTGGCGATCTTGCGATCGCTGCCATCCCTTTTGAAACGTTCGCGGAAATTGGATTGAAAATCAAGGACAAATCACCTTTCGCCGATACATTTACCATCGAACTGGCAAACGATTCACGCGGATATTTACCCACACCCCGCCAGCACAAACTGGGTGGCTATGAAACTTGGATGGGTACGAATCGCGTGCAACTCGACGCATCCGAACTCATTACCGAGACACTTTTGGACATGATGCAACAATTGCATAAAAACTAGGCTGCCACTAAAGCCTCTCCTTCTTCGAAATAGAAACGGATGCTGCCGCAGTTGAATCGTTTCCCATCACGCGGCCAAATACTGAATAAGCCCAACAACACCTGCCTGCCATCTGATTTATAATCTCAGGACCGACTCCGCAGGTGGTCTAGTTAGCCTCGATTCAGCCAACCAGCGCCGCACACCATCATCGCAAGCTTTGACACCAGGACACATCCAGATGCTTACACGCAGAGAAATGCTTTTAGCCAGCGGTGGTATTATGATCGCGGGAGGCACGCTCACTTCATCAAGAGCAGTTGCCGCAGAGCCAAAGCAATTGGTGTATCACTCGAGCGATCCCAACAACGCAGAGCCAAAGCTTGATGATTTGGTCAAGTCGTGGATCACGCCGACCAAACATTTCTATGTCCGCAGCCATGCCCCAAATCCTGTCATCGAACCTGACGAATATCAGCTAAAAGTCGAAGGCATGGTGAATCGTCCGTCTTCGCTATCACTCAAAAGTCTTACACGTTTCAAAACTCATTCCACCACTGCAACGCTAACCTGCGCCGGAAACCGCAGGTCTGAATACAACAAAGAAGGCAAAGTTGGCGGCGTCCAATGGCAGTCGGGAGCAATCGGAAACGCAACGTGGCAGGGTGTTGCTCTTGCAGATGTGCTGAAACAAGCCGAGGTCACCCCCGACGCAAAGCATGTCTGGTTTGAAGGTTTGGATGAGATTAAAAAGGGAGGCGGGATCATCCCGTTCGGTGGATCGATCCCGATCGCAAAAGCAATGATTGGATCAGGCGCAGGCGCGCCACTGCTTGCCAACGGAATGAACGACGCTCCACTGACACCTGACCACGGGTACCCGCTTAGGACTCTCGTGCCTGGATACATTGGGGCCCGAAGCGTTAAATGGCTCGGACGAATCGTTGTAAGCGACCGTCCTTCTCCCAACCACTACGTAGCCACCGCCTACAAAATCGTCAAAAAGGCCGACGCGATTGAATGGGCAGAATCTGGCCCGATCTATCGCTATCCCATCAACGCTGCCATCTGTACCCCAGAGTCAGAATCGAAACTTACAGTCGGAGAAATTGACTTGACTGGCTATGTGTTGCCCACAGGTCGGCCAGGATCAACCGTTCAAAAAGTTCTCGTATCGGCAGATCAGGGAAAACGCTGGACAGAGGCAACCATGGTAGGCAAAGACAGCGAATTCTGTTGGCAACTTTGGAACGCCAAAGTCAATGTCACGGCAGCCACAAAACGGCTGATGGTACGCGCACTCGACAGCTCGGGAGGCTTCATGCCATATCGCGTTCCTTGGAACGCAAAGGGCTACCTGCAAAACTCTTGGTACAAACTGCCCGTGCAAGTTAAGTGACGGCAACTGGGCACGGAATTAAGATCTCATGCTCGCAACATGTCCGTTGATTCTGGCTATTATATTCCACCCGACACATATTGCGTGACGATGCGTCTCAGGTGTCACCATCTTCTTCGGCGACCCCGAGCCAACGTGCACAGGGAACGAGCGTAAGACCTTGGATCAACACTGAGGTCAAAACGATGAAGAAGATGACATCAAACACTTCTTCGGCACCGGGTATACCGTACGACATTGGAAACGTCGCAAGCACGATCGGAACAGACCCACGCAGGCCGACCCACGAAACATAAGCCACTTCATTGCGTGGTGTCCGAAATGGTAACAAGCAGGCCATGACGCTCAATGGGCGGGCGACCAACATCAAAAACAACGCCATGGCCACAGCCACGCCCGCAACGGAAATCAGGCGTGAAGGAACCACCAACAGACCCAACACAATGAACATGGCCAACTGCGCAAGCCAACTGAGTGCATCATGGAAACGCAAAACACCATCATGATGACGCACAATACGATTGCCCAGCGTGACCCCGCAAACATAAATCGCGAGAAAACCATTTCCACCAACCAGGTTTGCAAAGCCGAATGTCATCAATCCAATCGAAAGTACAAGAATGGGGTGCAAACCAGAAGCCGATAATCGCAACCGATTCACCACCCACGTTCCGCACCATCCCATCGCAAACCCGGTGATCGCACCGGCAACCAGCTCAGTAATCAGGTTGACCCCAACGCCAGCAATCGACGTATTGCTTGATGCCATCACTCCTAGGATGGCCATCGTCATCAACACCGCCACTGGATCATTACTGCCTGACTCAAATTCCAACAAGTGACGAATTCGCGCGGAAGGCTTGACAGCGCTTGTGCGAAAAACAGAAAAGACAGCTGCGGCATCCGTCGACGAAACGATCGCTGCCAGCAGTAGCGCTTCTGTCCAACTGAGCCCTTCTTCACCAATATCAAAGGTTGAATAGGTTCCCAACATGAACCACGCGAAAAACCCCATGGAAAAAGTTGTGATCAGAACCCCCAGCGTTGACAACATCAGACCGGGTGCCAAAACACTGCGTACAGACGACCACTGAGTATCAAGGCCCCCAGCAAAAAGAATGATCAGCAATGCGACCGTGCCCGTCGCCTGTGCGACCTTAGGAGAATCAAATGAGATTCGTCCGATCCCCTCGTCGCCCGCCAGCATCCCGATCACGAGAAACACTAACAAGGTGGGAATCCCAACCCAATCAGAAAGTTTGCTGGCAACTACACCGGCAAATAACAGGATTCCACCGATCAGCACCAGTGTTTCAATTGATAACATGCAGCCAAAATCTCCACCTTGAGCACCGCCTTTCAAGCGGAGCACCCATTCAGCATGCTCCACGAGCCCCAACATGATGCCTGATGCCCGTCGTGGCAAGGACAATCATGGCAGCTTTCACTCAAGAACCAAAACGCTGCATGTGGATGCTACGTTGATCGCCCCACACCTTCGCAGCGGTTGCTGAATCCTGGCACTTCGCAGCGACTGCTGAATCCTGGCACTTCGCAGCGGCTGCTAGGTTCCAGAACGGATGCAACAACAGAACGCTGGAATCGGTTCGCAATGCTATAAGCTGCAATCGAATCAGTTCTTATTCGCATTTCCGTTTTTCTTCTTTGATTTTATTTTCTTGTTCTTCGCATCGCCAACTTTCCGGCGCAAATTTAACGGAGCCTGTTCCGTATTTTCGGCTACCTCATGCCATAAATTTTCCATCGCTTTCAAATCATCAGAACGAGTCTTCGCTAAATCGTTGAGCTCTGAACGGTCCACAGCCAGATCGT
>Ga0315321_10000093_pt1 | contig 52700 bp, 36 predicted proteins | sample M180m21515metaG_FD_203464 | JGI IMG/M metagenome (GOLD analysis project Ga0315321, IMG submission 203464) | Ammonia-oxidizing marine archaeal communities from Monterey Bay, California, United States - M1 80m 21515 | ecosystem: Environmental > Aquatic > Marine > Intertidal zone | place: USA... | reverse complement strand
GCGAAGAAGACAGTCCACACCCCGAGCCAGCCCCAAGCCTCGCGCCGTCGGAAGGCCGGCAGCACCCCGAAGAAGAATGCCACCATTGGAAGCGCGAGAACACCGTGTCTGGGGTTGATCACGTAGTCCGCAGGCCAAGCGGACTCGATGGTCCGGTGGAGCGAAGACAGCACGTTTTCGCGGTAGGTGGTGGGCCGAAGCGGGGCGCTCGAGATCGTGTCGTAGCCAGGGAATTCCAGGAAGAACGTGAGCTCAGGGAGCTTGGTCAAGCCCCCGCCGCCGGTGTCCTCCCCGCCACTGGTCAGGTAGGGACTCAAGAAGATGAAGACGCCCACCAAGACGGTGATCGCAGACGGCACTCCCCACCGAGCCACCCGACGCCATGGCACCCGGTCGCGGCCCCACAGCCAGCCCACATACAGCAGCGTGAACATCGCCGCGAAGAGACCGTAAAACCAGTAGAAGGCCGCCACCGCCACGTAGCAAGCCCCCGCCGCGATGCCTGCGACCCGTCCACTGGTGCGCCACGCCCGCGTGAGAAACACCGGGTAGAGCAGCAGCCACCACAACACCACCTGCCGAAGTCCGGTCTTGTTGATGTCCTGGATGACGATGGGATTGACGATGGCCAGGGCGCCCGCTGCCAGCGCGAGGGTGCGCCCGTTGGTCAGCGAGCGGGCCAGCGCGTAGCCACACACCCCGTTGCCCACGAGGATGAGCAGCACCTTGAGGTTGTGGCCGGTAATGGGGCCGAAGAGCCGCTCCAGCGGATAGCTCAAGAGCAGCACGTCGAGGATGTTGCCGGTCTCGGGGTAGCGGCCGAGCGAAAACAGCATCGAGATGCGGTCGAGCAGTCCAAGGTCGGTGTAGGCGATGGCGTCGACTTCTTGGCTGTGCCACCAGGTGCGCCACAGCCAGCCGCCCAGCTCCCCACCGCCCAGGACGACCTCGTCGAGGTGGGTGATGGTGGGCCACGTAAGCGCGCAGGCCAGCGCGAGGTAGACAGCGGTGACGACGGCAACCTCGACGGCGCCCCGCCGCAAGCGGTGCCAGTCGATGCCGTAGTACCATTCGAGAAAGGCCAGCAGCATGCCCGCAGCCTACTCCATGCCCGCTCCGGAGCCCATGTCGACACCGACCGAAACTCCGCTGCCGTGGTCCTGGGGGCTTGTGGTGGGACTGCTCGCAGCGGCGTGGGCCGTGGGGCCCGCATGGATGCAGAACCATCTGGTGGGCGCGACTTCGGGGGAGGCGGTGGCCCATGCCTGGGGCCTGTCGGTGGCGGCGGAGGGCTTGTGGAGCCACGGTCCCTTTCTGCGGGTGACCGAGCTGGTGGGCGCGCCAGAGGGCTGGCGATCCGATCTTGTGGACCCCGCCAACCTCGCCTTTTTTACACTGTTTTCGACGGTGACGGCTTGGTCGCTGACCGCAGCAGGATGGCTTGTTGGCGGCGCCCTGGGCGCGACCGCGCTCACCCGTAGGCTGGGGCTCGATCGGTGGTCGGGGCTCGTAGTGGTGGTGGCGTGGGTGCTGGGGCCATCGCTGCACAGCGGCTGGCTGTCATCGGGGCGCAGTGAGCTGTGGCCGCTGCTGTTGTGGCCGGCGCACTTGGCGAGCACGCATGCCGCGCTCCGGGGCGGATGGCGCGAAACCGGACTCGCTGCGGGACTTCTCGCTGTGATGGCGCATGGGGGATGGGCGCCCCTGCTGTTGCTGTTGCCGTGGCAGATCGGCGCGACCCTGCTGCTCACCAAGAAGCGCGCGGACTTCGCCAAAGTGACGGCCATTGGCCTCGGCGCAGCGGTGCTTTGTCTCCCCATGTTGGCGGTACACCTCTCGGCAGAGCCTTGGTGGCTTGCGCGCGCAGAGGTCGCCTCTCCCCTCGCTGGACGTCCCCTTGGCACGCACGTGGTGGGCCTTCTCACAGGCATTCCCGGCGAGGGTGTCGGAGACCTCGGTCCTGCACTAGCCCCTGTGCTGTGGCTTGGGCTGCTCGGACAGCGGCGCTGGTTCGCGCTTGGGGCGCTGATGCTGCTATCGGCCATGGGCCCCGTCATTGCCGTGGCCGGACACGACTGGTGGTCGCCCTGGGCGGTGGTGATGCACGTTGTGGCACCGCTTCGGGGTCTGCATGGCTGGCCGCGGGTGGCACACCTGGCCGCCCTGCCGATGGGACTCGCGCTGGCCTACGCCGTGCACGGGCGCCGGCGATGGGCGCAGCTTGCGGCGCTCGGCACAGCACTCAGCGGCTTGGCGGTGGGCTGGGGGCCGGGCGTGTCGTGGCCCGCGCCACTGCCCGCTGAAGGCCCCGTGGTGGATCTCATTTCACGCGGTGCCGCCGACCCTGCTCAGGCCGCAAAACAGCAGGCTCAGGCGGACCGCGTACTGGTCGGACGCTGGCGGGCCGGCGTGGCCACAAGCCTGGTGCCGAGCACCCCGCGATCCGACCCACTGACAAAGCACAGCGTGTTGGCGCAGGCCGCATCCGGCAAGAGTGCGGGCTGGAGAGACTGTCGCCGCACCGAGGCCGCCCGACTGCATGCGCTTGGCTTCCGCTCCGTGGTCGTCCACGATCCAGCCATGAACCGCGTCGCAGAGTCCATCTTGGGATCGCCCAATCCAGGCAGCAGACCACAAGAATGGACCCTCACTGCCGGAGACACCTCCGGATGTCCCGAGCTGCTCCCGAAGACCGAAAGCCGCTGAGCACTAAGCTTCCACTGTCCAGGTCGATTCTATACAGGAACCAACGCTGGAAGGATGGGACCAAGAATCGAAGAGGCGAACGAGTGGCCAGACCCCGCGAGATCCACATAAGGGCGAAGGGTCTCTTGGCTGGGCGGACCACGGCGGCCCCGAAGCCCTGAGGATCGTCCGCGCGACCTGGAGGACGCCATGGCGCCACCGCAAGCTGCCCCCCGACGACGAGCCGGTCTGCTGATCCCCCTCGCGACCGCTGCCCTGGTCGCGACCGTCGTGTATGCAGGCCCGCGAGACGATGCGCTGGCCGCCATTGCCGCCGGCGACCTAAAGACCGCGAAGAAGTCCCTGAGCACCCTCGACGACCACCTTGGCAACAAGAGGAAGCTGGTCCGCGCCGAGGTGCTGAGCCGCCGATACCTCACCGAGGCGCTGTACCACGAGGCCCGCGGCAAGCAGGACGACGTGCTCGCGGCCCTTCGGCAGGCTTGCCTGGTGCATCCCGGCAGCGACCCCGACGCAGCGATCATCGGGGATGGCGCGATGGTCGACATGTTCTACGCGGTGTGCGGCGAGGTGGAGCAGCGCCCTGAGATCGACATCTCCGGCCTAAAGCTGCCCGACGCCCCCGTGCGAATCGACGGCGTGGTGCCCGGGGAGGAGTTCCCGCTGCGACAAGGCCGCCATCTCGTGCAGGTCGAGTGCGCCAACGGCAACTGGGGCACCCAGTGGTCCGAGCTCACGCGGGCCGAAGACTGGAGTGAGCTCTGTCCCGGCGGGAAGCTGGCCGCGGCCCAAGCACCAGTGTCCGACGATATCGTCGACGCCGTCATGCCCGCCTTCCTGGGCGGTGGCGACGACGAGATGATGGACGACGAGATGATGGACGAAGTCCCTGCCGACGAAGTCCCTGCCGAAGAAGCCCCTGCCGAAGAAGCCCCTGCCGAAGAAGCCCCTGCCCCGCCGGAAGTGCCGGTAGTCCCTGCCGATGAAGCCCCTGCCCCGCCGAAAGTGCCGGCAGCCCCTGTCGAAGAGACCGTAGAGAGCCTGCCCGCAGCGCCTGCTTCTCCTTCGAAACCCGCCAAGGATGGCGATAGTTACAGCCTTATCGTCGAGTGTCTACCCACCCCGTGCACCGTATCCGTCAACGGCGAGTCCATAGGCGAGTCCCCGCTCGACACCCGTCTGGACAGCGGGATGTACGACCTGTCCTTGAAGGCCGGCCCCAACTCCGTGACCCTCAAGCTCACGGTGTCCGCCGACCTTCCCACCACCACCGTGGAGTGGAACCACAAGAAGCTCGAGTGGAAGGTCGACCAGCCCAACGCCAGCAAGTAGAGCCGCCAGCAAGTAGAGCCGCCAGCAAGTAGAGCCGCCAGCAAGTAGAGCCGCCAGGAAGACGCCACCAAGACACCGTCCAGCAAAGCATCTTGGCTCCCCCCGCTGCGCAGCGTGTCAACCGTGCTGGAGGCGAACGCCGGCTCACCCGTCCAAGCCCCAGGACCGCCCGTGCCCACCGACCTGCTCCTTGTCGACACCCGCAACGGCGTCACCACACTCACCTTCAACCATCCTCGTCGGCTCAACGGCTGGACGGCGCCCATGCTCGAGGCGCTGCTGGAAACTCTGCCAAAAATCGGCCAGGACGGCGCCACCAAGGCCGTTGTCATCACCGGAAAGGGCGAGTACTACTCCGCGGGGGTCAACCTCGGAGGCGCCCTCAAGCTCGACCACCCCAAGCGTCTCCACGCCTTCATCGTAAAGCACAATCAGGCCATCTTCGACGCTTTCCTCGACCTCGACAAGCCCATCCTCGTGGCCGCGAATGGCCCCATCATCGGTGCTCCGGTGACTTCGGCCACCCTGTGCGACGCCATCGTTGCGTCCGACCGGGCGACCTTCTCCACCCCCTTCGCCAAGCTCGGGGTCACGCCGGAGGGCTGCTCCAGTGTCCACCTGCCGCGGCTCATCGGCGAGGCCAGCGCCCAGCGCATGCTCGGTCCCGAAGGCTGGAGACCCACCGCCGCAGAGGCTTTAGATGTGGGCCTCATCGACGAAGTGGTTCCCCATGACGACCTGCAGGAACGCGCCCAGGCCATCGCGCGCGAGTGGGTGGCGCAAGGCAAGGGTCGCGCCTTCCGCGCCGGCAGTACCCGCGAAGAGCTCAAGGCCATCAACGCCACCGAGTCGCTGCAGCTCGCCGACGCCTTCTTGAGCGCACCGTTTCTCAAGGGCCAGATGCGGTTTTTGTGGGCGAAGGGCAAGCGAGGACCGGCCGCCATGTTCGCCGGTCTCTGGATCACCTCTCCAGTGTGGCGCCTGCTGCTCTGAGCCTCAGCTCTTCTGGAGCGGCGGGCAGAGGCAAGCCCAATGGACTCAGGGCGCGGTGAAGCTGAAGGGCACCACCAGGGGCGTGTTGGCAATGCCCACGAATGCCCGAGTGCGGCTACCCGATGCCGGCGGATTGTCCATCTGCAGGGTGACCTGGGTGTAGCCATTGCACACTGCGGCGGCGATGGCATCGGCCTGCACCGGAAGGGCCGCAGCAGAAGACACGTAGCCGTAGGTGCCCCCCGTCTTCAGCGCGAGGCGACGCAGGTCGGAGATGGCCGCATCGTCGCGACCGAGCTCATGCTCGGCATCCGACGCCGGGCCCAGGCCGATGACATGCACCGCAATGCCCGTATTCTGGGCCTTAGTGATGACCTTGGTGAGCCCCTTGGCCGAGGCGGTGTCCGCTCCATCCGAGATCACGACCAGCGCGCGGCCATAGGTCTCGGCAGCGGGCTCCTCGGCGTCGAGCAGCCTCTGCTCATGACTCTCTGCATGCGAGGAGAACTCGACGAGCACCTCGTAGGTGGCGTCCCACAGCGGGGTGGCGCCATCGGCGTCGAGGCGGTGGGTGTTGTCGGCGATGTCTTCAGCCGACGAGCCGTAGGGGGCCAGAACCGCACTGTGCTCATACTTCCCGCCCTCATGGCCCGTGCTGAAGCGCAGCAGCGCCTGGTCCCAGTGCTCGCTGCACGCCTCGATGCGTGAAGCCACGAGCCGGGCGGCATCTTCGCGGAAGCGCTCGCTATCGGTGCTGTCCATGCTGGAGCTGCCGTCCACCAGCAGTGCGAAGGTGCCGGCGTCGGAGCCCGGAAGCTCTTCCTCTTCACCGATGTCCATGAGATTGCCCTGCCCGTCGCGGAACTGCAGCAGGTCCACCGGAGGCGCTAGCGTGAAGCCATCGTCGTCTTCCGCACTCACCGCCATCACCAGCTTGCCGTAGCTATCGCTCGATGCATTCGAGAAGCCGGCCTTCGGCATGATGCCCAGGATGCTGAGCGCATCGAGGTTCAGCAGGGACTGGAGCAGCTCGCACCCCACGAGCCCGAGGCTGAGAGGAACGGTCAGGGCGAGCATGTGAAGTCGACGCATTCTGGCCTCCAGGCTGGGGCACCAACAGGTGCTGCTTCGATCGCCGGCCCCGACGACGGCTCAATGGAGTCATTCAGAGCAATTGCACCCCGCGGCTTGGACGAGGGAGAAAAACCATCCAAGCCCCCCAATTAAACGCCTCTTTCGCCAATTGCACCAACACTGTAGATCCGCACTTGTCCCCACTGCACACCGCATTCAAGCTCCGCACGCTCGAATTGCTCGAACAAGCGAGCGACCGACGGCCCTGCTCCCACTCGGAGGGTGAGAGCCATCTGGGCGCGGGTTCCCAGTTCGGGGCGTCATCGCGGAATTTCGACATGCATACTGCACGGTCCGACGCGATAGCCCGCAGTCTGCCCCGGAGCCGCCCATGATCGACCCGCTGCCCCTCCGCGACCTGCTGTTCCTGCTCGACGATGTCCTCGGCCTGTCCGATGTCCTCGGCCACCCACCCTACGCCGACCACGACGTCGACGGCCTCGCGTCGATGCTCGACATGGCACGCGAGATGACACTGGAGGTCTTTGCGCCCATCGCAGACAGCATGGATGCCCAAGAGCCCCAGCTGATCGATGGTGAGGTGAAGGTCCATCCCGACATCAAGCCCGCGCTCGACGCCTTCATCGAGGCCGGCTTCGTGGCGGCGTCCCACCCCTCCGAGCTGGGCGGTCTCGACGTGCCCTTTGCGGTCCATCAAGCCATCTTCGCGGTGTTTGGCTCGATGAACACACCGCTGCTCACCTACCCAGGCCTCACCATCGCCGCGGCCAGCCTGCTCGACGCGTATGGCTCCGAGGCCCTCAAGGCGCAGTGGCTCGAGCCCATGGTGGAGGGCCGCTTCTTTGGGACCATGGCGCTGTCGGAACCCCATGCCGGCTCGTCGCTGGCCGACCTCCGCACCCAAGCCGTGCCCCAGGCCGACGGCACCTACCGGCTTCGCGGCAACAAGATGTGGATCACGGCGGCCGATCACGACCTGTCCGAAAACATCGTACACTTCGTGCTGGCGCGACTTCCCGATGCCCCCGCCGGCACCCGCGGCATCACCCTGTTCCTGGTGCCCAAGCTGCTGCCCGACGCGCAGGGAGACTTCACCATCCAAAACGACGTGCGGGTGGTGGGCATCAACCACAAGATGGGCTTCCGCGGCGCGGTGAACACCGTGTTCTCGCTCGGCGACAACGACGGCGCAGTAGGCTTTGTCGTGGGACGCGAAAACCGCGGTCTCCACGCTATGTTTCACATGATGAATGAGGCTCGCATCGGGGTGGGGCTGTGCGCCGCTTGTCTTGCGTGGGGCGGCTACCGACATGCGCTTGGCTACGCGCTGTCCCGCACTCAGGGCCGCCCCATCGCTGAGCGCGACCCCACCAGCCCCCAGGTGCCGCTGGTGGCCCACGCCGATGTGCGTCGGATGCTGTTGGAGCAAAAAGCCCTGTCTGAGGGTGCCCTCCACCTCGTCTTCTTCGCGGCGATGTTGGTGGACCGCCAGCGGGTCGCTCAGGCGCAGGGGGATGCCGGCAAGGTGTCCGAGCTGGGGCTTCTGCTCGACACCTTGACCCCCATCGTGAAGGCATGGTCGTCCGACTACGGACTGCAGGTCAGCGAATCGGCCATCCAAGTGCTCGGCGGCTCGGGCTACACCCGCGACCACCCCGTGGAGCGACTGTACCGAGACAACCGGCTCAACTCCATCCACGAAGGCACCAACGGCATCCAGGCCATCGACCTGCTGGGCCGAAAGGTGCTCGGAAAGGGCGGCGGCATGGCCTTATTGCAGTGGATTCACAGCGTGCTGGACACCGCGAAGGGTCCGGTGAGCGCCGAGCTTGCCAAGAAGCTGAGCGAGGCGGTCGAGCGCGTGTCCACCGTGACCATGGCGCTTGCGGGCACCGCGCAGTCTGAGGGTCCCGAGGTCCTGCTCGCCAACGCCACCCCCTACCTGCACCTCGTCGGACACACCGTCGTGGCGACCTTGTGGCTGCGGCAGGTCACGGTGGCAGAGTCCCGGGAAGGCGACTTCTACCGAGGCAAAGAGGCGGCTGCGCGCTACTTCTTCGCCTGGGAGCTGCCCAAGACCGTCCACTGGGCGGGCTTGTTGTCTCCGGTGGACCGCACCTGTCTCGATACGCGTCCCGAGTGGCTGTAGGCACAGACGCCGACGAGTACAAGCCGATGCCCAGCCCTTCAGTGCGCGGCATTGTCCACCCATCCCCACCGGCTCCGCAGTAGGCTGCACCATGCTTGTCCTCCTGCTCAGCGCGGCGCTGGGTCACGCCCCAGTGCACGAGACCCTCAGCCGACTCGACAACACCGAGCTTGGCGACGCCCGCCGGTCCGCCCACCTGCATCTTCACCAGGGCCAGCCCGAGGCCGCACTCGCCGTGCTGCATCCCACCGACGACTCCACGCAGGCGCTCCTGCTGAGAGCTGAAGCCGCGGTGCAGCTGGGTCGCATCGAAGCGCATGGACAGCTCGCGGAGGTCATCAGAGTAGGCGAGCCGGCCGACCAGGCGCGTGCTCTGGAGCTCCGGGCCGACTTCGACCCCACCCGTGCATGGCACGATGTCGCCCACGCCGTGCTGCTGGTGCCCACTGCGGAGCGGGCCCTGCGGGCGGCGGCGCTCTCGCCCAGTCCAGCTGCCGCGCTCGCGATGTTGGCCCATGCTCGTGGGGAGCTGGGCGCCAGTGTGGTGCTCGACCAGGCGCTGGCCAAGGCTTGGATCGACGTCGGTGAGCCGCTCCGGGCGCTGCCCATGCTTGAGGGTCCCACCGGCCAGACCACAGAGGGGCGACTGCTCCAAGCCCACGCGCTCGACCTTGCTGGCCAACCACACGAGGGCCGGGCGCTCCGAAGCGAGCTCCTCGCTGACCTCGACCGACGCCTCCAGGCGCGCGATAGCCCCCTGCTTCACCTGTCCAGGGCCCGCTGCCTACTCGCCCTGGACCGTCCTCAAGATGCCCGCGCGGTATTGGATCACGTCATTCAAGTCGCCCCCGACCTCGCCGCTGCCCGCGCCCTGCTCGCCTCCTTGGAGCCCGTGTGAGCCTGTTCCTCCTCCTCAGCATCGTCCAGGCCGCCACCCTTGACCGAGCGCCCTACCTCCAGATGGCCTCGCCCACCGGCATGACCGTCGTATGGCGAACCGATGTCGACAGCGGTGGCCGCCTCCTCGTGGGACCCGCTTCCGACTCGCTCACGCCCGTGGCCGAGGCCGAGATTGTGCGCCAACACGAGGTCCGCGTGGAGGGGCTCAGCCCGGCCACCACCTACTTCTACGCGGTGGAGGTCGACGGCACGGTGCTCAACAACGAGCTGTCGTTCACCACACCACCCTTGCCGGGAAGCGACACTCCAATGTTGGCTTGGATCGTGGGCGACTCAGGGACCAACACCCCCATCCAACACTATGTGCGCGACGCCATGCGCGCTCACCTCCACGACGACCTCCCCGACCTCTTCCTGCATGTGGGCGACATGGCCTACTCATCGGGCACCGACGAGGAGTTCACCGAGCGCTTCTATGGTCCCTACGCCGACGAGCTGGGTCGAGTCCCGGTGTGGCCGGCGATGGGCAACCACGAAGGAGGAAGTGCAGACTCGGTCACCAACACCGGGCCTTACTATGAGGGCTATGTGTTGCCCACCGAAGGCGAGTCCGGCGGACTCGCAAGTGGCACAGAGGCCTACTATTCATTTGACTGGGGCGACGTCCACTTCATCATTCTCGACTCCCACGGCTCCGACACCACGCCCGAAGGTCCCATGCTCACTTGGCTCGCCCAGGACCTTGAGCTCACCGAGCAGCGGTGGATTGTCGCGTCGTTCCACCACCCACCCTACACAAAGGGCTCCCACGACTCCGACCGTGAGCGCGGTCACATCGACATGCGCGAAAACGCGCTGCCCATCCTCGAAGCCGGCGGCGTCGACATAGTGGTGGGCGGGCACTCCCATATCTATGAGCGCAGCTATCTGGCCCAGGGCGGCTACGAGACCCCCTCCACAGACGCCGGCATCGTGGACTTCGGCGACGGTCGCATCGGCGGGGACGGCGCCTATGTGGTCGAGGACGGGCTCACGCCCGGCGACGGCACCCTCTTTGTGGTTGCGGGGCATGGCGGCACCGGGGTGCAGCGGGAGGGACGCCATCCTCTCCTGTACTGGTCGGAGCCAGACAACGGCTCGGTGTTGATGCACATTGATGGCGATGTGTTGTCGCTTCGCAATGTGCGATGGGACGGCATGGTGACCGACACGGTGTCGCTGGTGAAGGGCGATCCGCTGGTGCTGGGCTCACCCAACGGCGACCATCCACTGCTGGCCGGTGTGTCGACAGACGTGCGCTGGGCTGGCGCTCGGGGAGACGGCGACGTCACCCTGGAGGTGAGCTGCGATGGTGGCCGCACCTGGGAAGACCTCGTCACCACCGAAGACGACGGCGAGTGGACCTGGGATGTGCCGCTGTGGACCTCCCGCAACGTCAGCCTGCGTCTGCGTCAGCTTGCGCACGACCGCGAAGATGTCAGCGACACCGACAACCAGGTGAGGGTGTCGCGCAAGCGACTGGCGGTGCCCTTCGCATCGGTCCACCGTCACCTCACCGACGGCAGCGACCCAGGCGCGGACTGGATGGCGGTCGACTTCGACGACTCCAGCTGGCCCGAAGGCCGGAGCCCCGTGGGGTTTGGATACTACGACGAGCTCACCATCCTGGAGGACCCCACCGGCGAGCTGGTCACCAGCTACTTCCGGAGCACCTTCGACGCCGAAAGCAAGGTCACTGAGGCCATCATCCGGGTGGAGTACGACGACGCGATGGTGGTCTTCGTCAACGGTCAGGAGGCGGTGCGCGCAAACCTCGACACCCTGGAGCACGGCGTCGGCGCATCCGCTCCTGCCGACGAGCCAGCCCGCGAGTACGAGCTGCTCGAACCCTCCTTGTTTCGCGAAGGCACCAACACCATCGCAGTGATGGTGCAGCAGCACTTCCCCGACCCCGACACCGAACCCGACACCGGCGCTCCCCTGCCCGAGGCTCCGGACTTTCGCTTCGACATGTCGCTGGAGCTCACAGAGTTTCAGCAGCAACCCACTGAGCGCTGCCCAGCCGACATTCGCCACGAACCCGAGCCTGAGACCATTCCCGAGATTGCCCTGCCGCCGAAAGACAGCTGCGGGTGTGCGACGGGAACCCCCACAGCCGGACTGCTGTGGGGCCTTCCAGCGCTGCTGGGACTGCTGGGCTGGCGTCGCCGAGAAGACCCACCATCGGGGCACTCTGCTTAAGAAGGGCCGAGGGCCTGTCGTCGATAGACGCGCGGCGGGGCACTACAGTGGAGGGCTCGATTCCAGCTCGCAGAGGGACGCTCCTCCGCTCCCCGAAGTCCACCCTGAGACTCATCCTCCCCTGGGACACAGCCCCCCGACGGCTTACTCTGGCGGCATGGCCAGAAAGACGAAGAAGAACCTCCCGCCCAAGAAGAAAAAGGAAAAGCCCCCCATTGTGTGGGAGTGGTCGGAACCGGGCTGGACGGCCCGCATCATCGACCATCCCGACGCAGAGGGCTGGGCGCTCGCCATGACCCGCGACGGCGACGACGAGCCGGTGATGGTGGTGCCGTGGATCATGGGACGCAACAAGAAGGATCCCAAGCCGCTCAACGCCCACGACTTCCGCACCCAGCTCAAGGCCGCCAAGGACTTTCTGCTGCGTCGAGAGAATCAGCGCCGGGCCGTCCACCGCAAGAGCTTTTCCATCTACGCAGACGATGACAGCGTGGTGCACGTCGTCTTCGACATTGTGCCTGACGACTTCGAGCCCGAAGGTGTGCTCACCGCCACCGATGGGCAGGGCGAAGAGCTCGCGCGCTACACCGTGCCCCCGAGCTACCAGCTCACGCGCAGCAAGGCCCAGCAGTGGGTGACGTCGGGCATGCCGGCCCCTCAGTAAGGCGAGCAGCGCCCCCGCTCAGTAGCGAAGCAGGCTCGCCCGGGTGTCGGTCCATGCGGCCTCGTCGGCGCGCATCACCGCTTCGCGCTCCGCCATGCCGGCAGAGGGGTCGTCGACCCACTCCCGCAGCAGCGGTCCGCCGTCGATGAAGTCCACCGGCAGGGCGCCCGAGGTGTACTCGTAGGGGAACTCACGCCACAGCGGATAGTCGGGATGGGCCAACCGCACGCCCTTCAGGAACAGGCTCACCACGCGGTAGGGCTGGAAGACGCTGTGGTGGTAGGCCGGCAGGTCGGTGTGGACCTGGATGCCCTGACAGGTCTTGCCGACATGCTTGTGGAAGGTGGGCTCGAAGAAGCAGGTGCGCAGCCAGGCGCCGTCCATCCAGCCGGGAGCCACCGCGCGCATGTGGTTGAGCACTGCCTCAATGTCGATGTCGGGGGCACCCATCACCTCCAGCGGGAGGGTGGTTCCGCGGCCTTCAGACAGGGTGCAGCCTTCGAGCACGACGGTGCCGGGGTAGGCCCGCACCATGTTGAGGCTCGCTGCATTGGGACTCGGATTGACCCAAGGCAAGGTGCCCAGGGGCCAGCCGTAACCAGGGGCGGCGAGGGGGTCGTAGCCCTGCATCTGGACGACGTGGTAGTCGACATTGAGGCCAAAGTGAGACACGAACCAGTCCGCCGCCTCGCCGAGCGTGAGGCCATGGCGCATGGGCAGCGGTCCGGCCCCCACGAAGCTCTCGAATCCCGCGCGCAGCAGGGTGCCCTCGACGGGTCGACCCGCGGGGTTGGGACGGTCGAGCACCCAGAGCGTCTTGTCGTGCTCGGCGCAGGCCTCGAGCATGTACAGCAGGGTCGTGAGGAAGGTGTAGATGCGCGTACCGACGTCCTGCAGATCGAAGAGGACGACGTCCACGTGGGCCATCATCTCGGCAGTGGGTCGCCGCACCTCGCCGTAGAGGCTGAAGATGGGGACCTGTCGAGAGGTGTCGGTGGTGTCGCCCGTTTCCACCATGTTGTCTTGCTTGTCGCCCATGAAGCCGTGCTGCGGACCCCAGATAGCCGCCAGCTGCAGCTCAGGAAACGCATCAAAGACATCGAGGCTGTGGCGCTGGTCTGAAGTCACCGAGGCGGGGTGGCACACAAGGCCAAGCCGCTTGCCGCGCAGGCGCGCACGAAGGGAAGAGTCGTGAATGAGGCGGTCGATGCCGAGACGCATGAGAGCACCTGGTGTGGGGAGGGAGCGGAGCGGGGACGTTGGATATCACACCCGCCCGTCGTCGCGGTCGGCGCAGAGGGGTGGCAGGATGCGGCCTCAATGCAACGCGCCCACTCCACTTTGGGACGCGTCGGAAGACTCTATGTCCGGGCGCCAACCCCCACCCGCGGCGTCCCCTCACTCGGCTGGGGGCGTAGGCTGGGATCGCTGAGTGCTCAGCGGCGGAACTGGCTGGGATGCTGGTCGAAGAAGTCCTCGCGAGGAGCGAGCTCTTTGGGCCGGTGGGTCTCGGGATCGTCCATGAAGAACGACAGCGGCTCAAAGATGTGGTCCCACGACCACATTCGCTCGTCGAGACCCAGCTGTTCGCGGACCTTCTCACAGCCATGTGGGGCAATGGGATGCATCAGCGACACCGCCACCCGCAGCAGGTGGAAGCAGTCGGCCAGAGCCGCTGGCCACAGCGAGGCGTCGGCATGCGCAGCCTTGGCGTGGGCAGACCAAGTCTTGTTGGCTTGCCGCACGAACTTCTCGGCCACCCCAAACGCCTGCGGGAAGCGCTTGTGGGCCATGAGGCGCTCGTAGTCGAGCAGCGAGCGCTCGGCCGATGCCCGCACCTTCGCCGAGATGGGGAGGGTGGGGATGCGTCCGTCGGTGTGCTCCTGGCAGCTGTAGAAGCAGCTTCGCGCCAGACGATTCAGCAGCCCGGTGAGCACCTTGCCTTCCTTGAGCACCGGGTCGCCGCCCGAGGCATTGGGGTCGAAGGGCTTGGGCCGGAAGCTGCCATTGCGCTCCGCGAGTCCGAGGCTGATGAAGTGCGCACGCAGCTGCTCGGGGGTGTAGTGGTCGAGCAGCTCGCCGGCCATCGGAGGCTTCAGCGCACTGCTGCTGCTGGCTTTGCGGCCGAGGAACAGCAGGTGGCGGTTGACGACGAGCTCGGGGAACTGGAGCTGGCCGTCGGGGGAGTCGGCCGTGAAGGTCTCGCCCTGGGTGCCCATGAACAGTGCCATCTCTGCTGGACCGTAGAAGAAGACGTTGTCCTCACCAATGATCTGGTACACGCTAGCGTCGGGGCTGCACCACCAGTCGCGCCACGACGCGGGGTCTTCACCCCGGGCCTCCAGCGCGGCCGCCGTGAACGAAATCGGCGCCCACAGCGACTCCGGCCACACCCAGAAGCTGAGCTCGGCGTCGGGCACGGGCACGCCCCAGCTCTCGCTGGTGGACAGTCGAAACGGCACGAGGGTCTTGCCATTGCGGAACTGGATGCCAGCCTCGGCGAGCAGCTCACACGCCTGCTGGCGGTCATCGAGCGAGCCGAAGCGCAAGGAGGTCGATGCCCCCCGGCTCTCCACCTCGGTGTGCGTCGGCAGGCTGGGACGCACGGCTTCAAGCTGCTCACTGTGGCGCTGAACGACGTGGAGATCTGGCTCTCCGAAGAACTCTCGCAAGGTCGCGAGGGTGTACTTGCGGCTCCCGGGCGTGGCGGCGGCCTGCTCCAGCCATCGCTCCAGCTCGGCGCGGAAGGAGGGCAGGTCGAGGGTCCAGTTGGCCACCTTGCGAAGCTCGGGACGACGCCCGGTGAGAGTGCTCTCGGGGTTGAGCAGATCGCGGGACAGGTACTGGTGCCCGAGCCCGCACTCATCGGCGTAGGCGCGCTCGGCCTGGCAGCCCTGGATGGGACAGCGACCGCGCACCTGGCGACCGTTGAGGAAGCACTCACGCTCGGTGTCGTAGAACTGCTCGGTGGCCAGCAGCTTGAGGTGACCGTGAGACTTCAGGGTATTGAAGATCCAGGCGCTGACGTCGTTGTGGAGCTCACCGGCCCGACCGAGGGCCGAAGCGGCGAAGAGGGACGGCTCCACCCGGTAGGCTGCGAGCGTGGCCTTCTGAAGGTCGTGATAGTGGCGAACGAGGTCCTCGATGGAGCCTTCGTAGCCGTCGTTTTCAACCATCAGACGGTGCTTTTCGACGATGGGGGAGCCATAGCAGTCGGTGCCCGACACGAAGAGGACGTTGTCAGGGCCGATGCGGTCCTTCAGAAAGCGCGTGAGCACGTCAGCATGCACGAACACACCGCCGATGTGGCCGAAGTGCAGCGCCTTGTTGCTGTAGGGCATGCCGCCTGTGACGACGGCACGCTTGGGAAAGGAAGGACGGGGACGCGGAGGACGAGACATCGAGAACCTCAACCGACAATTCGGTTGAGCCGACTATCGCAGCGAAGACGGCCCGGGACCGAGCGCACGTCGCAATCGCGTTGCAGACGACCAAAGGCCGACGTTGCCGGCACCCCACGGACATCCCGCTAGGTGGCCAGAGCAGAGGGCTGGTAGACTCCACCCACAGGTCCCTCGGCCCCCATCCCCGGTCCAAGCTGCCCATGCTCCGCTGGTTCAAGCTGCTGGTCACGCTGACCATCACCGTCACCGCCACCCTCTTTCGTCGCCTACTGGGCCGGCGCGACCACCCCTTGTGGAGCCTCCAGAATGAGGTGTCGAATCGTGTGATGCAGCGCGCGGTGCAGCTGATCCACCGCGACCTGACCTTCACCCGCCAGCTCACCGCTATCGGGTCGGAGACCCCGCCGATGCGGTCGAGGGTCACGCGCAAAGACACGGTGATTGGCGGCGTTCCCGTCGAGGTCCATCAGCCGCGCAACGCCCGTGGGCCGACCCTGCTGTACTTCCACGGCGGCGGCTACGCGGTGTGCAGTCCGCGCACCCACCGCGATCTGGCGGCTCGACTCGCCTGGAGCACCGGCTGCAGAGTCGTGGTGCCCGACTACCGAAAAGCCCCAGAAGCTCCCTTCCCCGCAGCATTCGACGACGCCCTGGCAGTGTGCGCGGCGCTCCGAGAAGCGGGAGTGGACCGGCTCTGGCTGGGTGGAGACAGTGCGGGCGGGGGACTGGCTGCAAGCACCCTTCTCGCACTGCGGGACCGGGGCTTGCCGATGGTGGACGGGGCCGTGTTGTTGTCGCCTTGGGTGGACCTCACGCCAGCCGGACACGCCGACCACCTCGACGGCGAGCTGGACTACATCTCGCCCAGCGTGCTGGCGACCTACGCCGAGCTCTATGTGGGCGACCGCGACTCGGCAGACCCCGCCATCTCACCGGTACACGCCGACTTGTCGGGCTTGCCGCCTGTGTTGGTGCAGCTCGGGGGCGCAGAGACCATGCGCGATCAAGGCGAGCGCTTCGTGCAAAGAGCCCAAGCGGCAGGGAGCCCCGTCGTGCTCGACGTGGCCGACGGGATGGTCCATGTATACGCCGCTTTCGCGATGGTGTCGCATGCAGGACGGGCAGGAATTCGCCGGGCAGGAGACTTTGTACGGGCGCGGTAGAGCCCCACCGCACTCGCCAGGGCCCCACCGCACTCGCCAGGGCCCCCACAGTCCGCCCGGCGGGCTCAGCTGCCCCAGGTCGCCACGCAGTAGGCCGCGACATTCTCCGCTTCAGTGGCATCGGTGAGAATGGCCGGCATGCCACCTATGCCGTTCATCGTGACATCGACGATGCCTGAAGCGCTTTGGCTGGGCACCACATCGGCCATCGCAGGACCGGACACACCCTCGCCCGACGCGCCATGGCAGCCCGCGCAGGAGGTGGAGAAGACGGCCTCGCCGGCTGTCGCATCGCCATCGCCGTCATCGCCGTCGTGGTGGCCGGCGTCATCGGTGTGACCGGTCTCACCGGCGTCATCTTTGTCGCCGCAAGCCACGAGGGCCAGGGCCAGAGAGAGGGACAGGAACAGTGTGGATGAGCGCATCGGTCCTCCGGAGTGTGGAAAGAGCTTACCAAAAACCACGCGGTCTACCCGTCACGGCTTGCCCGTTCCAGTGCGAGAGCCAGTAGTGCCACGGTCATGTCGCCCGGAGTGAGGTGCGCACAATTGCCGAGGGGACGGGGCAGCACGGGTCCGCCGTGGTCCACATCGCGCAAGAACACAGCATCGGCACCCGGAAGGAGTGCATTGGCCACTGGCACCATGCCGTCGGTGGGGCCATGCGTGGCTGCCAGCATCGCGTCGGGGACCTTCAGCAGCGTCGACCAGGACCGCAGGGAGGTCGCGAGGCACACGGCTGGCACCTGCCTGGGCCAGGGATAGCGGGCCACAAAGTCCGCGCGCGCCCGAATGCCGATGCCTGTGAGCGCGCTGGCTTCGCCCTGAAAGGCCCCCTCGACGATGAAGCGGGTGGCCCAGCTGAGGACCGCCTTGTCCTGAGCCAAGTCGCCAAGGGGAGTGCCCAGCCACGGTGCCTGGAGCGTGACCACCGCCCGCACCCGCCCGCACAGTGCGGGAAACATCGCCAGGGCCGCCGCGATGTCCACACCGCCCTTGCTGTGGCCGATCAAAACCGCCTGTCGGCCATCTTGGGTGGCGTTGAGCAGCGAGTCTCTGATCTGGACGGCGTTGGACTCCACCCCGGCATCCGTGTCGATGGGCACCCGCGCATGGTCGAGCCCCAGCTCCGCCATTCGTGCAAACTTCTCGACCATATAGCCGGGATACCGCTCGGTGAAGAGGCCGGGAACCGTGAGGTAGACGTAGTCTTGGGCATCGGACGGCAGCACATGACGCCCGATGCCCGCGCGAGCGGCGAGCACCAGAAAGCGCAAGGTCTGGTCGCGGGCGGCACCGTGGCGCGGCTCGGAATGCACGAGGCTACCGGTGGTGGACAGCAGGTCCGCCACGCAGTCGATGGCAACCGAAGCAGTGGCGTCGTCGAGCGCCAGCAGGTGGTTGGCCCCCGACAGCTCGTGGAGAACACCGCCCAGCGCTGCGCTGAGGTGCCGCACCAGCTCAACCTCCGCGAAGGGGTCGTCGACCGCGTGGACCACACAGAGCCGCCCAGACGGGCGCACCCCATCGGCCACCAGGGTGAGCACCCGCTCCAGGTCGCTCTCCAAGCGCACCTCGAGATCCACGGGCAGCTGAATGTCTTCGAGCACAGCGAGCTGGGTGGCGCGAACCGCAGCCAGCGGGGCGCCCCGGGTGAGCAGCGCAATGTCGGGCCGGCGGGTACGCGCTGAGCCAAGGGTCACATCTGGGACGACATCAGCAAAGCACCAGCCCGACCCCAGCCACGGCGACGACAGAGCGAGGTCGACGCGGTCGTCATCCAGAGAGATGGCGCCCGCCGCACCCAACAAGATGGCGCCCAGAGCCCCCACTCCGCCGCCCACCGAGCTGCCGTGCACCACGATGCGACCCGATGTGTGGGCCTGCACTGCTGCGATGACCGCCGCCACATCACGCATCAGCACAAAGCCCCGAGAGATGGGCCGGCGAAGAGGACCTTGCCAGGGCAGCGCCATCACCACCACACCGTGCCCACGGGCGCACATCGCCTTCACCAGCTCGGCATTGGCGGCGCCGGACACGGCGTGACCGGGCACGACCACCACGGTGTCTCCGGTCGCGCGCACGGTCGGCGAGTAGCACTGCACAAACGCCTCGTTTGGAGGCAGCTCCACGCCATCCACCGGGCCCTCGGCGCGAACAAAGGTGTCCTGCACGGTCTGAGGTCGACGGGCGTTGCGCACCATCGAGATGACCTTGTGTACCGCAAACAGGCGGCCTTGAGGCAACGCATCGATGTCGAGCGCTGTCAGAGAGCCGTCCCACCGCTGGCGGGCCAAGTCGGCGAAGGCTTGCAGTGTGGCACGCTCATCGCTGGTGTGGAGTCCGGTGGACCACGCTTGGCACAGCGCCTCTCCCACGGGGCTCTTCATCGCCCGGTCGGGGAGCTGACCCGCGCTCCGATGCTCATTGCTCCACAAGCCGTCGCGGTTGCCGAGCAGGTCCTCTAGGGCCCGCATGGTGGCGCCGAGCAGAGCCCGGTGACCCCAGCCGTCCAGGTCTCCACGCAGGTCACCGGGGGCGGGAGGCTGGCGCTGCGGCAACATCGCGACTCCAGAAGATGGCTCCGCTGTAACGTTGAGACGGCAAGTCCTCCGACTATCGGCTCAATAGGAACCGTCTGGCAGCCAGGTCCCCAAGGTTCGGGCCAGCTGCTCCAAGTCGACAGGCTTGGTGAGGTAGTCGTCCATCCCCACGCCCAGGCATCGCTCGCGGGTGCCCGCCAGAGCATCGGCGGTCAGAGCGATGATGGGAGTCCGAGGGAGCCCTCTAGCCTGCTCCAGCTGCCGAATCTCTGCGGTGGCGCCATAGCCGTCGAGGTCCGCCATCATGCAGTCCATCAAGATGAGCGAGATGTCTCCCCGCTTCCAGCGCCGCACCGCCAGCCGACCGCTGACCACCATCTCGAAGTCCATTCCCAGGTCTTCGAGGATGCGACCGGCCAGCAGCTGGTTCAGAGGATTGTCTTCTGCAACCAGCACTCTGGCACCCACTGGCGGCAGAGTGAGTGTGGGTGCCAGAGATGGAGTGTGGACGGGCAAGATTGTGTGACCCAAGGCGCCCCAGATGGCGTTCAACACGAGGTCGGGACGGAGAGGGCGGGACAACGTCGACACCACCGGGGCCTGCAGATCCGCCGCTTCACCGAGCCGGCCCACCAGCAGACGAGGGACGTCGCGAGAGGCCGGACTCGCTGAGAGCGCCCGGGCGAGGTCGCTGCCCGACAGGCCCGAGAGGTGCTCGTCGATGATGACGCAGTCGACCGTCTCGCGCAGACGTCCCATCCAACCGAGCCCGACCACCCCATCGGCGGCGGTGCGGACATTCATGCCCGCTGCGCGCAACCAGTCGCTGAGCGCCTTGCGGCTCGGGGCGCAGGGGTCGATGATGAGGACGGAGAGCTCGGTGAGGTCAGGGTCCACGGAGGGCGGATCGGGCGGCGGCCCTCCAAAGAGGGGCAGCTCCACCGAAAACTGGCTCCCGAGTCCTGGCTGGCTGTCGACCAAGATGCGGCCACCCATGGCAGCGACGAGATCTGCCGCGATGGCGAGTCCCAGCCCTGTGCCGCCGAACTGGCGGGTCGTGGAGGCATCGGCCTGCATGAAGGGTGTAAACAGCACCTGCTGGGCCGCGGGCGCGATGCCCACCCCAGTGTCCGACACCGAGATGCGCACCGTGCCGTCAAGCCAGCTCACGGTGAGCGCCACATGGCCCTTGGCCGTGAACTTGACCGCGTTGCCGAGCAGATTGATGAGAATCTGTCGCAGGCGGGCGGGATCACCCGTGACCGAGGCCGGCACCGGCGACTCCACGTGGCACACCAAGTCCAGTCCCCGCTGCGCGGCCTGGCTCGCGAACAGGTCGGTCACCCGATGAGCCAGAGAGCGAAGGTCGATGGGCAGCGCTTCGAGGCTGAGCTGCCCCGACTCGATCTTCGAGAGGTCGAGAATGTCGTTGAGCAAGTCGAGGAGGTGCTGGCCCGAGCTCTCGATGAGGCTCGCATACTCCCGCTGGGCCGGCTGCAGATCGGTACCGCGCAGCAGCCCGGCCATGCCGATGACGCCGGACAGGGGGGTCCGGATCTCGTGGCTCATGTTGGCGAGGAAGGCCGACTTCGTGCGGCTGGCGTCTTCAGCGGCCTGACGCGCCTGCTGAAGCGCCTCGGCGGCCTCTCGCTGGCGGGTGATGTCCCGCACGACCATCACCGCGCCCACCGCCTCGTCCCGGCTAGCGATGGGGTCGATGACCACCGCCGCCGAAAAGCGCTCTCCGTCGACCCGCGCAAGCGAGACATGCTCGATGCGGGCGCGTCGGTTGTCTTCCAGAACACCGCGCAGCAGCCCAGCCAGCTCCGCTCCCAGGATCCCCCTGGAGCCTCCGAGAGAGGCTAGGGCCGGCTCATCGACCGGGATGAGGGTCCAGCCAAATAGGTCCGCCGCAGCGGGATTGGCATCGGTGATGGCACCACCGGGATCGACGACGACCACCCCATCGCCCATGGCCGAGATGATGGCGTAGAGCTTGTCTCGCTTCAGCGCGAGCGCCGACTCGGAGGACCGTCGGAGGCTCGAATAGAGCGCCTGCATCTCCGCCGAAGTCTGCTCCAGCGAGCGATCCATCAGGTAGCGATCTTGGTCCGCGCGCTGGTAGCTGGCCTCCACACGCTCCAAGAAGGTCGCCCACTGGCTGGCCGTCGGAGGGGTGGTCTGATCCTCCAGCCCCGCCTTTCGGAGATGTCGGCGAAGCAGCCGATGCATCAAAACTCCCAGATACCGGTGCGCGACGGAGACAGCTCGCCGTAGGAGAAGAAGCCCACCTGCACGCCTTTCAGATCGGCCGACTCGGACCAGCCGATGTCGCGGCGGTGTTGGTACACGTCGACTTGAATGGAGTCCCCCTCTTGCGATCCCTCCATCGGTGGGGGGGGAGCAAAACTGAAGCTCACTCTACGCCGCGGCAAGACAAACCCGAAGCCCGTCCAACTGCTGACTATGAGGTAGGCTACTCGGGCAATTGTAGTCTGGGACTTTGACGTGAATCCTCGCCCTCCTTTCCACCTCCCGACCAACCGGCGCGAGGTGGTTCAGCTGCTGAGTACCCTGCTCGGCGCCAGCGCAACCCTGCCCCTCGCAGCCTGCTCCTCCGGCAACAAAGGCAAGGCAGGTACCAATTCGGGCAGTACCTCAGGCACATCAGAAGACATCGAAGACGAAGTGGTCCCCCCACCCCGCTTCGATGCCGCCGCTCTCTCCGATGCCATGGGATTGGTGCTGGCAGCAATCCCGGTGGACATCGATGTGGATGCCCTGCTGGTAGGCGTTCAAGAGGAAGTCGATGCGGTCCACGAGGCCGGCCTGATCAACACCGCCGCCTGGATGACCGCCACGGTCGACGAGGTGGTCATCGACACGATGGGCGCGTTCGGCGCGGCCTTTCCCGCAAATGGTCCGCTCGAAGATGCCGACCGCAAGGCAATCTCCGAGGAGCTTGTGGGATCTCTGACCTCCGGCTGCGCAACGCTGCACGCTGGCCTGCCCGCCGTCACCGAAGAGCTCCAGGCCGCATTCGGCACCGACACAGTGGCCGCCGATACCGGCACAGCCGCTGCGTTGGGAGAGTTCGAGACCGGAATGCGCGAGTGGCTCCACGCCCAAGAAACCGGCGAGGGAAACCTCTCGGGACAATTGGGTGCCAACAGCATGCTCTACAAGATGCAGGAAGCCCGCGTCCAGGCCTCCACGGCACAGTCGATCGCGTCCACCTCGCAAGAGCTGACCGATGCGCTGGACATCCTCGGCGTGGCCAGTGGCACCTCCGCATCGTCTCGACACGCCCGGACGCGCACTTGGCGACGGTCCGCCACAGCGCCCCCTCCCCCCGACTCCATCACTGACTTCTGCTCCACCTTCGAGTCAGTGGCATTCGTGGTCGACCTGGCCATCGACATCCGCCAGGCCTTCAAGGCCAGCGCGGCCGCCGCCACCAAGGCCAGCGAGAACTATTGGAAGTGGCTTGCCGAGATCCCCGAAGAGTCGGCCCACCTGCGCGACCGCTACTGGTCGTGGGTAGCCGCAGAGCTGTCCGAAGAGGTGGTCGAAACCGCCACCGGAAAGCTGGAATCCGCGGCCCGCGGAGCAATCGTCACCGAGCTCTCCGAGGAAGAGTGCGACTTCATGAGCGCCATCCTCCTCACGGTGTTCTTTATCATCGACATGGTGCTGCTCATCCTCGCCTTCGCCAAGCTGCTCACCCCACTATTCGAGGCCCTCGCGCTCGCCGGGGGAGGGCTGTACGCCCTGCTCATGGTCGTTTTACTGGTCGCCTTGCTGTACTTCATGCTCAAGGTCTTCTGCAGTGCCATCAAGCTGAAACCCGCCCTCGACACCTTCGCCGGAGTGTGCGCCCCATGACTCGCTCTCTCCCCTGGCTACTTTGTCTCGTCGGCTGCGACATGTTTGCCACCGGCGAGCTCCCGTCCCCCGAGTTCATCGACACCGAAGCCACCTGCGCGGCCGGTGAGATGACCTTCATCGCACTCATTCGCAGTGAGCTCGACGTCTCCAACTTGGTGCTTGAGCGCACCGACATCGACCACGCCGAGCTCGACCCCATCTTTCCCTTGGTGACCACCGAGACCTGGGGCGGAGAGGTCACCGAGTGGACCGCCACCCTCGCCCACGACTGCGAGGCGTCCATCGCCGTCGAGTGGACCGCGACCACCCTCGCCGAGACCGAGTCCACCGCCGAGAGCGCATGGCCCGACGTCGATCTGGTCGACGGTCCCGTCGAGCCACCCTTTGGCACCAGCGCAGGCGGCAGTGTGGTCACCATCACCGGCACCGACATGCACGAAGTCGATCGGGTGTGGTTCGACGGCGAGCTGGCCACCATCATCGAGAACACCGATACGATGGTCGCTGTGGAGACCCCTCCCCACGCTGATGGCTTGGTCGACGTGCGCATCGCAGCGGGGGTGACCGAGCTCGACCTGCCCGAGTCCTTCACCTACTGGCCCGACAGGGGCGGCCAAGTGACGGGCACTGCCCATCTCGTCACCCACCTCTACTCCACCAACTGGTTCACCATCGGGTCGGCCTATGTCGACGCTGAAGACTTCACCTACGGCAACTTCGCGCAGCACGAGGTGATCTTCCATGAGGGCCTCGACCCTTCCGAGACCATGGGCACCCTGCTGTACCCGCCCGTCGGCACCTGCGACGACCCCTCGGAGTACTACTGGACCATGCACTCCGTGGGGTCCTACGTGAAGCTGGTGGAGGACAACCTGGGTGAGCTGCCCATGCTGCCAACCGGCGGGGAGCAGTCCTACTACTACTACGTCCAGGAGAGCCTCGACATCCCCGGCTGGACCGGCGTGACCTTCGACCTGGAGCTGCCCACCGAGACCGAGCGCTACCCCGCAATGCTCGTCGAGGACCTCATGCCCGTCCCCGAAGACCCTCGCCGACGCTCGTGGGACTTCGAAAACCTCAACACCGCGACCCGCTACGACGACCTCACACTGACTTGGTCCCCAGGGCTGGCGGACAAGGTGAGCTACACCCTTTACCCCGTCTACCACGACTCTTGGGGCCTTCAGGTACTGGGCACGATGAGTTGTATGGCTGATGGCACCACCGGCCTCATCGACATCGCCTGGGACGACATCATGGCGGGGATCGACCCCGAGGTGCCCACCGGCATCATCGCCAACATCGGAATGCTCTACCAACAAGACAGCGTGATGCCCCACGACAACGGCATCTTCCAGTCTACCGCCATCCTAAACTACTGGGTGTACTACGTGTTTCCCTAGCCCGGACTTGGCGGAGTGAGCGGCGGCGGAGCCATCAGCCGCGCGCGGAGGACCAGCTCTGCCGCCAACACAGCGGGGTCGTCGCGAAGGGGTGGCAGACCAGGTCTCAGCGACGGGACGGGCTGGCGCAAGGGAGTTCCGTCGCGATGCACCTTCAGAGCCGTGCGGTTCAGACGCTGCTGCGCAAGCTGGTAGCGCGAGGCAGGACCCAACGGAAGGTCGATGGCGGGCGTGATGCCACCGTCGAGGTCGCGGTCGAGTCGGCGTCCGCTTGGCAGGGTCCACACGACGTTGGTGAACTGCACACCATGGCTGCCATCGTCGGCGGTGCGCAGCGCCTGGGCCCGGCCCTTGCCCCAAGTGGCGGACCCCAAGACGACGGCATTGGCGCGTTCTTGGAGGGCACCCGCGAGCACCTCAGCCGCGCTCGCAGTGTCGTCATCGACGAGAACAGCCACTGCGACGCCTTCGAGCGCATGCCCCGGAATCGCGCGGTTCCACTCAGCCAGCTCCGCCCCCGTCTTCGGGTCGACGTCGGGGCCGGTGTCGGGAAGCAGCCGGCCATCGAGCTGCGCAAGCCAGCCGTCCGCCACGAAGCGGTCGGCGATCTGGACCGCGCTGTTGACGTCCCCGCCGGGGTTGCCGCGAAGGTCGAGCACCACCCCATAGATGTCGTCGAGATGAGGGTCGAGCAGTGCGTCGAAGGCCGCTTCGGTGGTGGGCTTGAAGCGCGGGATGCGCACGTGGGCGATGCCGTGAGCCTCGGACGGTGGTGAGACAAGGACCTGCCACTGGTTGTCGTCTTCGGTACGTTGCCAGCCTTCTACCGTCTCCTCGACCACCCCCGCGCGACGCAGTTCAACGGCGACCGGGCCGACGCCGGATCGGTCGAGCTCCAGACGCACCGCGGAGTCCATGGGACCCCGGAGGGCAGCGCGGGCAACCGGCAGCCGGCGGTCAGGAGCGAGGTCCGAGAGTCGCACACTCCCAGTGTCGTCGGACATGGCCACCAGGAGATCATCTTGGCGGATATCCGCCCGCCAGGCCGGGGTGTTGGGCAGCGGCCTGTCGACCCGCACCTCGCCGTCTGCATGCTCCACAAGCTCCAGCCCCACACCCGGGTACACCCCGGCGTGACCTTCCGACCATGAGGCCAGCTCGGCGGGCCAGACTGCGCGGGTCCAGGGGTCGAGGCTCCCCAGCGCCCCGGTCACCCACTCGTCGATGATGACCTCGGCGGGAAGCTCGGCCTGTTCGCCCAGCGCGATGGCACGCTGAAGGCCGTTGATGGCAGCATCGACGTCGGCAGCGGTGCCGCCGGTGAAGGTGGTCTGCGCGAGCTTTGGCCAGGGCGTGTGGGCAGACTTCGTGGCGGCGAGGGCGCCCAGTCGGGTGGCGGCCTGCTGGAGTGCGATGGTCCAGTCCACGGAGACCACGTAGGCACGGTCCAACCGTCGAAGCAGGGCCTCGGCGGCGGCGAGCGTGATGCCCCGCTGGCTGGCCCGAACCGCGGCGAAGTGCTCTGAGTCGTAGCGGGCCTCTACAGCCTCCAGCACAGCATCTTGGCGCAGTCTTCGAGACCGAGCAGCGTCGTCGGACCACACCTCGGCGAGGGTGCTGAGCACCGGATGGGTGACGGTGGGAGGGGCCGCACGCGCACTGCGCTCGATGCGGTCAGACAGGGACACCAGGGTGGCTGGATCCACCGCACCCGCCTGCCGAAGAGTTCCGAGACGAGCAGCAGCCTGGCTCCAGTCCGCGGCGGTGATGGACTCCTCAACGGCATCGATCAGCAGGGGGCCTTCGGCGGCAGCGAGGGTGGCCAGGTCGGGCTGAAGCGCCTGCCAGCGGTGCGCAAGCGGCACAAGCGCGGAGAGGGGGCCATCCGGGGACGTCTTCCCGATGTCGACCACCACTGTGAGATCACCATCGGCAAGTCGGGCGCGCAGCCTCTCGGGGGAGGGGCCGCAGGCCGAAAAGAGCAGCCAGGACAGGACGAGGCCCGTTCGCATGGGGGTCCGGGGGAGGGGGGAGGGACTATATGGCGTCAGATAGGCTCCAATGAGAGCTTAAGCCTTGATTACATAAGTCGCCGTCCGCATTCCCCTCGATGCAATGGGGAGACGGCGGGAGAAAAGAAGAGACTCAGGCAGGATTCGAACCTGCGACATCGGGCGTGAAATGCGAGAACCGTCTCCAAGCGGCCCGCGAGGCAGGCAAAGGAGGCGAAGACGGATGAACCGTGCTCTACCGCTGAGCTACTGAGTCAAGTGACCGGGCCGTGGAGCGACCGCGAGACGTAGAGGTCCAAAGCAGGAAGCGTGCCAAGATAGGCAGGGGGCGAGATGATGCCATTGACGGGGGAGGCATCGCCTGGAGGACGGCGATCATTTATATCATTAGATAAGTGACTATCTTAACAGATAGCTCTATGCGCAAGGACAGATGAAGTCTGGTCTGATCTATGGTCTGATCTAGCCGCTCTGACTTGCCCTGAGAGAGTGGGAGGCTTCGAGCAGACGGTCCCTGTCAAGCGCTGAGCCAAACGGCATCTGGCGCAGCAGACTGTGTCCTACAGCACCGCGGTGATAAAGTGACGGGTCCTCCGGTGTGGCCAGCGCGCTCTTCCATCTCAGGAGCCAGAAATGCGGACCTTGAGTTCACTCGCTTCGTTGCTACTGGCGAGCGTGTTCCTGCTTTCTGCCTGTGGGGAAAAAGAGACCTTAGATGACGGAGGCTCCGAGGGTGAGGGTGAGGGTGAGGGTGAGGGTGAGGGTGAGGGTGAGGGTGAGGGTGAGGGTGAGGGTGAAGGTGAAGGTGAAGGTGAAGGTGAGTCCACCGACGCGGATGGCGACGGCTACTCCACGGCGGAGGGGGACTGCGACGACACCGATGCCACCGTCTTTCCCGGAGCGGAGGAGACCTGGTACGACGGCGTGGATCAGGACTGCGACGGCGCGAGCGACTACGACGCAGATGCCGACGGGGTGGACTCCAACGAGCACGGCGGCACCGACTGCGACGACTCCGACAGCACGGTCTACCCTGGTGCCGAGGAAGACTACGACGACGACATCGACCAGGACTGCGACGGCCGGGCCGACACCGCAGGAGCGGACTGCTCGGCCGACCTGCTGGTGGAGATGGACGATGGCACCACCACGACCATCGACGGCTGCTTGACTTGGGACTTCCAGGCCAACTTTGAGTACGACCCCGACGACCCGCCCGAGGTGCTGGACTTCAGCCTTCGCCTCGGAGGAACCACCGCAGCAGACTTCGACTGTGAGGTCAGCATCGAGCAAGAGGGCGTCTGTGGGCCCGGCTACTACTCCCAAGGACCGGGTGGGGGCACCACGAGCATCGTGCTGCTCGACTGCACGGGTGTCGGCGACGACTACGAAGTCTCCGTGACTGCAACCGAGGGATACCTGCACCTCGAGACCATCTCAGCCGGCAGCGTGTCGGGCAGCTTCGCTGGCCAGCCAATCGAGACCACCCTCGTGGGCACACTCGACGTCACGTCGGCTTCCGCGGGAGTGCGCGTCTCGGGCGACATCGCCCTCACCCTTGCTCAGGTAGCCGGTGACGGAGAAGAACAGACCGACTGCCAAGGCAGCAGCGGCGACGAGGACGAAGACGGTGCCATCGACACGGTCTTTGGCGGCGACGACTGCGACGACACCAACCCCGACCTGAACACAGACGATGCAGACGGTGATGGGGTCACCACCTGCGACGACGACTGCAACGACGACGACGCCACAACAGGACCGGGCTTCGCGGCCTCCGACGACGCCACCGCCTGCATGACCGACGCCGATGGCGATGGCTGGGGAAGTCTGTCTCCCAGCTCGGGGGCCCGGAGCGGCACAGACTGCGACGATGCCGACGCTGCCCTGAACAACGACGACTCCGACTCCGACGGTCAGGGCACCTGCGATGGCGACTGCGACGACACCGACAACAGCGCCTACCTTGGCGCTGCCAGTGAAGAGGCGTCGCTGTGCACCATCGACGCAGACGCCGACGGCTACGGAGACGACGCGCTGACCTCCCCCTACGACGCCGGCACCGACTGCGACGACACAGAGCCCACCGCGCATCCCGCAGCCGCGCGAGAGGAGCCCACGCTGTGCACCATCGACGCAGACAGCGACGGCTATGGCGACGACACCCTGGTCAGCCCCTACGATGCCGGCACGGACTGCGACGACACCACCTCCTCCACCAGCCCCTCCGCAAACGAGGTCTGCGACAGTGCCGACACCGACGAGGACTGCGACGGGCTTGCCGACGACGATGACCCAGGTGAGATCTACGAGAGCTCTCTGTCTACCTTCTACGCCGACTTAGACGGCGATGGCTACGGAGATCCAGACAACGAGGTGCTCGCCTGCGACGCGAGCTCCGCCCATGTGGCCGACAACACGGACTGCGACGACAGCACCACGCTGGCCAGTCCCGGCATCACCAGCGAGACCTGCGGCGACGGACTCGACAACGACTGCGACGGCGCCAGCTCGGAAGACGAAGGCTGCGGGATTGCCGGCGAGATTGCCGCCAGCGACGTCGCGTACACCCAGTACCCCGGCTCGGGAAGCACCCTTGGGCAGATCATCCGCTCCGTGGGCGACATCGACGGCAGCGGCGATGAGGATGTGTTGGTCGGCTGCTACCTCTGCCCAGATTCGTCCAGCACAGGCTCCCAGCGCGGCAACGCGTACCTATTTCTGGGTCCAGCGACCTCTTCTGGCACCACCTTTGAGGACTTGTCCAACGTCGTGACCTTCCGCCCCGAGTCCAACGGCGACCGCTTGGGCCTGGGCATCGCCGGCGGACACGATCTGACGGGCGACGGAGTGGCCGATGTCGTCGCAGGCGCGCGCTACAACGACAACACCTCCAACAACGCCGGCACTGGCTACATCTTCGCCGGGCCATTCTCTGCAGGCGCCACCCACTACGCGAGCGCCGCTGCGGTCGAGCTGGGGGGCACAGGCAACGACGACTTTGCCTTCGGCGCACTGGCATCCGTCGGCGACGTCGACGGCGATGGCAACCCGGACCTGCTGGTGGGGGCTGCGCATGCCGAAAACGGCAGCTTTCCGACCGACGCCGGGGAGGCCTACCTGCTGCTTGGCCCGTTGACGGGCGACATGAACCTGTCCGCCGCCGACGTCACCTGGCAAGGCGACACCGCCTACGACTACTGCGGCGGCGCCGTCGACACCGTGGGAGACCTCAATGGCGATGGCCACCCCGAGCTGGCTCTGGGCGCAGCCTCCCAGGACGACGGCGGATCGGGCGCCGGTGCGCTGTACCTGGTGTATGGGCCGGCCTCAAGTGGCGGGAGCATCGCCAGCGCCGCCGACGCGACCGTGACCGGAGCCACAGCAGGAGACGGTCTGAGTCCCGGCATTGCCGCTCTGGGCGACATGAACGGCGACGGTGCGGACGACTTCGCCGTGTCTGCACCCAAGACAAGCGCGGGCGGAACGATCTACCTCTTCTACGGTGCCCTGTCGTCATCGGTGAGTGCCGCGACGGCCGATGCCACTCTCGAACAGAGCGTGAGCGGCAATGGCGCGGGCTACACCCTCACGGCGGCCGGAGATGTCGATGGAGACGGCAACCTCGATGTGGCGATGGGCGACTCGGGCGCCGAGGGCATGGGCAAGGTCTATGTCTGGCTCGGACCGGTCAGTGGCACCCACGACCTCGAAGATGCCGCCATTCGCTTCACTGGGGCAACGGCCGAGAGCTTTGGCTGGGGACTTGCACCGATAGGGGATGCGGATGGCGACGGCCAAGACGACCTCTTTGTGTCGTCGCAGAACGACAGCACCGCCAACAGCTCGGCAGGCACCATGTACGTGTTGACCGGAATGGGGGAGGGGATCTGACACGCGCAGCAAGGACCGCTCGCGTTCGTCCCTCCGGCTAGTGGCCCACCAGCAGCCCTCACAAAAAGTCATCCTTGACGGTTTTCGAGAGACCGAGTAAAACAGTCACACCTGACGGTTTCTTTCTTCGGAGGTCCAGCCATGGTCCGCCAAGCCCGTGCCCAAGCCACCCGCATCCGCCTGCTCGACGCCACTGTCGAAGCTCTCGTGGAGACCGGCTACGCCGGCACGACCACCCAGGAGGTCCGCCGCCGAGCCGGCTGCTCCCGGGGCACCTTGCTCTACCACTTCCCCAAGCGCGAAGACCTGCTGGTGGCCGCCCTTGAGCATGTGCTGTCGAGCCGCGTGGAAGGCTTCGTCGCAGAACACGTCGCCGAGCACGACGCGCTGCCCACCCCCGACGTCGACACCTTCATCCAGGCGCTGTGGACCCGCTGGCAAGGCCCGGCGCTCATCGCGTGGCTGGAGCTTGCCGTGGCCGCCCGTACCAACGCGACCCTGCGCGAGCCCATGCGCCAGACCATGTTGGAATTCGACCAACAGATCCTCGCCGCCTTCCGCACCTTGAAGCCGGTGGGCGAGCTCCCACCCGAGCTCGAAGAAGGCGCGCTGTTCTTCACCTTCGCGGTCCTCAACGGGCTCGCGGTCGGGCGCTCGTACGACACCGACGACCAATCCAAACCTGTGCTGGGCCTGCTGTCGACGCTCGCCCGCATGTTGCAGACATCGGAGTTGATGGCATGACCGAGCTTCAGCTGCTCTCTGTCGGATATGTGCTGTTCATGGTGCTCATCGGAGGCGAGGCGCTCCTGTCGTGGCGTCGCCAAGACGGGCGCTATCGGCTTGGCGAGTTCATCGTGAACATCGGCCACGGCGCAGTCTTCCAGGTGGCAGACGGCTTCACCAAGTTTCTTGTGTTGGGCCCCTTTCTGTTGTTGTCCCAGGTGTCGCTGTTCGAGCTGCCCATGGACTCCGTGTGGGGCTGGGTGGTCGGACTGCTCGCGTTCGACTTCGCCACTTACTGGCAACACCGCCACCACCACCGCATCCACGCGCTGTGGGCCATCCACGGGGTGCACCACGCCGCCGAGGACTACAATTTCGCCGCGGCGCTGCGGCAGGCGCTGTTCGGCAACGTCACAGGCTGGATCTGGAAGGCACCGCTCGCGCTGCTGATGCCGCTTCAGATGTTCATCATCATCGTGGTGTTCGACTACGTCTACCAGTTCGTTCAGCACACCCGCTACGTGCCCAAGCTCGGCCCCATCGAGTGGGTGATGAACACCCCGTCCCATCACCGGGTGCACCACGGTCGCCAGGAAAAGTACATCGACAAGAACTACGGCGGCATCTTCATCATCTGGGACCGCTTGTTCCACACCTTCAAGGAAGAAGAGCTCGACGACGAGCCCGACTATGGCATCACCATGCCGCCCAACTCGCTCAATCCCGTGTGGGGAAACCTGGTGCTTTGGCAGGACCTCCGCAACGCAAGCGCCAAGACACCAGGCATCTGGAACAAGGCGAAGCTGTGGCTGGGTCCGCCCGAGTGGACCGAGCAGCTGGCCGGTCCCGTCGAGCATCGTGCTCCGAACCCCCTCGAAAACGCCGACGTGCCCGTGGGTCGCCTGCGCTACGCAGCGCTCACCTTCATGGGTGCGGTCCCCCTGCTCGGTGCGCTGGCCTGGGTGCCCGAGGATGCCTGGATGACCCGGATGGCCCTCGCTGCAGTGGTTGTCATCTCGGTGCTCACCCCAGCCGCCATCCTCGAAGGCAAGGCCTGGGGACCCAAGGTTGAGCTTCTGCGCATCGTGTTCGCCGGTGGTCTCCTCGCGGCCATGGCGGGCACAGAGCCAGCCGTTGTGTTGGGTGCCCTGGGTCTGGTGTTGATGTCGGCCATCGCAGGTGCCCTCGCGGTGGCTCTGGCCGGCAAGGGCGAGTCGGCGTCCACCACACAGCACAGCCAAGGTGCGGTGTAGGAGCGTGTTCGGACCCGCGCTGGGCGCCCCAGTCGAACCCGCTTGCGGCCCGTCGCGGGCGACGACACCCGGCTAGACTAGATTGATAGGACTCGACCTAGACTAGACTAGCAGGGCCAGCAGCTCCGCACGTGTGATTCCGCCCGCTTGATTCGCATCGCCCAGGGCGGCATCCGCCAGCGCACGCTTGCGGTCCTGAAGTTCGAGAATGCGCTCTTCGACAGTGTCTTCCGTGACAAGGCGATACACGAACACCGGCTTGTCCTGGCCGATGCGGTGGGCACGGTCGGCAGCCTGCTCTTCGACGGCGGGGTTCCACCAGGGGTCGAGCAGGAACACATGGTCAGCGGCGGTAAGGTTGAGGCCGGTGCCGCCAGCCTTCAGCGAGATGAGAAAGACGGGCGGGCCCTCGGCATCCTGGAAGCGCTCCACCACAGCGCCGCGGTTGCGGGTGCTGCCGTCGAGTCGCACGTAGGGGATGCCGGCCTTCTTGAGCCAGGGCTCCACCCGGTCGAGCATGGAGGTCCACTGTGAGAAGACCAGCGCCTTGTGGCCTTCGGACACGGCCTCGTCGAGGGTCTGGACCAGCAGCTCGACCTTGGAGCTGCCCTTAGCATCGTCGTTTCCGGGCACCAAGCCGCGGTGGCAAGCCGCCTGACGCAGCCGCAGCAGCGCTTCGAGGGCTGCGAGCACATTGCCACCCTGACCCAGCTGCTCGGCGACCATCTGCCGGGTGGACAAGCGAATCGCCTCGTAGGTGTCGCGCTCGACCTTGTTGAGGGTGCAGCGCAGCACCATGTCGGTGCGCTTGGGCAGCTCGGGGGCCACCTGCTCCTTCATGCGGCGCAACACGAACGGCTTGATGCGATGGCGGAGGTGGGCAGCGACGCCGGGCTCGCCCAATGCGATGGGTTTTTCGTAGCGCTCGCGGAAGTCGCGCCGACCGCCAAGCAGGCCCCGGTTGGTGAAGTGGAGCTGGCTCCACAGCTCTTCGAGGCGGTTTTCGACCGGGGTGCCTGTGAGCGTCAGCCGGAAGTCCGCATTGAGGCGGTAGGCCGCGCGGGCCACCTGGCTCTCGGGGTTCTTGATGGCCTGGGCCTCGTCGAGCACCGCCGCCCGCCACTGAATGCCCCGCAAGCGCTCGATGTCGAGCCGCAGCAGACCATAGGTGGTGATGGTGAGATCGGCCTTCTCATCGAGCTTTCGAGTGGGGCCGTGGTAGGTGTTGACCGTGAGCAAGGGACGGAATTTGGCCGCCTCGGCCGCCCAGTTGAACAGCACGCTGGTGGGACACACCACAAGCGTGGGGGACTCCACCACGCACAGCGCCTGGAGGGTCTTTCCGAGGCCCATGTCGTCGGCGAGGATGCCGCCCATCTTGGCGGTCTTGAGGAAGTGGAGCCAGTCGACACCGTGGCTCTGGTAGCCCCGCAGCTCGGCGTTGAGGTCGGCCGGCATGGGGGCACGCTCGATGCCGTCGAAGTCCTCTACGAGGGCGCGGAGGCCAGCCAGCTCGGGGGGCGGGGGCTGGTCAAGCTCCTTGGCGAGGCGCGCGAGGTCGAACAGCGCGTGGCGGGGGACCTCACCCTTGGAGTCGCGGGCGGCCAACAGGTCGGCGACCAGGTGACCGTAGCGCTCGAGCCAGTCGTCGGGAAGCGGGGCCCAGCCGTCGTTGACGCGCACAAGCCTCGCACCGGACAGCCAGGCGTCGAAGAAGCGCATGGGATCGGCGCCGCCGAGGTCAAGCTCGAGGTGGGTGCCGTCGATTTCCACCTTGGGTGTGATGGGACCGGTGCGCTGGAACCGACTCCAGGCATCGCCTTGCCAGCTGGTTCGGGCTGAGCGGGCGCGCTCGACGAAGCGGACGGCGTTTTCGCCCGTGAAGTTTCGTTCCAGGCCCACGGCGAGGCCGAGCTGCTCACCGGCTTCGCGGATGAGGCGGTCCTCGGCACGGCGGTTGCGGATGGGCACGACGTCGCCGAACACCTCCATCTCGCCACGCTCCACCCGCGCGGTGGGGGGGTCGCCGTAGACGATGGTGGCGCACACCACCAGCATGTCGCCCTTGTCGTCGTTTTCGATGACCAAGCGAGGCTTGTCGTCGAGCGTCTTGGGCAGGCGACGGGTGCGGACGAGCACCGGGATGCGCTCGCGAAGGGCCGGCAGAGCCTCGGCCACCAGCTTGCGCACCTCGTCGACCGAGTACTGGATGCCACGCGTGAGGGCGTTGCGTTGGGCTGCGGTGAGGTCGCCTCGGCCGATGGGACGCAGCTTGCCTTGACAGCGCACAGTGCCGTTGCCGATCACCTCGGTGATGTTGGGGTCGCGCACGATGCGCAGGCGAAAGCCACGCGGATTGGACGGGTCGGGATCATCGTCGACCAGACCGTGTGGCACCACCGGCTCGGGGGAGACCTCGGTGGCCTCACCATCGAAGGTAAGATCGGGCGCGTCCTGGAGGGCGTGGAAGACACGGGTGACCATTTCGCGGGGGCAGACCTCGCCCCAGCGGTTGCGGTAGACCCGTTCGACGGCGTGGTCCTGGTCGGTGATGATGCGGACGTCGAACTGAGAGACCTTCTGCTTCGAGAAGTCCTCGCGGAGGAGGGTCTCCTGGCCCAGGCGGACCAGCACTCGGTTGAGCGCAAAGCCGCGGCGCAGACGGGTGAGTCGATAGCCGACCTTGGCGGTGGCGCGCTTGGGTGCGGAGCCGGGCTCAACACCATCGGGACGCTCTCCACCAATGGGCAGAGCGTCGGGACCGCGTCGGCGGCGGATCTGCACCAATGCAATGATGGCCGCAACCGCGTGGGGACAGGTCTCGTGGGTGATGGGGCAGTCACACGACCAGTCGGGCTCTTCGGGCCAGACATGCACCGTGAAGGAGGCGGGCAGACCAGGCTCAGCGACCCGGAGCACCACCTCCTCCTCTCCGTAGGACTGCACAACGTGGACACCGTCCACGACGCCGAGGCGAGCGAGCTTGACTCCACGGGCTTGGTAGGCGGCGGGAGCACGACTGCGAACCTGGTCGATGAGCTGCATGAGACCAGCTGGGCGAAGGGCAATAGACAAAGCGGGCCGCACGCCGAGAACAGCCTTGCACAGGTCGTTCTGGAGGACTCAACAAGAGCGCGCGCCCGATGCCGGGAGGACCGACGAGCATATCTCGCTGAAGCCTTCGGCGTGGGGGGGCGCGTGCTTTCCCGACAATTCCATCCCGAGTTTGAGGGCGCGGCCCGGCGCTCAGCGGGGCCACATCATCAGGGCAGACACCACCCGCCGCGTGAGCGAGCCACCCGCACTTGGCGGAGGGCCTCGCTGCAGGGCCACTCCGCGTACCTCAGTGGTCGAGAGGTCGACCGTGTGGCCGTTCACCACCATGCGCTTCGAGGATCCGCCGTCGAGGTTCATCGCGCGCACGCATCCGAGAGCCCGCATCAGCTCAGCGGTCATGGCGAGAGTGAAGCCGGGTGCTCGGGTGAAGTTCCGACCGTCGATGCCCGCAAACACCAGGCGGCCGCGGTCATCGATCCCCGCTGCCATCCTCGGGAGGAGGTTCTGGTCGTAGGTCTCGTCTTTGGAGAAGGTGACGGGTGGTGCCGAGCCCGCGAAGTCTTCGTGGACCAGATCGAGCAAGGGCGGCGCGCCGAGCAGCAAGGGTCCACCGGCCATCGCATCGCGGAAGCCGAAGCCAGCGGGGGGCTGCCAGACAACCGGCCCGCACAGGTCCGGCGCGTTCCCCTCTGGAAAGACCACCACGCCCCCCAGCAGATCGATCTGGGCCGACCGACCGAGCGCTGCTGTGCCAGCGATGCGCAGACCTGGAGCTGGTGCGGTGTCGCCGAATGCGCGGTTGAACAGGGTGACCCCCGGCAAGCTGGGATCGTTGCAGGCCTCGATGCGGGCAGACCAAGCGCCGAGATGCACGCTCCAGCCCACCGGTCCCACGCGGGCAATGTCCACCGTGTCGCCCATCAGCAGGCAGCTTCGACGCAGCCCAGGCGGGCTCACTACAACGCCGGCGCTTCTCAGCAGGCCCACCGGATGGCGACGCTGCAAGGGGGGTACGATGTCGGGCTCGGAGTACAAAAAGAAGCCGCCGGACACCGCCGCGACTGCGCCTCGGTCGGACACAGCGTCGGCGAAGGTCCGGGGATCTCCACGCAGATCGACCGCCTGCACCCGCACCCGCTTGCCCCGAAGCACATTGATGAACAGGGGACCCGCGGGACCAGAACCTTCCAAGACAGCATGGTGCAGGTCGTCTTCGGAAGTCCTCCCACGCTGGACGGCACGCCAGCGGGCGCCAGCCACCACCTGATTTAGGGATCGCACCGGGGCGTGCTGCTGGTAGTGGATGCGTGCGGCCTGGCTGTAGTAGAAGTCGGCGGCTGCCCGGACACGCAGAGCACTCGGCCCGGGGACATGGAGCATCTCAACGACCCGCGCCTCCAGTGCAAGGCGCAGCTCACTCAGGTCGAGGTCATCGAGCAACCGACGCACTGAGTCGACTCGACGCGCGAACAGCTCGGCCTGGGGACCATCCACCTCTCCCGTGAGGCGCTGGACGACAGCAGCGGACAGATGCGTGCCGACCGTCCCACTCCACGCTGCCAGCACAGCAGGGACGCAGAATGCCTCGGGGGCCGCGCCACCAAACGCACGGAAGATGCGCTGGTGATGGGGATGGGCGTGAGTGAGACCGCTCAGCCAGCCGACGGGCGGACGCGCCAGCACCTCAGAGGTGATTGCGGCAGCGCCGCTTGTCGGCCATGCGAGCCAGGGCATCGGCCCAGGCAGCAGCGTTGTCAGGAAGTGGCGTCATCGGGGTCCGGCTCCCATCCATCCTAATCGAAGTGCTCTTTCACTGGCTTGACGCCGTCTCCAAGGCTTCCCCACCGACCCACACATTGCGCCACGTCAGCTTCGCTTGGGACTAGTGGCCCAGGCGACTCCCGCAAGGAGTACCCGGCGATCACCTGAAACTTTTGGGGCTTCCCCCTCAGGACATGCGGACGCTGTTCCGTATCCCCTCTTGCAAGCAGCAACGGCATCCACGCCCACTGCCCTCAAAATCGAATCTTACGGTCGGCTCGGCTCCGGGGGTCCAGACATCCCGGCTTTGTTCACGGTGTCACCTCAGCATGCATTTATTGGCTCTGCGGAGCCGCAGCTGACCGTCTTTTCCCGCCCCTGACCTTGTCCAGTGCAAGGTCGGGGGCGCTCTCGTTCTCCCTGACGACCACCTGGGTCGGTGGGCCCAATGGGACTTGCTGTCGACGGCGCCGCACCGCGCTACCATTGGCCGGCATCCATCGTGCGCCGGGAGCCCCCATGTCATCGAGCCGCCTCATCCTCTGCTTGTCTCTCTTCACCCTGGCCGGCTGCGGAAGCGACAGCACAGCCGTCAAGGAGTGTGGTGAAGGCATGGGAAGGGCCGACGACGGCATCTGCTACCCGCTCGCCGACGACTCCGAGGATGGCAGCGGCGACGACAGCACCGGCGACGATGGCGGTGGAGACGACAGCACCGGCGGTGACGGCGGCGATGACGGTGGTGATGACGGCGGCGATGACGGTGGTGATGACGGCGGCGATGACGGTGGTGATGACGGTGGTGATGACGGCGGCGACGATGGCGGCGACGATGGCGGCGACGATGGCGGCGACGATGGCGGAGGCCCCGACCTGGGCACGGTGACCATCTCCGGCACCTTCAACTTCGAAGCGACCACCGAAGACGACGCCTTCTGCAACATCAGCACTTGGGTGTCCGCAGCGGTCGACTCCACCACCGGCACAATCGACTACGACAACTACGACTACGACGACCTGCAGTCGGTGGACTGCCGAAACCATCCCGGTGGGGACATCACCTACGAGATGGAGATCACGGTCGACGCCAGCAGCGAGGTGGCCTTCATCGCATTCGTCGACCCCGACGGCGATCCCACCACCATCGACTTCGAGGCCCCGTCCGACTCCAACCCAGTCACGGTGACCCATGGCGAGACCTACACCGGCATCGACTTCGAGGTGCCCACCGAGCGCGAGCCTCCCCCGGAGTGAGCGACCGCGTCCGTCGTTGGCTTCGGCACCATCGGCCACTCGGCGCCACACCCGGCAGGATAGCGCCTCCGCCCCATCTCCCGGCGCGGGGGTCCTTCCATGATCAAGTACATCGGCTCCAAGCGCCTGCTCGTGCCGCTCATCGGAGATGTGGTCGACGCCTTGTCCCCCGAAGGCAGTGTGCTCGACCTCTTCTCGGGCACCGCGCGCGTGGGCCATGCGCTCAAGGGCCGCGGTCATCAGGTGTTCTCCAACGATCTCAACCGCTACGCCCACACTCTGGCCACCTGCTACGTGCAGGCCGACGCCGAGCACGTGGTCGACGAGGCCCGCACTTGGCTCGACCATCTCTCCAAGCTGCCCGGCCACCGTGGCTACTTCACCCGCACCTTCTGTGAAGACAGCCGCTTCTTCCAACCGAAGAACGGCATGAGGGTGGACGCCATCCGAGACGCCATCGCCGAAGCCCAGCTGCGCCCCGAGCTCGAGGCGGTGCTGCTGGTGTCGCTGATGGAAGCCGCCGACCGCGTCGACTCCACCACAGGGGTGCAGATGGCCTACCTCAAGGCGTGGGCACGGCGGGCCCACAAAGACCTGGAGCTGCGCATTCCAAAGGTGTTGCCGGGCAACGGCAGGCCCTCTGTCGCCCACTGCGCAGACGCCCTGGAGACCGCCGGCAAGGTCACGGCCACAGTGGCCTACCTGGATCCCCCCTACAACCAACACAAGTACCTGGGCAACTACCACATCTGGGAGACCCTGGTGCGCTGGGACGACCCCGAGCCCTACGGAAAGGCCCAGAAGCGCATCGACTGCAAGCAACGCAAGAGCCCGTACAACAGCACCCGTCAGATCCACGACGCCCTGCGTACAGTGGTCGATGCCCTCGACGCAGAACACCTCGTGGTGTCCTTCAGCGACGAGGGCTTCGTGAGCCGAGACGAGATGGTGGACATCTTGTCGAGCCGCGGAGAGGTGTGGGTGCTGGCCCGTCCCTACAAGCGGTATGTGGGGGCCAAGATCGGCATTCACAACCCCAGCGGCAACAAGGTGGGCTCGGTGTCCCATGTCGTCAACAAAGAGTTCCTCTACGTGGTGCCCGGCCCCGGGGTGCAGGCCGACGCGCTCGCAGCCACCGCACCCCAGGGCCTCACCTGGTCCCGGCACTCCTCGGGCTGATGCACGCCGGTCCGGCCCATCCCACACCACGAAGTCGGGGCCTTCCGCGCCTGAGTGCTCGGCGACGCACTCAGCTGACGACGCACTCAGCTCAAGACACGGCCCTTGGCGTCGATCGCGAACGGCCCTGCCGGAATCCGGTCCGCCGAAAACGCGCTCACTGAGCCTGCAAGCGACCCGGTCTCCAAGCCGAGAAGGGGCAGCAAAACCGCCCATACATCGTCCGCCTTCCAGCCCGCACTTCTCAGCGAACGCAGCTCCGTGGAGCCATGCGACTTCGACAGCTTGCGCCCGTCCTCGCCGAGCAGCAGCGGCACATGCAGGAAGCTCGGCAGTGCCAGCCCCAGCGACTCCGCGACCCTGATCTGCACCGCCGTCGCAGCGAGAAGGTCTGCCCCGCGCACCACCTCGGTCACGCCATCCCGCGCGTCGTCCATCACAACCGCGAGCGGGTAGGCCGCCTCACCGTCCCTGCGCCGCACAATGGGATCTGCACCGGGAGCATGCTGCTGAAGACCTTGCGCCCGATCGATGAAGTGGACCGCTCCAGGGGGGCAGGCAAAGCGCCAGGTGCCATCGGATGCAGCGCCCTCTCGGCACCGACAATCACCTGACAGGCGCTTTTTTCGCGAGCAATCACACCGGTACACCGGCAGTCCATCCAAGGGGTATTCCCGCGTGGACTGGGGCGCGGTCTCCTCATCCCAGCCGAGCCCGAGCCACAGCAGATCTGCCCTCTGAGCATCGGCGATCTCCGCACGAGAGCGTCCCCGATCGAGGTCTTCGATGCGCAGCAGCACGTGGCCGCCTTGACTGCGCGCGCTGAGCCAAGCCGCTCCGAAGGCCAGCGCATTGCCGAGGTGGAGGTGACCCGATGGGGTGGGGGCATGGCGACCGACGACTGACATCCGAGCCCCGAAGCGGAAGAGTGGGACCAGCGAGATAGCGTGCCGCATGCTGTCCCGTCTGCCCGCCATCTTGCTGCTCTCCATATCGACGACCGCCTGCACCGAGTCGGCCCCGCCCATGGACCACACCGCCCGCCGCGCCGCCTTCCACGCCCAGCTCAAAGCTGAGCTGGGAGACGGCTGGAGTGCGTCTGTGGCCGAGGTCATCGCCGGATCCGATGCCAACAAGGGCCAAGAGATCTACGACAAGAGCTGCGGCAACTGCCACGGCCCCACCCTCGATGGGCGCGGTCCTCGTTCGGGTGGCATCACTCCACGCCCGCCGGCGCTGGTGGGCCCCGACGCCGCCGACCTGCCGGCCGCCGCCTTGCTGAGGATCGTGCGGGATGGATCTCCGGGCACCAGTATGGCTCCCTGGAGCCGCGCATTCTCTGAAAATCAGCAAAGAGACGTAATCGCCTATATTCTCGCCAAAAAACAGGTCGACTGAGCAGGCCCCCCCTTGTGGGATGCCGCGGTCGATCCGTCCTCCAGAGTACAAACCACTGGAGAATATATGGACCTCATCCGCCTCGAGCGCCGCGACCACGCCCGCTCGCTCGCCGATCTGGTCTACGCCACCTACGGCCTCACGTTTCACCGCGACTGGCTCTACGACCCCGACAAGATGCTCGCTCTCAACGAAAGCGAGGACATCGTCAGCGTGGTCGCGGTCGAGGGCGGCAAGGTGAAGGGCCACCTGTCGCTCATCCGCCCCCACTTCGATGTGGAGGCCAGCGACGGTCCGATCTGCGCCTCCGATGTGCGCGAGTGTGGCCTCAGCATCGTGCATCCCGACGTGCGCTCAACGGGTCTTCAGGCTGGACTCGCCCTGCGCTTGTCGCAAGAAGCCTGGCGACTCGGGGTGCGCGGCGCCATCCTCCGCTGCGTGACCCACCACACCTGGAGCCAGCGCTCGGCCCTGTCGATGGGGGGCACGCCGGTCGCTCTGCTGGTGGGCAGCATCCCGCGCTGGGTGTCTTACGACCACGACGACCCCATGGAACGAGAGCCCCTGTCCACCGTGGTCACCTGGGTTCCGGTGCATGGCCCCTCCGGCGTTTCGGCACTGTCGCGCCCCGACGACATGAGCTGGATTGACGACTCGATGGGACCTACCCGCGAGAATCGGGTCAGTCCCCCCGAAGCGGCTGTGCTGCCCGACGAGTCCGAGCTCACCGCCACCTGGTGCGGCTCCCGACGCCTCGCACAGGTTCACGTCACCACCGTGGGCCATGACCTCATCGACCGTCTCGCCGACACCTGCCGCTGGCTCGTTGGGGGTCACATCGCCCACATCACGGTCATGCTCCCCGGCGACCAGCGCGTGGTGAGCCAGCTGCACGAAGAGCTTGCCAGCCTGGGTCTCTTCCCCGGGGGCTGGCTGCCCGGCTACCTCTCCGGCGGCCGCGACGCGCTCGTGTACCAGGCACTGGCGTGGTCCGACCTCGACCCGAGCCGCATCAAAGTGGTCGGCAAGCGCGCCCAACAGATTCGCGATGGTGTGCTCGGTGGCTGGAAGCGCGCCCAGATGTTCGACCCCATGGGGGCACCGCGCAAGGGCCGCGTGTCGGTGAAGGTGGCCTGACAGAGCTCCTCTTCAGGACTGGTCGTCGGGGGCCGTCTTCGGGGGTCCGTCCCGGAGTCGGACGCGCCACACGAGGGCAAACAGCGCGGGCACCACCACGAGCGTCAGCGCTGTCGACAGCGCCAGTCCCCCCAACACGATCGCGCCCACACCCCGGTACAGCTCCGAGCCCGAGCCCGGAAAGAGCACCAGCGGCAGCAGCCCCGCCAGCGACGTGAGCGATGCCATGAAGATGGGCCGCACCCGCGCGTGGACGGCATGGGTGGTGGCGTCGGTGAGGCCCTCTCCAGCCCGCAGGCGACCGAGCGCCCCATCCACGATGAGAATGGCGTTGTTGACGACCAGTCCGATGAGGATGACAAAGCCGAGCGCAGACAGCATGTCGAGGGGTTGAGGGCCGAGGATGGCATCGATGGCCCGCAGCCCGAGCACGCCGCCCGCACCCGCAAGCGGCACGGTCACGAGGATGACCAGCGGCGCCAGGAAGTCCTCGAAGAGCGCGGCCAGCAGCAGAAACGAGATGACCGTGGCCAGCGCCAGCACACCCAGCATCCGCTCCTGCGCCTGCTCCAGGTCGCCGGCCGCCCCCGACAGCCCGACCTCCACGCTGTCGGGCAGGACAAGCTCGGCGAGCACCTCTGTGCGGATGATCTCCAGCGCGGTCTCGATGGCCATGGTGGCGGGCGGGGTGACCTCAAGCGTGATGGCTCTCTTGCGCTCGATGCGTCGGATGTTGGTGGGGGACTGCGTTTCCTGGGACACCGCCACCGAAGCCAGGGGGACCACACGCCCCGATGGCGTCGCGAGCGGCATGGCCATGAGCTCGACCGGCTGGGACGCTGGGGGACTGGCCATCACCACCACATCCAGGCGGGGATGTCCGAGCGGAGCGAGCTCGCCCACGATGCGGCCGTCAACGAAGGTGTCGACCGCTGCGCCAATATCCGCAGCATGCAGCCCGGTCTGAGCCGCGACTTCCGCCCGTGGCAACACCCGAAGCTCCGGGCCGCCGAGGTCGAGCGCCGGGTTGGGACGCACCCGCGCACTCGGCAGCACCACACCGAGCTTGCCCATCACCACCTTGCCCGCGCTCACCAGCACCGCGGTCTCTGCGCCCGCCAGCTCGATCTCCACGCCGCGTCCGCTGGACAAGGAGCGCCCGAACAGGCTTGCCTGACTGCCGAAGCCCATCACACCGGGCACCGATCCCAGCAGTCTATTGACGAGACCGACCACTGCACCAATGTCTTGGGGTTCTTGGGCTCCCGCGCCCATAAAGCCTCGGCCCGGCAGGGCCACAAAGAAGCTGCGGTGGATGGCAGGGTAGTCGGGGTTGTCCTCGACGAGGTGGGGTAGCATCTCTTGCTGCACCTGCTGCCCGATCTCGTACATCTCACCCACGCCGTAGCCAGTGGGTGGCACCACCACGGCAAACATGAAGTTGCGGTTGCCAGTGGGCAGGTACTCCATCGCGGGCACCGCCGTGACGCCCACTCCGCCCGCGAACAACAGCGCAGCAACCACCGTGAGCAGGCTCTTTCGAGGTGATTTGATGATGCCGCGCACCCGGCGGACGAGACCGGTGCGCACGCGAGCGAAGCGGCCCTCCTCGGGCTCGTCATGGGGCACCGAGCGCAACAAGCGCGCGGCGGCAGACGGAATCACAAGCACCGACACCACAAACGACAGCCCGACCGCCAAGGTGATGGCCACAGCCACATCGCGGAGCAACTCACCCACCTCGTCCTGCCAGGTGATGATGGGAATGAAGACCGCCCCCGTTGTTGCAGTGGAGGCCACGAGCGCGCCCCACACCTCGCGGGTGCCTTGCCGGGCGGCTTCTTTGGCATCAACGGTGCGTCTTCGCCACGTGTCGATGTTTTCGAGCACCACGATGGCGTTGTCCACCACCATCCCCACCGCAAAGGCCATACCGGCCAGCGACACCACATTCAGCGAGCGGCCGAGCAGGGTCATTCCGAGCACCGTGCCCATCACGCACACCGGGATCGCGGTGGCCACGATGGCCGAGGCCGACACACTCCTCAGAAACGCCAGCAGCACCCCCACCGCAAGCGCCCCGCCGAGCAGCAGGTTGTTGCGCACGAGGTCGAGCGCCCCTCGAATGTAGGCTCTCTGGTCGGACACCACATCGAGTCGCAGTCCACGGGTGGCCATCACTGTGGCGTCGAGGTGGGCAGCTTCCGCAATGACCGCCTCGGTGACCTCCAGCACATTGGAGCCCGACTCACGGTTGAAGAGCAGCGCCATCGAAGGCTTGCCATCGTTGATGACATAGCGGTCGGCTTCGCGAAGACCGATGACGGTGTCGGCCACGTCCCCCACCCGCACCACCGAGCCGTCGGGCTGCACCCGTACCACCAGGTCGTCGAGAGCCTCGGCCCGCTCCGGCGCGACCTCGGTGCGCACCACAAAGCGCATCTTGCCCAGCTCCACATCGCCACCGGACACGTCCGACAGGCCCCGCTGCACGGCCGTCACCAGCTCCCCCACGCCAATGCCCCGGCTCGCGAGCTCGGCGGGGTCGAAGCGTACCTGCACCTCGGTGTCGCGGCCTCCGAACATCTGCACCGACGCCACGCCGGGGATGCGCTCGAAGCGGGGGACCACGGTCTCCAGGGCCCAGGTGCGGGCAGCGATGGGGGTGCGGTCCCCCCGACCGGTGATGGTGAGCACCGCCATCGGGGGCCCGGCGGTGTCGGCGGTCGCAAGCACAGGTTCTCGGGCCGCATCGGGGTAGTCGGCCACCTGCGCAAGGCGGTTGGACACCCGCACCAGCGCGGCGTCCATCGGTGTGCCCACCTCGAACTCGAGCGTGAGCACGGCAATGCCGTTGCTGGCCTCGCCCACCATGCGGTCCAGCCCAACGACAGACTTCAGCACCTCTTCCTGTTCGAGCAGAATCTCCTGCTCGACCTCGGCAGGTGCGGCCCCAGGCCAGCCCGTGGAGACGGTAATGGTGGGGATCGCTACATCGGGAGTGAGCTGTACCGGGAGGTCGGCGATGCTCAATACACCGAAGAGCATCACGAGCAGGATGCCGACGATGACGCCGATGGGCCGGTCAATGGCAAGGCGGATCACGGGGGGTCCGGGGCGGGCATCTTCTGGGTCTATCGCTTGGACGGGGCGAGGGGCGAACCGAGAGGAAAACGGTGTCAGGTGTTGATTGTTTATCGAGCGGGCTTCGATAAACAATCAACACCTGGCACCTGTTCTCAGCTGCCTTCTTCGATCCGAACGTCCTGACCCGGTCGCACCCGCTCATTGCCGCGTACCACCACCGTGTCCCCCGCATCGAGCCCTTCGCCGGTCACCAGCGCCTCGCTCGCAGTCGTGGCGAGAACGTCCACCGCGAGCATCTCGGCCTTGCCATCCACCACGCGCACCAGCCGCGCCTGCTCCGGATCTGCGATGAGCGCGTCGCGCGGCACCGTGACCCCCGGATCATCGAAGGTGACCGGTACACGCACGTCCACGGCCTGCCCGGCAACCAGCCGGGTGTCCGCGGAGGGCGTGATGCGCACCAAGCTGGTGCGGGTGTGGGCGTCGAGCGTGGGCACCACCGCTGCCACCACACCACTGCCGGAGTCCTGCGTCACAGATCCCAGCCCGACCGGCATGTCGGGTCTGAGGCGCGCCGCTATGGCCTGCGGCACCTGCGCACGGACCTCGACCGCATCCATCGACACCACCGTGAGCACAGGCACTCCCACCTGCACCCAGTCGCCCACATCCACCTGGCGGGCCACCACCACACCCGAAAACGGCGCCTCGATGCGATGCCGGGCGAGCACAGCACCCGACCGGCGGGCGTCGGCTCTGCGGGCATCCAGACGCGCGCGCGCGGCGAGCACAGCCTGCCGGGCATTGACCAGCTCCTCGTCGGACACCACCCCTTGCCGCACCTGCCGACGACGCTCGAAAGCAGCCTCCAAGCGGGCCAGCTCGGCCGCGGCCTCATCGCCCGCCGCCCGCGCCGCAGAATGGTCGGCCAAGGCAATGGAGGGATCGACCTGCAGCAGCAGCGCGCCAGCCTCGACCCGGTCGCCCTCCCGCACGGTCACCCGGCTCACCGGACCCTGAGCGCCCGCCGCCAGCTCGGCCTGATCCAGTGCCACCACGTCGCCCACGGTGGTCCAGGAGTCCGTGAGGGCACCCGCCTGGGCCTGGGCCACACGCACCAGCGCCGGTCCGGGAGCGCCCCGACCCGCATCGTCTGACCCACAGGCGGGCAGCCACAGCGTGAACATGCACAGGACCAGTCTCACCAAGCCTCCATCGGGACCGCGAACCCGACAAAGCAGGTTAGCCCGAATCGATGCCGTCGCCTCTCCCCGCCGTCACTCGTCGCCACCTCCGGATCGGCTGGATTGCCCTGCTGGTGTCGATCACACTCGGCGTGGTGCTCGAAGGACTCCACGCGGTGAAGGCCCCGCTCTACCTCGACGTGGGACAGGAGACGCGCCGGCTGATGTGGACCCTCGCCCACACCCACGGCACTCTGCTGGGGCTGGTCCAGCTCGCCACGGCAGCCACTGCCGCGCTCGTGGGTCCCCAGGTGGTGTCGACGATGGCCTCCCGCCTGCTGTTCGCTGGCACGGTGCTGCTTCCCCTCGGCTTCTTTCTCGGTGGGATTGGCGTGTACGAGGGCGATCCCGGTCTCGGCGTGTTCCTGGCGCCCCTCGGAGCGCTGGCCACGGTGGGCGGCGTGGGGTCCCTGGCCGCAGGAGTCTGGCGGGCAACCAAGTAAGCGCAGCCACCTCAGTCCCCCACCTGACGGCGCCCGCCCACCCACACCGACAGTCCCACTGCCGGCACGGCGACAAGGTCCGTGACATCGGCGGTGTGTGCCACCGGCACCACAGCCGGCAGTCCGTCTCCCCGCACCAAAGCCATCAGCGCGTGCACCGGCCACTGCAGCGCGCCCAGCCCATGGGTCCACACCCAGGCCACGCCATCCGACACCTGGATCCCCCCGAAGAACAGCCCGGTCGCCAAGGCCAGAGCGAGCAGCTGTCGCCGAGATGGGCCCCACGGACGGCCCATCCAGTGCAACACAACCTCCACGACCGCCTGCAGAGCCAGTGGAAAGAACACCATGCCGGCCACATCGGACAGCTTGCCGGTGACCACGCCGGGCAACAGGTCGGCACCCTTGAGCCAGTGGTCGTTGACAACCATCACCATCACGCTGATCAGCACCAATGGATGCAGCAGACCATCTCCGGGCACGGCGCTGGACTCAGACGGGGCCATGCGACCAGATAGCGCATGAGTGCGGCGTCGATGTCACGGACCGGCCTGACGTGCCCTCTATGTGGCCGCCGATTCATCGAGAACAGCCTGCTCATCAGCCTGGCACGATGCTTGCTTCCAAACCCCATGTTAGCCCTATTGACAGCCCGTCCCAAGGAAGCGCCAGATGACCCCAACCGCCAGACGCCGTCTCTCAGCTGCTGTACTCGGCGGAACCATCGCCGCCAGCATCGCCACCAGCCCGCCGCCCGGCTGGCAAGCCGAAGACAGCCTGTACATCGTCGATCTAGTGCTCGACGAGGAGATGAGCGCTGTGGGATTCACCGCGGAGGTCGACCGCAAGCGCCCCCCTCAGACCCCCCGTGTGACGCTCTCCTTCACTCTACAGGGCAGCTCCGACGCCGAGACCTCTGCCTTGCTGCGCATCTACGAGCTGTCCGAGCCATGGAACGGCGCCGTGGATGCGGACCTCCAGCCCATCCTCCCGGACGACGCCCAGATCGTCACCGAGAACTTGGTGCGCGGCGCCATCGGCGATGAGCCCGAGCAAGTGTGGCTCTCGCTGCACGGTGCGGACATCGACCAGGATCAGGACACCGCCCACCTTGTGTTGGCACTCGAAGACGGTCACGTGTCCTTCGACGGCCATCTCGAGGTGACCGCCTCGGTGCGGTCAGACGATGCCATCCCCAAAGACGCCATCAAGCTCGACCTCATCATCGATGCAGGTCCCGGCGAGGTCTCCGAGACCTCCCCCGAAGATGAGCCGACCGAAGCAGCCGACCAGTGATGCGCCGCCTCAGCCTGCTGATCACTGCAGTCGCCCTCATGGCCTGCCCGAAGACCGACGAAGAGTGCGCGAACGCCTTCCTCGAACCCGAGCCCATAGCGGTCGAAGACGGCGGCATGGTCGTGGAGCTCCACCTCGAGCGCGCGGACTGGTTCTTCGCTGTAGTCCAGGTCTCCAACCCCCACCCCACCGCCGACTGCGTGGTCGCGGTCTACCAGGGTCAAACTGTTCCCGATGCCGATGAGCTGGTCGCAATCGCCCAGGGCGAGAGTCCCCCTGACACCCTGCCTTCGGGCTCCGTGCGCGTGGCCCAGGCCAACCTCGCCGCAGCCCGCACCGATGTCTCCGACCAAGTCACCGTCCAGATCGGCAAAGCGTGGGAAGGCCTCGCGATCGCGGACGGCACCGTGCTTTCTGTGCTCGGCTGCGAGACTGCTCAGGCCGAAGCGGAGGTACAGATCAATGTGGAGTCGTGCGATGGCGACCCCCTCTTCGCCCGCGACCTCATGACTCGCCACCGGTGACGAGCCGGGCTTCTAGGATAGCATCCGCCTCCCTGCGCGCCGGAGCGGTCGATGCCACCCGAGTCCCCTTCTGACAGTGGTTCAACGGCGGAGGCCAGCGGCCCCGACACAGCGGTCGACGCTGTCCTCGCCGATGCATGTGCCCGCCTGCCCGCCGTCCTTCGCGCGCCCGCAGTGCTCCGGCTCGCGCGCAGAGTGCCGGTCGTGCGCGCGGCTCTAGGTCCCACTCTGACCGACCCGCTGGAGCGGTCGGAGCTCGGCATCGACGCCCCGCCCGACCCCACGCAGTCTGACAGCCTGCCCCACGCTATTCGCGCCGCAATGGCCACTCTGGATGCGGGCGGCACCGTGTCCCCATCGCTCGCCGCGCGCCTCGAAGCCGACGCCAAAGACCACCCCGACTGGTGGGTGCCCGCCGCCCGGGTCCACCTCCTCACCTCCGGGGAGCGGGAGCGCCAAGCCCGTGCCGCGCTGTCCAACCCCGAGCTGCCCTACGTGTTTCCCGGCGAGCTCCACCCCCGGGTGGTTGACGTGCTGGCTGGCGGCGACCGGGTGCTCACCGCCCTTCACATCGACTGGCTGCGCAAGGTCACCCGCTGGGTCGGCGACGCAGCCCTCCCAGATGCCCGCGCTCTTGGGTTCTGGTTCTGGCCCCACCTGCGCTACCTGGCGGGCGGTCAGCTCAGCAAGCCCCTCGCCCGCCTTCTCCGTGGCCGTCGCCTCCCACCCGGCGCAAAGGGCATGGTTGTCGCCTACCACGCCCGCATCGGCAAGCCGTGGCGGTCGCTGATGTCGGCGCTGCCTGCGGACGAACAGGTCGTGGCAGCCGTCGCCATCGCCAGCGACCGCTTAGAATAACGACCCGTCCGGGAGGCCCTCCACCTCCAAGACGACCGCTGAGCCGGCCTACTTGAAGGCGCGCTTGGCCTTCACCCAGCCCACGCTGCCGTCGAGCTGCTCCACCTCGGCCCACTTGCCTTCGGTTCGAAGCACCTTGATCTGCTCACCTTCGTAGAGGCGTCGGATGTCGTCACCGCCCGCGCCATCCTTGAAGTCGACCCGCTTGGTGACTGCCTTGGCGCCTGTACGGTCGACGGAGGGACAGGTCTCGGCGTGGGGGAAGGCGGTCGGCTGCGGCACCATGCCGTAGGCCGTCTTCATCAGCGCCAGCTCCGTGTTGCGCGACCGAATGCGACCCGCACCATTGTCCCACCGACCCTTCGAAAAGGCGGGGTCCTGCTCGGCGATGACGAAGTGGGTGAGGGCATCGGAGTAGATCCCCCAAGCTTCGTAGGCGATGGCCTGGTTGTAGTGGGCCGCCGCGTCCTTTTCATCGTGAGACTGGGCGTCTTTGAGCAGACACATCCCGGCGGCATGACGGTTTTGCAGGATGTGGTCGATGCCCAGAGCGGTGGAGCCCGTCGGGAAGAACTTGAGCCGAATGCTGTCCATCTGCGGCTGGATGAACTGTCCCCACACCCCGCCGGCGGCGCCCACGTGGTGGGTTGCCATCTGTTCGGGCGACTTGATCTTCTGCATGCGCTTCTTGCCGCACACATCATCGACTTCGGTGGCGCTGTAGGAGGTCTTCGCAATCACATCGCCGGCGGGAAGGGACAGACGGCTGTTGATGCGAATCTCCACGGTGCGCTTGGTGCACGGGATCTCGACGACGATCCACACGATCTTGCCATCCGAGTCCTTTACGACCTTGCCGTTCTTGTCGCGCTTCTTCTTCTTTTCCTTCTTGATGTACTCCTCGTCGGGAAGCTTCTTGAGGTTGACCTTGGCGGTGATGGACGCGTCGCCCTCTCCGTCGGCCTTCGCCTCGATGGGCAGATGCACGCCCACAAAGCGGGGGGAGTTGCCCTCCACACCCGCCCGAAAGAAGGCCGCAGTGACCTTCGCAGCGTCTTTACCGAGCCCCAGGGCCGTCTCTACTTGAGCCGCACCCACCGCGCCCGCGACCTTGGCCGCCCCATCGAGCGCACCTTGTCGGTCCGCGACCTTTTCTGCACCTGCCCGGATGCGATCTGCAGTAGTGGGACCCCCATCGGGCAGGATTCCGAAGCCCTCCGCAGGGTGCCGGTCCACGCCATCCAGACGCGCTGCTGCCTTCTCGGACCCGCCCTCCACAACGCCTTCCGCCTTCTTTGCGACGATGCCCGCACCCACCACGCCGCTGCCCGCCGCCGCGATGCCGGTCGCAGCCGCTGCAGCTTGCCCAAGACCACCGACTGCACTTGCGCCCACGTCGGCGGCAGTGCGGTACTGACCTTGCTTTTCTTTGTTGAGCGACGCGAGGGCAGACTGCTTGAAGCGGGCGCCATGCGGTCCATCGATGTGCCCGATGGTGATGACCTTCACCGATGAGAGCTTCTGAGCCACCTCCTCGGAGGTCACCTTCCTGCCCGGCACTACTCGCGAAGAGTTGATGCCAGGAGCGACGACCGGACCCGCAGCGAGCGCGGAGGAGATGAAGAGAGACACAAGATGAAACATGGGCACTCCCGATGCCAAAACGCCGACCCAGGCCGCACAGCCGCGAAGAATATCACAAAGGGATAGAATCCCTCACGGATGTTCCTCGGTACTCCACCGCAACAGTACATGGCGCGTCTGTTCAAACATCGCCCATCCCGTTCTCTACCCGACGTGGTGGCACTGCAGGTGTTCCATGACGCGGTCCGCCCGCACGCCACTTGAGCCGCTGGCCCTACTTGCGCCGCCTGTCGTGGATTAGGCGGGAAGAGCCAAGCCCACATGGGGGAAGTCGTGCTCTCTGTCCTGCTCACTCTGTCGGCTGCACTCGCATCCACGCCCGCCCCACCCGCGGCCATCCTCCAGCAAGTGCTCGCCGAGATTCCCAACGAAGCGCGTCTTCAGGCTCTGCACTGGGACGGGCGCCGGGTGTGGATCAGTGGCGATGGGCTCACCTCCCTCACCGAGGACGGACGCCGACCGACCACCGCCTGGCCGGTGCCCGCGGGCGATGCCCTCACCCCTGAGATCCTCTCAGGCAGCAGCATGAGCCCACCGTTGATGAGCCGCATGGACAGCTTCGTGATGGGCCTCGCCGCCCCGCCACTGCAGGTGGACCCCAGCGCGCCACTGGTACTCCAAGCTGCCGACGTGTGGCTGGATACCCCCGACTACGCTGCCAGCCTTGTCCACATCCGGGGCATGGCCCACTCTGCCAAGTCACTGCGGCGCCTGGAGCAGGTGGCCAGCTTGTCCCCATGTCTGCGCGACGTCAAGGTCCACCCCCACGACCAGGATCGCCTGCCCATCGCGTTCACGCTCACCGCGCGGTCCTTGGGTGACCTGCGGTCCACCTCTTGCGCTCCCACCACCACCGCCACCGCCACGCCCGCCGAGCTCGAGATGACCGGCAGCTGGTCCGACGTATGGACCGCGCTGTCGGCCCCGTCCCCTGCGCCCGTCGACACCTTGTCCATGTGGGCCAACGACGACCAGATCACCGTCAAGGTCAGCTACTTCGGCCACGCCGGCAGCGAGTCCGGCAAAGACGCCAAGGCCATCGCCAACCACATCGGCACCCCCACCGACTCGCTCTTAGCCGATGCAAAGCTGCTGCCGCCGCTCTCGCCGGACACCCTTGGCTACGACATCCTGGGCGGCGACGCCCCGCGCGGAGTGGCGACCGAAGACAGTCAGATCCAGCTCGTCGAGGACCACAAGACACGCCTCCACGAGGTGATGGGGGTCCTCGACTCCACGATGGTCGACCTCCAGGGCGTGCGTCTTCAGGAGGTCCGCCAGTCCCACCGTCAGGTCGCCGAGCTGGTTTTCGACATCCGCATGGCGGGCCCCGAAGCGCAGATCGAGGCCAACCTCAAGGAGCTCGTGCTGCCGGGCGTCTCGGTCGTGCCCCTCCGCGCCGACGAGGTCCGCCTGCCGCCCACTGACGGGAAGCTGCCCGAGGGCGCCG
>Ga0315321_10000092_pt1 | contig 52764 bp, 37 predicted proteins | sample M180m21515metaG_FD_203464 | JGI IMG/M metagenome (GOLD analysis project Ga0315321, IMG submission 203464) | Ammonia-oxidizing marine archaeal communities from Monterey Bay, California, United States - M1 80m 21515 | ecosystem: Environmental > Aquatic > Marine > Intertidal zone | place: USA... | reverse complement strand
CCCATGGCAACAGCTGCCTTGGATTGCTCAGGAGAGTCAGCGTTTGTGCGGACGCCCATTGTGCGGAACTTGTCAGACCACTTCATGACCTGATTGAACATTTGGTAGGTGTAGCTCTTTTCAGCCTTCATCTTGCCCGCGAGGACTTGAGAGACTTCAGAAGGAGCGGTTGCTACGCTGCCAGCGAAAATTTCGCCAGTCGTTCCGTCGATAGAGATGAAATCACCTTCTTTAAGAACGGTCTTGCCAGCTGTGATCGTAGCGGCTGCGTAATCGATATGAATATCGGATGCTCCACAGATACATACTTTGCCCATTTGACGAGCAACGAGTGCCGCGTGAGACGAAACACCACCACGTGAAGTGAGGATACCGTCAGAAGCGATCATTCCGCGAAGATCTTCAGGAGACGTTTCCTCGCGGCAAAGTACTACCGAGTTACCCTTTGCTACTTCGGCTTCCGCGTCAACGGCGTTGAATACGACCTTGCCGGAAGCAGCTCCAGGACCTGCAGGAAGGCCGACTGCCATAAGCGTCGCTTTCTTGATAGCTTTCGCGTCGAAGATAGGAACGAGAAGGCTGGAAATCTGATCCGCAGGGATTTTCGTAACCGCGATCTTCTGGGTCATGAGCTTCTGCTTCGTCATTTCGACGGCAATACGAACCGCTGCGAGGCCGGTGCGTTTGCCGTTACGAGTTTGTAGCATGTAGAGAACTCCGTCTTCAATGGTGAATTCGAAATCCTGTACATCGCCGAAATGCTTCTCGAGCTTCTTGCGAACAACGCAAAGCTCCTTGAAAGACTTAGGCATGTCGTTTGCGAGATTCGCGATCGGGAAAGGAGTGCGAACTCCAGCGACCACGTCTTCGCCCTGAGCGTTGATGAGATACTCGCCGTAGAAAACGTTTTCTCCGTTTGCAGGGTCGCGAGTAAACGCAACGCCTGTTCCGGAAGTGTCGCCGAGATTACCGAAAACCATCAACTGTACATTTACTGCTGTACCCCATTCTGCAGGAATGCCGTATTTCTGGCGGTAGAGCGTAGCGCGCTCGTTTTGCCAAGAATTGAATACCGCGCTCACTGCGCCGTCTAGCTGATCGTTTACATCCTGAGGGAATGCGCCGCCTGTGCGATCCTTGATGAGAGCTTGGAAGCGTTTGATGACTTCTTTGTTATTTTCTTCCGTGAGGTCGGAGTCAACGATTACGCCAACTTCTTCCTTTACGACGTGAAGCGCGTGTTCGAATGGGCAAGCCTCGTTTTCGGTGCGAGCTTGAACGCCCATTACGACGTCTCCGTACATTTGAACGAAACGGCGGTAGCAATCGTATGCGAAGCGCCCATTGCCAGACTTCAGCTTAAGAGCTTCAACGGTTTTGTCATTAAGCCCGAGATTGAGGATCGTGTCCATCATGCCAGGCATCGATTCGCGAGCACCAGAACGGACAGAGAAAAGAAGTGGGTTCTTTTCGTCGCCGAATTTCTTGCCGCTTTCTTTTTCGCAGATCTTGATCGCACCTGCGACCTGACCCTTGAGGGCAGCTGGGTAGACGCGTCCGTTGTCGTAGTATTCTACGCAGACGTCTGTCGTGATAGTGAAGCCACCAGGAACGGGAAGACCAATTCTGGCCATCTCGGCTAGATTAGCTCCCTTGCCGCCAAGCAGGTTCTTCATTTTCGAGTCACCGTCGGTTTTCTTACCGAACGAGTAAACGTATTTAATGGCTTTTGAGGCGCGTTTTTTGGCGGCTCTCTTTGCTTTCTTCGCAGTTGTTTTTGATGGCATCCTTAATTAGCTAATATGGATTTGCGATGTGTTGGGGGCGTCGGAAAATGCACCTATTCCTCCAGGAAAAGGATTCCTCATAAGGAGAGATAGGGTTCTGTCAACGGGAATGATCAAATGAAAACTGGGAAGGGAAGCTTTAAACAGGTTCTATTAAGAGGACAATGAACGGTTCTGCTTAAGCGATTGAATTACTGGCGGGCATTAATTCGTGGAATTCGATTGTTCTTATTCGAGACAAGTGAACGAGCAGTCGGTTCATCTTAGGTTTGGTGGAAATCTCCGTGTTCGAGCATTGGAATCAGTATCAAATTGGTATTGCGGGATCTGAATCACTTGTTCATGTAACTGTTTTTCGAATTTCGAATGAGCGACATAGAGCCATATCACGATAATGACGACGAGCCAGAATGGGCGGGCGATCCTAAGCAAATGGGATTCTTGGACCATCTGGAAGAATTGCGTTGGACGCTTCTAAAGCCACTGGCGATTTTTGTCATAGCGTTTGTCGCCTCGATGATCCGGATCGTGGATGTGAAAGATATTCTTTTGGCTCCATTGCATGCAAACTATGTGCATTTGCCCGAAGCCGAGCGCCTACGTGTTTTCGAGGGGCTAACGACTTACAATGTTACCGGCGTTTTTATGGCGATGCTGTTGATTGGGGTGATTATCGGTCTAATGATAGCGTCTCCAGTTATCGTATACTATGTAGGGCGATTTTTGGCGCCGGCACTCACTAAGCACGAAAAGAAGATTCTGATTCCAGGCTCAATAGCAGTGTTCGTACTTTTCTTGCTTGGATGTTCGTTTGGCTATTTCTTTTTGCTGCCGCGCACTATAGGGGCGGTTATTTGGTTCAATAATTTGCTCGGATTTCAGCTCTTATGGACCACCAGCAATTATTTCGGATTTCTGACTTTCACTATTTTGGGTCTTGGTATCGCATTTCAAATGCCGCTTGCGATTGTAGTGCTTGTGTCAGTTGGAGTAGTGACTCCGGAACAACTCAGACAATATCGCCGCTATATCGTTTTGACGATTGTTGTTCTAGCGGCTATTCTTACGCCTCCTGAACCGATAACGCAGCTAGCGCTGGCAGGTCCACTGTGGATTCTATACGAACTGGCGATTATCGTCTCGGCTTTCTTGGTGAAGAAGCAAAAGCAGGATGAAGATGAAGCTGAGCGTCTAGACGACGATTGAGTCTAGGAGGGCGGTTGAGGAACGGAATCCTCTGAGCTGATCAATAGAGCGACGGGTCGTTAGCCCGTAAGAAACTGTGCAGAAGATGGCTCGTCCAGCTAAAGCGAGTGTATCGCTTCAACCATCACATCGCAGGCTTGGTCTATGGAGCCTTGCTGGTGGGCGGTGGAGATGAAATTGGCTTCGTATTTCGAAGGAGGAATATAGACACCGTTTTCTAGGCAGGTATGAAAGAATTTATTGAATCGATCGGTGTTAGTATCAGTTGCATCGTCGAGGTTTTCGACGGGTTTCTCGCTGAAGTAGATGCAGAACATGGAGGCTACTTGCGGAATTTGTAGGGGAATGCCGCTTTCTTTGGAAGCTGTTTGGATCGCTTCGCGAACTTGTTCGCCCATAATTTCGAGGCGTTGGTAGACATTGCCTTCCTCGAGCATACGCAAGGAGGCTATGCCAGCAGCCATGGCGAGAGGGTTGCCGCTTAAAGTGCCTGCTTGATAAACAGGACCCAGGGGAGCGAGATAGTCCATGATTTCGGCTTTACCGCCAAGCGCTCCGACTGGCAATCCGCCACCGATGATCTTGCCGAGTGCCGTAAGGTCGGGGGTAATTGCTTCGTGCTGCTGAACGCCACCAGCGGAAACGCGAAAGCCTGTCATGACTTCATCGAAAATTAAGATCGCTCCGTGTTCGGAGCAGAGTTTTCGTAGCTGTTGTAAGTATCCAGATTTTGGAAAAATGAGTCCTACGTTGGCGGGGTACGGTTCTAGTATGACGGCAGCGAGTTGGTCGCTGTAGCTCGCGAATGCGTTTTCGAGAGCTTCCGGATCATTGAAAGGAAGGACGATGGTTTCCCGCGCGAGACTTTCAGGAATTCCTGCACTGTCGGGATTACCGAGTGTGAGGGCTCCTGAACCGGCTTTGATTAGAAGCGAATCGACGTGGCCGTGGTAACAACCAGCGAATTTGATGATTTTGTGGCGTTTCGTATAACCGCGGGCAAGTCGAATAGCGGTCATTGTGGCTTCGGTGCCACTATTGACCATTCTTACTTTTTCGACGGAGGGCACGAGATCGATAATGAGCTCTGCCATCTCTATCTCGTACGGATTGGGTGTTCCGAAACTGGTGCCTTTATTGAGAGCCTCTGAGATTGCTTTGCGGATGGTCTCGTTGTTGTGACCGTGAATCGCGGGTCCCCAAGTACAGACGAAATCAATTAACTCGCGATCATCGGCAGTTGTCAGCGTGGCGCCTTGGGCGCTCTTCGTGAAGAAAGGAGCTCCACCTACTGATCGAAATGCGCGGACTGGCGAATTGACGCCGCCGGGCATGAGTTGTTGAGCGCGCTGAAAAAGTTCGGATGATGTGGTCATTTAAGAAAGCGGTTAGGAAATGTATTTTTGTACGATTGGAATTCTGCGACCGACGCCGAAGGCTAGCGGCGTGATCTTGAGGCCAGGGGCGGCTTGCTTGCGTTTGTATTCGTTTAGATCGACTTTGCGTATTATGTCTTTGACTACGTCTGCCTCAAAACCTTGGCCGATGATTTCTTGGGTGGATAGGCCGTCTTCTACATAGCTTTTTAGGATAGCGTCTAGAATATCGTAAGAAGGAAGACTGTCCTCGTCTTTCTGGTCGGGGCGGAGTTCGGCCGATGGAGGTTTTTCGATGGTGTTGATCGGGATGATTTCACGGTCGCGGTTCATGTGTCGGGCCAACTCGAATACCATTACCTTCGGCAGGTCGGAAATAACGGCGAGTCCGCCGCACATATCGCCATAGAGCGTACAGTAGCCGACGGAAAGTTCGCTTTTGTTTCCGGTCGTGAGCAGAAGGGCTCCGAATTTGTTGGAGAGGGCCATGAGCAATAGACCTCGAGATCGAGCTTGGATGTTCTCTTCGGTTACATCTGGAGCGAGTCCTTTGAAAAAAGGGGCGAGGGCGCTTTCGGAAGCTTCGACGACTCCAGCGATCGGAATCATGTGAAACTCTATATCCAGTTTTTCGGCCAGATCTTCGGCGTCGTTTTTACTGTGATCGGAGGAAATCGCAGAGGGCAGACCTATGCCGGTCACGTTTTCTTTGCCGAGCGCTTTGACAGCGATCGCTGCTGTCACCGCGGAATCGATACCGCCACTTAGGCCAATGAGGGCTTTTTTGAATCCGCTCTTGTGAACGTAGTCGCGAATCCCAAGAGAGAGAGCGTCCTCAATATCCTGCATTGGGGATTGGTCGTAACTGGGAGAACGTTTGGCTTTGGTTTCGAGGTCAACTACGCGGCATTCTTCGGCGAAGCCTGAGAGGCCAGTCTGAATGTTTCCCTGGGAGTCGGCGACCATGCTGCGCCCATCGAAGATGAGCTCATCGTTGCCACCGACGGCATTAACGTAGACGCTTGGACAATTGAGCGAGGTTGATACGTCCGAAATCAATTTTCGCCGCGTTCCCGTTTTCTCGACGTGCCAGGGGCTGGCGGAGAGATTGACATGAAAATCGAGCTCTTGATCTTTTAGGTATTCAATTGGGGAAGAACGGTAGCGTGGTCTAGCAGCTACATCGGGAGTGGTCCATATGTCTTCGCAAATAGTGACACCGACCTTACTTCCTTTGTATTCGAAAACCAATGGCAAGGAGGCTGCCTCGAAGTAGCGGTCTTCGTCGAAAACATCGTAAGTGGGCAAAAGGCACTTTTGGCCTATGTGATGGATCTTGCCGTTATAGCAGACAGCGGCTGAATTGAAGAATTGGCGCCCGAAGTCTTTGGCGTTGGGTTCGACGAAACCGAAAATCATAGGGACCTCGTTAGATTGAGTGGCGATCCGCTGGGCTGCCGTGACATTGTCGAGGGCGAAACTACGCTTGAATAGCAAGTCTCTAGGTGGATAGCCGGTAACGACGAGTTCGGGAAATACGACATATTGAGCTCCTTGGGCTATCAAGGTTCGATAGGCGTCGATGATGAGCGCTTCATTGCCTAGAAGGTCTCCGACGGTGGTGTTTATCTGGGCTAAGCCGATTTTCATGTGGAAAAACACGAAAAGAACAAGGGTACTCTCAAAGGGCAAGGTTTTGAAGCAAAGGAACTCTCGTCGTGGGCATTTTTTTATTTTTCATGAAGAAACGGCGTAGTTCGTTTCCTTTCTAATAGGTCCGCTTGGAGATCGCCCGCTACCTTTGATGACTTTGGGGATATTCTGTTTGTGGCCTAACGGTAAGTTAGGCTGCATTCGAAATTACGAATTTCCGGCTTGCTAGGGACCTGGTAAGAGAAGCAATTATTGGGACGACCTATGAGCTCCGATTTACAAATGAGATTGATACTGGCTTCGTCATCGCCACGGCGTAAGGATTTGCTGGAAAGTGCCGGCGTTAATTTCGAGATTATACCTGCGGATGTCGAAGAGGATAATGCCGGCGATGACGATCCGGAGGCGATGGTGAGGGCGAACGCGGAGCTAAAGGCGAGCTGGGTGGCTGAGCGGCATGTGGATCGGTTTGTTTTGGGTTCGGATACGACTGTGCACTTGGATGGACGAGTATTGAATAAGCCCCGTGATTGGAAGGATGCTAAGGCTATGTTGCGGCGTTTGTCGGGGCGTACCCATGTGGTTTATACGGGGGTTTCCCTCCAAAACGTATCGAGCGGACTGTGCGAGACGTTTGGCGTTCGGAGCGAGGTTACCTTCAATACGCTCGATGACGCGACAATTGATTGTTACTTCAGTATTGTGAATCCGCTTGATAAGGCGGGCGCTTATGGGATTCAGGAAGGAACCGAGATTATAATCGAATCATACGTTGGTTCGCATTCGAATATCATGGGATTGCCAATCGATGAAACAAAGGCGATGTTAGCACGTCATAGGTTAGCTTGACGGGTGAAATGAGCGGGAAAGGTAATGCGATTGAAGCAAAGAATGCTAGAGCGGGGCGGGAGCAACCGCTTCTGGATGTCTTGTTGAAGCGTCGCGCTTTGTCGCGAAACTCGCTGATTGCCGGAGTGGTTGGCACGATTCTCTTTCATTTAATAGGGCTTTTCGGTTTGCCATCTGATATTTTTACAGCGGAAAAATCGGATTTGAAGGATCGTTATCGAGATTTCGAAGTTGAATTAGCCATGGCTGAAGAAGAGCCGGAGCAAGTCTATACGCAGACGAATCCGGATGCGCCTGAGAACGAACCGGATCAAACGAACAATTTCGCCGCTCGGGATCAGCAAGCGGCGCAAGAGGAGGCTCCCAAGGAGATAGACGACGAAAATCGACCATCGTCAGAGAGCGACGATAATATCGAGACTAATCAATTTATTACGGGCGATCTAGATCCGCCGGAATTCACACCGCCTCCATCGCAGCAAAGCGAAGAGCAAGAGGAGCAGGAAGAAGCTCAGGAAGTACCGTTATTGGTGCCACAGTTTGAGAGTAAGCCGTTGATAAAGTCTATTCCGATACCGGGGACCCTGGAAGAAGAAGATCCGGATGATACGGGAATCATGGAAGTGGATCACAATGAAAACGAAGCCCCGACGAATGTGGACGAGTACGTCCAGGGGGAAGCTGAAGAAGGCGAGGAAGAGGAGCAAGTTGCCGCGTCGCCTCAACCGCTCGTTGTTCCGCAAAGGGCACGAGTGACTGCCGAGGCTTCAGAGCCTTCGCCGCGCCCCCGTCCCCGTTTGCCTAAAGTCGCTCCTGGACCTGTTCGGAATCGAACTCCTGGAGTTTCGAGAACCGGCGCGATAGCGATGGATGCCAAATTTAGCGAGTTTGGGGAATATATGGAGCGTTTTATCGAGATTGTGAGTGTCCGGTGGAATTCGCTAGCGGATGAAGCGGCCGCTAAGGAAAGTAACAGCAAGGTCGTGTTGCGGTTTACCTTGGATAAGAATGGTTATATTTCAAATATGAATACGCGTCAGGGGACTACATCCAAAGTAATTGGCATCTATATCAGTCGAACTGCTTTGGAGGACGGAGCCCCGTATGGTCCTTGGACCCCTGAAATGGTTGACGTCTTCGGAGATTCCGAAGAGGTCACGTTTTCATTTCACTATCATTAGGCGTCGCTTACCAATTCCCGTTTTCGCCGACTTGCAGATCCTTGCAAAAAGCGACGAGCAGCTGAACGCAGCGCTCGACGTCTTCGAGATCCACCATCTCGCTAGGCGTGTGCATGTAGCGGAGTGGTACCGAGATTAGGCCGGTCGCTACGCCATCTCGCGCCATTTGAATTGCTCGCGCATCTGTTCCGGTCGGTCTCGGGTCACCTTCGAGCTGAATTGGAATATCGCTGTCTTTGGCAGCTTGTATTAGCTTTTTGTAGACAATGGGATTTATGTTGGGTCCGCGTGTGACGATTGGACCGCCTCCCAGCTTTGTGGCGCCGAATTTGCGTTTGTCGCAATCGGGGTGATCGGTGCTGTGGCCTACGTCGACAGCAACTGCGAAATCGGGATTGACGCCATAGCTTGACGTTGTGGCTCCACGAACCCCAATCTCTTCTTGGGAAGTACCGACCGAAACGACTTTTGCGCAAAATGAGCTGCGATCTTGGGCAAGGCGACGAATCGTTTCGCCGACAATGTAGGCCCCGCATTTATTGTCGAATGCTCGAGCGGCTCCTACGGATCCGTTGATGAGTTCGAATTCGTGATCGTAGGTAGCGACATCGCCGACTTGGACGCGGGAGATTGCATCCTCTTTATTGGTCGCTGCTATATCGATCCACATTTCGTTTATCTGAGGGACCTTTTCACGATCTGTAACATTCATCAGATGGATGGCCCGTTTGCCTGTGACGCCTTTCACGGATCCGTTTTCCGTTTGGATTATGACGCGTCGTCCGGGAATGATGACGCGATCGTGACCGCCAATCGCTCCAAAATAAAGGAACCCTTTGTCGTCGATGTAATTGATAATGAATCCGAGTTCGTCTAGGTGACCCGAGAACATGACGCTAGGGCCACCGTCGCCATCTAGGGTGGCGATGCGATTGCCCAATGTGTCGCGCTGATATTGGTCGGCTTTGTCTTCGACATACGTATCGAAGACTGCCTGAGCTTGGCCTTCGGCTCCGGAAGGGCTTTTTGCTTTAAGGAGATCGACGAGGAATTCGGGAGGCGTGTAGGACATATTTCTTTGGTAGAATTGTTTAAACGATGTGTTCTATTTCGCTAATTCGTCGACGATATCGTCAAGCGGATAAGTGAGAATTTCGGAGAGAGTGGGGTGATACCAATGAGTTTGCATGAGAGAGGCGGCAGTGAGTCCGTGCGAGACGGCGATCGAAAGCGCGTGGATGAGTTCGCCGGCGTCTTTGGATACAATTTCGGCTCCGAGAATACGTCCGGTTGGCCTCTCTCCGAAAATTCGGACGAATCCGTATTTCGCTTCCATGAGAATCGATTTTCCGTGGTCGTCGAAAGGATAGTCGGCTACGACGTATTCAATTCCGCGGTCGGCTAGCGCTTGAGCGGTTAGTCCGACACGAGCAACCTGCGGGTCGGTGAAGGTGACGTCTAGCATGTGATCATAATTTAGCGGCACCTTGGATACGCCTGAGGCATGGAATGCGGCTAGTTCACCTTGCATGACTGCGGTGTGGACGATTTCGAATGGTCCGGCGCAATCGCCCGCGGCGTAGATGCGCGAGTTAGTGGAACGCTGAAATTCGTCGGTCTTTATTTGGCCATTCGGTTTTAGCTCCACGCTCGCTGCTTCTAGACCGAGGGAATTCGTGGCTGGAATGCGGCCCATGGCATTCACCACGTGATCCGCATCGCAAGAGACTTCGACTCCGGCATAGTCGAAAACGACAGTGAAACCAATGTCGGTTTTTTCGATACGCTTTAAGTTCGTTCCTGTATAGAGTTCAATGCCTTCGTCTCGGAATGCGGTTTCGACGACTTCAGAGACATCGGCTGCTTGGTCTTTAAGGATGTGAGGGCTACGTTGGATCTGAGTCGTTTTTGAACCTACGCGATTCAGAAATTGAGTCAATTCGCAGGCGACCACGCCACCCCCAAGAACGATGATGGATTCCGGAAGGAAATCGAGATCGAGAACCTCGTCGCTTGTCCAAAGATCCGGGTGGTCGATTCCGAGTATTGGAGGGTTCGATACGTGGGAGCCGGTAGCGATGATGAAATGTTTGCCTTTGAGGCACGTACCGTCGTCAAGTTCGACCGTATCTTCGCTGACGAATTTGGCGAAGTTTCGGTAGAGACTATACTTATCGCTTTGCATGGATTCGACGCGGTAGTCCGAAAATTCTTTGATGGTATCGACCTTACGCTGATGGAGCGCTTTCATGTCGACTTTGGCTTCTTTAATCGAAAGTCCGAATTGCTTGGCGTGTTGGGCGAGGTGAAGCACCTCGGCGGAATAGATGAGAGTCTTAGAGGGCATGCATCCGCGAAGGATACAGAGCCCGCCCAATTCTTGAGCTCCATCAATAACGGCAACGCTGTCGGTGTAGTTGCGAGCGACTCGGGCGGCATTGAAGCCGCCGCTGCCGCCGCCGATGGCGATAAAATCGTATTCTTTAGTCATTGTGGAAAGGGTTTTCGGATTACTGTCTAAAAGTGGATTGATTGGGCGATTGATTGGGCGGTTTTCTGATCGGTTAGCGTTTCGATCAGCTGGAGCCCGAACTCGATCGCTGTTCCAGCGCCTTGAGAAGTGATGATGTGATCGGAAACAACGATTCGTTCGTCGCTTGAGATGGGGAGTTCTGGCCGGATGGATCCGTGGCTGGTAGCGGTTCGGTTTTCGAGAATACCAGCTGCTGCTAGTAGTTTGGGAGCAGCACAGATGGCTGCTGTCCATTGAGCATTTTGGTTGCGTTGGCGAATGATTTGGAGAATGGCTTCATTTTCGAAGAGCTCAAATACTCCGGGGCCGCCGGGGATGAATAGTAGGTCGAAAGGTTCGTTTTCGATCTCGCTCCAAGTTTTTTCGGTTTGGATGCGTATGCCACTGCGTCCTTCGACGACTTGTTGCTCGTTTACGCTTGCCATGACAACGACGATTGCGGCTCTTCGAAGCAGGTCTACCGGAGCGATCGCTTCAATTTCTTCAACACCGTCGAAAAGGAGGGTGAGTACGCGTGGTCTGGGGCGGTCGTCGTTTGAGGTGGTCATTATTGATCTGTGAAGATTTCTTTCTGGCAATTGTCCGATACTGGCAAACTTTTATTGGGTAGATTGTTTATGAAACAGATTCTGATACTTGGTTGTGGTTACGTTGGGAGCGCATATGCGATTGCGGCTAGGAATAGCGGGCATTCGATTCGGGCGGTTACTCGGAATGCGGAGAAAATAGAATGGCTCGAGTCGAATGGAGTGAGCGCTTTTCAAGGGAGGGTGGATTCTTCGGAATGGTACGAGTTTGCTGGGGAAGATATTGATTGGGTACTCAATTGCGTGAGCGCTTCTGAGCCGGGGGTTGCTGGTTACCGGGCGTCATACGTCGATGGCAATCGTTTTTTGGCGAATTGGATGCTAAGAACAGGCTTCGAAGGGAGGGCTATTTATACCTCTAGCGTGTCGGTGTATCCAGACCGCGGAGGCGAATGGTGTTCGGAGAAAGATGCTAGCGGGGGTTCTACCCGGGCGCGTTTGATTCTCGAATCGGAGTCGGTCTTTTTGGAAGGCGCTCGACTCGGACAGGCCACGGTGTTGCGTCTTGGTGGAATTTATGGGCCGGGGCGGTCGTTCTTGGCGGAGCGGATAAAACAGTCGCAGGGCGTGTTGCCTGGAGTTGGCGACTATTATCTGAATTTGATTCGGCTTGAGGATATTGTCTCGGCTATCGAGTTGGTTTTCTCGAGTGAAGTTTGTAGCGAGTCCGTGTTCAATGTGGTGGATGACCATCGTTTGTTGAAAGCGGAATTGGTTGCGGGTTTGGCAGACAAGCTAGGTGTGTCGCGACCGATGTTCGATGGGAAAGTTGGAGAGGGAGCGACATCCCGGAGATGGGAAAAAGGTCTCCCCGCGAATCGGCGCATTTCGAATCGTCTATTGAAAGAACAGTTCAATTGGATACCCCGATATTCTAATGCCTTTGAAGGAATGGAAGATTTGGTTTCGGATTGACGCTTTGGGAAGTCCGCGAAAGCTTGCTAATTCTTCGGCATCGACGAAACCTCGAGAGATTAACCTTTTAGAATTATAATTATGGCAGGCGTAGGAAAATTGCTTAAGCAAGCGCAGAAAATGCAGCGAAAGATTGAGTCTTTGCAGACCGAGCTCGCGGAACGCGAGTTGGAGATTTCAAGTGGGGGAGACGCCGTTAAAATCAAGATTACCGCTTCGGGAGAATTTCTTTCGATCGTGCTCGATCCGGATTTGCTGAAGGAGGAAAGGTCTTTGATTGAGGAAACGGTCCTTCAGGCTGTGAAGGAAGCGAGCACTCAGGCAAAGGCTGTACACGAAGAAGAAATGGGCAAGGCGACTGAAGGGATGTCGTTGCCGGGCTTGATGTAGGTATGAAATATGATTGATGACGTATGAATACTTCTTCGTACCAATAATTTTATAATTCATTCTTCCTGATTATCAAAGATGACTCCCTCGTTTGAAAGGCTCCAGAAGCAGTTGAAAAAGCTGCCGGGCGTGGGATTCCGTTCTTCCGAGCGAATGGCGATTCACCTATTATTGGAAAAGCCGGAAAGCAGTCAGGCATTGATCGCCGCGTTGGAATCGGCGCGGGACAGCGTTTCGAGTTGTCCGACATGTGGCAATATTTGCGAGGCTGAACAGTGTATTATATGCGAGGATACGCGTCGGTCGCAATCCGGTCAAGTTTGCGTGGTGGAGCATGTGAGCGACTTGCTATCTCTCGAAAAATCAGGAGCTTACAATGGAGCTTATCATGTTTTGCATGGAAAGCTTTCGCCTATCAATGGCGTGGGTCCGGAAGAATTGAATTTCGAAAGTCTTATTAAGCGTATCAAATCGGATGCCGTTTCGGAGCTAATTCTGGCCTTACCTAATGACATCGAGGGTGAGGCGACGTGCCATTACCTGATCGATCTATTGAATGAGCACCCCGTAAGTGTTTCGCGGATTGGATTTGGACTGCCGAGTGGAGGGTCGGTCTTATATGCAGATGCCGTAACCTTGCAAAGCGCTCTCTCGGCTCGCCAAATTTTTTAGTTATGCCATTACCTGATGTTTCGATTCATCCCGCCTTAGACAAAGAACGCGTCACTGAGCTAATGAATCAAACCCCCAATGACCGTTCGCTCTTTATTCGTCTTAATGCTCTTTTCAGTGATGAGGGAACAACCTTGATTCAAGACATCGTTGTAGGATTGCGGATGAATGATCGCTCGACGCTTCACGATGCCATTCATAAAGTGAAGGGATCTTCTGCGGCGATGGGGGCATCTCGCGTTTATGCCATGTCTAATGCCGCGATTGAAATTTGCCGCAATGACTTGGACCTTGCGGATTTGGCCGAATTGCCCAGTTTACTAGAAACTGAGTATGCTGCCTATTGCGAGGAGGCAAAGCAGTACTTGGAGTAAAAGAAAGATTAGGCGTGGTCGCTTCGATCAGTGCGAACTAGTCTTGGCTGACGAGCTTGAGCTTGACTGCTAGGCGAGTCATGTCCGTTGCTCCACGAAGCTTGAGTTTTCGCATGATGTTGCTGCGATGAGCATCGATCGTGCGAACGCTTAAACCGAAGGATTTTGCGATTTCTTTGGAGCTGTATCCTTCCCCTACCATTTGCAAAACGTCCTTTTCGCGGGGGGTGAGCATCTCAAGGCTATCGTTGTAGTCTTTGCTCGTGATGGGTTGGCGTAGTAAATTGTAAGCCTCAGGGGAGTAGTAAACGGCTCCTTTGAGGATTTGCCCAATTGCGTTTTTAAGGCTCTCGATTGTACAGTTCTTAGTGACGAGGCCATTTACTCCACGTTCGACGGTGGCTTTAACGATCTCAGGATTGAAGTGAGCAGACACGATGATGACCTTCATGTCTGGAGCCTGATCTTTCAGTCGATTGAAAACCGTGAGCCCCCCGAGCTTTTTGATTTTGATGTCCAAGACGACTAAATCTGGCCGTTGCTCCAAACAGGCCTCGAGACCGGATTCGCCATCATCGTACTGGCCGCTTACATTCAAACCAAAATCGTTGGTTAAAATTGAAACAGTAAATTCTCGAAAGAGTATTTGGTCCTCAATGATTATAACGTTCATACGGTTGTACGCTTGGCAGTATCCGAGGATTGGCTTAATAGTTAAAGCGATTAGCGTTAGCTATTTAGGGAATTATACTGACGAATACGAGTTGAAATTCGATATAATTGGGGTTTCCGACAGTCGGCGTCCAGGAAAAATTAGCTTTATTAGGAAACAGTGGAAATTTGAATGAAACTCCAATTTTCCGGTAAGGTATTTAAGCGTAGTATAACGCCTCAAAACAAAGGATGGGCGAACTTAGCAATTAACTTTTACAATTCTATTTTTCAAATCCGTTGGGGTGATTTTTGTGCCATTTCCAAGCGGTCTCCACGATCGATTTAATGTCGGAAAACTCGATCTTCCAACTAAGTTCAGCGATAGCCTTGGCTGGATAGGCGTAGGCGGCAGGAACATCGCCATCGCGGCGAGGGCCGAATTCGTGCGGCACTTCGAGACCGGTTACCTCCTGAACGACTTGGATTATTTCGAGAACGCTTGCAGGAGTGCCGGTGCCGAGATTGTAGTGGAGCTCGGTTCCGGGTTGGTCGAGCTTGTCGAAAGTGGCGATGTGAGCTCGGCTGATATCGTTGACGTGCACGTAATCGCGCAGACAGGTTCCATCCGGGGTCGGGTAGTCTGTTCCGAATACGATTAGCTTTTTGCGTTGTCCGCGAGCGGCTTGAATGGCAAGGGGTATGAGGTGGGTTTCAGGCTCATGGTCTTCGCCGATGGATCCGTCTGGAGCGGCGCCAGAAGCGTTGAAGTAGCGAAAGCAGGCATATGAGAGGCCATAAGCTTTCGCACAGTAGCCTAAGAGTACTTCAATGTCTTGCTTGGTTTGTCCGTACGAGCTGAATGATTGGAGAGGTAATTCTTCATGCAATGGCATTTCGGCCGCATCGCCGAAAATAGTGCATGAGGAGCTGAAAATGATTTTTTCGACCTTCGCTGCGCGCATCGCTTGCAGAAGCCGAATAGTTTTAGCGACGTTGTTATCGTAGTATTTTAAGGGATCAGTTGTGGATTCGCCGACGTTGATGAGCGCAGCGAAGTGCATGACGATGTCGATCGCTTCGTTTTCGAGGATCGGTTGGACGAAGTCGATGTCGCCAATATCTCCTTCATAGAGGGAAACTCCCTCAGGAATTGCATCGCGATGGCCAAATGAAAAATTGTCCAAAATGACCGGTTCATGGCCGCTTGCTTGTATTTGGCGGACGCAATGGCTGCCGATATATCCTGCTCCTCCGACGACGAGTATCTTCATAATGCTGCTTTAGTATTGATAAGGGGAATTTTTTAACTACGGAAAGAGCTTCTTAATTGGAAAGCAAATTATTCTTCCTTCGAAATGGAGCTTAGCAGAATTGTTATAACAGGGGTGGGGCTGACTTCGCCAAACGGCAATAGTCTCTCGGAATTCAGGCAGAACCTGCTTGATGGAGTGGCTGGGATTAGCCGCATCGAAATACGTTACATGGGAAAGGTGCTCGCGGGAGTATGCGATTTCGACCCGCTTCGTTATCAGAAAAAGAAGGAAGTGCGTGTAGGAACGAGAGCAGGTAGTATTTCGATCTATTGCGCTCGGGAAGCGGTTGCGGACAGCGGAATCGACTTTGAAAACGTGAACAAAGATCGCGTCGGTATCTACGTCGGGATTACCGAGCATGGCAACGTCGAGACCGAGAATGAAATCTACAATATTTCCAAGTTCGATTACGATACGAAGTTCTGGACCCATCATCATAATCCACGGACGGTCGCCAACAATCCGGCTGGAGAGACTTCACTGAATTTGAAAGTGACCGGTCCCTCGTACACGATTGGAGCGGCTTGCGCGGCGGGAAACATGGGACTTGTCCAGGCATTGCAAATGTTGCGACTGGGGGAAGTTGATGTTGCGATCGCTGGAGGTGTGTCCGAAAGTATTCGATCCTTCGGCATCTTTGCAGGTTTCAAAAGCCAGGGAGCTTTGGCGGAACATGAAGATCCGAACAAAGCGTCGCGTCCGTTTGACGTAAAACGCAATGGAATCGTAGTGAGTGAAGGAGGTGCTTTGTATACGCTTGAGCGCCTCGAAGATGCCCAGGGTCGGGGAGCGAAAATTTACGGCGAAATTGTTGGTTATCATGTTAATTCGGACGCCACTGACTACGTTTTACCTAACCCGGAGCGTCAGGCGCAGTGCATGCGAGCTGCATTGAAGAGGGCCAAGATGGCTTCGAGCGACATTCATATCGTCAATACGCATGCTACTGCCACGCCGATGGGCGACGTGCAGGAATGCAAGGCGATTCGCGAAGTATTTGCCGATTGTCCAGACACCTATGTCAATAACACAAAAGGGTTTATCGGACATTCCATGGGAGCAGCGGGAGCGTTGGAGCTCGCGGGGAATTTGCCTTCGTTTGACGATGGAGTTGTGCACCCTTCGATCAACGTAGGTGAGCTCGATCCGGAGTGCGCAATTCCTAACCTAGTTTTGAACAAGCCTATTAAAGCAAAACGAGTTGACGCTATACTTAATAACTCCTTTGGTATGCTCGGTATTAATTCAGCGCTGATAATCCGGCGCTTTTCTGAATAGAAACGGAACGTATTTTTATGAGTAAAGACGAATGCAAACAAGTGGTTCTCGACATCATCGCCGAGATCGCTCCTGACGAGGAGCTAAGCGATGTAAAGCCAGATGTGGCATTGAGGGAGCAGCTGGATCTTGATTCGATGGACTTCCTCGATATTGTGATGGAGCTACGCAAGAAGCACGACGTCGAAGTGCCTGAGTCTGAGTATGGTCAATTAGTATCGCTCGATAGTTGCGCGGAGTACCTTACTCCGAAATTCAACGCATTGGTCTAGGCGGTTTTATTTTTCGATCAATTCCGGTCCGACCTTTGCGTCGGGCCATTTTTTTGTATTCAATGGAGCGCTACTTTTGAGATGGAACGATACGACGTAGCCATAATTGGAGCAGGGATGTCGGGGATAGCGGCAGGGATTCGCTTGGCTCACTTCGGAAAGAAGGTATGTATTTTCGAGCGTCACTACGCTTCAGGAGGGTTGAATAGCTTCTACGCGAAGGATGGTCGCAAGTACGATGTCGGTCTGCACGCGATGACGAATTTTACGGGTCCGGGCGACCGACGGGCTCCGCTGAATCGGATTATTCGTCAACTGAGAATCTCGCGGGAGGATCTCAAACTTTGTGAACAGAGGGGGTCGCGAGTGGCTTTCCCGGGCGCGAACCTCCGTTTCAATAATGAGTTCGCGTATTTCGAGTCTGAGATCGCTAGTGTGTTCCCGAAGCAAATCGACGGTTTCCGGAAACTGGTTGAGGCTATACGTTCGTTCGACGACAATGAATTCAATTACGCTTATCGATCCGCCCGAGAAATGGTTCGGACTTGCGTGAGCGATCCGGTCTTAGAGGACATGATTTTCTGTCCGTTGATGTATTACGGAAGCTCGACGGAAGAGGATATGGATTTCGGTCAATTTGTGATCATGTTCAAATCCATCTTCTTTGAGGGCTTCGCTCGTCCGCTTGAGGGAATCCGTAACATTATCCGCTTACTTTTGAAGCGTTATCGCGAGTCCGGAGGGATTCGGAAAATGAATACAGGAGTGGCTAAAATTGTGACGGTAGCGAACCAGGTCGATCGCCTGATTCTCGATAGCGGCGAAGAAGTCCAGGCCGATGTAGTACTCTCCTCTGCTGGATTGCCGGAGACGTACGCGTTGTGCTCGCCGCAGCCAAAGCTCGAGAAGCCAGTGTCGGCAGGTCGGCTTGCATTTGCGGAGACGATTTCGATTTTCAAGGATCAGCCGAAGTCATTCGGTTGGGGCGACGATACGATTGTTTTCTTCAATGCCCGCGAACGGTTTTCGTACCGCGAAGCGAGTGATCTGGTTGATTTGACCAGCGGGGTGATTTGTATCCCAAACAATTTTCAATTTGGAGACGAGCAAATGGCCGAAGGGGTTGTTCGGCTAACGTGTCTCTCGAATTACGATAAGTGGAAATCCTACGGCGAATCGGAGTACGCTGAACAGAAAGAGTTGTGGCGTCCGAGAATCTGGTCGGCTGCGAAGAAGTTCATGCCGGCCACAGGTTTGGGTTATGATGGAGCATGTATCGCGCACGATATGTTCACACCAACCACGGTAGAGCGCTACACGTGGCGAAAGCAGGGCGCAATCTATGGGGCTCCGCAAAAATCGAAGGATGGTACGACGCCGATTTCGAATCTTTTTATTTGTGGCACAGACCAGGGTTTCCTGGGAATCGTCGGCAGCATGTTGAGCGGAATCGCGATGGCGAATACTCACGCTCTGAGATAGGAGCCTGCAGTTATTTACGGTGCAAGTTCCGGCTAATACTTCCACCAGATCCAGACCGCGATAGCGGCAAGGGCTAGGAAGAGGCATCCGAAAACAGTGACGCATCCTTTGCGGGTATCAGTGACTGAATTTTGCGTTTCTGGGCCTAGCTTGCCGTAAATGTCTGATGCGACGGGTTTGGGATCGGGTTCGTCCACGAATTGGTTGCTACGGGATTCGCCTGTAAATTCGAGAGATTCTAGGGCATCGTCAATTATGATACGATCGGAGGGGATAGGGCTGTCTTGCGGATCATTTTCAGGCGCTTCAATCGACGCGCGCTCGAGGGTGCTTATTTCCGATTCCAGCCAACTGAGGTGCACTAGTATGAGGGCCCTTTGCTTGAGAAGTTGGTTGAGTCGATTGTTGGCCATAATCCGCTGACATTATTGCTATCAGTTTCAGACTGACACGTCTTAAGCGAATACACGAAAAAGCCTTTTCCTTCTGAGAGGAAAAGGCTTTGGTGAAATCGGGTTGCGAGGAGTGTTAGACTTCGACAGCCACCTTGCGGTGTTCTTTGTCGAATTTCACTGTGCCGTCGCTGAGAGCGAAGAGCGTATGATCGCGACCGATGCCGACGTTCGTGCCGGGATGGAAGCGAGTGCCGCGTTGGCGAACGATGATGTTGCCTGCGATAACTTGCTGACCACCGAACTTCTTGATTCCAAGACGTTGAGATGCGCTATCGCGTCCGTTCTTACTGGTACCTTGTCCTTTTTTATGCGCCATTGTTCAGTGTCTCTTTTGAAATTTAAGACTCGATCGAGTCAATTTTGATTACGGAAAGCTCTTGGCGATGACCGCGACGGCGGGTGTAGCCTTTACGCTTTTTCTTCTTAAAGATGACAACCTTGCGGCCGCGTTTGTTTTCAAGGAGGGTCGCTTTGACCATTGCGCCTTTGACGAATGGCTTGCCCAACTGAAAGCCTTCGCCTTCACCTACGGTGAGGACTTCGCTGATCTCGAGCGTTGCGCCTGCTTCGGTTTCGGGGTAGCGGTCCAGTATGAGAACGTCGCCCTCTTGTACTGTGAACTGTTTGCCCTGGGTTTGGATAGTTGCTTTCATTAGAAATAAAACGGCGTAATAAGGGAGCTTCTTCTCAGGGAATCAATCTTTTTTGTTAAAAACTTCGCCTGGTGTCTTTCCTAGACAGAATCTTAACGCGTCGTATGGTGGATCTATTCATGGATATCGAGCAGATTCGCAGCTATTTTAACGATTCTCACACGGTCGAACACTATGTGCGGGCCGTGGCCAACGTCGGTTTGTGGGAATCAGAGCGGCTGTTGATTGAGAAGTGGTTCGATCGGGATAAAGCGGTTCTCGATCTCGGTTGCGGGGCTGGACGAGTTGTTCTGGGTCTATGGGAAATGGGTTTTCGTCGACTGTGGGGAGCGGATTTGTCGGAGGGAATGGTTAAGCAGGCTTGCGAGATTTCGGAATACCTCGGCGCGGATATCGCTTTTCAACAGGAAGATGCGACGGATATGCGTTTTGAAACGGAGTTTTTCAGCTCGGTGGTGTTTGGATTTAACGGGTTGATGCAAATTCCTTATCGGAAGAATCGTCAGAAGGCGTTGGAAGAAATTTGGCGAACCACGAAGCCGGGAGGCATTTTGATTTTCACTACATTGGACCGGGAGGATCGCTTGTATAAAGCGGTTTTCGGAGATTCATCGGATTACGATCACGATACCGCTAAAAACCCGAATGTGATCGAAGACGGAGACCGTCATTTTCATACGGAGCATGGGACGACTTTTATGCATGTTCCGAGGCGAAGCGAGGTGCTGATTGACCTTGAAGCGACGGGATGGGTCTGGGAAGAGGATAAAATGCGTAGTGAAATCGCGAGCGAATCCGCGGATGTATTGAGTTTCTCTGAGGACTGCCGATTTTGGATCGCAAAAAAGCCGACGTCGTAACGTCGGCTTTTGTAAAATGCGCGAAGGCATTTTAAAAAACGAGTTCAAAGCCTAGTTTGAACGCATAATGTACGAGGGTTGGAGCCGATTCGTATTTGTTTTCTGAATGAAAATCTTAGGAATAGAGGATTTGTTCTCGGCACGTTCTTTAGAGACGACCTCAGTCATAGCCATTTGTCCTTTCGCGGCAGCGCGGGCTTCCATTTCTTTGATGGCCTGTTTTCTAGCTTCATCGCGAGCGGCGACGATGTCGCGGCGATTTTGAGCTTTGGCTTTAGCGAGAGCGTCTTCTGCGGCTTTGAGCTTCGTGGCTGCTCCGGCCTTTTCCGATTTACGTAGGGCTTGAAGGCGTTTGCTTTCGGCTTCGAGCGCTTGGCGTTCAGCTGTAAGGCGAGCGGTTTCTTTCTCCGCTTCGACTCGGGCTACTTGAGCGGCGTTGCGGACTGCGTTTTGCTTAGCCTTCAGGTCGGCGATCTCAGCGAGGCGAGCTTGCTCGGATTTTGCGTCATTGGCTGCTTTCGCTTCGGCGAGTCGACGGGCTTCTTCGGCGAGTCGACGGGCCTCTTCGGCGAGGGCGGCTTTTTTAGCTTCCTGTTTAGCCAGGTGCTCTTGTTCTTGAACGGCTAGTTCGAGCTCAACGACTCTGGCCGCATCGGCTTCTGCGGCTTTGTTCGCGTTAACGGACTTGAAAGCGAAGAATCCTGCCAATAAGAGGGCGAGGACGAGAACGATGATCAGAGGTTTTTTATTTTCCATTACGAAGTAGATTGGCGTTTTTAATTTTTATATGATCATTAGGGACCTTGTAAGAAGAGGTAAAGATTCTAAACGAAAAAAACGGAATTGGGCTCATTTAAAATAAGTGGATTTTAATTCTTGATCTCCGTTTTTAGTTAACCACAGTTCGCACTCAGTTTACCGGAGAGATGGCTGAGTGGTCGAAAGCAACGGTTTGCTAAATCGTCGTACGGGTCACACCGTACCGCGGGTTCGAATCCCGCTCTCTCCGCCATTTAAGTAGCTGTGAAGTTCTCGCAGGCCACACCAAAGGGTCTAAAACACGGCCGAGTCCACGCCGAATCTGGATGCTTTGATCATGAGCCGATCGGATTCGTTTCCGGTCGGCTTTTTCGTGGGCGGGTCCTAGGAACGTCAAAAGTCACCCATCCACTAGCAGAGGGCGAGCTTTGATTTCAGATTAAGGTTCACAATTTTATTCAGAATTCTACTCAGAGCGGGTAGTGGATTGGTGTGCGCTGCCTTGTTCTCTATTCTGTTTAGAAGTTGGGAAGGATTTCTACGCGGTAGAATTGTTTTGTGGCGCTCATAGAGGCGGTGAAAGACAGGGGGGTGTCTGTTCCCAAGAGGGGAGAGGTGGGGTTTTCGGTCGTCCAACTGTTTAGATTCTCACTGGATTGGATGAGGTATTGAAAGCCATAGTAGCTGGGGAAGGTCAGGGAGAGTTGATTGGTGATGGGGTCTGTGCTGAGGGTGAGCTGGTTGCTTTGTGGCTGTCCGGCGGGGTGGAGATCAATGAGCTTGAGGTGATCGAAGGCGAACTCCACGCTGTGTTGGAGGATGGTCTTTCCGTTGACGACATCATTATTGAATCGGGACCAGGGGCCGTGGCCTGCTCCGGTGATGGGGTAGAGCTGGTAGGGATGGTTGATGCTGTCGAGATGGGCGACGAGGTTTTCTGTTTCGCTGTAGGCAACGGTGGGGTCATCCGTGCCGTGGACGATGAAGATGGCGGGATCCCCGGCGTCCACGAGAGAGTCGGCTCCATACATGGCGCCCCAGAGGTCAATGACGACTCCGGCTTCCGCGTCCGAACCGATGGTGGCGGCTTCTTGCGAGGCTGTATAGAGGGAGGTTATGGCGCCAGCGGAACTCCCGCCGATCCCAATACGCGTGGGGTCGATGTGGTAGGTGGCGGCGTTTTGGCGGAGCCAGCGAATGGCCTTGGCGGCGTCTTGGGAGGCGGCATTGATGGATCGAAAGAGGGCGCTGAGATTGGAGGCGGGGCCGGCTTCATAGGTGGGGTCATCGCCTATGAGCCGGTATTGGATGGAGGCGCAGACGTAGCCCCGCTTGGTGAAGGATTCGCAAAGGTTGCGGATTGTAATGGCTTCTTTATCCCCAGAGATGAACCCACCACCATGAATGATGACCATGACGGGGCGCTTTTCGGGGAGGTTTATTCCAGTGGGTTCGTAAATATCTAGGCAGAGATCAATGGAGCCGCTGGCGGGGTTGCCGGTGGAACCGGTGCCATATTGGATGCCCTCGGTGCGTTGGCTGCCGTAGATCTCATCGACGAACATAATACCGGTGTTAGCGGAAAGGGGGACGAGGAATGAAAGTAAGTAGATTGAAAATGTGGACAAACAATTTCTCATATCACTACAAACATTCAGACAGGACAAAAGTTGCACATTCTAGAGAGAAAGCCTGGAATTGAGCGAGTTTGACTGGTTTTACTTGAAATAAATTGCTCCGCCATCTTCGCTCCGCTACGTCAACTGTTCCGATTTGGTTTGGGAGGGGAGGATTAAGGTTGGTTTGGCTCTATCAAGTTAGAAATTCCGTGGATTGGTTGGACCACAAGGCTTTATTGGCGTCGTTGGTCGATTTAAATGGCTTTGGCGGAGAAATGGATTGGTCGTAATTCCAAATAGGATGAAAGGATTGGTTGGGCGTTGTCCAAGTCCTGCGGACCCATGCTATGCATGTCCCATCTCCCGCCGCGCTGCGGCATCCGTCGAACCTTTCGGATGGTTTTGCAAGTAGTTGTCGATTAAGTACGGTAAAGCTGTTGCTGAGTTCGGGGTCTTTCGAAAGGTCGAGGGAGCAAGGATCGTCCCGGGCTTCAGGCGAGCCGGTGGCTCGTTCGTAGTCGCATGCGTGCCCGCGTTGGTCTCCGCGTACGCTTCGCAGCTTCCGGTTATCGGGACGGTCGAATCTTTGGAGTGGTGGTCGAGTTTCCCAAACTGAGTTTGGATTCTGGTTTTGTTTGGATTATATGTAAACTATTTTAGAATATCCGCAAGTAGCTAATAAATAGCTACTTGCGATATAAACTGGTGCTCAGGGGGATTGGATTGAGCCTGGAACGGTTCAAGTCCTTCGGACTAACGCTTCGCGTTATCCCTTCTTCGCTCCTTATGTCGCTTCGTCGAACTTCGTTCTCGTCCCCACTAGTCACAAAAAAAGACCGCATAATACGGCCTTCTTTGGTGCCCAGGGGGGCGGGTCGAACCCGCCCTGGCGGTTCATCTATCTGCACTTGGTTGCAGTTAATGTTATCTATCAGGGGCTTGCTGCATTTTGGAATTTCTACAAAATGCAGATAGGTGCACTGAAATGTAGGGAATCTAGCAAATAGTTAGCAAATCGCTGTAGTCAAGCGAGTGGTTCTTAGCTATCTTCTTAGGCACTCGATTAGAATCGATTCTTTGATTTTCCGCAAAGATTGAGATCTAATTATGCGACGTGTCGTAAGTGATAGTCTGACGATTGAAACGCTTGGAGCGTCCCCAATTAGAGTATCAGACGAAGAGCGAGGGGACGAGCGACTTCACGGCTACGGCTTGGCCAGTTTTCATGGATTGGTTGGCGGCGATGCCGGTTAGGATGGAGAGGGCTCCATCAATGTGACCTGCTGCGCGACCTAATGGGTCGTTCATTTGATCTGGAGCGAACAGGTCGCGTAGCATTATGGTATCCGCTCCGCCATGACCGCCTGCGTTGGCTTGGTCGATTCCCAGGGTTTGCGGCTTTTCCCAGTGTCTTTGGAGAGTGAGGGTGGTAGGCTCTTCGACAGCGTGATCTGCAGTGCCTTTCACGTTCTTGGAGAAATTGTGATCGTCGGACTTTCCGCTCACATAGGCGGATTCGACGACGTTTAATTCGAGGCGGCCCTTCGTTCCGTTAAAGGCGACGCGGTAACCTTCGCAGGGACTGTAGGCTGTCAGGTGATAGCTTAGCGTCGCTTGGCTTTTGTAGCGAACGGAGACGGCCAAATCGTCTTCAATGCTGATTCCTTCGCCGAATACGTTTTGGTCCCGCAGGTAGCCATCGTCTGCTTCGCAGTCCAAATAGAGTTTCTTGAGCTCGGGATCTTTCGAAAGGTCGAGAGCGAAGGGATCGTCCGCAGCTTCGGGCGTGCCGGTGGCTCGTTCGTAGTCGCGAGCTTCTCCGCGTTGGGTCGCGTTGACCTTACCGTAGAAATGAAGCCCGCCAAGCGCGAAAACGGTTTCGGGCGTGGAGGATAGCCACCAATTCATCAGGTCGAAGTGGTGGGTGGATTTGTGGACTAGAAGGCCGCCGCTGTTGGCTTTGTCGCGGTGCCAGCGTCGGAAATAGTCGGCCCCGTGTTTCGTATCCAAAAGCCATTCGAAGTGAACGGATAGGATCTCGCCGATTGCTCCGGATTGGAGGACCTCCTTCACTTTGGAATTTCGAGGAGCGTAGCGGTAGTTGAAGGTGACACGGAGCTGGCGCCCGGTGCGGTCGATGGCTTCGAGAATCTGGTGGCACTTTTCGGAATCGGTGGTCATCGGTTTTTCGGTGATGACATCGCAGCCCGCCTCCATGGCTCGACAGATGAATTCATGATGGGCGGAGTCCATGGTGGTGACGATCACCTCGTCGATGGACTGTTCTTGGATCATCTTTTCCAGATCATCGGGGCCATATGAAGGAAGCGGGTTCTCTGGGTTCGGCTGAAATGCCGCCATGCGCAGAGGGTTTTGGTCGCAGAGGGCCTGTAAGGTGCAGCTTTCTGCGTAGGTTGTGGTCAGGGCGTCGCGATACATTATAGCGCGGGCTCCGGTTCCTATGATTGCGTAGCGTTTCATGTTCGACTTGGGAGCGGTGCCTGGGTTGCTCTTCCTAGGCGCAAGCTATGTTGGAAAATAAATGTATGAAATTTAAAGGTTTCCACGCCGAGTCCTCGGCATAGCTACGAAGCGGATGCGGCGTGGTGATCTGTTTGTAAAATAGGATGTGATATCAAGATACCGGCTGAGGCTAGACCGCAAGAATCTGACAGTCAGAAATGATGAGTATTGCGGATCACTTGAGGCATTGTTCGAGTGAATCGACGTACCTTGAAGATGGTAGCGGCCGGGTCGTTTTCTTTAGCTAGCAAGAGAATGGACGCTCGGAGATCGACCGCTACCTTAGTAGCCCAAAATCGAGAATGAATAGAGGAATTATGAGTAATATCAAAAATATTGGAATGGTCACTGCACTGCTTTCAATTTCGGTCGCGGCTTATTCATTGGAACGGCCGGGAGTCGAGTTTAAGGTGTATCAATTTCCGGCAAGCGATATCCCGCAGATTGACGGCGATGCGAGCGATTGGACGCAGGTTCCGGATTCCTATGTTGTGGGGACGGATCAGTTGTGGGAGGATTCGGGAAAACATGATGGCATCAAGCCGGAGACGATAGACGTAAGTGTGAAGGTCGCTTGGGTGAAGGGACTGAATCGGCTCTATTTCCTGTATGAGGCATATGATGATTATTGGGATTTCGCGGGCCCTGGTTTGAAGAACGATACCTTCGAATTGGTGGTGGATGGGGATTTGTCCGGCGGGCCTTTTATCGATCGCTTTCGGGAAAATGCTGAGTTGGTGAGCGAATCGCAGGCTTGGCGGTCGGTGCATGGAGTTCATGCTCAGAACTATCATATCTTTACGCCTGCGAAAGATAAGGATTGGTGCATGCTTTGGGGCCCGGCTCAATGGCTGAAAGAATTGCCGTATTCAAATGCGAGCTACAATTATAGTTTCGAGCCAGGCGCGAAAGGAAAGCTGACTCTCGAGTTTTGGATCACGCCTTTCGATTACGCTGATCCGGATAGTCCCGATCGTTCGACGGAATCGGTCTTGACGGAGGATGAAGTCATTGGGCTATGTTGGGCGATTATCGATTACGATGATGTCGATAGCCCGAAGAATAGCGGTTTCTGGAATTTGTCGCGAAGCCACACCATGTATGGTCAGGCTTCGGAACTGGTCGCTTTCCGATTGATGCCCTTGGAGGCCGAACTGAGGCCTTCGCTACAGGCGGCTTGGACCTTTGAAGTGATCGATGAAGAGGAGCGAAAGGTCGCATTTGAGGATAAGTCAATGGGCGAGATCGTGACCTGGCGCTGGGACTTTGGAGATGGTTCTTTTTCGGATGAAGCGAATCCAATTCATCAATACGAAGAACTCGGCCAATATGTAGTAGTTCTGGCGGTCGATGATGGGAAAGAGATATCGACCTTTTCAAGAGTTTGGGACGTGAGTTTAAAGTAAGGGGATGGTGAATAGTGAATAGCGAACGGGGAATGAGGACTATGAATCTCGTGTTTTGTAAAATTGCGGTATGTATTAAACTTTCGAGATGATACACTAGCTACTGTTCTCGGTTTGACTTGGGCAGCTTGGCTCTAGCGCTTTCTCATGGGGCATGACGATAGACCGGCGTTCGGGGGTGAGGCGTTCTAGCAAAGCCTTAGAGGGGCGATAGGGGTGGCGAAAGTATCCCCAGGAGGGTCCGTAGCGATAGACCGCGATGCGTCGCTCACCTGGATTGATTCGCATCGCGGAGCCATGGCAGATCGCGTCGACGAATAGAAGGGCGTCGCCGGCCTTCAGGTGTACTTCGATCGCGCCCGTCGTACCTTCTGCGGAACCGCCCGCTTCAGTCATCTTGTGCTGGTCGAATTCAGGGTGACGGAAGTTCGACTTGTGGCTGCCGGGAATGACCATGGTGGCGCCATCGTTCGGACCGATATCGTTGAGGGCCATGAGAATATTGATTTGGCCGCAATTGAACTCTTGGTTGCGCACGTGGAATTGGGTGCGTTTTGTCCAGGGAACGGGACCCGAGTGGAGGCCGATCGCTTCGCCGGGACCACGAATGCTGGCGAAATTTTCATCGATAAACAGCGGCCCGTGTTGAGCGTCGAAGGTTTCTTGACCACCGACGAAGCACTTTACCTTCTCAATCCAGCTTGGGTTATCGATCAAGTATTCGAAGGATTCGCCTCCTTCGTAAATCTGCTGGAGGTTCAGTCCTTCCGTAGCGCTGGCGAAGAAATGTCCATGCACATGTCCCGCCCAGGCTTGGGGTTTAGTCGATCGGAGCTGGTCGAGGATCCTATTGCACCCCTCGAGGGTGTTTTTTGGAATCGCGTTTTCGAGGATCAAGTAGCCCCGAAGGTCGAAGAGATATTTGTCTAGATCGCTTGGCATGGGTGTGTGGTGTTTGCTAATTAATGGAACGATTTCTCCGCTTACCGTTCAGCCTTGAGTGGGCTCTTCAATTCGGTCGAGTCATCCAGGCCACCGGTGCGGTTCTTGAGGGTGGCGAAGGTCAGGCCGTCGATGGCTTTTCGGTTGCCGCCCGTCGCTATACTCACGGCGTAGCCGACGGCGAAGGTCACAAGGGAGCCATAGATGGGATAGAGCCAGAATATGATCGTTTGATCCTTGGCTATGAAATAGGTCGCGGCCATTCCGGCGACGATTCCTGTGAGAGTGCCAATCTCGTTGGCTTTGCGGGAAAAGAGTCCCAGCGCGAAAGTGCCTATCGTAGTGGCGGCTATGATACCGGCCACTCTTAAAAAGAGGTCCCAAATGGAGGGAGTTTCGAAGGAATTCAAGTAGAAGGCGGAGCCAATGCCGAAAAGCCCGATGAGTACCGTTGCGAGTCTTCCCACTTTAACGGCTTTGGCGTCGCTGGGATTTTTGGAAAAACGTTTATAGTAGTCGTCTACCACGAGATTGGATACGCTGCATATGCTGCTGGAAATCGTCGACATGGTCGCGGCGAGCAGGGCGGCGATCACGAACCCGGATACGCCTGGAGGCAATTGCTGGGTGGCGAAGAAGGGAAAAATGCCGTCGTTCTTCATTGCGGGATCGAGTTCGGCGGGCTGTTGCTTGTAGAAGAGGAAAAGCGCGGTGCCTAATCCGAAGAGTAGGAGGTTGATGGGGATGGCGACTCCTAACTGCGTGGCGATCGCTTTTTTAGCCTCTGGGAGGGACCGGGTGCATTGCACGCGTTGCACGTAATTTTGATCGCCTATATAGAGCAAGGTCAGAGCGACGATGCCGAGGAAAACCGTGAAGACGTTTTCGGTGTTGAGAGCCATTTCCCAGTCGAGCATATGCAATTTCGATTGATCTCCTAGCGTGGTCCACATTTCCGCCGCAGGCATGTTGATCTTGAGGAGCACGAGTATCAGGCATCCCAATACGGAGGCGATCATGACGAAGCCTTGAATGGTATCGGTCCAGATGACGGCGGCTAATCCGCCGAGATAAGTGTAGGCGATGGTGACGAGTCCCATTGCGGGGACGCTGAACATCATTGGAATACCGGCGATGGCCTCGAGGGCGAAGGAGGGAATGAGTAAGACGCTGCCCATGCGGCCAAGGATTTGGCCAATGGCGAATATTGCGCTGCCCAACACGCGTACTCTGAGACCGAAGCGGTGTTCCAGGTATTCGAAGGCGGTGCCGTAGTTCAGCTTTCTGACGATCGGGGCGAGGAAATACATGGAGAGCGGCAGGGCTATCACGAAATAGATGCTGATCGCGAAGAAGGTCCAGTTGCTCGCGTAGGACTTGGCGGGCATCGCCATCAGGCTCATCGCGCTGGCTCCCGTTGCGAAGAGACTCATGCCGGTGGCCCACCAGGGGATTTTGTGGCCTCCGCGGAAAAAGTCGTCCGAACTTTTGTTTTGTTTGCTGGAGTGGAAGCCGACGTAGATTAATACGAGGAAGTAGAGAGCTACGGCTATATGATCGATCCAGCCGTAGTTTGTATCCGGTTCGCCTAGGGTGACGCGGCTGGCGCTTTCCTTTGAGAGAACTACGAATCGCTCTCCATTCGAAACTAATTGCGAATCGCCGGGTAGATTTTGGAAGTCTTGTCCAAGCGCGATCCACGTGTCGCCAATCATGTGATACAGGTAGGCAGAGGTGTGCGAAGATCCGTTCGAGATGAGTGCGACCGCGTGCGAATCGCCGATTTTGATCGCACTGGATACTTTGCCTTTGGGCGCATTGGGGCTGGCGTCGCTCCAACCGTATACCGGATGGAAGTATGGGCTTGATTTCGCGTGAGAACCGTCGCTTTCAATCCCGCCGATTAGGGAGGTCGTTTCGACGGATTTGACGAGAAAAGCGGAGTGTCGGGCGGGACCGTTCCAGGTTTCTTTTTCCACCCAGACTGCGTCGGGATTCGAGAGATCGAGGGAACGGAAATGCGTTGTAGCGCCTCGGTCGGTTCCATCGGTTGTTCCGCCAGCTACCAGCAAACTGCCGCCATTGACGATCGCGGCGGGGTGTAGCAGCGCTTGAGGCAGATCGAGGAGGGCTTCCGTTTGGATGCTGTCGGATCCGGATAAGGATAGGCGGAGTATTTTAGCGGTTGCTTGGCCATCGATTCGGCCGCCGATGAGGATGAGTTCGTTTCCATTGACTGCGGAAGCGCCATCGCTCCATGCGTGGGGGAGTTGGCCGATCTCTTTCCATTCGAACCCGTCTAGGAAAAACGAATACACGTTGGCGCTGGGGGCTCCTTTGGCGTCGATTCCTCCAGCGATCACGATGGTGTCGCCTAGTTGAGCCTTGAAGGCTCTCTCTAGCAAGATGGGAGGCGCTGGAAGTTCTGATACTTTTAAGGCCTGGCTGAGAGCCGCGTGGCCCGCTGGAGTGAAGAGGCTAAATGCGAGGACTGCGAGAAAGAGAAAGCGAGGGGTGCGAGACATGGCGAGAGCTTTAGATGAAATTTGCTAAATGGAGGTTCGGTAAAAAGTAGCACAGGCTTCCAGCCTGTTTCTTCACAGGCAAGATGCCAGTGCTACGGTTGGCATCGAAGAACGAACGCTCTTTCAGATCAGATTTGTTGTCGGGTTCAGTCAATGTGAAAGGCTTATGGAAATGGGGTGTGGATGTTATTTGAATATCCACGCCGAGTTCTCGGCGTAGCTACGTTGACGATGATCCTGAGCGAGTGGAAGTGCAAGGCGGCGTGGTTCGTTTTGCGCACACGGTACAGCACTTGCCGATCATGGTGCTTCGATCGCGTTTTGGTCAGCTTGGGGAGCTCTTAGGTCGCTCAAGTTTTCAAAGGCTTCTTTGAGGCGGTCTTCTAGTCCTGTCACTACTGGGACGGTCGAGTTCGTTCCTTCTAATGGGACTTCCTTTATCTGCGACGGGTCGAACGTTGTGATCTTTCCTATACGATGGATGGATTCGATGAGGCGTGTGTGACAGATCGCTATTTCCGGTCCGCAGACCCGTGTGTCCGGATTGCTCAGTCGTTCGAGAACCGTTTCGAACATCTTATCTCGGGCTTGGAAACTATCGAGTAGAGGCAGAATTTCATCTTCCTTGGTTGTGTGATGGATAGTGCATTGATGGTCTTGATTCCATTCGATGCTTCCTCGGGTGCCTTCAATCCGAATAATAGGTTCGAGAGTGCTCTGGCAAGCGTGACTTACTCCGAACCAAAATTCAGTCCCGGATTGAGAGGTCGCTTGAACGACTGCTGTATCGAAACTTTCAATATCTTGAGCCCTGTAAAGCTGGGCGTTGTTTAAAAAGGCGTCCCCTGTTTGCTCGAAAGTATCTCCCGCTAGAAACAATGACAGATTTACGAAATGGGCGAAGGCATTGTTGAGGGGCGAATCGAGGACGAAGGCATCGTCCGCTCTCAGGCGCCCGGTCCAATTGTTGCGTTGATAATAGCTGCGAGCTCGAGGCCAAAGGCCAAGCATGGATACCGTTTTGATGCGTCCGATTCGCTTCTTGAGAATCATTCGTTTGAGAGTGGCGACTTCATCGGTGTACATGTCCTGAAAGCCGACGGCGACCCAACGTCCGGTTTCGTTCATCGCGTCGATAACGGCTTGCCCATCCGAAGTCGATCCGGCAAGCGGCTTTTCCACCAGAACGTTGCAACCTATTTTTAAAGCATCGATGGTCATGCGGGCATGCCATTGGATTCCGGTAGGGATGAAGCAGAGATCGAGTTGGCCATTCTGGGCTTCGAGCATTTTCAAGTAAGATCCGTACTGCTGGGCTCCGGTCGCTTTCAATTGTTTGGCTCCCTCGGAGTTATTTTCCGCTTCAACTGTCACGAACGCTGCGATGATTAGTTGCTTGTTTTTGTGGGCCTGGAGGAGCCACTCGACGTGGATACTTGCGTATCCGGAGACGCCGATAAGGCCGATTTTGGGAAGCTCGCTAGTGCTTGCTATCATAAATAAATTTACAGTGAAAGGGATTCGAAAGTGTTGGACTGAACTCCAAGAGATTGGCGAACGTCGCTTTAGGACTGATTGGAAGAACGTTATCGACTGCTTGAGCAGACATGCGATTGATGATAAATCTGACAGTCTGAAATTTGTTGCCTTGTTCCGATGGAATGACTGCTATTGGCTGCAATTCCGCGAAAGGAGATTAATTCATTATGGGTTAACCCCGTCGCTCGCGGCGTTCTCGAATTTTTCAATTTTCAATTTTAAATACCCCGCTGCCGCTCCGGCAGGCGACGAAGTCGAGGGCTTGCCCCGGGAATGCAAACGCATGAATTCCGTAAGAGAGCTTGCCCGTTCCTTGGGACTGTCGCACACGACGGTTTCCGATGCGCTTCGAAATAACCCGAGGGTGAAGCAAGAAACCCGTGAACGTGTTCTCCAAGCCGCTGACAAAGCAGGCTACCGTTACAACCCCTTGGCGGGGGCGTTGATGTCCGAAATGAGGCGATCAGGAGCAGCCACCTTTCATGGAGTGCTCGCGGTGGTCGACCTTGAGAACGCCGAGAAGCGAATCGGCGCCGCTGTTCGTTTCCACAGCAAAGTGTACGAAGGCGCCAAAAATAAAGCCAATGAACTTGGGTTTAAAACCGAAGTATTCGTACTTGGGGACGAGAACCTTTCAATATCGCGATTGGACGATATCTTGGATTCGAGGGGAATCAGAGGTCTATTGGTGCTCCCTTCTGGGGAGTCTCCCGATATTTCATCACTTAATTGGGAACACTACGCTGGCATGTATACGGATTACATTATAGAGAAGCCAGCTTTGGATTCAGTCTGTCCGGATCACTACCGGGCGATGATGCTAGCGATGTCGAAGGTTCGCGAATGCGGGTATAAGCGACCTGGGTTGGTAATTGTTGGCGAGCAAGATCGGCGTCTGCTTCATCGATGGGAGGCTGCGTTTCGAATATTCAATCTGCATAACGAAGGGTTCGATTCGGTTGAGCCCTACCTCGCTAGCGATTTGAATGAGACCGATTTCAAGCGTTGGTTTGAGAAGAACCAGCCGGATCTTGTCCTCTGTCATCGATTCCGAGTGAAGGGATGGATGGAATCGATGGGATTGGAGGTTCCTGAAACCCATGGATTCTGCAGTCTCAATATTACCTTGAGCCCCGAGTCGGTGAGCGGGTTGGATTTGGGCCCCAGAAGAATCGGGCAGCGGGCGATGGAGCTGCTGATAGGCAAACTGCACCGCAATGACTACGGGATACCTAGCGACCAATTGACGGCGACAATCCCCGCTCAATGGGTCGATGGCCCGACCATGCGAAAGATGTAGCTGTTGATTCGATACGGGGACGATTAGGGGTGAGCTTCGAGGTTGAGCGTCTTTAACCGCAGAGTACGCGGAGGACGCAGAGGTTTTGATGTGAGAAGAGTGGATTTCTCCGCGTACTCTGCGTCCTCGAACTCGCTTCAGCGGGTGGGCGGTTGAATTGCTAGCGCCTTGACCGGTCAGCGACCCATCCTACAGATCGTGCAATGTAGGTCGCCGCGCCGAGGCGATAGTCATTCTGATAAACGCCGAAAACCGCCATTTTTCCGTTTTTATCACGGTTCTGAGCTTCAAATTCTGACTGTCCGAATTTGTATGGGCTGCTTTCTGACTGTCCGAATCCAACTATCTCGCCCCGTTGTAGGGATATTCTTTTCTATGCGATTACGATGAAAGGCCTCTTCGGGTCTTTCGGGATGAAACCCATAAATACTCCACCAACTAGAACGCATATCAAACTAGCAGCTGGATTAATACCGATAACCTACCATTATGAATACTCCCCCTATGCCTAAGAAATTATTGAAACGATCTAGGATGCTCGCGTCCTTGCTCGTTCTAGGTGCTCCCATGTGGGCCCAGGATGACGCAGAAGAAGTCTACGAACTCTCTCCCTTCTCGGTCTCCTCTGAGGATACCGTTGGATATCTGGCTGGCAATACGCTCGCCGGAACGCGACTGAAGTCGCAACTGAAGGATATCGCAAGCGCGGTGCAAGTCGTCACCGAAGAGTTTTTGGAAGATACCGGTGCCACTGACTTTGGCGAGCTGCTTACTTATACTACAGGCACCGAAGCTTCTGGCGTGTCCGGTAATTCTAGTTTCGGCGAGTTTGGCGGCGGAACGAATCGACTGGAACGCTCCCGGAGGGAACCGCAGTTGAATACTCGCGTGCGTGGTCTGGCTAGAGCCGATCTGACTCGCGACTATTTTCTGAGCGATATCGCTTTCGATCCTTACAATACTTCGGAAGTAACGATCAACCGCGGACCGAACGCCTCGCTTTTCGGTCTTGGTAGTCCCGGTGGGATTGTCAACTCCGCCATAGATGAAGCGCAGACCCATCGGAATTTCGGAGAGCTTAATTTCAAGTGGGACGAGTTCGGAACGTTGCGGACCTCGCTTAATTACAACAAGGTTCTGCTAGAAGACAAATTAGCCCTTCGGGTGGCTTTTCTGGATTCCGATAAGAAGTATGAGCAGAATCAGGCATTCTATGACGAAGAACGTTACTTTGTCGCTGCGACCTGGCGCCCCTTCGAAAACACGATCATCCGAGCTAATTACGAAGAAGGCGATGCTTTTGGAAGTCGACCGAATCTGGCGCCGCCAACAGACCGTATTAGCGGTTGGTTTGCCAATGGAAAACCGAGCTACAACCCAGTAACCAAAGAATGGTTTCATAACGGGGCACTCGTCACGGATACTGAATATATAAATCAGCTCTCGAGAGCCACAACGCAGCTTGCCTCGCAGGTGGCTAATGGCAATCCAGTGTCGGTCTTCGATGACCCCAACAGCCCGATTGCAGGCAGCAAGGGCGGTTATGCCGCGATGCAGGCTGGTGTTCGCTCTGACATGGCAGGAAGAACTGAGGATTCATTTCCTGTATTGGGAACGACCTATATGAGAATGTGGAATTCTGTTAAAAGTCAGTATGGCTTGGATCCCAATTATATTGTCGGAGCTCGGCCTGAAATTCCTACTTCGCACTTGGGCTTTTATCAGAATCCATCGATCACGGATCGAAACGTAATCGATTATCGCTCGAATAGTCTTACGGGACCCACCTCTATTCATGAGCAAAGCTTCAATGCGGAGAAATTGTCGATCGAGAAAACGTGGTTGGACGATAAAGTCGGTATCGAACTTTCTTACTCCGATCAATACTGGCGGGCCAACCTTTCGGAGGCTACTTCCGCTTCGAGTGCCAACACCTTGAATGTCGATATCAATACGGTTCTGATGGATGGATCGACGAATCCTAATTATGGACGTCCCTTCATTGGCGGACGCGGCTACACTCAGAGCACCGTTCGGCACCGGGAAGCCTTTCAAGCGATCGGGTTTGCCAATTACGATTTCGAAGAGGAAATGGGCGATGGTTGGATGAAGCATCTTGGCAAGCACACCTTGACGGTCGTGGCTCAAGATCAAAAGTTTTCCAATACGGCTCCCAATCGCATGTATGCGAAAGCGGATAGCACATTTTCCGTTAATCTCGCCAGAGGAGGTCCTGGTCTCGACGCTGCCAATGCAGCTGGATTGAGTTCAAGAAGCCCCTCCACCACTCGTAACACGATGCTCCAGTATTTGGGTTCGTCCTTGGTCAATGCGAGTTCGCTGGATTCTTCCGATATCCAAGGAGTAACTGCGGTTCAGGTTCCGGTCAGCACGGACAATGCGCTGGTTTGGAATCCGTATAATAGTCAATTCGAAGAGGGCTCGGTCGCATGGAATACCTATCGGAACAATCCCTCGCAAGTTTGGGTCTGGGGTAATCCACGGTCTCAAGAAGGCATTGAGTCCAAATCGGCGATTCTCCAGAGTCACTTTCTAGGTGGCAACGTCGTCACGACTGCTTCTTGGCGTAGCGATTCGGTGACCCAGGCTACTGGCGCTCAGGTTGCGGATCCCGTGACCGGTTTGTATCCGCCTGATCTTCCAGAGGTCGGAGATCCTTTTATCGATGTTTCGGAAAGCCAGGCTAGTTACGGCGTGGTGGGTCATGCTCCCGACGAGTGGATGCCCGAAGGCCTTGGCTTGAGCGTTCACTACGTCGATTCCTCGAATTTCGCTGCAGGCGCTGCCGGTCGCAATATATTCAACGAGGCAGCGCCGTTTCAAACCGGTGTAACTGAAGAATATGGGTTCTCGGTCACTGCATTGGACCAAAAGCTTCACCTGAGGGTCAACAAATTCGATTCGAGTCAGGCTAACTCCAAGATTACGGGTACGATCCCGAATCCATTTGGCATTATTGGCAATGTTATGAATTACAATACGCCCGAGGCGTTGGCCGCTGCTGGGTGGAATCTGGATACGATTTTCAAGCCAGGGTTTCTCGAATCTGCGAATTTCAGGCAAGAGCCTGACGGAATGTGGATGGCTGATAATATAGCCGGAACCTCTACCAATATCTATCAGGATACGGTCACCGAAGGTACTGAGATTGAGCTTTCCTACGCTCCCACGAAGAATTGGCGCTGGCACTTCAATGCCGCCAGCGCTGAGGTCCAGGTGAGCAATGTGATGACGGACTTGGCTGCTGAGAATAAGAGAATAGTTGCGGAAGTCTTCAACGATTCCAAAATGGGCAATCTCTTCACCGTTTCTGATCCCTATCTAACGGATGGTTCGATCAATCCAGAGGCTATCCTCAGTTATAGAAGTTCTGGCCTCCTAAGCTCGACAGCGCAGAAAACCTCGCCTGAAGGGGGAACGCTTCAAGAGCTTCGGAAGTGGCGCTGGAACCTGCTGACGAACTATACCTTCGATGGTGATTCCGGTCCCGAATGGTTGTCTGGATTTGGAGTGGGTACAGGACTTCGTTGGCAAGACAAGGCGATCATTGGAACAGCCCTCAAGCAAGTGGAGGGAGTGACCGTACCGGATCATGATACGCAGTACTTTGGATCGGAGGAACTCAATGTTGATGCTTGGGTTACCTACGACACGAAGGTTTTCGATGGGCATGACTTAAGGCTTCAAGCTCGTATCCGAAATCTAACGTCGGATGACGACTTGATTCCCGTCCGAGCAAATCCAGATGGATCGGTCGCTCTCTATCGTATCGGCGCACCGACTTGGCTCGAGCTTTCAGCTCGCTTGAAATTCTAGTCGGTCATCGCTGTCTTGTACGATGAATTTGTAGTTCATGTAGTTTGTACTAGTGTAGGGCGCCCAGTTTCGGTTGGGCGCCTTTTTTTGTTTGGAGCGCTGGTCGAAAGCTCCCGTTCCCATTGCAAAATCCACTCGAGTTCCTCGAGTAGCTACGTCGTTGTTGATCCTGAGCTTCGTCGAAGGGAAGCGCTGCGTGGGAATCCTGCATTTCGCTTGTAGGGCGGCTATTCGTGTAATTGCTTTTTGATTTCCTCTAGAGTCAGTCGTTTCTCTTTGAGAGCCATTATCTTTTCTATGCGTTCGATCATATCGACGTTATACATTTGGTAGCCTGAATGGGTTGTCTCAGCAACTTCAAGAAGTCCTTCCTTTGTCCAGTGGCGTATTGTAGAGTTAGGTACGCCGATACGTTTTGCTAGTTCGCCGATCTTCAGAAGCGCATCGCTCTCAGTCTGACTCGAATCCTCTTCTTGGAGAACGGCTTTCAAGTAGATGTCGAATGAACGTTCGACTGCTTTGCTAATGAGCTTTACGAATGGGTCTTTGGGCCCGCCGGTTTGGGCTTTTTCGAGAGTGGCTATGTAATTGAGTCTGTCCCGCTTTCGGATAAAGGCGGGTGGATAACCTTGCATTATCAAAATCAGATTCATCAGCAGTCGAGCCGTTCTTCCGTTGCCGTCGACGAAGGGATGGATGGTGACGAGGCGGTAATGAGCTTCTGCGGCAAGCTCGATTGGATGCAGTTTGGGCTTGGTTTTCAGCCAATTGTGAAATGCGTCCATCAGATCGGGGACTTTGCGTGGATTCTGGAAAACGACCGTTGATCCTGAAACGCGAACGGGCACGCTGCGGTAGTGTCCCGCGTGAGCATCATCGATTCCTTTTAATATGAGATTGTGGATACGAAGCGTATCTTGGAATGAGATTTGATTGGGCCTTCGTTTTATTTGGCCCTTAGCCCAATCAAGCGCTTCGGCGTGATTGGTTGCTTCAAGATGTTCCGCCAGAGTCTTGCCCCCGACGGTAATGCCTTTTTCCACGACCAAGGCCGTTTCACGGCGTGTGAGCGTATTGCCCTCGATCGCATTGCTCGTATAAGTGAGTTCAATGCGGAACCATTCTTCCAGGTTCTTTACTAGTTCGCCTGAGAGCGGGCGGAGAGCGTCTAACTCTGATTTTTTCTTATCAATGGCATTGAAAATCATCCATAAACCGTGAACCGTAACGTTACGGTTAGCAAGATTTTGTGGCGTAGATGATTAGGAGGGTGTGGCTTGGGCCCAACTGTGCCTTTCAGGCCTCGATGGGTGGACTGCGGCGACTACAACACAAAGCCCTAGTGTTGATGGACGTGCTTAGGGTTTTCCTGGGTTCTCAGTGCTGGAAGCTTGATGGGCTCTAGCGATTTTGAGTTCTCGTGGATGTGGTAGGCTTGGTTGAGCTCCACGTTTTCGAAAACCTGCTTCGTCTTGGATGTGGGCCACGAAATTGTGACTGATTCAATGGAATCGGCATTTCCTAGTCCTATCGCTTGTCGTGTTGGGTTGCCTCCGAAACTGCTTCCCGTACCTACGGTTTTGTAAATCGATCGGGAACCGTTCGGCATTTGTATCCGGACGTGGATACGGGCTCCGTAGGCTCCTCGATTCGAAGTGGCGCCGACTAGTTTGAGCTTGAGCCATTTGTTGTCATTTCCTGGGTTTTCGAAAAGGGCGTTCATGTAGCGATCTCCTGAATAGGCTCCGCCCATTACGGTATGTATATCTTGGTCGCCGTCGTTGTCGAAGTCGCCAAAGGAGACTGCGTGTCCTTTCTGCAAGTGACCGAAACCGCCGGTAGTCGTTACGTCCTGAAAGGTTCTGCCTCCATTGTTACGATACATTTTGTTGGGCATGATGACATCCATCGAAGGGTCGCCGGTTCCTACGTAGAAATCGAGAAATCCGTCGTTGTCGAGGTCGCCGAAATTGGAGCCCATAGGCAGCCAGCATTGCTCCAGACCTGATGAGGCGGATACGTCTTTGAAGGTGCCATCTCCTTGGTTGCGGTAAATTCGAGGCGTCTCAATTTCAGAGTCTCTTCCCAAGTAGGAATCTGTAACGGCGCCGATGCCGCTCAGTTGGTATCCCGCGACAAACAAATCCTCCCAGCCGTCATTGTCGTAATCCCAAAACCAGCAGGGGAAAGAACTGATTGGTTCGGTGACGCCTGCTTGGCGCGAAACATCTTCGAAGGCGAGTTCGCCATTTGGATCTAAACCCTTATTTCGAAATAGCTTGTTGGGTCCATCCAGTACGGAGACATACAGGTCGGGCCAGCCATCGTTGTCGAAATCGCCGCTGCTGATGCCTTTTACCCAGGCGTTTACGGTGATGCCCGCCCTGGAGGCATGCTCGGTAAAAGTTCCGTCCTTGTTGTTTAAATACAATTCGCAGGGGTGTGGATCTCGTTCGGTTTGTTCGTTGCCGATATAGACGTCCAGCCAGCCGTCGTTGTTGAAGTCTGCCCAGGCGGCGGTTTGGGTTGGCCGAAAACTGAGCAGGCCTGCGGATTCGGTGACATCGCTGAAGCTGCCGTCTCCATTGTTACGTAGGAGAGAATTCGGGTGGTGGCCTGCTCCGAATAACCAGGCTCCGCGCAGAACCAAGACATCCGAGTCGCCGTCGTTATCGTAGTCGGCGTATTGCATGTTGAGCCCCCCGGTGATGCCCAAGATTCCCGCGTCTTCGGTCTGATTCTCGAAGGTGCCGTCGCCATTGTTGATCAGGAGATGGACCTGATCTTCCAAGGACCAAGAGGAAACCATCAAATCTAAAAAACCATCGTTATTGAAATCCGTCATGGCGCCGCCACCGGCCAGTCCATTGATGGCAATTCCCGCTGCGGGAGCGATATCCGAAAAACGGGGCAGGGTGTAATCAGATTCGAGGGCTCGAGGAGAAATGCGAAATTGGGGAGGTACTGCCTCGGGGTAGTCGCCTAAGGTCATAGCGGCGAGGTTGATCAGCCATTGGGCTTCCAAGTCGTCCGGATCGAATTCGAGGTGTTTCCGCAGAACCTTGGTGGCCTCGGTCGATCCACGTGTCAGTTGGTGGATTCCGTTTCCTGATATTGGAAACAGGCAGGAATCTGAAGAATGATTCTGGACGCAATTTTCCTGCTCGCCAAAACGGATCCAAGCCAGAGCCAAGAGATTGTTGAAATCACGAAGAATCGCCCGAATGCTCTCTTTCGGTATATGGGCGATCTTAGTATGGATCTCTTCAATCACATTGATGGCGTTCTCGTTTTGATTGGCCCGCACGTATTCTTCGGCCAGTTTGTAGCGCTCCATGATCTGCTCGCCCATCGGTATGTCGTTCGATAGGGACTGCCGCATGTAAGTCGCCCGCTGATCGTTTAGGTAGCCGTTGTTGGCCGGATTCTGCGATCGTTCGATCGCGGCTAGGCGATCGACCATCGTTCGCGTTTCCTCATCGGAAGCGAAGGAAGTCAGGGGGCTAAAGACGCAAGCGCTTAGAAGTACGAAGATGAGTGATGAACGGAACATTGGAAATGGTCCTCAGAAAAATGGAATACCTTGAAATCTCAAACCTATTGGCTCGCAGAGACACCTATTTCCTGACGTAGGAGGGAACTAGCGAACGAAGAGAGAGCGATGTTTTAAAATAGAATTCTAACAACGCTCGTACCTCGCTTGTTGCCTCTGCGAGGCAAATAGGTATCCGCGACGCGGATAATAAGTTCGAATTCTTAATACTCGATCAGGTGGTATTGGTTCACTGCTGGGTTATCGATTCGTTTCTTGGAGCCATTGATCCAGGTCACTTCAATGTAGTCGACCTGATCGTTGTCTCCGATGCCGAAGTGCTTGCTGGCGGCGTGTTGCGATTCGTAGGAGTCGCCATTGACATTAGCAGCTGCCTGGATTTGGCCTCCGGTGGAGATCACTATTTTGGCGGCGGTCGATGAGGGGGCTCCGGCTTTGTCCTGAAGTCGAACGCCGATGAAATTGCCGGTCGAAGGCATTTGGTTCAAATACACTTCAAGGACATTGCCTTGGGTTTGGGGATTCCAATTGGGCGGGTTGGAATCGATGATCAGATCCAGTTTGCCATCCATGTTAACATCGTCGGCAATCACCATGCGACTATCGTTCTCGAGGGCCACGCCTGCAAGAAAGGAGAGGTTGCGCGTCGAGCCATCTGACATGTGCATGAAAAGGAAATTGTGCTCGAAGCCATTCCAGGAAACTCCGTTGTCTTCCTTGATGCCCAGTTTTTCGGAAAAGTATTTATCGAATAGGGGGCTTTTCAAAGATGATCCGCGGTAGATGTCGTCGGTCCAGTAACTGGTGCAGTAGTCCTTGGAGGTGGTGTTGCTGTCATGCCCGTTTGCCACGTAGAAATCTAAATTGCCGTCATTGTCGAAATCCACCGTGACGACGCCCCAAGACCAGCCGGTTCGCGCTACCTGGTCATTGACTTTGGGTTGCTTGAAGGTGCCGTCGCCTTGGGAATAGTAGAGTCGGTTCCCGTAGGTCATCGGTATCCGCATATTGGTTAGATCGTCGAAATCTTCGGGGGCGAGTCCCATTTGATGGAGTCGTCCTGCGGTGGTGGATGACATGCCAATGACGTACATATCCAGGAATCCATCGTGATTGAAATCGCCAAAGGAGTGACCCATTCCGAATGAGGAACGCTCTTCGATTGCTTCTGCAGTGACGTCTTCAAAATGGCCGTCCCCTTTGTTTCGAAACAGGTCGACGCCGGAAAAGTCGCTCACCATCAGGAGATCTAGGTCTAGGTCATTGTCGTAGTCGACGAAGGAACCCGAGAATACACGCCGGTGCAGTTTCTCCTTCAGTCCTCGAGTGGCCGCGGATTCGGTAAACCGCAAGCCATTGCCTTCGTTGATAAGCAGGAAAGAGGGATAGCCGTCATTGGCATCGTAGTAGGGCGTTGGCATGGCGCCTCCGTCGTAGGGGAGCTTGTAGTGGCCTATCCATAAATCGAGATCGCCATCCCCGTCGATATCCCCGCAGCTCATCGTCGTGTCGCCTTGGATGATGAGATTGGAGCCTGCGTCAATAAGCTTGGGCATTTCCAAGAACGTTCCCTTGTTGGTACCTTGGAAGAGAAACAAGCCGCTCGCAAGCGGGCTGTTCTCGTTCGGGTAGATGGATCCTTCGACGATCATATCTGTGTATCCATCGGCATCGAAATCTCCTAGGATAGCAGAGCGGGCTGCGTTGACGATAACGGAAGTAAACGGTTTTAGGCTGTATTCGGTCTCTGGATTGTTCCACGCAATTTGATTGGCGGCCGGGAGGATTATTTCCGATCGTCCGTCGCCATCGAGATCATGAACGAGGACGGGACCGCGTTTCTGGGAAGCGATATCGAAGGCTCCCAGGCGTTTAAAGAGGGGTTGGCCTTTTCGTTGGAGAATTTCCAGCTCTGTCACTTCAATGGTATCCGGAACGAAGATACCCTTATTATTCTTTTCCTTCAGCCAAAGCACTTTGATGCGTCCATCGGCGATGAGTCGGAGCTGAGACGTCTTGTGTTCGACGTGCAGCGAAAACGAAAAGATCGACTCGTTTTGTCCGCCAGGTTTTTCATCGAACTGCTTGTGATGCCATTCGCTTTGATAAAGGGAGTATCCCAGCGTTTGTAGTTGCCCAAGCCAGCTGTTCCATTGCTGCTGGGGGAGACTGCGCGTGGCGTGACCGATCGCTCGGGACTCGATGCCGTGATTAAGGGAAACTGCGTCGGAGAGTTCGCCTAATTTAATCGCGTTGAAAGAAAACGCCTGCAGTACGGAAATGGGAGTGTCGGTATTTCGAAGCTCATCCCACAATCGAATGAATGCTTCCTCGTGTTCCTGGGCCAGGGATTCCTGTCGCCAGGTTGACGATTCCTTTTCCTGACGATCCTTGATAATCGACAATAGGTCGGCCCCGGATGCGCTTGATAACAGGGTCAGGCAAGCCAGAACGCAGGCGGTGAAGTGGAATAGGGATTTCATTGGGTTTTGATGGTGTGTTTTATAGAAGCTTAACCACAGATTACACAGAGAGCACAGATAATTGGGTTTTGAGTTTTGACAGATGTTCTGTAAGAGTCTGTTTAATAATTCATCGTAGGAGCGGGTTTACCCAGCGATTCCTTTAATTAATTCTTCGTGAAACTATGATATCGCGGGGTAAACCCGCTCCTACTATTTTGTAATGGAGAGAAAGCGGACTTATTAAAAAGGCTTTAGGATTCATATCTGTGTTCTCTGTGAAATCTGTGGTTAAAAAATTCAGGCGATTTTATCAGGCGCCCATCCATAGTGTTTGAGCTCTGTCTTTTGTCCAGAGACCGTTGGCTATTCCGAGGCTGTGCTTTAGGTTGAACGTTTCGCCAATGCCTATCGTATTGGTATCGTGATAGGCGGTTGACCAGGCGAGGCAGGGAAATTGCGGGCGGCAAAACCAATGGTGGGTGTAGGGCGGGTTTTCGGTGAGGTCTTCGCAGAGCAACAGGCACCCATTAAGGGAGGTGTCGAAAATGCCTTGGTAGGCGAGACGGGAGCTCTGCCAACCATTGAGTTGATCAGGTGAATCCAAGATGGTTTCGCCGTCGTGGTAGTCGTCCCACTCAGGGATGTCCTTTCCGTCGAAAATATGGGTGCCTGTCCTGTCGAATCCCCGGCTCATCCGCAGGAAAAGGCCGGTGTATCCAGATCCTTCTAAGCCTTCGCCGGAATTGTAGGAGTTGTGGTAAATCGTTTCGCCGAGCGTATTGGTGATCTCGCTTTCCCAGACCAGTCGCCAGAGTCCGATCTCCGGATCGATGTCGCGAACGATGAGGGTGCGGGTTTCGGTGAAAACCTGTTGTCGCTGCGGTCCGATCCAGTCGAGGGTCTCGGTCCATGCGTATCCGTTTTCGAGCGCTTTCTCATCGACCCAATCGCGGTGGAGCTGCGTGCCGACATTGTCGATGTTCGCGTATTCGCCCGTTTCTTTGCTATAGGTGTGGCCTCCCCAGAAATTCATTCCGTTGACCGAACTCATGGTCAGGCTCAGTCCCTGGTGCCAAGGGTGGTCGGCCGGGCGTAGATTGGTGAGAACATCGCCGGAGAGGGCCCGTATCGGGTGGAAGTAAGGACGGGGGCAATACTGCTTATTCGTGTCCGGTCGGTAAACGTAGTCGAAGAGAATTAAATCTCCGTAGCGGACCCGTAGGGTTTTGTCCTCTATGTATTCAGATGTTAGATTCATTTTGGTTGATGAAATTTTTTTTGCCCGCAGATATACTCAGATAGGAGGTTTTGATAATCGATAATTGATAGAATGTTGATAGAGAATGGCCACAAAGAGGCACAAGAAATTCCATACATGCGAAGATCTTTGTGTCTTTTTGTGCCTCTTTGTGTCTATCAAAACCTCCATTTGGTTACGACTCCGTTCCTCAGTGTTCTCCGTGGTTGAGTGATTTCCGGCTACAAGATTCATATCTGTGTTCATCAGGGTAATCTGTGGGCAAAAATCTCATTATTCACTGCTCGTTTGGGCGAAGGTGCCGCCCACGTGTTCGTAGAAGGGATCACCTTCGACAATAGTTCCCGGTTTGACCGGTCGACCGGTAGCGGCGGATTTGTATAGGGCGGTGATGAACTCGATGGTGCGCCGCGCTTCAGGTCCGCTTACCAGTGGAGGGCGTCCAGCCTGGTAGTCGGCCACCATTGCCTTTAGCTGGGAGGGCTGTTTGGTGACGGTATCGTCGGTGATCGTCTTGAAAGTTTCGGCTTTTTCCGGATCCATCGTATCGAGCGTCTTGAAGCGCCACTTGTCCCTGTTTAGATCGTAAAGAGCGGCCTCGGTCCACGCGGTTCCCTGTTGAAAATCGTAGCGCAGGAAGGTGCGTTCATGCGGGCATAGAATGGAGTTCAGGATACTGCCGATGGCTCCATTGCTGAAAAGCACGCTGGCCGATGAAATATCCTCCACTTCGATATCGCGGTCCAAGGTGGAGCAGAGAGCTCGAACTTCCACCCAATCTCCCATCGCCCAAAGAAAGGCATCCATGGCGTGGATACCATGGATCATGGTCGGTCCGCCGAGCTCGCTGGCCCAGGTGCCGCGCCAGTCGACCTCGTAGTAATCAGGATCTCGATACCAGGTGGTGTGACAGGTGCCGACCAGAGGTTTTCCGGCGACTTCTTCGTCAATCATGCGTTTGATGTGCTGCGGGGCGCCCCCGAAGCGGAATTGGTAGACGGAAGAGCAGTGCATGCCCGTACGCGTTTCAGCGGCACGGATCGCATCGAGTTCTCGCAGAGAGCCACAGAGTGGTTTCTCGCACAGGACCCAGGCACTAGCCTCCATGGCCTTGATGGAAAGCTCAGCGTGGCTTTGCGGGGGCGTGGTGACGCACACGATATGCGGCTTCTCCTTTTCGAGAAGTTCATCTACGTCGGTGTAGACCCTCGGGATGCCGAACTTCTTTGCGAAGTCGCCGGCCCGTTCTTCGTCCACATCCATCACGGCGACGAATTCCGCTTCGCCATCGGGAAAGATGATTGCGTCCGGCTCTGCGTTCAGGCGAACATGATGGCCGGCAATGACGCCAGTGCCTATGAGGGCGATTCTTAGTTTCATTCTTTTTGTATTCTCAAACAACCATGATTCCGTAGCTCCGACATGTAACTTCACAAAAATTCTGACAGTCAGAACTTAGTGGATTGGACTAGGGTTAGGACAGAGAGGGTAGTCAGCTTAGTTCTTTAGGTTCGCGCAGGATCTCAGATGGGGCGATCCGCCATTTGCTCTGCAGGATGGGCACTGATCCTCCAATCGGATTGGGAAGTGTCGCCTCAGCGAGGCGACCTACATTTGGATGCTGTAGGTTGGGTCGCTGACCCGTCAGTCCGGTGGAATTGATGGCCTCAATATCCGTATTGGTTTGATTGGGATCTGCGGCCGCTGAGGCCAGCAGCCCTCTATTGGGTTTCTCTATTCCCGGACACACTCTAATGCTCGCTCACGGCTTTGGGAATCAGTGCAGAGGCTTGGATGGCAGCGAGTCCCCATTGGGCGGCTCCGTTGGTGGACACCCAGGTGGCTTCGTCGATGGGGTTAAGGACCTCGGTTCCGTCGATATGTTCGGTTTCGAGTTTCGGTTTCCAGTCTTTCCATTGATGATCCAGGAAATCGGCTGCGGCTCGGGCGGCTAGTTTGTTGTCGCCCTTAAGGGCTGCTGCGTAGGCGATGATGCGCGAGTGGGAATTCGTGAAACTAGGCGCTTTATAGCTCTCGCCTAGAACCTGGCTCGAAATTTCTTTAGGAGCATTGCAGAGCTCGCAGTACTGGAGCCAGGCTTTCTCGAATTTCGGAACGTCGAGAAGTTGTATCAGTTCTGCGACTACCTCGGGCAATCCAAACATGATACTCAGATGGGAAGCCATCGGCGGTTCTCCTTCAATGGGGGACATGCGTTTCGTGATCGGGTCAAATATAAATCGGTTCGAGAAGAAGCCCCACTTGGCATTGCCGATGGATTGCATGCTGTTTTCGATCCAGTCACGATACTTGGGGCTGCCGGTGCGTTCCCAGGCTGTAAGCCAATTCGATACGGTGGCTCCGTAGTCGGTGCCTACTGAAATACGGCATTGCTCCGAGTTCGCGGGTTCATTGAAGTCCTTTTTATTCGGATCGAAGGCGACTTTGCGGCGGGCATTTAATGTAGCCAGTTGTCGATCCGCTTCGATGACTTCCTGGAGGACGTCGCCGGTACGTTCGTCCGTGGTCAGGAAATAATGAAAGCGGCGGTTCATGCAGGTGCTGATTCGCAGTTGCTTGGCGCTGCAACCCCAATGCTGGACATTGTGGCGTGTGCCGAAGCCGACGAAACGACCGAGGTGGTAAATATCCACGTCGCGATTGTGGCGATTCATGGCCTCGGCTAAGCGGAAGGCTTTCGGGTCGCCGCTTCTCAAGAATGTGTACCAGAGCCACATGTCGCTTGAAAGTTCGGAGTTGTCCCACGCGTAGCCGCCGACGTCGTAGCGCCAGACATGGCGATCTGCGTCGTAGGTGTGCATGACATCGCCGTAGTCCCAAAACCCATACCAGTGTCGCTGCTCGACTTGGTCGTGATAAAACTGAATGGACCAATCGAGCCGGTCCTCGATTTTCGCGAGATTGGGTGTGGAGCGATTGGGAAGATTCCACATGTTGCTGAAGACCTGAGCTCGGTGAATATCGCCGGGCCGTGGGACCAATTGAGGCGGGCGGGCTACGGCGTCCGCGAGACTTGCGAGCGTTTCTCGGGACGGGGTGGACGCCTTGGCCCAAAGAAGAATGGCGGAAGAACGGGCGACGCCATGAGGGCTGCCAAAACCAGGTTCGTAATCCTCGTACGTTATGTACAAGGCGTCGACCTGTTTCTCGTAGGGGAGATCGGGAACGCTTGATTCGATGCCTTCGATGTTTACGTCGGGCAAAGGGCCTTCGATGTCCTGTCCCATGCCATCATGGTAGAAGCGGATATCCATGGGAGGGGCCTCGGGTGAATACATCCATATTGTGACGTGAGCCTCGTCGGTGGCTGCGTCGCGAATGTCTAGCTGAGTGGGGTGAAGCTTCCAAAAGTCCCGCATGCCAAAGGCGACGCCCCCGCTCGCTCCGCCGACGTAGCCGAGACCGTCGGTCCGGTGACCTTGATCCGCGTTGATCCAGCCATGGCCGGGCTTCGTGCGCTTTTTAAGGGAAAAGCCGTTGGCGTTGAGTTGGGACAGACTGAAGTCCCCCCAGGTGGGAACCCAGTGAATGCGTGCGCTGACGTTCTCAGGCCATGTTCTGATATCGGGAACCTTTTCCCCTGACAGCTGTGCGGTTCGAACCGCCTCGCCGGGATCGCGGCTTAAGCCCGTTAGGCCTTGGACGGATTCAGCCCACAGGCCTTGTTTCTGGCCTGCGAAGCGGATGTGACGATTGTAAGGTTCGTCGCGCATGGGAACGCTGAAACGTACACCGAGGCTGCTGATGAAGTCGGTGTGCTCGTCGCCGTCGAAGACGAAGGTATGCGTCATGCGGATACCGTCGCTTCCGGCGTGAAAGTACAAGCGAACGGAGAAGGGCAGCCATTTGCGCTGGCCTTCGGCTTTATGTGTCCCATCGACTTTGACGACCACTCGAACGGGTCCGGATTGCTCGACGTCGACCGTCTCGATTTGGCTGGTGAATGCCTCAACCGGCGTTCCCTGATCGGGGCTATCTTGACGGGTGCCGCATAGGTGTCCCTTGCTTAGGATGGTGGTGTCGCCACGTTTGACGGATTTTATGAGGGTGTCGCCTTGTCGCGGGATTTCGCAGCGAATGATGCTGGTATCGACGAAAATCGCTTCCGCCGCTTCTTCGACGCTGACCGGATTGCGGGGAATGGTGGGTTTGCCCGGGGCGATACGGAAATGTTCCGCGGCGGGGCTATCCGGGGAGATGGCGTGTCCCGTCCATTTCAAACTGCCATCGGGCCAAGTCGCGGTGGTCCAGGTTTGCATCGGCACCTTCTTGCCCTGGGGCGTGCGGAGCGTGAAGGTCGTATCGGCCGCTTGCTGACCCATGGGCCAAGGCACGCCAAAAGCGGAGCCCGCGAGTGGTTGGATGCGGCCTCCCTCGAGCCAACTCACTTGAGTCGGTCCTTTAGTCGGCTTTGGACTGGGGGCTGGTTTAGCGCCTTTCGTGTCGTTCGCGTCCGCAGCGTAGAGCGAAGGCGTTGCGGTGGCAGCGAGCAGGGAGGTGGCGCGAATGAAATTACGGCGACTTAGGTCTTTCATGGGGAAGTTGTGTGATGAAGCGCTAAAGAGTGGCATAGGCTTCCAGCCTGTTTTTACCAAGGCAAAACGCCTGTGCTGCGATTGATCTCGATCACAATGCTTCGGTCGGGCATCAATGTAACTTCGATAGACTTCTGACAGTCAGAATTTATTCGATTGGACTAGAGAGGTGGCCAAAGTCAGAGAAGAGTGATGGTCGTTGAAGGCTGCATCGACCAAACTTTTCCGAGAGCTCTGATTTGATGAAAAAAATTGTACCCACGTTGTTTGCCGTTTTGGCGTTGTCCTCATTCGCGAGAGCGGAAGAAGTCTTTGAAAATCCGTTGGAGGATCAGGGCTTCGTTTTTTCCGAAGGGAGTATCCAGAAGAACATCGACCAGGCTGCGGCTACGAAAAAAGCTCGTATTGAGCAGGCCTTTTCAAATGCAACGGGGGAGGGCTTGAGACAGGCTTTTTGTCCGTATTTCGCGAATTTATGGTTGGGGAAGGACCTCGATCAGACGAACGTGCAGCTGCTGGATATTCTCACGACGGAGGATCCGGAGGTGCAGCAGAAGTTCAGGTTGAATGATCACTGGTGTTTGGCGATCAATCAGCAGTTCTATCATATGTATTATGCGTTTGGATCGAAAGGTTCTGTTTCGCCAGGGCGCTTGTATCCGGAAACGGAAAAAGCGCTTTTAGCATTACTCTGGGATAGGATGAAGGATAAGGATGATATTCACCTAGCCCGAAAAAGCACTTGGTGGATGATCGGAAGCGAAAACCATGATTTGGTGGCCAAGGTCAGTAGTCTGATTTCGTCGCAGATTTTCATGAACGAGCCGGAGTACAAAGATCGCGTGTATCCAGATTTGGGCACGGGCGGCGGCAATATGTACTGGTTTCATCGCATGTATGCAAAGGATGCGGTGGATGGGCCTGAGGGGCGGGCGAAGGAGAAGGACGGGAAAACCTACACTGCGGCCGACCACTATAAGGCATGGGTTGACTACTTTGATGAGTATTTCTCCGAAAGAGCCCAGAAGGGATTCTTTCTGGAAGTCGCTTCTCCGGGGTATATGGCGGTGAGCGTTTCCTACCTGACGGATATATTCGATCTCTGCCAAGATCCTGCTCTTTCAAAAAAGGTGGAAGGTTTTTTGGATGTGGTTTGGGCGGACTGGGCGCAGGATCAATTAAACGGCGTTCGAGGGGGCGCGAAGACGCGGGTAGCGGATGGAACCCGTTGGGTCGATGCGATGTATCAGTTCGCTCGGTTTTATTTTGGGGGCGAAGGGAGTTCGGGAACGCATTTTTTCGCGCAGTTGCTCAGTGGATACGAATTGAAGCCGATTTTGTGGGATATCGCCCTGGATCGTCAGGGACTTGGCGAGTTCGCTTACCTGTCTCGCAAACCCGGCGAGGAAGAAAATGTTTGGCCTCGGCCTTTGGGTGCGGAGCGTACGCTGTTGTGCGATACGGAGTCGCGTTTGTTGCGTTATAGTTGGGTGACGCCGGATTATATCCTCGGCTGCCAGATGGATCATCCAGGCGCGGTCCACAGCCATTTGAGCAATCAAGCGCGCTGGCAGGGAGTCACGTTTAAAGGAGAGGATGGCCCACGCGTCTATCCTACGGACGTGGTGAAGGATGAAGACGGGAATTACAAGATTACTAAGACGGTGGGCTTTTGCAGATCCGTGCAGGACGAGAACGTGATGCTGGTGCAGCAGAGCCGAGGTTGGTCTCAGATGAATCCCGATTGGTTTCCCGCTAAACAGAAGGGGAATCTAGAATATGGGATTTACTTGGGGGATCAGCATGATCGAATCGTGGAAAAAGACGGGTGGATCTTTCTGAAATACGGAGATGCGTTCTTGGCGACGAGAGCGGTGATGGGCGAGTACGCCCAAGGTTGGACCATTCTGGTAGATGATGCTAGTCCGGGACTGGTCAGCCCATTGGTGGAGGAAAGCTACGAATGGAGCCCGGATCGGAAGATGATTTATCTGAAGGACAAGTATGCGGGAATGATCTTCGAAGCCTCACGTCGGGTTCATCACGAAACGCTAGAAGCGTTCATGGGCGACGTCTTGGACAATCCCTTGATTCTCGATAAAACGGTAGTGCCGGGATTTCATGTTTTGCGGTACCGAGGCTGCGGCGAAGATGCGAAGGAGATAACCTTCAACCTGGCTAATAGTGAAATGCCTTTTGTGGGGGCAGAGCGAATCGACTATGCTCCCGATATGGTTTTGAATAGCCCGTATCTGAAATCGAAATACGAAAGCGGAATTGTGAAAATCAGCAAAGGTGACCGCGAGCTGATACTGGATTTCAACAAGTGAGAATCATTCACTTATCATGAGTTGTCCTATATACCATCGCGCATTCGTATCGTTCGTTGTATGCGTCCTCTTTTTCGTTGCGCACCTGGGTGCTGAGAGCGGCGGATTAACGAGAGTCTTTCTCTTGGGAGGCCAGTCGAATATGGTCGGTCAAGGGGCTTCTGCAGACTTGAAAGAACCATACGCCAGCCCTTTTCCGCAGGTCAAAGTTTGGCAGGGAAAATCGAACGATTGGGTGTCCCTATCACCGGGAATGGGTAACAATACAGAAAGCTTTGGCCCTGAGGTTTCCTTAGGACATGCAGTGGTGAAGGCATTTCCGGGTGATGATATTCGTCTGATCAAATACGGTTCAAATGGCAAAGCCTTGTATAATGACTTCAAGCCATACGCCGGTAGAAACTACATTGAGATGATGGACGCCTTCAAGGCGGCCCTGACCAATCTGAATGATGCCGGTATTGAATATGAAATTTCCGGCATGCTCTGGATGCAGGGCGAGAGCGATGCCTATGAATCGCAGGCGTCCGCCTATGAAGTTAACTTGGTCAACTTCATCGAGGTGATGCGCAAGGAGTTCAATACACCCGATATGCCGTTCATTATCGCCCGTGTACTCGATCACTTTGGAGGTATCGAGCCTCCTGAGATTGGAGAACAAACCGATCCGACCCAGGCGACCATCGTACGCGCTACTCAAGTACGGGTAGCTGAAAATACACGCTTTGTATCCTGGTTTGATACCGACGACTATGAAGTGGTGGATCCAGAAAGTAATCCCGGACACTACGGTACGCAAGGCTTGCTCGACATGGGTAAGGATTTTGCCTCGGCAATCCTTAAAGAAACCGAAACACCGGCGGAGGAACTGTCGGCCAATCACTGGAACAAGCTATTCGCCTTCGGTGACAGTTTCAGTGACAGCGGTGCCGGATACGTGGATGGCAATGGCCCGACTGCGATCGTCTACGCGGCTCGGGAACTCGGCATTCCCTTCACGCACGCTACAGATCCAGACGCTGGCAACAAGGGCCTGAATTATGCGGTGAGCGGCGCGCGTACCGGCGAAGGCGATCGAAGGCAAATCAAGGATGTCTTTCTGGAATACGGGATGCGGAACCAGGTGAGTGACTTCGCTGCAGGTGTCCAATCCGGGGCGATTTCCTTCGACCCGGAACGCACCCTGTTTTTCATAGCCGGAGGATTGAACGACCGTCGTCTGGAGACGGTGGATACGGTCAATAACGTAACCCTGCTGGTGCGCCGTTTGCATGCCGTTGGGGCCCGGCGCTTTTTTATTGCAGTACTACCCACCCAAATCGGTTCGTTTAGCGAGGTCGCCACGCGATTGAATCCCGTGCTGAGAGCCCTTCCGGCAGCGCTAGGGGAGGAGTTTTCCGATGCCACCATCCAAACCAGCCGTTGGGGTGAATTTTTCGATAAGGCTAAGCTCGAAGCTGCCAGCTACGGCATCACGAACACCACCGAGGCGTGTGCGGGCCGCTCCATCTTTGATCAGGAGACCACACCTCAAGGTGATCCGGAAAGCTATTACTTCTACCACAGCAATCACCCCTCGACGGTCGTTCACCGCCATGTTGGCAGGATGCTCGCGCGTGAGTTCCGCACGGCTGTCGATTCTATTCAATTCCTTGGGCAGTA
>Ga0315321_10000091_pt1 | contig 52764 bp, 45 predicted proteins | sample M180m21515metaG_FD_203464 | JGI IMG/M metagenome (GOLD analysis project Ga0315321, IMG submission 203464) | Ammonia-oxidizing marine archaeal communities from Monterey Bay, California, United States - M1 80m 21515 | ecosystem: Environmental > Aquatic > Marine > Intertidal zone | place: USA... | reverse complement strand
TCCAAGCAGCCATGATCGAAGGATCACTGGCACCTGATGAGAAATTCATATACCCCGCCAAGCGATGTAGCGTTTCGCTTAAATTTTCGGGTGGCGGAGTATTTGACATCAAGCAGCACGCATGGAGGTAGGAAGCGAAGTCAGCGGGAACTCACAAGCAGGTTCAAGTCATCTACTTTTCTTGCTTCTCTTCGCCGTCGCTTTTTTCTTTGTGGGCGAACCCTTTTTTGCGGTCTTCTTTGCCGCTTTCTTCTTTGCAGTTTTTTTGGTTGCCGTTTTCTTACTAACGGACTTTTTCGCAGCTGTTTTTTTCTTAGCCGTCTTTTTCGTCACCTTTTTGGTTGACTTCTTTGCCGCCTTTTTGGTTTTCTTCTTGGCGGCTTTCTTAGCAGTTTTTTTCTTTTTGCCGCCGCCAAAAGCCGCAGCCCATCCGTCTGAGTACTTTTCGTTGGTTCCGATACGAAGAATCGTCATGGTTCTCTAATCCGTGGGAGTAAAATTCAAATGTGCGGTAAAAACTGTCCCGAGTCATCGGGGAATCGTGTCATCGGGCAGCAGTGAGGACCAGTCAACGAGGTGCAGGATGCATAACAGCATATCTTCAACTACCTCGTGTTGGTGACCCCACATGGGACTGCGTTGCGGCTAATGTCAATCAACCGGCATGGATACTTTTATATTTGGCTCGTCGGGAAGCACTGTCATCATCGGGATCATCTCCCATCCGTTCCCGCAAGTTACGCTCGTAAGTGTCAAAATTCCCTTCACACCAAGTCAGTTTTCCATCGCCTTCGAACGCCAGAATATGCGTTGCAAGTCGATCGAGGAACCAGCGGTCGTGACTGGTGACCACAACGCACCCGGCGAAATTCGCAATCGCTTCTTCCAGTGCTCGCAAAGTATCAACATCGAGGTCATTGGTGGGTTCGTCCAGCAACAAGACATTGCACCCTTGGCGTAGCAGTTTGGCCAGATGAACGCGGTTTCGTTCACCACCGGACAGCTTGCCGACTTTCTTTTCCTGATCCGAACCTTTGAAATTGAATCTGGCGACATAAGCTCGGGAAGCCACGTTACGCCCGCCCATGACAATGGTCTCAGTGCCACCACTGATCTCTTCGAACACGGTTTTGTCAGGCGAGAGTGAATCACGACTCTGATCGACATATCCGAGGTCAACCGTATCACCGACTCGAAACTGGCCTTTATCCGGCTGATCCTGTCCGGTCAGCATGCGAAACAGAGTTGTCTTTCCTGCGCCATTAGGACCGATCACGCCAACGATGCCTCCCGCGGGCAAGCGGAAACTCATGTCGTTCATCAGCACCTTATCGCCAAACGCTTTGTGTACATCAGTTGCCTCGATGACAAGTTCGCCGAGATGCTTTCCGGAAGGAATCTGGATTTCCAGATCATCAGGTCGATCCTCAAACGTCTTCGACGACATTTCCTCGTACGATCGAATCCTCGCCTTGCTTTTAGCTTGCCTCGCTTTAGGACTCATGCGAATCCACTCCAATTCCCGCGACAAGGTGCGTTGCCGGGCCTGTTGCTGCCGGTGCTCGATCTTCATCCGTTTTTCACGTGCTTCCAACCAAGCCGTGTAGTTTCCTTCAAACGGAATTCCCTGCCCGCGGTCGATTTCGAGAATCCATTGCGCGACATTGTCCAGGAAGTACCGATCGTGGGTCACAGCAACCACAGTTCCCGGATAATTCGCCAGATGCTGCTCTAACCAGGACACACTTTCCGCATCGAGGTGGTTAGTGGGCTCGTCAAGCAGCAACAGATCCGGCTGCCGGATCATCAGTTGACAAAGTGCAACTCTGCGACGCTCTCCACCGGACAACTTCGTAACGTCGGCGTCACCTGGCGGCAGATTCATGACGGCCATGGACATCTCAACCTGACGATCAAGCTCCCACAAATTATTTGCATCGATCGTGTCCTGAAGCTTTGCCATCTCGTCGCAAAGCTTCTGCATCTCGTCATCGTCCGTGACCTCACCGAGCAACACGCTGATTTCGTTGTACCGGTCGAGAATCGCTTGCCGTTCCGCCACGGCCAGCTGCACATTTTCGAACACGGTTTTCGTTTCGTCCAACGGTGGCTCCTGCTCCAGGTAACCAACCGTGAAACCATTGCCCAATCGTGCGACACCATCAAATTCAGTGTCCTGCCCTGCCATGATCCTCAACAACGTTGACTTACCGGCACCATTGGGGCCAAGGACACCAATTTTGGCACCGGGATAGAAAGCCAACCAGATGTCATCAAGAACGACCTTTTGGCCATGCTTCTTGGTGAGATTTTCAACTTGGTAGATGTACTGGCGGGACATGGCTCAACAATCAACTCTTAAAAGGACTTCGGAATCAGCGGGGAACATTCAGCTGGAACGGGAACAACAAAAGCGGTCACGCAAGCATCATCATTCCCATTCGATCGTTGCAGGTGGCTTGCTGCTGATGTCGTAACACACGCGGTTTACACCCTTCACCTCGTTGATGATCCGTGAACTCATACGTGCCAACAAGTCATACGGAAGACGACTCCAGTCAGCGGTCATGAAGTCGTTTGTGTCAACACTTCGGATTGCAACGGCGTTCTCATACGTACGTGCGTCTCCCATCACACCAACGCTTTGCACCGGCAGCAGCACGGCAAACGACTGGCTGGTTTCACGATAAAGGCCAGCGTTCTCGATTTCCTCCACGACAATCGCATCAGCTTCACGCAGCACCTCAAGTTTTTCATGCGTGATCTCGCCCAAACATCGCACGGCGAGCCCGGGGCCGGGGAACGGATGACGCCAAACAAGGGACTCTGGCAAACCTAACTCGAGGCCCAGCCTTCGCACTTCATCCTTGAACAAATCACGCAAAGGCTCAATCAACTCGAAGCCAAGCTCTTCCGGAAGCCCACCCACATTGTGGTGCAATTTAATCGTGGCGGCCGGCCCATCCGGATCAGCACCACTTTCAATGACATCGGGATAAAGTGTTCCCTGTGCAAGGAACGCGGCATCTTCGATCGACTCAGCTTCCTGTTTGAAACATTCGATGAAGGCATGACCAATGCGGCGGCGTTTTTCCTGAGGCTCACTGATTCCCTCGAGTGCAGCCATGAATCTGCCTTCACCCTCCACCACGTGCAAATCTGTTTTGAAGTGATCGCTGAACTCTCGAATCACGATCGCTTGCTCGTTCTTTCGCAGCAAACCGTTGTCGACGAGAATGCAGGAGAGCTGAGGACCGATCGCCTCATAGAGCAAAGCGGCAACGACACTGGAGTCAACACCTCCGCTGAGACCGCAAATGACTCGACGCTCACCGACCTGTTCGCGAATCCGCTTGATACTCGCCGCTGCAAAATCGCCGAGTCGCCAGGTTTGCTCACAACCACAAACGCCGATGACAAAATTCTCAAGCAGCTTGCCACCTTTGGGAGTATGCGTCACCTCAGGATGAAATTGCATTCCGAAAACTGGCAGCTCGCGATGCCGAATTGCAGCGTAGGGACATGTGCTGGTTTTGGCCAAAACCTCAAATTCAGCACTCACCGATGAGATTTGGTCACCATGACTCATCCACACATCAATTTCATCCGGTAAGCCCGCGAACAGTTCCGCTGGCTTTTCTACCTGACAAGTGGCAGGCCCGTACTCACGCGAGGGAGCGTTATCAACATTCCCCCCCAATGCATCGCAAGTCAGTTGCATCCCGTAGCAAATGCCCAGCACTGGAATTCCCAACCGAAAAAGCCCAGGATCGCATCGCGGGGCGTTCTCTTCATAAACGCTAGCCGGTCCCCCAGACAGGATGATCCCCTTAGGTGCAAGCTCTGCTAAACGCTCTGCCGAGATGTCATGCCGGAGAATCTGACAATACACGTTCTGCTCGCGAACGCGTCTCGCGATTAGTTGCGCGTACTGCGACCCGAAATCGAGCACGACAATTCTCTGTTCAGTCAAATGCTGAGCTGGACTATCTACCAAGACGCTCTCCGCTGTGTGTTAGATTGCACGTGCCAGGCACCATTGATGCCAGTGGTGTCGCCGGAATCAATCCAGAAGTGTAGAAAATGACGGTACATTTCCCAAGGGGCCGATTCAATGACGCTTCGTTGCGTTCGACCCGGAAAGATGGAGCGGCTTGCAAACGAGCACTTAGACAGAGCAAACGTACTGAGCAAAGGCGTTCAGCACGAAGGCTGAGGAACGCGAGGGCCACGAGGCAGTCAGGCTTCAGTTCATGCGAGCCCAAACCAGCTAACCGAGCCTACCGAGCCGAATATCGGGCAATTGAGCTGCAACGACGAGGCAAGGTGGGTTGACCAAAGAACAGCAAGCTAACAGCAGAAAACTAACTGCCGAATCAATCTGACAAGAACACGGCACGAGTTCCCAGCCTGCCACAATCCACTCGTTGCCCGTCCGCCAAAGCGTGCGTTTGATCGACAAGTGCAAGTAACTGCGTGCATTGAATCAGAACTGGCTGCCTGAAATCGGTAACGGCTTGGCGAAAATGCCGGAAACCCGGATCGGCGGGGTGGGGTGGCGAAGACACTCGAAACACATCAGACCACGGTGATTTCATTTAACGGAGAAAGACGAAATGCGGATTCTATTAACAAACGACGACGGTGTATTCGCCCCTGGCTTGGCCGCACTGGAACAACAACTACGTCATTTGGGCGAGGTCATTGTCGTTGCCCCTGCCACAGAGCAGAGCGGAGTTGGGCATACAATCACGTTCCTGACACCTTTGACTTGCAAATCCATTCACCGCGATGGCCGCCACTGGGCCTGGGCGGTCGACGGCTCACCCGCTGATTGCGTCAAGCTTTCGATTGGCGAATTGCTCAAAGACAATCCGGTTGACTTGGTGGTCAGTGGCATCAACAACGGCTTGAATGCCGGAATAAACGTGCTTTACAGCGGCACAGTCGCAGCTGCCATTGAAGGAGCATTTTTCGGTGTCACCAGCATTGCTGTGTCTTTGGAGTATTCGGAAGACTCGGATTTCCAAGCAGCTGCCGTGATCGCCAAGAATGTGATTGGTGGAATTGCTAAACAGCCTGAGGCCCAAGGCCGGCTCTTCAACTTGAACATCCCGACGGCGGCTACCGAGTCTCCCAAAGAATTGCGGATTGTCCCGATGGGCCTTGCGCAGTACGGCCACAGTTATGAAAAACGGAAAGACCCCGCGGGTCGGGATTACTACTGGGCACTTTGGTCGGAACCAACTCAGCCACCGGCTGAACAGGCCGATGTAACGGAACTGCGCCGTGGCAACGTCACGCTCACGCCATTAAAATTCGATCTGACAGAGCAAGAAACACTGGAAAAAATGCCCAACTGGGACCTCAAGGGCTGACAACGGTGACTACCACCTCTGCAAAGGGGGTGATGAGGACCATGATGTCGCCGCGGGATGGGTCTGCATGCCGGCAGAGCAACTCACGTCGTCTCGCCCCTTCCGATAATTGTCCATAACCATTACGATTTTGCGATAAATCAAAACAATTACTGCCTCTCTCCACGCGAGTGAACACGCTGATGAGCGTAGCATCGACCGACATTGAAAAACTTGCAGTCGACACCATCCGCACCCTTAGTATGGATGCGGTCCAGACTGCCAACAGCGGCCATCCAGGCACCCCCATGGCTTTGGCCCCTGTTGCCTACCAGCTTTTCAACCACGCGATGAAATACGATCCTGCCCAACCCAATTGGCCCGGCAGAGATCGTTTTATTCTTTCGTGCGGGCATGCATCGATGCTGCTTTACAGCGTGCTGCATCTGAGTGGGGTCAAGGCAACGGACGAAACGGGGCAAACCACCGACGAGTTGTCCATCAAGCTTGAGGACATTGAGACGTTCCGACAAATCGGCAGCCCCTGCGCAGGGCATCCTGAATTTGGCGAAGCCGCCGGAATCGAAACCACCACTGGCCCACTGGGAGCCGGTGTCAGCAATGCTGTTGGGATGTCGATGGCGCAGAAATGGCTGGCCGACAACTACAACACCGACGAACACCAACTGTTCGACTATGACGTTTACGCAGTCTGCAGCGACGGTGACCTGATGGAAGGGGTTGCCTGCGAAGCCGCTTCTTTGGCGGGACACCTGAAGCTTGATAACCTCTGCTGGCTGTACGATGACAATCACATCACGATCGAGGGCGACACTGATCTGGCCTTCAGTGAAAACGTAGGCGAACGCTTCGAAGGCCTCGGTTGGAACGTTGTCAAAGTCGACGACGCGAATGATCTTGCCGCCCTGCAAGCAGGAATGGAAAACTTCAAGGCATGCAGTGACAAGCCGACACTCATCATCGTAAAAAGCATCATCGGGTTCGGAGCACCCAACAAACAGGACACCCATGGTGCCCACGGTGCACCACTAGGCTGGGACGAAATCGCCCTGGCAAAACAGAGTTACGGGCTGCCAGCCGACGAAAAGTTCTACGTCCCCGATGGGGTTCGGGAACACTTTGACGCCAACGTTGGCCAGCGCGGCGCAGAGAGCTATGCCGCCTGGGCCGAGATTTGGGCCGCTTACCAGACAGCGAACCCCGAAAAAGCGAAAGAACTGCAGGCGATGTTCGATGGCGATCTGCCAGAGGGCTGGGACGCAGACATCCCTTCGTTTGAAGCCAGCGAAAAAGGTGACGCAACGCGAAACAGCAGCGGCAAAGTGCTGAACGCAATTGCAGCAAACATCCCGTTCATGATCGGTGGATCGGCCGACTTGGCCCCCAGTAACAAGTCAAATTTGACATTCGAGGGCGCTGGCGATTTTCTGCCGGGACACTACGGTGGACGCAATCTGCACTTCGGAATTCGCGAGCACGCAATGGCGGGCATCGTGAACGGCATGTCGCTGTCAGGTCTGAAATCCTACGCAGCCACCTTCTTCGTCTTCACCGACTACATGCGGGCCGGCATGCGATTAGCGAGCATCATGCACCAACCGGTGACTTACATCCTCACGCACGATTCCATCGGCGTGGGTGAAGACGGGCCAACCCACCAACCGGTCGAGCACCTTTCGGCCTGCCGCGCGATCCCCGGGCTCTACGTATTCCGTCCTGGCGACGCAAATGAAGTCGCTGAGTCCTATCGAACGGCCATGGCGATGACAACTCATCCCAGTGCGTTCGTCCTTTCACGCCAAAATATGGCGACCCTTGACCGAGACACATACGCCCCTGCAAGCCTGTCTAGCAAGGGTGGCTACGTTCTGTCGGACTGTGAAGGTACTCCAGACACGATCTTGATGGGCAGTGGCAGCGAACTAGGACTCTGCGTCGAAGCAGCCAAAGCCTTGACCGCCGATGGCATGAAAGTACGCGTTGTAAGCATGCCATGTCTCGATCTTTTTGCTGACCAATCGACCGAGTACCAGCAGCAGGTGCTGCCCAACGAGGTCACCAATCGCGTGGCAGTTGAGGCCGGACTGCGAATGTCCTGGGACCGCTGGCTTGGACTCGATGGTAAGTTTGTCGGCATGCATGGATATGGCGCCAGCGGGCCTTACAGCGAAGTCTACAAGCACTTCAACATCACAGCCGAAGCCGTAGCTGAAGCCGCCAAAAGCTAGCCCCGCCCACGAAAGCAAAGGTTATCCGCACCGCTTGCGTTGAAAGACGCCGCTGTGCGGTGCCTGCGGCAGGAAGGTGTCAGCCAAAGAAAACGCCTGCCAGAGAAAACTTGTTAGTGCAACCAAGTTAGCAACAGGACCAGACTGGGCCCGAAGCCCAAACGCGTCCCCCCCTGAGAGGCATGCTCCAGATTTGCGTGGCGACAAAAGGCGTGATTCGTGCTTAAGCCACGCCAGCGTGAGGGTGGGCACCCCGTGAATGGATTTGGCGTGAATCCAGGGAGATTAGGGCCAAAACAACTCGGCAAACTAACCGCGGGGCGGAAATCGGGGCACACACCGAGTTTCTGTAGTGCCCGATTCAGGCGAATTCCTGAGCCTTCAGCCCGAAGCCCCGAACTCAAGCCTTCAGCCCGAAGCCCCGATCAGGGGCAAAAGCGCGCGACAAAAGCGTCCCGTCATGACTGCATGCGGGCTGACTGCCGCGAAATTGGCGAAGCCGCTGCCTGCCAATTTGGAAAACTGGCAAGGCAAGCCGAGATGCCATTTTCCACCAAACCCAATGATAGCAATGACTTGCGAAACATTTTCAACCAATGGCACGGGGGTTGCTACAAAGGCCCCAACATTGCAGTTGACTGCCAATCGTGCGCTGAACGTCCAGTTCGACCCGAGAGATGCCAAGTTGGCGTTGGGGGCGACCTCGGCGGAGAAGACTCGATATTTTAATAATACTGACAGACCTACAATTCCCGCTCGCAGAGAGAGGTACTCCACCGATGGCAACCGCCACCAAAAAACAGGCCAAAATTCGACTTCAACCCATGGGCGAGCGAATCGTCGTCAAGCGAGTCGAGAGTGAAGAGACAACCGCAGGCGGAATCGTTCTTCCTGATTCGGCACGCGAGAAGCCAGCTCGTGGCACAGTCGTTGCCGTAGGTAGCGGGCGTCTTCTTGACGACGGCTCGCGTGCGGAGAGCCAGCTGAACAACGGCGATGTCGTTTTGTTCAGTAGTTACGCAGGAGAGCAGGTAGAGATCGACGACGTCGAGTACCTGCTAATGCGTGAAGACGACGTGCTTGCAGTCATCGGATAAAACCCGGCGACCGCACAGCAATTTTTGTCCCACTGACATTTACAACATAACTTAAGAAAAATCATGCCAAAGATTATTGCATTCGAACAAGAAGCACGCGAAGCGATTCGCCGCGGCGTTTCCAAGCTTGCCCGCACCGTGAAAGTCACACTCGGCCCCAAGGGCCGCAACGTGATTCTTCAGAAAAGCTTCGGCAGCCCCACCGTCACCAAAGACGGCGTCACTGTCGCCAAGGAAATCGATCTCGAAGATGTCTACGAGAACATGGGCGCTCGCATGGTTCGCGAAGTCGCCAGCAAGACCAGCGATGTTGCTGGTGACGGAACCACCACCGCAACCGTCATGGCGGAAGCAATCTTCAACGAGGGCCTCAAGGCTGTTGTTGCAGGTGTTAATCCGATCCAGATGAAAAGTGGAATCGAGACTGCTGTTTCGGATCTTACCGATAAGTTGCACAAGATGGCAACCAAGGTGAAGGATCAGGAAGCGATGGCAAACGTCGCAACGATCGCCAGCAACAACGATCGTGAGATCGGCGACTTGCTTGCAGACGCGATGAGCAAAGTCGGCAAAGACGGTGTGATCACCGTCGATGAAGGCAAAAGCCTTCAAACCGAGCAAGAGTGGGTCGAGGGAATGCAGTTTGACCGCGGTTATCTGTCACCCTACTTCGTGACTGATTCGAGCTCGATGGAAGCAGTTCTCGAAGATGCCTACATTTTGGTGTTCGAGAAAAAGATCAGCAACATCAAGGACATGGTGCCACTGCTTGAGAAAGTCGTGCAACAGGGAAAACCTCTGTTGATCATCGCCGAAGACGTCGATGGTGAAGCACTCGCGACTCTCGTCATCAACCGACTTCGTGGCACCTTCACCGTTTGTGCCGTGAAGGCTCCCGGATACGGCGATCGCCGCAAAGCCATGATGGAGGACATCGCAATCCTCACTGGCGGTAATGCCATCTTTGAGGCACTCGGCGTCAAGCTTGAAAGCGTCGATCTTCCACAACTTGGTAGTGCCAAGAAGATCATTATCGACAAAGACAACACCACGATCATCGAAGGTGGCGGAAAGACCGGCGAAATCAAAGCTCGGATCGACCAGATTCGCCGTGAGATCGAGAACAGCAGCAGCGACTACGATCGCGAGAAACTGGAAGAGCGACTCGCTAAGCTCGCTGGTGGTGTTGCAAAAGTGAATGTCGGTGCTGCAACCGAGAGCGAGATGAAAGAGAAAAAAGCACGTGTCGAGGACGCCCTTCACGCCACACGTGCTGCTGTCGAAGAAGGAATCCTTCCCGGTGGCGGCGTTGCTCTGCTGCGTGCTTCAGGTACGGTCAAGCCTTCTGAGGAACTCACCCAAGACCAACTTGTTGGCTACAACATTGTGCTTCGTTCTTGCCGTGCCCCACTCACTATGATCGCTGAGAATGCTGGTCAGGACGGTGGTATCGTGTGCGAGAAAGTTCTCGGCATGAAAGGTAACGGTGGTTACAACGCTTTAACTGACAACTACGAAGACCTGGTCAAAGCCGGAGTGATCGACCCGACGAAAGTGACTCGCACAGCACTTGGAAACGCCGCCAGCGTTGCCACCTTGCTGCTGACCAGCGACGCTTTGGTCGCCGAGAAGCCAAAAGAAGGTGGTGCCAAAGGTACCGGTGGCGATCACGACATGTATTGATCCTGATCGGACAAAATGAGTCTTACAGAAAGGCGGCCAACATTGTTGGTCGTCTTTTTTTTGTGACTCAGCATCGGCTGGGCCAATATGGTTGAAAGGCACCGATATCACTCGTAACTGCTGCTCTGCTGTTGCACTACTTCTGTTGCACTGTTGCTTTACTGATGCTGCATGCTTCCCTTTCGGCGTCAGGTCCAGAATGAGCTGTGAAAGCAAGAGACATAATTATCTCAGCCCCAGACGTCGGTAAGCCCAGGTTTTGGGACTGGCGTCGAGACTTGCCTAGCTGAGTACAAATCGGGCGATGTTGATATAAATCACGATTCCCAGAATATCAACGATGCCAGCCACGAATGGATTGCTCATCATGGCGGGATCAAGCCCCAATCGCTTGAACAGAATGGGCAAGGCTCCACCGCACAGACAACCACAAACGATGACCGACAGCAGGGTCAGAGGGATCACAAGCGCATCCTTGAGGTTGGGTGCGATGAAGATCGCAACGAGCCAACCGATCAGCGACAGGAACCCCCCAAGGGTCAACGACACGAGTACTTCACGGTACATGACTCGGGGCCAGTCACGGAATTCGACTTCACCACTGGTCATCGCGGTGATGACAAGGGTTGCCGACTGGCTGCCTGAGTTTCCACCAGCGCTAATGATGAGAGGGATGAACCAGACGAGCCACGTGAACTTTTCCAATTCAAGCTCATAGTGCCGCAACGCAAAGGCGGTAAGCAGAGCCGCAAAAAACAGGATGGTCAGCCAGATCCCTCGTTTCCAGGACAGGGTCCACAATCCAATTCTCAGATATTCGTCTTCCAGTGGGGCGACTGCCGCAATTCGCTGTGCATCCTCGGCCAGTTCTTCTCGAACGACATCAATGACATCATCGTGGGTAATGATGCCCAATAATTGCCGCCCACTATCGACGACCGGAATCGCCAATAGATTGTATTTTTCGACAGCTTGAGCGACCGTTTCCTGATCGTCGCTCGCGATGGCAACGACGAGATCGGATTCCATCATCTCACCAAGCTTCCTCGTGGGGCGAACCAGCGAAGACACGAGCTGCCGGGTCGAAACGATTCCGCGTAGCAGGCGATTTTCATCAACAACGTACAGATAGTAGATGGTTTCCAGCTCACTTGCCTGGCGGCCAAGTTCCTCGAGCGCCTCGCGAGCGGTGAGGTTCTCGCTGAGCATTGCCACCTCGGTGGTCATCAAGGCTCCAGCGGTGCCCTCCGGGTAGGACTGCAACCGCTGGATATCCCTTCGATCCTCCACCGGCAACAGTGGCATGATCTGATCAACGCGATCATCAGGCAATTCCTGAATCAGGTCGACACGATCATCGGCTGGAATTTCCTCGACCAGCTCAGCGACCTGATCAGGCTGCTGAACTTCCAGCATGGCAATTTGCCGCTCTTCGGGAAAATAACCAAAGATTTCGGCTCTTCGATCGGGTTCAGCAAACTGCAGCACTGACCAGACTTCGACGTCCGATAGTCCCTCCATGAACTCGGCCGTGCGTCCGGGATTCAAGGCTACACAGAACTCCTCCAGCTCAGCCTGATTTTCATCAGCCAGCATCTCACGCAATTCAGGGAGGAGAAGTGTATTGACCATCGTTGCACCGAAGGCAGCAAAGCTGAGAGCGAGAGATTCTGGCCGCAATCCTGCGAATTCTCTCTATCTCCCATTATTTTATTCCGCGGATCTATCGTAACCAGACCACTGTTCGCACGTCCGGGATTCCGCAATCTGCAAGATTGCCCCGCATGAAGGCCTGCTGAAAAGCAGGCGATTCCATGCACAGATTTACCCCCGCCGAGGGCAGTCAGTTACTGACCCGCTCAACGTATTCGCCGGTTCGCGTGTCGACTTTGATCACATTACCGACCTTGATGAAGCCTGGGACGATAAATTCGGCTTCGGTTTCAACCTTGGCTGGCTTGGTGACATTCGTGGCGGTATCGCCTTTGGCACCCGGTGCACAATCGACCACTTCCAGCTCAACCTGATTGGGAGCCTCAACAATGATTGCGTTGCCGTTGTACAGTGTCATCGTGCAGAGCATACCATCCTTGAGGTATTTCCAGACCTCTCCAGCAACGGCCTTAGTGACTTCATATTGCTCAAAAGTCTCTTGGTGCATGAACACGTAGTCCTCACCCTGCCGGTAGAGAAACGACACATCCGTCGTCTCAACATCGGCTGACTGGAGTGAATCACCACCTTTGTAGGTTCGATCCAAGGAGGTGCCACGTACCAAATTCTTCATTTTGCACTTGTAAAAGGCATTTCCTTTGCCTGGCTTTACAAATTGCATCTCGGTCATCAGGTAGGGTTCGCCATCAATTTCTACCTTGAGTCCTTTTCGGAAGTCGCTTGTGTTATAAGTAGCCATATTAAAAGATGGCTCCGTCGTACGAGTCAGTGAAGTAGAACGAGAGGGATAATCGTTGATTCGAGCGATGCGGAACGGGTCGACCAACCAATCCGGCAAGATTCTAGCGACAAGCGACGAGTTTGTCCCGACCGCTTTTCACCTTCCTGGTGAAGTGCCAGCCTTGCCATTGGATGAATCAGAGCCAGTTCATTGGCAAGTAGCGATGAAACGCGCGATTCGCTCGAGCCAGCAGCTCAGAAAAGCGGTCGGTTTGCCTCCAGATTCTGCCAAAGTATTGGGGGCGGAAGGCAAACTGGCGGGTGAGCGGAACTTCCCCACGTTTGCTCCACTCGAATTCGTGGCCCGCATTCAGCCGAAAAATCCGGATGACCCCCTGCTGAGACAGGTCCTGCCAGTGACCGAGGAGGAGATCGAACAAGCAGGCTTTGCGGCTGATCCCGTCGGTGATTTGAGTGCTCTGGTTTCGCCTGGCGTGCTGCACAAGTACGAGGGCCGGGCCCTGATTCTGACGACTTCCGCCTGCGGAATTCACTGCCGCTATTGTTTTCGCCGTGAATTTCCCTACCAGCAAACGGGGTCCCGCCAGAACGACTGGTTGCCCTCGATCGAATATCTACAAAATCATCCAGACATCGAAGAGGTGATCCTCAGCGGAGGTGACCCACTTACAACCACCGACGAGAAACTGGATCAGTTAATCTCAGCTCTTGAGGACATCCCGCACTTGAAGCGGCTGCGTCTCCACTCGCGGATGCCTATTGTGATTCCTCAGCGAATTACTGGGGAACTCGTAAAACGGTTATCTTCAAGTCGTCTGTCCGTCTGGATGGTTGTTCACGCCAATCACCCGCAAGAACTGTCCGATAGCGTCCTGTCAGGAACAGCTCAACTGATCGACTCAGGAATCCCCGTGTTAAATCAAGCGGTTTTACTGCGTGGCGTGAACGATCAAACTGAAGTTCTGGTGGAGCTTTGCCGTCAACTCGTGAATCATCGAATTCAGCCATACTACTTGCACCAACTGGATCGCGTGCGTGGAGCAACCCATTTTGAGGTTCCGGTTGAGACCGGCCTTAAAATAATCGAGAACCTTCGAACGGTCTTACCAGGCTATGCGGTGCCGCAGTATGTGCATGAAGAAGCCGGCGAAAAATCGAAGTCTCCCATTTTGGATCACACCCGCAAAGTCAATTTTTAGTCGAACGGCAATCCAATGTACGTATTTGAAAATCCGGTGCTGCAGCGGGAGTTGTTAGTCAACCTGCGAACCAATCGTGCATTCGTTTTACTTGCCGCCTACCAACTGCTGCTGTCTGGAGTTGTTCTACTAGCGTGGCCATCCGACACGGTATTGGATCTGACTACCAATCCACAGTCAGCCAAACAATTGGTGGACCTGTTCTTCCTTGGCCAGTATGTCATCGCATCATTAATGGCGCCCAGCTTTGCGGCTGGTGCCATCACTGGCGAAAAAGAACGTCTGACCTACGAAATGCTACTGGCTAGTCCATTGCGTCCTGGCGCGATCGTACTTGGAAAAATGGTAGCGTCGTTGACCCATCTGGGAATGCTGATTGTGGCTTCCCTGCCAATCATCGTTCTTTGCCTGCCGCTTGGTGGCGTCAGTGTTTACGAGGTGCTGGCGGCTTACAGCGGACTGATTGTATCAGTGATTCTATTTGGCGCCATCGGCGTTTTCTGCAGCAGTTACTTTTCACGCACCAGCAGTTCCTTGGTCGTCAGCTACTTGGTCATTTTGCCACTGGTGATTGGGGCGGTCACTGCGTGGACTGCATTGACCAATGCTGGTGAATTGAGACTGCAAATTGCTTTTCTGGTGTTCCCTGCTGTCGCTTTAACAGCAACCATCCTGATGTGTTCCGCTGCTGCTGGTCGGATGCTATATCCACCTGATGTTGGCAGCGAGGGAAAGGAGGTCATCGACCTTGAAAAAGAGGCCGAAGAGGCTGTCGGGCTTGTGATTCAGCCTGATCAATTTCCAGATCGACTGTTTGCTCCGCCGAAGAAACGCCAACTCATGCCGGATGGAACCAATCCGGTTTATGACAAGGAAATTCATAGCGAAATCTTCAGCCAAGGCACCTTGATGCTGCGGTTGGTGATCCAGATCAGCATGTTGTTGGCGATTCCCCTGATGGGCATTTTTCTGTTCTGGCAGATTGAAAAATGTGCGTGGTTCTCGGTTTATGTCGTGGTTTTCAGCATGCTGGTCGGCCCCGTTTTCTTGGCTGGCAGCATGACCAGTGAACGAGAACGCCAAACCCTGGACCTGCTACTGACCACCACGTTGACACCATGGCAAATCCTGTGGGGAAAATTCATCGTCGGATTCCGGATTTCTGCAGTACTCACATCATTTCTGCTGTGGCCACTCCTACTTGGCACCGCCTTGAACATGACTTTCTGGAGCAACTGGGAGGCGGTAATTGCGATGTTTGTGGTTGTCACTTTGGTGTGTTTGGTAAACGCAACCGTCGCACTGACCAGTTCACTGTTCAATGAAAAAACGTCGATCGCCCTGCTGACGACGTACACGATCCTGCTGTTGCTTTACGTGGGTCCGCCTGCTGCAGTGACGGTCATGGAAATCCTGAAATTCAGCCCTGACAGCATCGCCAAAATGGAGTGGACAGGAATCGCAAGTCCATTCTCTGCATTGTTTGCCATCCCGTTAGATGAATTCCTGAAACAGGAGTTTGATGAAAAACCTGCAAATGTTGGCAACCTGAAACTGTTCTTTGGCTACATCATTTTCAGCCTGCTGATTGTGACACTCGCGACTGCAGCCATGCTCACACGCCTCAAGGCCCGGCTTGGTTTGTCTGAGTGATTCCATTTCAAAATTGCACGTGACTGCCATTTCAGTGCCTGATAGCCATGCGACGACACCAGTTAACCCCATGAATCGCGAGCAACTTTCGGCAGATACGCCTTATCTGGTTCTGCACGAGGCAGAACCAGATGGTGAGGGAAACGAAGTCAGCACGACAACGGTGTTTCTGACTGCGTCGCAGTGCCCCATTGGCTGCAACATGTGCGATTTGCACCTGAACACACTTTCTGCGGCAACACCCTCGGGTGCAATCGCACGCCAGATTGATAGTGCGATCCAAGACTCCAATGCGAAGTGGCTGAAACTTTACAACAGCGGCAACTTCTTTGACCCAAGGAGCATCCCGCCCGCGGATTACTCTGAAATCGCGGAACGCTGCAATCGCTTTGACCGCGTGATCATAGAAAACCACCCTCAATTCGGCAAAAGCAGGCTGCAGGCATTCCTACCACTCCTCACCTGCCAATTCGAAATCGCAGTTGGGCTTGAAACGGTTCAACCACGGTGGCTTGACCGCCTGGAAAAACAGATGTCTCGCGATGACTTTAGCCGCTACGCCAGTGAAATAACTCGCTTTGGTGTCGACCTGCGAGTGTTCCTCATCCTTGGTGTTCCCGGGATCGACGTGGTTGAATCCGTTCGTTGGACACGGTTATCCCTGCGGCACGCGATTGCCTGCGGGGCAAGACACGTCAGCATCATCCCTGCTCGCAGCGGTCACGGCTGGGGAGGCAGGGCCGATCAACTGCCAGATTTTTCAACTGCATTACTCGCTGAAATACACGAAAAGCTGTTGCAGGATGCTGACGGCCGAGCTGTTGTCACTTTGGACTTGTGGGATGTCCCGGTGCATGACACGGGATACTCACGGCTTCAGCAAAGCAACCTGACCCAGCATGCCTAAAGAAAGCATCTCGTGAACCTGAGCCCCTCATACAACCTGATCACATCGGTGAAAGCACATGAAAAACAAGGTTGATGTGGCGGTCATCGGAGCGGGATTCGCAGGATCAATCCTCGCAGCCGCACTAGCAAAGTCTGGACTTCGCGTGGCGTTGATCGACCGCACGCACCACCCGCGTTTCGCAATTGGTGAGTCCTCAACACCGCTGGCCGATATGATCCTAAGGCGTTTAGCTCAAAACCACGAACTGCCTTATCTGGAAGCATTATCAACGTGGAGTAGCTGGCAGAGCCAATTTCCAGAGATTGCTTGCGGACGTAAACGTGGGTTCAGTTACTACCAGCACCACCGCGATCAAGCTTTCTCTGAACAAACGTTGGGGCAGAACAGTTTGCTGGTGGCAGCCAGTGCCAACAATGATGTGGCCGATACTCATTGGTATCGAGAGGAAGTCGACCAGTTCTTATTTGGACAAGCAGTCAATCTGGGTGTCATGGAACTTATCGGTCACGAAATTGTGCAGATCGACAAGGCCAACTCGGGAACATTTACCCTGCGATCCATGCACCAGACCGGCGAGGCCACTCTGGATAGTGACTGGATTGTCGACGCCTCAGGTGCTGCATCAGTATCAGCCAGACTACGGGACACCACTGATCTCACCCCTACCCTGCGCACTCAGACACGCACTGCGTATGGCCACTATCGTGCCGTTGGCTCTTGGTCGCAAAAGCTCAACGAACTTGGGCAGAACACCGGCTTCAATCCGTTTGACTCAGATGATGCGGCTCAACACCATCTGCTCGAGAACGGATGGTTGTGGATGCTGCGTTTCAACAATGGAATCACCAGTGTAGGTCGAACAGAGTGGATAGGACCTGAACTTCTCTTCCCAGCAGAATATGGCAACAGGTCAGACATCCCGAAGCCACAATCGCTGCCCCATGACTTTCATCACTATCCATCGCTCGCGGAACTAATGGCTACGGCCTCGTTAATCGCACCTCCCCAAGGTGTTCAATCGACTGGTCGACTGCAACGCCTGGTTGCTCCAGTGCTCAGCCAGCGTCATCTCATGCTTCCCACTGCAGCCATGACATTGGACCCTTTGCACAGCACCGGCATCTCCCATGCACTAGCAGGCGTCGACAGGATTTTGAACATAATCATGTCGGAGCAGAATGGAACAGAACAAAAACAGGCAGTCGAACAATACGAAAATTCATTTTTCAAGGAGAGCAAAGTGCTTGACGAACTGGTGAGCACTGCCTACTTGGTAATGGCAGATTTCGAGCGGTTCACAGCAGCTTGCATGATTTATTTTGCCGGCGCCATTTGCTGTGAAGAACGTTACCAGCAGGGGCAAAACCCGACCCACCTTTGGAACGCCGACGACCCCGAATTTGTTGAGTTTACCGAGCAAGCATGCTTCGCCTTGCGGCAACCCAACAACGACTACCAAGCTATGATTCCAGAAGGACTTGCACCTTGGAATACGGCAGGGTTGATGGACCCGAATGTTCAAAACCGGTATGCCTACACTGCAACCAAATAGAAGCACCGCGACGAAACCACCGGTCGGCTAACCGTCGCTATTCAGCCAAGGGTGGATTTCCGCCCACCTATTTTTCCGTCTTGCTGCATTTCTGTATGACTGGCTTCACGTGTTACTGGATGAGTGGGCACGAATCGGAGCCAGGCAGCGGTGCTAAGCAGTCAATTGCAGCTTTAGGCCACCCAAACTTGCCGAGAGCTCGGTTTCTGCTTATTCCCTCACCACAGCGATACGTTGCTTGCATTTCAGATGAACTACAAATTTGTCTTTCGCCAACTTGTTCGATTCTGCTAAGACACAATTCTTGAATCAATTTTGTCGCAAACCTGCGGAATTCACGGATTCGTCATGAAACGAGCAACTGTACTTTCACTGTCATGTTTATTCCTTTGCGCTGGCGTCATTCAAGCTGACACTCCCAGCTTGTTGAAGATGTTCAAGCGAGCACCGGCAGTCGAAGCTGACGCTTCCAAAACCTATGAACTGAGCGAAGAAGACGGTCCATGGTTAATCCTCGCGACCAACTTTGTGGGTGCCGGATCCAAAGAACGTGCTGAACGGCTCGCTTTGGAAATTCGTGACGACCTCAATCTGGCCGCCTACATTTACAAAGAAAAATTCGACTTTACGGGAACGATTGGACGCAATGCTAACACGTCGCGTTCGGTGCGCTACGCCAACCGCTACCAGTATGATGCCTATGCCGTTCTCGTGGGTGAATACGACTCGGTATCACACCCGAGCGTGGAAAAAGACCTGGAAAAGATCCGCACTGCCAAGCCCAAGGTTTACGAGAACCCAGACGACTTGGCTGCTGAGACGGACCGCAGCAATCCAGTGACCACGGTCAAGTCGATTACGCACCGATTGCTCAAAGCAGGTGCCAGCAAATCTCGAGGCCCCATGGGCAGCGCGTTTGTCACCCGCAATCCCATGCTACCTGAAGAATACTTTGCCGCTCCGAAAGTCGACTCGTTCGTGCATCAACTGAACGAGGACACCAAGCACAGTCTGATGAAATGTGACGGCAAATACACGGTCGTGGTCAAGACCTTTGAAGGACTTGGCAAGATCATTGACATGAAGAAGAAGGGTGACATTGAGCCGAGCATGGCGCGACTGGACAAGTTTGCCGCTGATGCTGACAAGATGACCCGTAAGCTACGAGCACAGGGCGTCGAAGCTTATCAATTTCATGATCGCTCTCGATCCTTGGTAACGATTGGAAGTTTTGATACGCTAGGACGTGAATTAGCAGATGGTCGTTTTGAGTACGACGCTGAAATTCGAAAAGTGATGAAAGAGTTCAGTGCTTTCAATGTTCGGCCGGAACTAGCCCAACAGGTGCCCGCCGGAAGTAAGGGTGTCGCGAGCAACAATGTGGCGATGATTCCTTTCGATGTTGAGCCGACTCCCATCTCCGTTCCCAAACCAACCCGACGCAGCCTCTATGGCGCAACCTTTGGAAATCGTTGATCATGTTTGAACTTGTCCTTGGTACAAATAACGCGAAAAAACTCATCGAACTTCGCTTATTGCTGCCAGAGGATCAAGTACAGCTGACAACGCTCGCGGAGATTCCAGAGTCCATTGACGTTGACGAGACCGGCGACACTTTTCAGGCAAATGCGGCCTTGAAGGCAACGGAGCAGGCGAAACACCTGCAGCGATGGGTGTTAGCAGAAGACAGTGGTCTGACAGTCAACGCCCTCAAAGGTCAACCAGGGGTCATGTCTGCCCGCTATGCAGGAACCCATGGTGATGACGAAGCGAACAACGACAAGTTGCTACGCGAACTCGAAGCTGTTCCTGATGATCGACGGGATGCGCACTTCAATTGCTACCTGTGCCTGTCAGACCCAGAAGGGCAAGTACGCCTCGAAGAGAACGGTCGCTGTGGAGGACGCATCGCGCACCAACGAAGCGGCGGTGCGGGCTTCGGGTATGACCCGCTGTTCATCATCCGAGAATACCATCGCACGTTTGGTGAACTCGATTTAACCGTAAAGCGAGCCATCAGTCACCGCTCGCGAGCGCTCCGGAAATTCATCCCGCGTCTTCTACGTTTGATTGAACAAGAATCCTGATGGGGATTCAAAATCAAACATCTTCGAGACTAGAACCAGGATGCGGGTTTATCAAAGCCCCAACTGGCCGCCAACGCATCCGCTGCTTCTTCTGGATCGGCAAACTGCTGCCATGGTCCATTGCGAAGGTAAGCGTGCGCTAGCTCATGGGCGATCACATACAACCCGAATGCCAGTGAACAGCTAGCCAAGCGTTTTTTCAAAACAACACAGCGGCTGACAGAACCATCCGGAGCTGGAAAAGCGAGCAGCGTCTCGCAAGAACTTTTCCGCGTCAGTGGACGAATGCAGAAACGAGGATCTTCCGTGAAGTCGCGCTGCACCTCGCACGGCAAAGCTGAAAGCACACGGTGAACGCGTGTCCGCAACGGGTCGGCGCCTTCAAAAGCAACCAACAGCAAATCCAATGCACCGTGCTCGTCACTCATTTTTCTTCGGTAGAACTCAAGTTTTGAACTTCGTCGTTGTTCCCGGCTGCGTCACACGAGACCGCACGAGCGGCTTGCCTGCGTCGCATTTGAAAAAACAAACGCCCCCACACTACAACAAATACCAGACATAGCAGTGACATCACCGCAATGATCGTCAGACCATGCACGTTCACTAACTTTCCGGTCGCCAAGCGAAGACCTCGCGTCACACACCATAATGAACCAAAAACACCGCCCAAGCCAGCGACACTTGCCGCGACCTGCATCGATATTTTTCTGCGATGCGGGTTCAGAGCAACCACACCGCAAAATAACAAAGGTATTCCGAACATCATCGGAATGAACTGCGCAGGGATTTTCTCCGGATCCCAAACCATGGCGGCATAAGTCAAACCGCACAGCAACAATCCAAAAACGATTCCAACTCTTGCCATGGAGCAGTTCTTCTCAGGAAATGGTTCTTGGTTGAATGGGTATTACCGAAACTCTGTATTACCGAAATGCTGGGTGACCGACACGTGAAAGCACCTTGCTATCGAGAGGTTAACTTGCCAACTGCCCCACCGCGAGGGGGAAGTGGCAAAGCGGCCTCCTGCGATTCAGCCCGGCGTGAACCGAGGAGCTGATTTTCCCTTGCTCATTCCTGCATTTTCAGAACGGGCAAACGCCCCCTTGTTTCGATTTGGTTTCGGATGTTTTGTGGTGTCAAATCGTCAGGCACCGGACGATCTCCGGGCGGCACAGTCGGTGGAACGAAATGGCTGCCCTGCCTGGTCCCCCGTTGCCGCAATTCTGCCTCGATGTCGATTCTCAATTTTGACTTCTCGCGGCACCACTGAGGAGCAATCAGAAAATTTCGAGGTGCGTCTCCGCTGATACGCTCTACCACCACCTCCGGCGGGATTCTTTCGAGGAAATCAACAACCGTTTTGACATAGTCATCTCGATCCATCATCTCGATCTCACCGTCGATCACCTGCTGCCCCAACGGTGTATCTTTGACCGCATAAAGATTGTGTATTTTGACGGCATCAAAACCCAACACACCAATTTCCATTGCTGTCTGCATCATCATCTCATGGGACTCCCCTGGAATTCCCAAAATGACATGGGCGCAGCATTCGAATCCCCGCCCCCGACTACGGTCCATCGCGTTGACCATGTCCGCATGATTATGAGCCCGATTCATCCAGACCAGACCCTCATCATGAATGGTCTGCATCCCGTATTCGAGCGAAATATAGGTTTCTGCTGCAAGTCGCTGAATCATGGATAAAACTGATTCAGGGACACAATCGGGTCGAGTTCCAATGGCCAAACCAACCACCTGCTCATCCAAGGACATCGCGAGTTCGAACACTTCCTGCAACTGCTCGACGGGAGCGTAGGTATTGGTAGCGGGTTGAAAATAGGCAATGAAACTGGCGACTTTGTCATATCGCTCACGAACACTGGTCATTCCGGACTGCAACTGTTCGCTGACTTGACGCAGACGCACCCGCCGTGACGGGCTAAATGAGCGATTGTCACAGAAATTACAGCCCCCCCGAGCGACTGCCCCATCGACGTTGGGGCAGGTAAAACCGGCATCGATGCTAACCCGCTGAGTTCGGCCGCCGAATTTACGTTTCAGAAACGCGCCAAACGAATTCATCAGCAAATCCTCCTCCTGCCAAGCCAATCGTGGGTCAAAATCTGCAGTAGAAGACACGTCAACAGTTGCCAAATGGAGGGGAGAAGCCAAAATAGAGTACACTGCAGCAATGGCAACAGCGTGAGGTCGTGCGAGCACTGTACCAAATCCGAGTCGACTTACGCTCGGATACGGCAGACGCCCTTAGTCGACCCACTGAACCTGAACCTGAACCTGAGACCTTGCACTCGACATTTTGGGCCTGAATGTGCTGACCCGCTGATCAGGCTGCACGATCTAGGCAACCTGACCTAGGTTCCGCAATCGTCGAGTACAAATGCGATCACGTGCACAGTTTATCGCGGATTGATCAAGACAAAATTCCCCTCCCCCGGATTATTGAGAAAACATTGTGAGTAGCAGCGAAGAACCTGTATTCGCCGGAGAATATGGACAACTCACTCCTATCGGTGGTGGCGACCCAATTCCGCTACTTAAGAAACGCTTGATGATCGGCCGCCGAGGCGAAGCCGACATCCAGTTGGGTTTCAAAAACATCTCAACACAACATTGCCGCCTGACACTGGAACAGGGTTACTGGTTCATCCGCGACCTCAACAGTCGTAATGGCATTAAAGTTGACAATCGAACCGTTACTCGCAAGCGTGTCGATCCGAACAGCAAGGTCGCATTCGCCAGGCACGAATACATCATCGAATACGATCCCCAGGCTCTTGGTGCATGCGGTCCTCCACCAGCCGATGATGACTACATGGAGGAACTGATGCGGACTTCGCTGATGGATCGTGCAGGCCTCAAGAAGCGAGATCAAAAACGCACGGATTCCTCCCAACGCAAGTCTCTCGATTAGGCTTTTGCATGCCCCGCAAATCAGAGCGTCGACTCGCCGCCCGTTAGGAAGGCGACTGCTTCTGAGACGCACAACCGCAAGAATAGCGAGGTGCTTCCGAAAGCAGCGGGGTTGAAAACTGCGTCTTCCAACCGTGCGCCAGCCCCATCGGAGTGAAATGCAGACGGATGAGCATGGACTGAGACCGTTGAGCATGCACCGATTTTGGAAAGTGAAGTCATCCGGGATGCCCGGAACCGCAACGGTTACGAGTGCTACCGCAAGATATCGATGAGGTATGTAATTCGCTCGTGCATCACGTGCTGGTGAAGCCGCCACTTGACAGGTCAATCCCACGAGTGCACGCGAGACGAAAATCACACAAGTTCGTTTAGGTCACCGGAAGTATTCTCCATGGAAGATAAACATTTTACCGCGCTGAATCAGCCGCACTCAAGTCGTACTCTACGAACAAGCGACAACATGCGCGTTAGCTCAACGGAACTCTTCCCCTTGGTCAAGCGGACATTCCCTTCCTGTCATTCATGAGGAAACCAATTCCCGAAGCAACGTCTGCTAAACTAATGAGACTGCCCACTGATATAGATAACGAGACTCGAGTCTGACAACGCTTCAATTCGCATTTCAAAAATGACTGCGATTCAATTCCGTACAGACCTACCCGTCAGCAGTGCAACAGTTGTGCCCCCACAGCCTGTGACCCAATAAACGACACAAAACCTCAACTACCCTGCCTCCTCAATTACCCTCCATCATTGAAAGCCAATGGTAAACCAATTCCGCTTCGCGCTATGTTTCTTCGTTCTTGCCTGCCATCTGGGATCGGCAGTTGCTGACGATCCAGCTACAGACAAGTCTGATGCTGATCAACGTCCCAACATTGTGTTCCTGTTAGCAGACGATCAATGCACCTACTCCATGGGTTGCTATGGCACCCCCGACGTGCAAACGCCCAACATGGACAAATTAGCGCGTGACGGCATGATTTTTGATTGCCACTACGACACCACCGCCATTTGCATGGCGAGCCGCGCCAACATCATGACTGGCATGTACGAGTACAAAACGGGGTGCAATTTTGAACATGGCCCGCTGCTGTCAGAACATTGGCATCGTTCCTATCCCATGCTCCTACGCGCCGAGGGCTATCAGACTGCTTTCGCTGGCAAGTTTGGTTTCGAGGTTACAGAGCAACCGAATTCCAAAGGCAGTTTGCCCACTGAAAGCTTTGACCGCTGGGGAGGAGGCCCGGGCCAAACTCACTACGAAACAAAACGAAACAAATCGATGTCCGATTACGTGAAAGCGTACCCACACTCAACAGTGTCGTACGGCGGGTTTGGCAGTGACTTCATTACAGACGCCGCCAAGTCGGATCGCCCGTTCTGCTTATCCATCAGTTTCAAGGCGCCACACAAACCGGCGACGCCTGATCCTCAATTCGACTCCATTTATGCCGGAAAAAAATTCACGCGACCAGCAAATTATGGTCGTGAATATGGAGAACACTTCTCACGGCAAAGTCGTGCAGGGCGCCAGTTCGAACGTTTCCACAGTTGGAACTACAGCGACAAGTATGACGAAGTCATGGCGACGTACCATCAGCAGGTTTATGCGATCGATGTCGCTTTAGGAATGATTCGCGACGCAATCGACAAGGCAGGTGTCAAGAAGAACACGGTGATCATCTACACGTCCGACAATGGATTCTTCTGTGGCTCCCACGGATATGGTTCCAAAGTCTTGCCTTATGAAGAATCATCACGTGTACCACTGATCATTTTTGATCCACGGCACAGCAATAGTGGCAAACAACTGCGTTGTGATTCATTGACTGGCAACGTTGATTTTGCGCCCACGATTTTAAACCTCGCAGGGATCAAAATCCCCCGAAACATGGATGGCAAGGACTTGATGCCTCTCTACACCGATCCCATAGCAAAGCTCCATGACTCATTGCCACTGATTAATGTTTGGGGCCCCAAGAAAGCACACAGCTACGCGGTGGTGACAGCATCATGGAAGTACATTTATTGGCCCTACCGCGACGACGAGATTTCTCCCACCGAAGAATTGTATGATACGCAGAGTGACCCTGATGAACTGACCGATTTATCAAACATCGAATCTGCTGCAGGCGACTTGATTCGCATGCGACAAATCTATGACGAGGCCGTGAAATCGTGGCAAACCGATGCAGTTCCTTATCACAAATACAGCCAATTCGGTGAGCACTTCCAACGGCATTAATCCATGACGAAATCAATTCAATACGTGACCGCTGCTTGCATCATTTTTCTGACAATTTGCGGCAATTCGTTGATACTGGCAGATAATCGCCCCAACGTGATCATCATTTACACGGATGACCAGGGCTTTGGTGACGCCAGTTGCTTGAACCCTGATGCGAAATTCCAGACCCCGAATCTGGATCGGCTCGCAAAGGAAGGCATGACGTTCACCGATGCTCACTGCAGTGACACGGTCTGCACCCCAAGTCGATATGGACTGCTGACAGGGCGATACAGTTGGCGAACGACGTTAAAGAAAGGGGTGTACGGTGCAGAGAAGGCTTGCCTGATTGCTGACGGCCGGACAACCCTAGCAAGCCTACTGAAGCAGCGAGGATACGCGACCGCCATGGTTGGCAAATGGCACCTTGGCATGGACTTTCCCGGTGACCGCAGCACCAGAGACTGGTCCAAGCCTGTTTTGGATATGCCGTTGGATAAAGGCTTTGACTATTTCTGGGGCATCCCCGCATCAATGAACTATGGAGTACTTGCATGGTTCGAAGGTCGTTATGCCAAGGTTCCCCCGACGGAGTACACCCAGAAAAAAGCCAACAAAATCGCTCTGGCGGATTACCGCATCAAGCCTCCCTATGATCAACAACTTTCCAAACCAGGTACCACGAGTGATCTTGGTGTTGTCCGTGGACAGCTTGAAATTGCGCCGGACTTTGTTGATTCCGAATGCCTGACACGTTTTACCGATCAAGCAATCGAGTGGGTTGAGGGACATGCGAAAACTGCGCGGCAAGGCGAACCATTTTTCTTGTACCTGCCCTACACATCACCCCATAAACCCGTCATCCCCATTGACCAGTTCCGCGGCAAGAGCGACGCCGGCGCCTATGGTGACTTCATGATGGAGACCGATTGGCACGTGGGTCGAATTCTGGACATGCTGGATCGTGAAAAACTTGCTGAGAATACAATGGTCATTTTCACAAGCGACAATGGTCCTGAGACCACATGGAAAGAGAGATCCAAAAAGTTTTCGCACCAAAGCAACGGAATTTACAGAGAAGGCAAGCGTTCCATTTACGAGGGAGGACACCGAGTGCCGATGTTCATTCGCTGGCCTGCTAAAATTTCTCCTGCCAGCCAATGCAATCAGCCTGTCTGCCAAACAGATGTCCTGGCAACACTGGCAGCGATCACAGAGAATCAACTTGCCGCGAATGAGGGTGAAGACAGCTTTAGCTTTGCTCCTGTGCTGACCAACCCCAATGCAAGGATGAACAGGGGCCCCATGATTCATCACAGTGCCTCAGGTGGTTTTGCGATTCGGGATGGTGACTGGAAACTGGTGATGGAGACCCCCAAGTCCAAACGTCAACTGTACAACCTCGCCAGAGATCCTGGAGAACGGAATAACGTGCTGCAGCAAAATAGTAGCGTTGCACAAAAACTCCACGAGCAGATTACGGAAATCGTGCTCAATGGCAGATCAACCACCGGCCCCCCGCAAGCGAACGACACTCCGTGGTGGAACCATCTCATTTGGATGGATAAGTTCTAGACGGCAGCCTGCAGTGCAGACGAACCACCAATGTTGAATCATCAGGAACTTGGCGTCGCATTGATCGTCCCGCCCAGAGCTTCAGCCAACCGGTTATCATCCGAAGCGGAAATCCACCGCAGGTCGACACAAATGGCATCTCCGACGCACTCCACAGCGACTGCTGGCATGTCGTCCATCAATTTGGTTTGCCAATCCTGAGCCGTCATCGATTCATGAGTCACGCGAATCTGTCGTGATGCAAAACACCAGCGTCCATCGCGGGTAAGCCGCGCTTCCTCTGCTGTGATTTGCACATTTCGAATGCTGTCACTGCCGCTCAATCTGGTAGCCAGACGTTCAGCACGCCCGCGAAGGTTTTCCTCACTGGTATTGAGCAATGCTAACGCGGGAATTTCATCAGGATCAGAAGCGGCTACCTCCAGGGTCATCGCCAGCATTGCCTGAGCAGCATCACCGGCTGCGAGCGAGGGCCAAACACGTGACGCTTTGATACTGTCAATCTGTGGTTTGCGTCCAATGATGATGCCACATTCAGGACCACCAAGCACGCCCTGTCCTGACAAGATCACAAAGTCCGCACCGGCGACTAGCATCGACTCAGCCGATGGAATTTCAGTCGCCCCGGACGCATCTGGTTCAGCTTGCCCCAGTGTCGCCACAGGCAGGATCACCGCTTGCATCGCATCACGGCCGGGCAGTTCCAGTAATTCCAACGGTTGCTCGCCTACATCAGCCATGACCACGCAAAAGGAATCCAGCCCATCGAAATCTTGCGGCAGAATATTGTCGCGGCTGCCGACTTCCTGGATGACTGGCAAAAACATGCCGAAAGCGTCAGGCAACGCTCTTCCATTGGGCAACCGGACTGCCTGAGACCGATGCACAACCAACTGCCGCTCATCAACCAGCAGCGCCAATCCAGTGAGTGCAGAAGAGAAGTTGGATGTAACGACAATCGAATAATCTCCGCCGGCCGGCAGTAAACGCTGCAACCTGCGCGACAACCGCTCGTCCATCGACACTCCCGTGACGCTATCGCCCAACAGCAGCTCATAGCCAGCTTCACTCACCTGAGGTGCAAGTGGTACTCCGGAACCGTGCTCATTCATAAGCACACCGCTGCCGTTGAGCAGTGGTACCGCCAAGGCTGTATGCTTTCGCGACCATCGCTCCACTGTCTTTTTGCTGACCTCTGCAGTCCGCATCATGGCGTCGATGCTCTTGGCCGCAGTCTGTGGTAGATCCTGCAGAATTTCTGTCGCCTGATTTTTGATTTTCTCAATCGTCTCAGGCTCACTTGCCTTGCGGGCGACATCGGTAATTCCGCGTCGCAGAAGCTCAATCGTCCAAGGTGGTAACGCCATCTAAATCGCCTGTGGCAGGAGATGAATAAGTTGCAGAGTGTCTAAACGTCTTCAAGGTTCAGCCCTAGGATAATCGCTACTGAAGTGTTGCGTGACAAGCCTTGGGTTCCAACAGAAAATTGATTCTGTGGTCAACGCCACCGGCATCACGGCTGGAAAGCTGCTCAATCCCGATCTGGCGACCTACAAGATTGCAATAGCGGGTATCATGTCAGTACCCCATGAGAGCATGCCCCACCCATTCTGGAGCAGCTCGGCACCCTGAGAAAGACGTGGTTTGCCGGCGGCCTTGGCATGCCTCGAACCACAATGCACTTCCACTCATTTCCTGCATCACGACTGCCATGAAAATTGAGCACTTATTCGTCCCTCTCACATGCGTTCTCGCGGTTTTGCTGGGCGAGTCGTATTTGAACGCTGCCGATGCCGTGACGATCGACTTCACCAGTCAAATCCGGCCAATTTTGCGTGACCACTGCTTAGACTGCCACGGGGGTGTCAAACAAGCGGCGGATCTTTCCTTCATCCATCGTGATGCAGCCCTCGAAGTCATTGAAGCAGGCAGCCCCGACGATTCGGCTTTGATCCAAAGACTGCGATCAAAAGATGCTGACGAAGTCATGCCCCCACCAGAACACGGATCACCACTCGCTGGGGACGAAATCGAGTTATTGACGCGATGGATTGAACAGGGTGCGTCATGGGAACAACCGTGGGCGTACCAACCACCGCTTGCCCCAAAGCCCCCTAGTGTGTCAGCAGCCCAGTGGTGCCAACAACCTCTTGACCGGTTTGTGCTCGCGAGCCTCGATCAACAACGGATCAGTCCAGCACCGCAAGCACCACCCGAGCAGTGGTTGCGTCGTGTAACGCTTGACTTGACTGGCCTGCCACCGACACCTGAACAGATCCAACAGTTTCTAAAGTCGGTGAAAACAGATGGTCAGGATGCTTATTCCAACACGGTTGATGAACTCTTGAAATCTCCAGGTTACGGCGAACGCTGGGCATCGGTATGGCTGGATCAGGTCCGGTACGCCGATTCGCGTGGGCTTGGTGCAGACGGCCGTCGCGAAATCTGGAAGTACCGAGACTGGGTGATTGATGCAATCAACAATGACATGCCGTTCGATGAATTCACCATCAAGCAAATCGCTGGTGACTTGTTACCGTCACCCACCATTGATGATCGCGTGGCAACAGCAGTGCACCGCCTGACTCAAACCAATGAAGAAGGTGGAACTGACGACGAAGAATTCCGAATCAACGCGGTGCTGGACCGAGTCAGTACTGTTTGGCAGACTTGGCAGGGCGTCACTTTCGGCTGCGTGCAGTGCCACGCTCACCCGTACGACCCATTGCAACATGAAGATTTCTACCGATTCGCTGCCTTCTTCAACAACACGTCAGATTGTGACCTGAACTCAGAACTGCCTTTGTTGGCAGTCCCGCTTGATCCAGCTGACAACGCCAAAGCCAGCAAGCTGGATCAAAAGATTAAAGCGTTACAGCAGTCGATTTGGAAACGCGAATCCGTTGCATTGGATGCACCTGAGGCCCACTGGCAGTTCCTGACCGCGATGACGGCGTCAGCCAACAAGTCGACAGAGGTTGCTGTGGAGCAACGGCACGGTCGGGCAGAGTATTACACGATCGACACCCTTTCGTCGAATACTGAAATCACTCTGGAATTACCGTTAAAAGCTGATTCAAAACCGCTGACCGCAATCCGAATCACGATCGCTCCGGGGGACCCAAAAACGGCCAGAATGGACTCTGAATGGGGATTCGTCCTGTCTCATGTGCAGGCCACGCTGAAGAACCAAAAAGACGAGACGACTCCGATCACCTTCACACGAGTCATTGGTGATGAGGCGGCCCCCTTTAAAAATCCAAACGACAGTCTGAATGAAAAAACCAATAACGGCTTTGCAGCTTATAGCCGAATCCACTACCCACGCACTGCCGTTTTTGTCCTTGAGTCTGATGTCAAAGTCGCAGAAGGCAGCACGCTGCAAATCAAAATCCGCAACGGGGTGACAGAACTGGGTGCGTTCCCACTGATCGCCAAACGCGGCTATGTTGCCGTCAGCCGTCAGCCCATTTTCAAACCGTTGCTGAATGCTCCAAAACTGCTGTCTGACAAACAGCAACTGAGCGTTTTACAAGCGGAACGTTCAATGATCCCCAGCAGCAACATTCCGGTAATTGCGGAACGTCCATCGCATCTCAAACGTCCAACCCACGTGTTCACGCGAGGCCTGTTCTTAACCAAAGGCAAGGAGGTTCAAGCAGGCGTTCCTGCTGCTCTCCCTCCCATTCCACAGCCAACCAGTGATGTGACAAGTGATGGATCGGCGAGCCGCCTGGAACTGGCACAATGGTTGATCAACGGCGATAACCCACTGACTGCCCGAGTCACGGTTAACCGTGTTTGGGCTCGACTATTTGGAGCAGGCATTGTTGCGACTGAGGAAGATTTTGGATCGAGTGGTGAACCGCCATCACACCCGAAGTTACTTGATCAACTTGCCTTCCAATTTCAAAACGATTTTGAATGGAGCCAGAAGCAACTCATCAGAACGATTGTGTTATCCAGCACCTATCGGCAGGATAGCAAGATGCGTCCTGAGTTATTGGAAACGGATGCCGATAATCGCTGGTTGGCGCGAGGCCCTCGTTTTCGCATGCCAGCCGAGATGATTCGTGACAATGCCCTCTTTGTCTCAGGCCTGCTTTCACCGCAAATGCACGGTGCCCCCGTTCACCCACCGATCCCAGGTGGAGTCTGGAAACCATTCCAAGGCGGTGATAAGTGGAAGACACCCGAGGTCGGAAATTCGGATCGTTATCGCAAGTCCATCTACACGTACACCAAACGGAGCATCCCGTTTCCCATGTTTGCGGCGTTCGACGCACCATCACGCGAATTCTGCACACCACGGCGATTGCGATCAAACACGCCACTGCAGGCATTGATGACTTTGAATGATGCGACCTTCGTTGAGTGCAGCAAGGCTCTTGCCAAGAAATTGTTGGACTCAAACGACAAAGTTGAGTCACAACTGCGATACGGGTTCGTATCAGTGACTTCGCGCGAGCCAAACGAAAACGAGATGAAAGCCCTCGCCGACCTGTACAAAAACTGCAGGCAGCAACAAACCAACGAACTCGATTCGATGACCGCCGTGGCAAGCGTTCTTCTGAACCTCGACGAAATCATGAGTAAGTAATATGCAACGCGAAAAACTAGAACAACAAATTGAACGACAGACGCTCGAATCCCGTACCCGACGCCACTTCCTTCAGAATTGCGCTACGGGCCTGGGCAGCCTGTGGATGGCAACCGAAGCCCAAGGTAACGATCCAGCTACCACGAAAAACAATCGACTCAACCCGCTGAATCCTTCTGCGCCACCGCTACCAGCCAAAGTCAAACGGGTGATTTATCTGCACATGGTTGGAGCCCCAAGCCAACTGGAGCTGTTTGATTACAAACCAGAACTCAACGCGTTGGACGGAAAAGACTGCCCGGCTTCTTTCCTGGAAGGCAAACGCTTTGCCTTTATCAATGGGACGCCCAAAATGCTGGGACATCAATACAAGTTCCAACAACATGGAAAGTCAGGAATGTGGGTATCTGAGCAGATGCCCAATCTTTCAAAAACGGTGGATGAAATCTGTTTCATCAAAACAATGCAAACAGAACAGTTTAATCATGGGCCAGCCCAGTTGATGGTTCATACAGGAGCATCACAAATGGGTTCCCCTTCGATTGGATCGTGGGTGACCTGGGGCTTGGGCAGTGAAAATAGTGATTTGCCCGGTTTCATTGTCTTGCTTTCGGGCGGACGTTTGCCGCGAGTGGGAAAGGCATTATGGAGTTCAGGATTCCTGCCCTCGGTGTACCAAGGTGTTCAATGCCGTTCGCAAGGTGACCCAGTCCTGAACGCATCGAATCCCGAAGGTGTTTCAAGGCAACAGCGGCGGCAGGTGCTCGACACCTTGGAACAACTCAATCGTGAGTCTCACCAACAATTTGGTGATCCAGAAACCCTGACGCGGATCGCACAATATGAAATGGCTTTCCGAATGCAAACTGCGGCACCCCAAGCAATGGATTTGTCGAGTGAAACCACTGACACGTTACAGGCTTATGGGGCGGAACCAGGCAAAGAATCCTTCGCCAATAACTGCCTCTTGGCCCGGCGACTGGTCGAGAAGGGTGTCAGATTTGTTCAGCTTTTTGATTGGGGCTGGGACACTCATGGCTCGAACCAGGGTGAGTCACTGAACCACGGGTTTCGAAAAAAGTGCACCCAGACTGACAAACCGATTGCCGCGTTGCTGCAAGATTTGCGGCAGCGGGGACTGTTGGAAGACACACTTGTCGTTTGGGGGGGCGAATTCGGCCGAACACCCATGCGAGAAAATCGCATGGGAGGAACCATGGCGTTCATGGGACGCGACCACAGCCCGGATGCATTCACGATGTGGATGGCAGGCGCCGGTGTCAAAGGTGGCTACAGCCACGGCGTTACAGATCCGGTTGGCTATACACCTGCCGAAAATCCTGTGCAGTTACGAGACCTACACGCGACCCTTCTGCACCTGATGGGCTTTGACCATCGAAAGATGTCCGTTCCCTTCAAAGGCTTGGACCAGCGTTTGACGGGGGTAAAAACCGCAACCGTCATCAAGGATGTGCTGAGCTAACCGAGTGAACAACGTCCACTGAAGTTAACTCAACTCGGAAATCGCATCAGCATCAGGTCCGATGCGGTTCTAGCTATCCGTATCACCACGGGCAACACGATTACCTGTCTGGGTCAGAAGCGAGCAAGAGAAAGGCTATTTCCCGGTTTTCGCGGCCCGCAGATTCAGCTCTGCCAGCTGGTCTTTGTCGACTGCCCCCGGCGCTTCCGTCATCAGGTCGGCGGCCTTTTGGGTTTTCGGGAAAGCAATCACCTCACGAATATTTTCCAAGCCGGCAAACAGCATGACCCAGCGATCGATGCCCAATGCGATCCCACCGTGAGGTGGAGCACCGTACTTGAGCGCGTTCAGCAGAAAGCCAAAACGATCCTCAGCAGTCTCCGCATCGATCCCCAACAATTCAAAAACATCCGACTGGCTTGATTGATCGTGAATTCGAATCGTACCACCACCGGCTTCGCTACCGTTGATCACAAGGTCGTACGCCTGGGCACGACAATCTTGAGGATTGTCCTTCAAGGAAGGCAGGTCACTCTCCAACGGGGCAGTGAATGGATGGTGCATCGCATTCCAACGCCCCGTCTCCTCATCACGATCGAACATTGGGAATTCAGTGACCCAACTGCAATTCAATTCTTCAGGATCGATCAGGCCCAGTTCACTGGCGAGCCGCTTTCGTAACCCAGCCAATCCCTTGCAAGTGACATCCCATGTGTCAGCGAGGAACATGAGCAAGTCACCCGTTTCCCCGCCGAGCAATTCTTTGATCTCAGCGAGATGTTCGGCGTCAATATTCTTGCTGATTGGACTCCAAAGAGACCCGTCTTCCTCGACACGGAACCATGCCAAGCCTTTTGCACCAAAGTCAGCTTTGACATATTCGGTCAGTTCATCAATTTGGCGACGTGAGTATTTGGCCGCTGCATTTTTGACAGCGATTCCACGAACGAAGCCACCCGAGTCAGCAGTTCCCCGAAAGACTCGGAATTCAGTTTTCTTTGCGATGGGAGTAACGTCGACGATCTCCATCCCGAATCGCAGGTCAGGAGCATCTGAGCCAAACCTTCGCATGGCTTCCTCAAAAGTCATGCGTGGCAATGGAGTTTTGACTTCTTTGCCAAGCACTTCTTTGGCGGTCTTGGCCACCAGTCCATCGATCAATCCCATCACGTCATCGGCATCAACAAATGACATTTCAAGGTCAAGCTGCGTGAACTCGGGCTGCCGATCCGCTCTTAAGTCTTCATCCCGGAAACACTTCGCAACCTGAATGTAACGATCAAACCCAGCGACCATCAAAATCTGCTTGTACAACTGGGGTGACTGCGGCAGTGCGTAGAACTTTGATGGATGCACTCGACTGGGCACTAAATAATCGCGTGCGCCTTCCGGCGTACTGCGTCCGAGAATCGGTGTCTCGACATCAATGAAATCATGTTCGGCAAAGTAATCTCGCATCGTTTTGACGATCGTACTTCGCAGCACCATGGCGCGCTGCATTTCACCTCGCCGCAAGTCGAGAAAGCGATACTTGAGTCGCAAGTCTTCACCAGGCAGATCGGGCTGGCTGGGAGTGAAAGGGGGCGTTTCGCAGCTGTTCAAGACTTCGAAATGCACACTACGAACCTCAATCGCACCGGTATCGAGCTTTTCATTTGTTTTTCCTTCCAACCGATCGGTCACTGTTCCGCGTATCAGGATGACACTTTCAGCGGACACTCGTCCCGCTTCATCGATCAGATCTGCATTTGCCTCCGGCGGACCGATCACCACCTGAGTGATTCCGTATCGATCGCGCAGGTCGATAAAGACAGCGCCACCGTGGTCACGTTTGCTTTCGACCCAGCCGCACAGGGTCACTTCAGTTCCAACGTCGGTTTTGCGGAGCTGGCCGCAGGTGTGGGTGCGTAGCACGGGGGTAGAACAGTCAGTTAGTGGAAAGATGATGAATCCGGTACAACATCATATCGTGGCTCAGCCGAATCGTAAGGTTAGGTCAAAATTCACTGACATTTGAGGGTTCCAGATTCAATTCGCCAGGCAGAGTTCAGCCCCCAAGCTTCTGGGCTTCGTCGCAGCGTGCACCGCAACTTTGCGAACCACCAGACGACGCAGCACCAATCCGAGTAGCTCGCTGCAGGCCCATACCCAGCCAACTTCGGTGGCAAAATCCGTCAGGATCGCCGCTTTCCGCTTCAAATAAAGCAAGGAACACAACTGCCGTGGATTTCAACTCGCCCCAACAGCATCCTAGATTTCCCGTGGCACAAAAAAAGGGACTCCAAAATTGGAGTCCCTCGATATGATTCACGAAAACTGCATCCTGAATGGTTCCGAGTCACGGAATTCATCAGGCATCCTCGTGTTGGCTAGCTTTCGTCGCTAAGCGTGACTGGCTTGTAGCCACCTCTTGACTTGAAGTAGAACCAAATCACGATGTAACAGATCAGCATGATCAATGGGAAAATGGTCATGCTTGCGAGAGCCTTTTGCCCACTTCCATCACTGGCTGCCGCGATGTCGCTTTTCAACGCAGCCTGCTCATCGGCAGGTGTCTTGTCGACAACCAGTTCATTGACCTTGTCCATGTCCAAGGTCTTGTACTCAATAATTTCGTAGATTTTCTTCTCTTTGAGAACATCTCCTTCTGGGACGGATCCAATGTAAGGCTGGACAGCCTGAATCTCCTTGTCCGCTTGGAGTGCACCAATGTAAGGAAAGCCGAGGGTACCTACCGCCAACATGCCAATTCCTGAAATTGCATTCAGGGTCAATGCACCACCACGCGGTGTTTGCTCGGACACGATTCCCAGCATGGTTGGCCAGAAGAAAGTCTTTCCGAGAGCATACAGGGTTGCCGCTGCGAAAATGATCGCAACACCTTCTGCGAACGAGAGAGACCACAGTCCGGCAATGGCGAGGACACAGCTAACCATTAGAAGTCCAAGAGCAGACAACTTGTGCACGATTGGTCCGGCAAAGAAACGCAACACCATCATGATGAATGACGTGTAAACCAGAATCCAACCACCGTCGAACGTAACTGCATTTTGCATGATTCCCGAAATCCACCCATCGGTGCCGATCTCCGTCGTGGCGAGAGGCATCATGATGAGAATCAGGACAAACATCAGCGGGCGGCCAAGACTCTTGGTGTAGGCTCCGAAAGATACAACCATCGCCACGCCAATCCCAATGAAGAGAGCTTTGTTTCCATCGGGGAAGAAATCCATCAGTTGAAGCGTTACCAGGAAACCAACGACGGCGGCCCCCATGATACCGAACTCAGAAAGCATATCTTTGTAGCTGACTCCGGCGGCAACACGCTCCTGCTCTGGAAACTTGACATTGAGCAGCATCAAGAAGTAGACGACAGCGGGTATCGCGATGGTCGCCAGTTTGATGTTCCAATCAAAACCACTCATCGAAATGGTCAAGATCCCTGAGATAACCAAACCGCCAGGCCAGCCAGCATGCAGGATATTCAGCCACTTGGTTTTGTCTTTATCAAACATGGTCGCGACGACAGGGTTAATGAACGCCTCAACGGTTCCATTACCCAAGGCAAGAACCAGACCGCCCCAGTAGATCAACTGCTTGGCTCGTTCTGGATCTGAATCAATCGTCGACAGAGCAAAGACCCCCATCACTGCCCAGATAAACTGGCAGGAGAATGCAAAGATCATCGAAAACTTGTAACCAACCTTGTCGATAATCAGGCTGAAAATGATGATGCTCAATGCAAATGGCCAGACTTGGATTCCCTTGTATGCACCGACCTGAGCGGGGTCGAGGCCCAGTGTGCCGATAATTTCCGGGTCGTCGAGAAGAAACATTCGAGTAATGAATCCGAATGCTGTTGTAATGAGTGCAATGAAGCAGCCCCAAAACAAAAACATGTTTGCCTTGCTATCGGCCGGGCTCGCGGGTGTATCTGACATTCTTGTGTTCCCTACTAAATTAGATAAATCGGTGGAGGCGGGCTCCACAAATCCTGTTTGGATGCATGGTGAAAGGCTGGGTGAGCTTGTTGGGGTCCTTGAAGCGGTATCCCAGTACTTGATGTACTTGAACAACGCCAGCAGCATCGCCGACAAATGAACGTGCACAGCTAAAGGAGCGGCGTACGAAAATGCTGCCAAGACGCTCAAAACGCGTCAAGAATCCGAAACAACTTCTCTGGTGAAAGAAAACGTAATTCCCCGACGCTTCCAGTGCCACTGTCATGCCCCCTATACTTCCTTTAATAATGGAAAATAACCCAACCGGACCTTTCAAACTTTTACCTTCCTCGGAGACAAATAGATGCGTTCCTTCCTGACTCTCGCCTTGGCTTTTGGAGTTCTCACGACCATGGCAACCGCCGACGAACACGAATGTGCCCTGAATTTCAAGGCAAAAACCATCGACGGCAAGACTGTCGACCTTGAAGATTACGAGGGAAATGTCGTCCTCGTGGTCAACACAGCCAGTCAATGTGGGCTAACCCCGCAATATGCGGGACTTGAGAAGCTTTACGCCGAGTACAAGGATGACGGACTCGTCATTTTGGGATTCCCCTGCAACCAATTCGGGCGACAAGAGCCCGGCAGCGATGCCGATATCAAGCAATTTTGCACGGCAAAATACAAAGTGACCTTTCCAATGTTCAGCAAAATCGACGTCAATGGCGACGATGCCGCACCCATCTACAAATACTTGACCAGTAAAGATGCCAAACCGGCCGGAAAAGGCAACGTTAGCTGGAACTTTGAGAAGTTCCTGATCGACCGCGAAGGTAACTTGGTGAATCGTTTCGCTCCGCGGACCCGTCCGGAAGACGCCGATCTGGTCAAGCAAATCAAGACGCAGTTAGACAGCAAGTAACGTCAGAACCCTCAATTGGATCCGCGATCAATAGAGCCACCCGAGACAGATCGGCTTGACGACTGGGTCCGCAAGAAAGGGTGCATGATGATAGGTCAGTGATGGATGAAATTCCTGAGTGCTGATATTTCGCTAGATCGTAGGCAGCTGCACTCCGATCCGGATAGATTTGGCGCGCGGAGACTCCTGATTACTCGTTTTTTCGGGCAATCGGCGAGTCCGCTGACTTTCGCTGATTGTCGAGGCCGAAGGCAAAAACGAAGGTGACTTTGTCGCTCCACAAATGCCCGTGCACCAAGTGCACGGGCATTTTTTCGTCTATCATTTCAAGAGACGACTGCTTACCCCAGAACTCTGAACCTGCTTGGTTTTGAGCTTTGTTGGAACCTGCCCCCCAGAAGCACTCGACCCGATACCCCTCGATTATTTTCTCCGACTCTGCCATGCCGCTAACGAAATTCATGCGATTCAACTTTTCTCACCTGCTCATTTGTTTAGTTCTCTTCTGTGCCACAAGCTCAGTTTTTAGTGACGAACCTCTTTTGCGGCCGAATGACCGTGTTGCGATTTTAGGTGGCACCTTTGTGGAAAGGATGCAGGCGTCCGGTGACTTTGAGGCAGAACTTCAGTGTCGTCAGCCGGACTGGAACCTGAGTTTCCGCAACATTGGCTGGTCTGGTGACGATGTTCACGGAATCGGGCGGAAGCGATTTGACAGCCCTGCGGATGGTTTTAAACGCATCCTGCGAGATGTAGAAACATCCGACGCCAACGTTGTCTTGCTGGCGTACGGGTTCGCGGAAGCGTCGGATGGCAAACCCGCCGTCGAGCGTTTCGGCCCCGGGCTTGCAAGGCTGGCGGACGAGTTGCTGAAGCAGAAGAAACGTCTGATTCTGCTGACGCCTGTGGCGATGCCGGGCTACAAAGTCACTGGATACGACCAATGGTTGAGTGAATGTCGTTCCATCATCGAGCGGGTGGGGAAAGAGCGTGATATTCCCGTGGTTTCCGTTCAATGGGTGCCCTCGAATGATCAAGTCACGCACGACCGGTTGCTGCCCAATTCTCAAGGCTACGCTGGCTACGCAAACGCTGTCGCAGGTGCTTTGGTGGGTGAGGCCGACTCGGGAACGCAGTCGGAACCTGAAAAAGTGGCCTTAAAACAGCTGATCAGCGAGAAAAACCAGCTTTTTTTCCACCGCTATCGTCCTCAGAACGAAACGTACCTGTATCTGTTTCGAAAGCATGAACAGGGCAACAATGCCGTAGAAATCCCCCAATTTGACCCTCTCATCAAAAAAGCGGATGAGGCGATCTGGCAAGCATCCGGATCCTGATTACGCCTTATGGCTCAGGAACAGACGTGCAAGATTGCCATGCAAAATCGCAGGGGCAGGCTGCTAAAAATCATGAGCCAGCATTCTTCTGCCTTGGTCATTGCCAGTTCCCCGTGTCGAGCTTACGCTTTTCCGTTTGCGCCGCGGTAGATCGTGCGGCTTCGAGAATTGAAAACCTGGAGTTTTGTGGTGTCTGGTACCTGTGTGATTGGTCTTCAGTGGGGCGATGAGGCAAAAGGAAAGCTCGTCGACTTACTTGCGCCGCAGTTTGATCTCGTAGTACGTTACCAAGGGGGTGCCAACGCTGGCCACACCGTGGTGGCAGGCGATGAAACTTACAAACTGCACCACATCCCCAGCGGCATTCTGCATCCCCAGGTGAGAAACCTGATCACCCCGGGTGTCGTGATCAACCCATCCACCATGCTGGATGAGATTGAAGGCTTGGCGAAACGCGGCGTGATTTGCCGAGACAATCTCCGAATCAGCGAACGCGCGCACTTGGTGATGCCGTGGCACATGGCAGAAGACAAATTCATCAACGCCACCGCCGTGCGTGGCGAATCAATTGGCACGACCAATCGTGGCATTGGCCCTTGCTACCGCGACAAGGTAGGCCGAACTCACGCGATTCGCATGGCCGACCTTGTCCAAGCGACCCGTGACGATCGGATTGCAACGGTCGCTGAGCAAAAGGTAGCCATACTTGAGAAGATGGGCGCACCTCAGGAAGATTTGGATTCCATCGCACCAGCGAAAGTGGTCGCAATGGCTGCCTCGTGGGCCGAGCAACTTGACGGGATGATCGGAGATACGACCGATTACTTGCTGGATGCATGCGAATCGGACAAACGCATTCTGTTTGAGGGAGCGCAAGGCGCTCTTCTTGATATTGATCACGGCACTTTCCCATTCGTCACCAGCAGCAACAGCAGCGGCGTTGGCGTGTGTGCAGGTGCGGGAGTTCCGCCTCGCTGGATTCATCAAGTCCTCGGTGTTTGCAAGGCGTACAGCACTCGAGTGGGTGGCGGTCCCTTCCCAACCGAACTCGACGATGAGATTGGTGAAAAGATCCGAAAACTAGGCAATGAATTTGGAACGACAACCGGAAGACCTCGTCGATGCGGGTGGTTTGATGCCGTCGCCGTCCGTTACACATCACGACTCAGCGGTGTTACCCGCCTGGCTTTGATGATGATGGACGTGCTCAGCCATCTCGACGAATTGAAAGTTTGCGTGGCTTATGAACTGGATGGCAAACGAATCGAGACAGTCCCCAGCCATGCCGAAGAGTTGCGCCGTTGCAAACCTATTTACGAGACGATCCCAGGCTGGAAAGAGCCCGTGGACGATGTTCGTCGAGAGGACGAATTCCCTGCTGGCGCATTAGCTTACGTGAAGCGGATTGAAGAGTTGGTTGGAATTCCAGTGGGTGTACTTTCTGTCGGCCCAGATCGAGCTCAAACCATCTTCACTGAAGCTGCAACCGAATTAGCACTCCAGCCCATTGGTTGAAAGATGACCGACCAGGGCCCCGATGCTTGCGAAACAGATCAGTTAGCAGATGTCCCTGTGGATGATCGCCCTCGGCACATCGCGATCATCATGGATGGCAACGGCCGCTGGGCCCAGAGCAAGGGATTGCCACGGATCGAGGGCCATCGCCACGGCGTGAACACGGTGCGCATGATCAGCGAAACAGCCACCGAGCTGAAAATCGCCGCGATCACACTTTACTGCCTGTCCAGCGAAAACTGGAAACGTCCTCAGGCAGAGCTCGATTTCCTGATGCACTTGCTCGAGCAATACCTGATCGAAGAACGCCGAATGATCATGGATCAGGGACTGAGCTTAAAAGTGATCGGACGCCGAGACAGACTGCCAGAAAATGTTCTGACAGAAATGGACCGGACCCTTCAAATGTCGGCCGATAATGCAGGGACCGAACTGGTGCTCGCCATCGATTACGGCGGGCGAGATGAAATCACAAAAGTAACTCGAGAGATTGCGAGCGAGGTTGCTGCAGGAACCATTGAGCTCGATTCGGTCGATGAAAACACCATCAGTAGCAGGCTCTATACCGCCGACCTTCCCGAGGTCGACTTGTTGATTCGCTCTGGCGGAGACATGCGGGTCAGCAACTTCCTGCTTTGGCAAATCAGTTACTCTGAGATCTGGATCACCGAAAAGTGCTGGCCTGAATTCACCCGTCAGGATTTCCTGAATGCGATTCGTGAATTCAACTCGCGGCAGCGACGATTCGGAGGCCTCAACGTTAATGAGTGATCAAACTGTGACCGATTCGCTATGCAACGACACACCCTCGTCTCTGAAGCACCACACGAGCAGGGGTCGTGGAACGGTCCTTGAATACGAACGTGGTGCGAGTTGCTCGGGACTCCAAAATCCAAAGCAACTGCAGAGCACAATGGTCGATTCAAAAACCTTGAAGTTCAAAACAGAAAGGCACGTTTAACTTGTTAATCGATCGTTTGAAAACATCGGCCGTGCTCATTTCCATTACAGCGATCCTGCTGTATTTGGATGCCACCATGTCACCAGCAGGCGCCGAGGGAATCTGGCTATTGCCTTTACTGCTGTTTTTCTCGCTAGGCACTGCATGGGATATTTCGGGACTCCTGTCCAACAGTGGTCGCCCGATCCACCGCAGGGCAACGCTTTTAGCCACCGCGATCATCACTCTTTCAGCTTGCCTGCCGATGATGTGGTCGTTGTTCGGATCGGAATATCCCCCCAACTGTCCGGTTGGAAAACTTGGCTGGATCGTGATGGCTTCCGTGGCATCGGTGTTCCTTCTGCTCCTTGCTGAAATGATGGCTTATGGCAAAGGCCCTACGGGGGCCATTGAGCGAACCTGTGGTGGTGTTTTTGTGTCGATTTACGTCGGACTACCCATGGCGTTGCTTGTATCCCTGCGTTCGCTAGGGGATGGCAACTGGGGTCTGGCCGCGATCCTAACCATGATCGCGGTGACCAAATCGACCGATGCAGGGGCCTATTTCAGCGGTAAAACCTTTGGCAAACACAAACTCATTCCCCGGCTCAGTCCGGGCAAAACCCGCGAAGGGGCCGTGGGCGGAATTTTAATCGCCACGATCGTTGCATTCGTCTGCTTGAAGTGGCTTTTCCCAGCGATTGCGGGGGAGGCTTCTGGCCCAGTCGAGGCAGCCACCATCCCCGGCTTGGATCAGCCTCTGTGGGGAGCTTTGTGCCTCGGACCCGTCTTGGCAATCACCGGAATGATCGGGGATTTGGCGGAATCCCTCGTCAAAAGGGACTCCAATGCGAAGGACAGTGGCAACCTTCTACCAGGACTTGGGGGCGTTTGGGACGTCACAGATTCACTGATCGCAGCGGTTATGCCTGCATTTCTTTGTTTCGTCGCCGGTGTTGCCGCGTAATTAAAACGGGGATTTGGCGGAATCTTGACACCTGATCCTATGATTTAACTGGAAATGTATAGAATACAGTTTGTTGACCCATCGATCCTTGCAGGCAGCTGAATGACCGAAGCCACGCTTTCGATCACCCATCCTGACGAGATTTTGACCCTGTTCGGGCCTCGCGACCAGCACCTGAGAAAGTTGCGTCGGTTGTTTGATGTTCGCATCACCCAACGGGATGGCAGAATCCGCATCTCCGGAGAAGGAGAAGAAGACGTCCAACGGGCAACGCGGACGCTTGAAAAGCTGCGCCACCTCTCGCGGCAAAAGGGTGAACTGAGCCCCTGCGATATCGATGTCGCTGCCTCCGAGGAGGGAGCCCTTGTGGTCGGCACTGGCAAAGGTCTAAGCCAACCCACTGACGAAATCGACATCCAACATGCTGGCCGCCGAATCAAACCGCGGACGCCCGGTCAGCACGAATATGTCAAAGCGATCCGGTCCCACGATCTGACCTTTGCAACCGGCCCGGCAGGATGCGGCAAGACTTACTTGGCAGTCGCAACCGCCGTTGAAGCTTTGCGAGCGGGCAGCATCCGTAAAATCGTACTGGTCCGCCCCGCAGTGGAGGCGGGAGAAAGTCTCGGCTTTTTACCAGGTGACCTGCGAGCAAAACTGAATCCATACCTTCGCCCCTTGATGGATGCGTTGGGTGAAATGGTCGACTACGACCAAGCTCGGAATCTAATGGAACAGGATGTGATTGAGGTTATTCCACTGGCTTACATGCGTGGACGGACGTTAAGCGACGCCTTCATCATTCTGGACGAAGCCCAAAACACGACCGTCGCCCAGATGAAAATGTTCCTGACCCGGATGGGTGAACGGAGCAAGATGGTGGTCAGCGGTGATGCAACCCAACAGGACCTGCCCCGAGGCGTAACCAGCGGACTGCGTGACGCCATCCGGCGTCTGGGCAAGATCGACGCGATTGGTATCGTCAAACTGCAAGCCAGTGACATCGTGCGTCACCGTCTGGTTCAAAAGATCGTCGAGGCCTACGAGGACCTCGAACAACGACAGCAAAACTCCGCACACGGGGACCAAACCGAACAACGATAATCTCGGCCCGTTGGCAAGCGGCCCAAAACGCTTGCGGACAGGACAAGACTGGTGACATTCACACCGAGATGACCGATTGTTTGATGCAAAACCATGAGCGGTGCAAACAAGACACGAACGCGTCAGGAACGCATTAACTCGCTCGGCATACAAAAGCCGCGTTTCGCTCAGTGGTGGGAAAACGGCAACAAAGCCGACTTTTCCATTCGTGTTGCGATGGCATTCATCTCCGCCATTGCCTTGTTAGTCATTTGCGAAGCATGGCAACCACCATTCGCCTTCAGAAAAGATCAAGTTCCAGCCCGTGAACTGATCACCCGCGTCGACATGCAGGTGCCGAATGAAGCAAAAACCAACGCGGCCCGCGATCAGGCAAGCAAAAGCTTCGTCACGTATTACAAGAACAACACTCAACCGATCGTTGAATTAATCGCATCGTTGAAAGACGATCTGTTCCTCGTCTTGCCTGTTCCCTCTTTTGATGAATTGAAGGGTGAAGAGCTGACTGCTTTCTCAAACTTCTTCATAGGCGATGAGACCGAAACAGAGGACACACCAGCAAGACGCTTCGGCATCATGAAAGCAGTCTTTGCAGATGACTCCGAATTAAAAACACTTCAGACCGTCGTCGAAACTGCGATGCGAGAGAATGAACGGTATGGGTTGATTGAAACGCTATCTCACCGCGATGACCAAGGCAGCAAAGAACGCATCCGCGTGGCTCCGACGGGCAATCCAGAAAAGGTTGAATTTGTTGAAATGGATCAATGCCGTACTGCTGTTGCAGCCAACGGTATTGCCACACGACTGAAAGAACAGTTTCGACAAAAGTACTCATCCGAGGACAATCAACAAGTCGCCGTAATGATCAGCGACTGGATCCGACAACGTCTGGCTGACCACCAAACCTTAACCTATGACGCCAAACGAAACGCAACCGACCGAGCCACCGCTCTCGATTCGGTTGAAGTATCCATAGATGTTCTGTCCAGCGGCAAATCAGTTCTTGCCGCCGCTGGCACGCCACTGACGGAAGCAGAACTGGCATTGCTTCACAAAGAGTGGGAAATCATGTCGGACAACATGTACTTGAGTGACATGGTTGTCCGCTTCTTTTCCTACGCCGGCATGCTGACAGCTCTTTACCTCTTGTGCGGCAGCTATATCTTCTTTGTCGATGATCGCGAACTCCTTCAAGACCGCTGGAAGCTTGGCAAATTACTGGCGTTGATGGTCGGCGCAATTGTGTTGGGATACATTGCAGCACGCGATGAATGGCGGGGTGAATTAATTCCGTTAGTGCTGGCGTCGATCATTGCAGCGGTTGTCTACGGGCGAGAACTGGCGCTGCTGCTGATGGCGGCAGCAAGCCTGAGTCTCTCATTGTTTCTCGGAGATGGGCTACCGGAACTGGTCATGCTGGCAGCAGCCTGCACAAGCTGCACACTTCTGCTGGGACGAATCAGAAGCCGCACCCACTTGCTTTATGTGGGCGCCAGTTCGGCTGTCATCACGATGCTAACCGTTGTTGGCGTGGGAATTGTTGCCAGCCAAACTCTCACCATGCCGGGCCCCGATGAAGTCTCTGATCTCGTATTCAAAGGTGCAGAATTCGAAACGGTTCTGGAGAGTTTGTTCAGAAATGCAGGCTGGGCGGGCTTCTGCATTCTGGTCTCAACCACAGCGATGACCGGACTGCTGCCACTGGTTGAAAAAGGCTTCGGAGTCCAGACGGATCTCAGTCTCCTGGAATTGGGAGACGCCAGCCATCCACTGCTTCGAAGACTCGCACAAAGAGCTCCAGGCACTTACAACCATTCGATCAACGTCGCTTCCATCGCTGAAGCTGCCGCGGATGAAATCGGGGCGAATGGACTGCTGGTTCGAGTCGGTGCGTATTTTCATGACATCGGGAAGATGTTCAAACCCGAGTACTTCATTGAAAATCAAATGTCGGGTGAAAACCAACACGACTCACTGCAACCTGCGATGAGCACGCTTGTGATCATTGCTCACGTCAAAGACGGAGCCGATCTGGCGAGAAACCACCATCTGCCCCAACCGATCATCGACTTTATCCTGCAGCATCATGGCACCACGTTGGTGGAATACTTCTACCGAGAGGCTGCGAAACGTAGCGAAGAAGATCCCAACGCGGAAACCGTGAGTGATAAAGATTTCCGATACCCAGGCCCCAAACCACAAACACTCGAAGCAGCCGTGATGATGCTTGCCGATGCAGTGGAAAGTGCGAGCCGCACACTCGTAGACCCCACTCCTTCAAGAATCCAGGGCCTTGTCGATTCAATCGCCCAGAAAAAAATGAGCGATGGCCAATTCGATGAGTGTGGCCTCACGTTTCAACAACTCCACAAAATCCGTAGCAGCCTCGTTAAATCTCTCACTGCCATCTATCACGCACGTGTCAAATACCCCGGACAACAATCGGCTTGATGCCGACCAACCGACATTGCTGAATATCGAAATCATCGTGGACGAAGACGTGAATTACGTCGCCAACGAACAGAGACTGCGTGATGCATGCACGGCCGCGACCTCGCTGCGTGATTTCCATCAGGGAGAAATCGGAATTCGTGTGACCACCGATGCAGCGATTCACCAAATCAACCGCGATCACTTGGGACATGACTACCCAACCGATGTGATCAGCTTTGCTTACGCAGCCAATCGACCCCATATCGAGGGAGAGCTAGTGGTCAGCGTGGACACCGCAGCTGAACGCGCCAACGAATTAGGCTGGTCGGTTGATCATGAATTGCTGCTTTACGTTGTACACGGAACATTGCACATCACCGGAATGGACGACCATGAACCCAAAGATCGCCTTGCCATGCGTTGTGCAGAACGAGAGATAATGTTGCAACTGGGTGTCGGCGATATCGATCAATACGCCGCTGACGGCGTGAACTCAGAAGGCAACGGCACTGGGCCGCGAGCAGCTGCGTTGCCAAATCATGGGACGCAGCCAAACCACGACCATTCGCGGCCAAGAAACCAACCTCTGCCGGAGGACTTGGCGTGAACGACGCGTGGGTCTGGGGATCGTTATCTCTGATTGGCTTCGCACTTAGCAGTGTGGGTGGCTTGGGTGGCGAATTACTTGATAGTTTTGCTGGTCGCCAGCTGGAAGCTTACTGCCGTTTAAAAAAGAACCGTGACCGTTTTGGAGCTGTCTTGGACAATCAGGACGCAGCCATCCGCGGCAGCGAATACCTGCGAATGATTGGGACGGTTTTATTCCTGATTGCCGGCACAGCCGCCATTTTTGTTGACGAGACGCAACCACCGCCCCTACGCTTGGTCTATTGGGCTCTGTCAGCTGTCCTGTTGATGATGATGGTTCATGTATGGCTACCTGCGGCTGTGACACGCTTTGCATCAACCCAAGTGCTGTACCACACATGGCCATTCTGGCGAAGCCTGTCCATCCTGATGAGCCCTCTTTCTGCGCCCGGCGAACTCGTCGAATTGGTCACACGCAGACTGACAGGCACGGCCGAACACGAAGATGAGGAAGAAGAGCTGCTTGAGGACGAAATCCGCACAATTGTCACCGCAGGAACACGCGAGGGATTTTTTGGCCCAGGTGTGCGAGAGATGATTCAAGGTGTGATGACGCTGCACGAAGACACGGTCGGTCACATCATGACCCCGCGTAGCGATGTCGATGCCATTGATGTCACAACCGACTGGAATCAGACGCTGGACAAGGTTGTCGATGCGGGCCGAACTCGCTTCCCTGTGTATGAAGGAACCCTCGATCATGTCGTTGGGATTTTGTACGTCAAAGATTTATTGCCCTATCTATCCAGCCAAACAATCCCTGACCAATCACTGCGGGAAATCTGCCGGCGTACTTGGACCGTACCGATTGACCGCTCGGTCGAGATCATTCTCAGAGAATTCCTGCACAGCCGAAGCCACATGGCGATTGTGATTGATGAATTCCAGCAAACGGCGGGAGTCGTAACCATCGAGGACGTGCTCGAGGAAATTGTCGGCGAAATTGTTGATGAGTCGGATGAAGAGGAAGAGTTCGGCATTGAAGTCATTGATTTGGACACTGTGGAAGTTGATGGCCGAGTGATGATGGATGACCTTAATGAAATGACCGACTGGGAACTGCCTGAGAGCGATGATTACGAGACCATTGCCGGTTACGTGCTATTCCACGTCGGCGCCATTCCCAAGGCAGGAGAACGGCTTGTCATCGAAAATACCGAAATCGAAATTCTCAAGGCCAGTGTCAGAAAAATCGACTCCATGCGAATCCACCGGATTGACGAGCAGGATCAAAAAGCGGGCTGACCGTGTTCAGAGCTCCCACGCACAGGCGGGACATTTCCGCAAGGGTACGCTCAGGAGCAAATCGCCGCCCATTCGGGCAATTAACCCCGCGAAACAGCGACAATGCGTGGGTACGTCTGATTGTCCGAAGGTTTACACACCGCTAAACTGCTGACAGCGTGACGAACATCTATCCACGCCCGCGTAACGGTGTTCCCGACCAATCGAATGTGGGGAAAACGTTGCTGAGACAGCCTGATTTTCCTCTGGAATTGCCGATGAGCCCGACATCAAACCTTGAAGTCCGAAACGCCGATACAGTCAAAGTGGCTTACGAAGGTCAGGAATTTGAATTGCCAGTGGTTGAGGGCTCGGAGGGCGAGCGAGCGATCGATATCAGTCGGCTGCGAGGACAAACCGGGCTGATCACGCTGGATGAAGGTTTCGTGAATACGGGCAGCACCCGCAGTGCGATCACCTTCCTGAACGGTGAAAAAGGAATCCTTCGGTACCGCGGCTATCCCATTGAACAACTGGCGGCCAAGTCCGACTTCATTGAAACAGCCTATCTGCTGATCAACGGTGAACTGCCCAACGCCAAACAAGCTGAGGATTTCCGGGTTGGAATTCGCGAACACACCATGATCCACGAGGACATGCGGTCGTTCTACAACGGATTTCCTCGCGACGCCCACCCAATGGCGATCCTCAGTAGCGTTGTTGGTGCCCTCTCAACGTTCTACCAAGACGCGATGGATGTGCATGACAAGGCCCAAGTTGAAATCTCCGTCTACCGACTCCTCGCCAAGCTTCCCACGATCGCAGCGTACAGCTACAAGAAGTCGATGGGACAGCCGTTCATTTACCCTAACAATGAACTGAGCTACTGCGAGAACTTCCTGCACATGATGTTTGCCACACCGGCACACGAGTATCTGGTCGATCCCGATTTTGCCGAAGCTCTGAACCTGCTGCTGATCGTGCATGCCGACCATGAGCAAAATTGCAGCACCTCGACCGTCAGGATGGTAGGCAGCAGCAACGCGAACCTGTTTGCGTCCATCTCTGCTGGCATCGGGGCCCTGTGGGGACCACTCCACGGCGGAGCCAACGAAGCCTGTGTGAACATGCTTGACACAATCGCCAAAGACGGCGGCAACGTTCAGAAATACGTTGATATGGCCAAAGACAAAGAGAACGGTTTCCGTTTGATGGGCTTTGGGCATCGTGTCTACAAAAACTTTGACCCACGAGCCAAAATCATTCGGGCCAGTTGCGACAAGCTGTTGGCCAAACTGGATCTCGACGACCCACTATTCGAAGTGGCTCAGAAGCTCGAAGAAGTTGCGTTGAAGGACGAGTACTTCATCGAACGGAAGCTGTACCCCAACGTCGATTTCTACTCGGGCGTCATCTACCGTGCTTTGGGCATTCCAATCCAGATGTTCACGGTGCTGTTCGCAATCGGGCGACTACCCGGCTGGATCGCTCACTGGAGCGAAATGCACAGCAATCCTGCTACGCGAATCAACCGCCCACGTCAGGTCTACACCGGCAGCACCGAACGCGATTTCGTGCCTATCGAAAAGCGATAAGCCGAGTTGCTGACTGACGGCTGATTACCCAACCTGCCTGTCTATCTGCGGGCAGTGCGACATTTAAGGCGGTGACCCTCGCGATCGCTTGCTAGTCATCATGCCAAAGTCGGATCAAGATCAGGTGCCGATGCGAAGTAAGGGTCGCACAATCACAACGGCAGAGTAGGGCAGTGGAAACGACAGGCTTTCTAAAGCAATAGGCCCGCGATTGCCCCGGTCATGCAACAGGCCAGCAGCCCACCAAACATGGCTCGCAGGCCCAATTGAGCCAGGTCTTTCTTACGCGATGGCTCCAAACCACCGATGCCGCCCACTTGGATCCCAATTGCACCAAAGTTGCTGAATCCGGCCAACGCATAGGTCATCACGATCGCCGTTCGCTCGCTGATTGCTTTCCCTACTCCTACCTCAGCTTTGCCTAACGCGTCATAAGCAATGAACTCGTTGGCGACTGTTTTCAGCCCAATCAATCTGCCAGCCTCAAGACACTCCGCCGCGGGAATCCCCATCAACCAGGCCAGAGGCCAGCAGAGGTAACCCAAAACAAGTCCCAATGACAATCTTGGATCACCGGCCGCATCCACAAATCCCACCTGTTCCGATGCGAACCCCAAAATGAGGTCAACGAGGGCAAGTAACGCGAGGAACGCAATCAGCATCGCTCCGACATTCATTGCCAACTTGAGCCCATCACTCGCGCCGTCAACCGCTGCGGCGATCAAATTGACATGCTCAGAAGGGGCTGACAGGGTCATTTCAGCCGACACCTTTTCTGGCTCAACCTCGGGCACCATCACCTTCGCGATCAGCAACGCTGCCGGAGCGCTGATGACAGAAGCAGTCAACAAGTGTGAGATATCAATCCCCATGCCAGCGTAGACCCCCAATAAACCACCGGTCACTGTCGAAAATCCACCAGTCATCATCGCGCAGAGTTCACTGCGAGTCATTCTTGAAAGGTACGGCTTCACGACCAAAGGGGCTTCAGTGTGGCCAACAAAAACGTTGGCTGCTGCCGATAACGTCTCCGCGCCACTTGTCCCAAGCGTGAATCGCATCACCCATGCCATGCCCCAGACAATGCGTTGCATCAGTCCGAGATAGTACAGAATACTCATGAGCGACGAAAAGAAAATCACGGTCGGCAATACACCGAACGCAAAAGTTCCCAACAGTGACTCGCCAAGGGGATTTTCTCCGCCAGCCCCAAACAGAAAGCCGCTGCCTTCGGTCACCGTATCGAGGACAGAGGTGAAAACATCACCAATCTTTTCAAAAATCAAGCGCCCAGTAGCGGTGCGCAGCACCAAAAAACCGAGCAGGAGTTGAAGAAAAAGACCTCCCGCAACGACTCTGACGGGAAAACGCCGGCGATGACTACTGATCAGCCAAGCCAGAAGAATGAAAACCAACAGGCCCAATACACAGATGAAACGCGCCTGCATGCCTACCTACTCGGGTGGATGTACTTGAAACAAGAAAATGGCTTAACCCGGCTGCGGTGTATCAAAAATTCGATCACCTGCATCACCCAGCCCCGGCACAATATACGACTGATCATTCAACACGGGGTCGATCGCAGCCACATAGAGCTTAACGTCAGGGAAATCCCGCTGCACCCGTTCGACCCCGTCTCTCGAGGCAATGATGCTGAGCACGCGAATTTCTTCAACACCCCATTCCATCAACCGCCTCACAGCCAGTTCGATCGATCCCCCCGTGGCCAACATCGGATCAAGCACCAACGCAGTATTCGGCGCTCCAGACTTGGGAAGTTTGTCGTAGTACTCAACCGGCTCGGCGGTTTCTTCGTTTCGATAGAGCCCTAGATGCCAGACAGCGGCATCTGGAAGCAAATTGAGCAAAGGATCTACCATCCCCAACCCCGCTCTCAGAATCGGGACCAAAGCGACACAGCGGGTCACCTGATGACAGTCAGCCTCAGCGATTGGAGTCTGAATAGCCACCGGCTCAACGGCCAAATCTTCGGTGGCATAGACACCCACCAGCACGGAGAGGCGATTAACGGCGGCCCGAAAGTGGCTTGGCACGGTGGATTTATCCCGAACCGTGCACAGATGGTGCTCAATCAACGGGTGCTGAATCTCAGTAACGTGTCCCACAGCAACACCGTCCTGCAAAAAGGGGGTTCAGCAACAAGCAGCGGATGGAGTGGGATTCGAACCCACGGTACGCGCAAACGTACGCCAGTTTTCAAGACTGGTGCCTTCGACCACTCGGCCACCCATCCAAAAACGGCAAGACTGCCGTTCATCAGCCTGATGTTTTAAATGTTTTCCCGCCAGTCGTCGACCGCACTTCAGCACGCGGGTCAGGAAATCAAAAGAAGCAGTTTTCTGTCGCAAGTTGCGGAGATAAACCCGCATCCTTCAACTACGACCGGAACGACAATGAGCAAAAAAATCGGTCAAAATCACTCCACCTGCGCGGCACTCGCCGGTTTTGCCTCTTTTCCACCGTCGAGCCCGCCCGAAAGAAGTAACAACCGGAACTACGCCTTTGCAACTCGCTTCCGAGCCACCTTGTCATTCTGCTCCAACGTCGCCAGCGGATCGTATTCCAGACCAGCCTCTCCCGAGGCCTCACCTTGCCGATGAGAGTCAATTTTTCTGAGCAAGTCGAAGAAATCGTCTCTAGCATCGTCTGTCTGATCAAAGCCACCCAGCAATGCTCTTTCAGTTTCAGCAGTCAGTACTGAAGCGGGATGCAAATCCTTGGAAATCGGATGCAGCATCGACTCATCGTCCCAGGTCGACCGTAAATCACCGCTGACTACCCCCCCAGTCTTTGCACCAGGTTGAGTGAGAGAATTGGGGTTGGTAATGCGACTGTGTTCTGGTGGCTGAGGCGTAGCCGAAGCCGGAAGAACACAGCCTGCCGCATACGCGGCAGGGGTTTGATAATCCAATGAACTATGGATGCGGTGATGGTTGTAGTCGAGTCGCCAGCGATCTATCACCCAGCAAGCTTCCTCGAAGCTCAGGAAGATTTCATGGTTTAGCAACTCATCGCGAAGCGTGCCATGGAATGATTCGACATAGCCGTTCTCCCAAAGGCTGCCCTTGGCGATGAAGAGTGTTT
>Ga0315321_10000090_pt1 | contig 53310 bp, 44 predicted proteins | sample M180m21515metaG_FD_203464 | JGI IMG/M metagenome (GOLD analysis project Ga0315321, IMG submission 203464) | Ammonia-oxidizing marine archaeal communities from Monterey Bay, California, United States - M1 80m 21515 | ecosystem: Environmental > Aquatic > Marine > Intertidal zone | place: USA... | reverse complement strand
AGCCGAGGTCGGGGGTCAGCGCCACGCGGGTGTCGACGCCGGGACGCACAAAGTCGGTCCAGGACTGGCCGCGGTTGGTCCACCCAAGCGGTCCGTCGGGCGCCTCCTTGGCCATGCTGTGGTTGGCGGCCAGCACGGGCATCAGCTCGACACCGGAGCCCTGGGTTGGTGGGGTCACGCCGTGGAGGGGGGCGGCTTGTGCAAACAGCCGGGGGTGGCTCGGCTGAAGCTGAGGCCAGGCCAGCTTGATGCCCTCGTTGGGAATCTTGCGGGTGACGATGAGGCCCCAGGTTTGGGCGTCGCCGGAGTCGCCGGAGTCGCCGGAGTCGCCGATCTTGGGATACCGCAGCGACCGAAAGGGAATCGCAATCTCGAGAGTGTAGCCGTCGTCTCGGAGGCTGCCCTCGGCGGCCACCACGGTGTTCCAGGCGCCGTACCAGCTGCCGAATGCGAAGCGGGCGTCTTGCTGGATGCCGTGGGCGTTGAAGTAGAAGATGTAGCCACCGCGACCGTCGTGGAAGGGGTCGAGGTAGACACCGATCTGGTCGTCGTTGTTGATGTCTTCACGGGGCGCGATGCGGGCGACCGGCGGGGGACCGTTGGAGACGTCGATGCCCAGGTAGATGTGCGCTTCGTCCTGAATGACCCGCACGATTGTGGTCGATGGGTGGGTGCCGCCTGCCGTGGGGATGTACCGCCTGAAGTCGGAGGACGTCAGCGGGGTGGATCTGGACCATCCCTCGTCGTCGAGGATGCCGTCCACCACGATGGGACGGTCCGTCTCGGGCAAGTCGAGGGCGTCCGCTGACGCAGCAGCAACGCCACTGATGAGGAGGAGGAGGGGCAGCATGAGGGTCCCGTGAGACGTTGGGGCGTAGCACGCTCCGGGACGTTGTCGGTCAGCTGCCGGGTGGCTTCACAGGACTCTGAAGGGTGGTGGCACACCTCACCGAATGGGCATGAATAAACCGCTTTCGGAGTGTGCGGAGAATGGCCATTTGCTCGGTGTTTTTGACCTGTTCGCCCTCGACGACGACCCGGAGCAGGTGTGCCGAATCTGCCAGCACCTCGTCGAGTGCTCGCAGCTCTGTCGGACGGGCGTGGTGGATGGCTTCGAGGTGGACTGTGAGGGGCCCCAGGGTGGCGACGCCCGCGAGCAGCTGGGCAAGCGGGCGATTGGTGGCGGTCTGAAGTGAGGGACCGCGATGTCCACTGAGCTCGGGTATAAGAGCGAGATCGGGGGCCACTCGGAGCAGGGGGCGGGGACTGCGTGGCAGCACCTTGGCGCGCCGGTCGAGAGGGAGTCCGTGGAGGAGTCTCGCGAGTCCGCCGCCCAGTGCGTCGATGGGGCCGAGGTGGGTGGGCTCTGGGGTGCCGAAGCGGATGGGGATGCGCCAGGCGCTGGGGGGCTGGGCGGTCGCGAGTGCGTGCCTGCGGAGCGCGGGGGTCGCGCCGTTGACCACCACCCACGCGCCCGGGTGCGCAAGGCTTCGACGCATCGCTTCGAGCGTGGCGTCTGGGATGGACAGGCGGGGCACGTCGAACCAGCGGACGAGGTGGTCGAGGGTAGGGCGCTCGGTGGGCTCGGGTTGCAGTAGCTGTCCGATCAGTCGGCTGAGGGATGGGGGCAGGTCGGGGCGCGCGGTGGACAGGTCGGGCGCGCCACGGCCTCGCTGGGCTCTCAGGGCGCTGCGGGGGGCGCGTCCGAACGGGGGGCGGCCGGTGAGCAGCTCGTAGAGGACCGCGCCAAGTCCGAACCAGTCGGCTGCGAAGCCCACTGGCAGCCCCAGGCCGAGCTCTGGGGCTCGGTAGGCGGGAGTACCCAGGATGCGCGCGGTGCTGGCGGTGTCGGTGGGTGGACTCGCCAGATCGAGGTCGAGTAGGAATAGACGCTCATTGCCGTCTGCGAGGATGTTTTCGGGCTTAATGTCTCGGTGTACGACACCGGTACGGTGAATGGCGGCAATCGCACCGATGAGGCGTTGGACCGCGCTGCTGAGGCGGACTTGATGGGCGTCGGTCCAGCGCTCTCGCAGACCCGCACCCTCCGCCCAGCGGGACAGCGGCACCGCCGCACGCACGAGGTCCATCGAGAACCACGCAAGGTCACCGGAGGCCCACAGCCTCCTGGGCTGCACCACGGCGGGGTGATCGGCGCGGGCGAGGGCTCGGAACTCCGCCTTCATGCGAGCGACCCCAGCTGGATCGGGCCGATGAAGGACCTTGACAGCCCGCTCGGTGCCGTCGGAGTGGCAGCGAGTGTGCCAGACCATGCCGCGCCCGCCGCTGCCCAGGGGCCCCAGCACGGTGTGCTCGGCGGTCAGGCTGTCGGGAAAGTGCGGCAAGTGGAGGTGCTCCAGCGGGCGTGGGGCTGACGGGGCGCGGAGGGTAGTCCACCGGGACGGTCGCCGCGAGGTGTCTCAGCTGGGTAGGGGGTCGGCACCTGACGCCCCGGCTGCTCTGATACAGCTGGGTGGTGGGTGATCCCCTGCCGCAAGGTGGCTGATGTCGACCGGCTCTTCGAAGGCTTCTGCTCCCCGCCGTATTGTTCGTGGCCTCGCGCTGGCGCTGCCCTGGATCGGACTCGTGGCGGCCGGTGTGGGCGCTGGATGGCTGGAGGACCAGCGGCAGGCGTCCGTCAACGAGCTGGCGGGTGAGCGGCAGCGCTGCGAGTCGGTGATCGACGATGTGATGGCCGAGCGGCTGGCCGACCGCCGGCAGTGTCAGGCGGACAAGGCGGCCCTCGATGGCGAGCAGCGCTTGGCGATCGATGCGCTCAAGGCGGCGTTCGCGGAGCGGGAGCGCATCCTCGATGCTCAGACTCGGCTTGAGGTCGACAAGGCACGGCTGGCGGGGGTGGAGTCGGTTCTTGCGGCGGCGAGCTCAACCGATCCCGATGTCAATCCCCTGCTCATCGAGGTGCGGCGTCTGCGCGAGGAGATCGAGCAACGTCAGGTCGATCTGGCCGATGCCGATGCCCAAATCCAGGCCACCACACTCGAGATCGAGCGCCTGGGCCTGGAGAAGAGAAAGCTGGCCCGCGCGCTCGATGCGGCCAACTTGTCGGTGGCTGAAGCCGAGCAGGCCCGGGCCGATGCCGCGCGCCAGGTGCAAGCCTCCGAAGCGCGGGCGCTTGAGCTGGAGTGGGACCGCTTCACCGCCACGACGGTGCAAGACGTCTGCTGGGATGGCGGGAAGAGGCGCCGGGACCGCTGCAAGGCGGATGTGGAGCGAATCTTGTTGCAGTCCAAGGTCGAGTGGTTGATGTGCCGCATCGACCAGGGTGCGCGACCCACCATCACCCGCGCATCCTCCGAGCAAGCGCCCACCGAAAAGGCCCGCCTGCTCAATGACCGCGGCACTCGCTCGGCGTGGTTGGTGCTGTGTGACCACACCCTTCCCGACGGCGGCGACGAGGCTCCCTAGCGGGCTGGCTCGGCCGGTTGCTCAGGGTGCGTAGCGGACCGCCCACACCAGTGGCTTGGGCATGTGACTGCTGGAGACGGTGGCGGTGAGGTGGAGGGTGTCGCCCTTGCGCTCGAATGTGTTGGTGCGGCCCCCGGACTCGCCCGCCCAGTGGACAATCAACGTGTCGCCCTGCACGGCCACGGTGCCGCGGATGGGCTCGCCGTCTTGGTTGCTGGTGTGGAGGGGGGTGCCGTCGCGGCGCAGCTGGACTGGCTTGTTGCCGTCGCAGGCAAACTCGACCACGGTGTCCTGCACGTCGAGTCTGTAGGTCTTGCAGACCTTGGTGGCGCCTTCGAGCTTGCTGCGCACCAGCTCTCGGATGAACATGTTGAACTCGGAGGCCACCCCCTCGACCGCCGCATCGATGTTCTTGTCGAGCTCGGACTTCGGTATCGCCAGTCGCCAGCTGCCGGTGGTGGGGTGAATCGGGGGCTTGGGGGCAACCACCGCGTCCACATCTTCGCCCTCCTCGGCGGTGGGGTCAGATGGAACGGCATCTTCGGCCATGGCCAGGGGGCGTGTGGCAATGAAGAAGGCGAGGGCGGCTCTGAGCAGCATGGGACGTCCTGAGGTTGGGGAGGCGGGTCCAACGTAGCCTCACGGGCTGTGACCGCGCCGACGCCGGACGTGAGACGATGCGGTGTGCCTGCTCAGAGGAAGAGTCCCATGTTGCCGCCGTTTCATCTCGCGCTGCCCGTTGATGACCTCACGACCACTCGGCTGTTCTACTGCGGACTGCTCGGCTGCCGGGAAGGCCGGTCCGCAGAGCGCTGGGTCGATATGGACTTCTTCGGTCACCAGCTCAGCCTGCATGTGGTGCGCACCCCCGCCAGCGACCGCATCGCGGGACGCAATCCGGTGGACGGCGATGCCGTGCCGGTGCCTCACTTCGGTGTGATCTTGCCGTGGAAGACCTGGTGGGCTCTCGCGGACCGGCTGGCAGTTGCAGGGGTCGACTTCGTGATCGAGCCCCGCATTCGCTTTGAAGGAGAGGTCGGCGAGCAGGCGACGATGTTCTTCCTGGACCCCTCTGGAAATGCCCTGGAGTTCAAGTCCTTTCGGGAACCAGCGCAGGTGTTTGAGACCGCAGAGGACGCCAACATCGACTTGGATGCAAAGACCGACCCAGGCTGAGCGGTGAGCTCAGCTCTCTTCGCGCCGTCGTGCCACGGCCATCGCACCCACCCACGCCATCACTGCGGCGGGTGCAGCAGCGCCGCTGAGCGTGGAACAGCCACCCTTATCGGGAATGACGGCTTCGGACTCGTTCTCGCCCCACTCGCGGCCGGAGTAGTCGCCGCTGTCGGCATCCACTCCCCCGTCGTCGCCGGAGCCGTCGTCGCCGGAGCCGCCGTCGCCTGAGCCGCCGTCGTCGGAGCCGCCGTCGTCGCCTGAGCCGCCTGAGCCGCCTGAGCCGCCTGAGCCGCCTGAGCCGCTGGAGCCGCCGGAGTCCCCGCCGGAGTCCCCGCCGGAGTCCCCGCCGGAGTCCCCGCCGGAGTCACCGCCGCTGGAGCCCGAGCTGGAGAAGGGCACGTAGCCAGACATCCAGGAGTAGAAGGCGTCCGTGCGGGTGCCGCCGGTGTAGCCGCCGACACAGCCACCTGAGACGAAGGAGTTGACCGCCGCGACTTCCCAGCTGCTACCGCCCAGGGGGTTGAGGCCCGCGCCGCCGGAGTCACCGGAGCAGACGTTGTGGGTGCCGCTGGAGTCGTAGGCGTAGATGAAGTCGGTGTCGTAGCTGTACAGCGGAATGTCGGCGTAGCGCTTGGTGCCGGAATCGGACGCGCTGTCGGAGGTGATGCCGTAGCCGACGTAGCGGAAGCTCGACGAGGTGAAGGTGTTGGGGCTGTCGGTATTGACCGAGACGGTGGGCACACTGGTCATCGAGGACTTCAGCTCGATGAGGCCGATGTCGGCTGCCAGCGAGGAGGAGCTGTAGGAGGGGTGCTCAATCCACCAGTCCATTTCGGCGTAGTCGGTGAGGTTGTCGACGTCGCGGCCGAAGCCCACGTAGAAGTCAGTCGCGCCGTAGCTGCGGGCGTAGTCGTCGATGGCCTCGACGCAGTGGGCAGCGGTCATGACCCAGTCGGGATCGACCAATGAGCCGGAGCAGAAGTCCGCGCACCAGGAGCGGCCGCATGCGATGAGCACGCCCACGTACTCGTAGTCGGAGGTCGTGGTGCCGTTGACCACCGGTGGGGGCGGCGCCTCGGTGGCCCCTGCGGGAGTCGCGACGAGGAGGGCGAGCGCGGTGAGGGCGGCTGCGGTGATGCGGGAGTGGTGCATGCGGGACTTCCTCGGGCAACATGTCTCGAAAGACGGAGCGGATTCTGGACCGGGGGGAAGGGTGCGATGGCCTTTCCTCCCCGCATGACGGCAGGCTGTCGGACCGATCACGGATTCGGGACTTATTTTCGAGCTCAGGGCGAGGGCCTCAGGAGCGGGGAACTGGGCTGGTCCGGTGGGCGGAAGGTGGCCGCAGCCCTACACTATGTGTTCCGCTGCTGTGTTTCGCCGCTGTGTGCCGACTGTCTGTGGGCCCGCCGCTGCTCTCCACCCGTCGGTCTGGTCTCCCCCCAAGGTTGCGTTCATGCCCCCACAGCCCCGCCCCGGCTCGTTCCTCAACCCCTGGGCCCACGGCAGCCTCATTCGCTACCTCGCGTGGCTCCGTCAGACTCATAGCCACCTGCCGCTGCCCGCTCCGGGTGCCGACCCCACCACCGGCGTGCCGATGGCGGAGCTCTTTGTGCCGCCGCGCCTGGGGCCGGCTCCGGGAAAGGGGCATGGTCCGGGCATCGACCGTACTGTGGACCTGCTTGATGTCCTCGACACCAACCGCCAGGTCGTGCTCCTCGGTGACCCGGGAAGCGGACGCACCACCCTGGTCTCCTGGCTGGTGCACTCCCTGACCGACCCCGGGCGCAACCTCGTGCTCAACCGGCTGGGCCGCATGGTGCCCGTCGTGATTCCGGTACGGGCGCTTGCGCTGCATCCCGGCATGCGGTCCATCGACGAGCTGCTGTCGATGCTGCGAGGACTGCCCTACTGGTTTGAGGGGCTCGACGAGCTGTTGCCCGACCTCCTGGCGCGTGGTCAAGTGCTTTTCGTGCTTGACGATGCCGACGCCATCGAGGACCTCGAGATTCAAGAGGCCCTGCGTGAGGCCATCTTCGACGGCATCGAGCGCTTTCCTGCCAACAGCTGGGTGGTCACCGCCGAGCCGGCGGGCTTTGGGGCTCTGCCGCTCCGAGACGACGCCCGGCGCGGGCGTCCAGGCGAGCCGTCCGTGGCCACGTGGTTTCTGCACCCGTGGAGCGCCGACCAGATCAAAGCGTTTGTGGAGCGCTGGTGTGAGCTGATTCAGGCCGCGCCCTCTGCGGCGGATGCGATGCGGTCCGCGATTCGCCGGTCTCACCTCTCGCGCCAGCTCGCCCCCTCTCCAGCGATGTTGGCATTGCTCGCGGTCGTCCACACCGCGCGTGGCGACCTTCCCACCGAGCGAAACACGCTGCTTGACTGGATTGTCGCAGGCTGGCTGTCGGTGTTGGACAACGTGCCGGGCGCGAAGTCGGTGCCCATGCCAGTGCGCCGGGCCTGGGTAGAGGCCGTCGCGCGGGCGGCGGAGTCTGAGCGCATCGCGGCCTGGGACCCCTGGCTTGCCGCGGGCGCACCGAGCAGTCTCGAGAGCCGGGTGCGCACCCCGCCGGTGTCATTCGGACTGGCCGCTTCGCTGCTTCGTGAAGCCGCCCGCTCCCTGGGCGCCGCGCGCGTCCTGTCGGAGGACGAAGCCCAGAGGTTTGTGCTGGGCGCAGCCCATCGTCCTGGCGTCATCGTTGCGCGCGGTGGGGGCATGGGCTTTGTCCGATCCGACCAGCAGCGCTTTCTCGCTGCGGTGCATGTCGCGGTCGATCTGCAGACGCCGGTGTCCGACCCCCACACCTCGGGCGCGGCCATCGCCACCGTGCGGGGCTGGAGCCGGATGTCGTCCGAGGAGGACGACGACGAACTCACCGATCTGCTGCAGCTTCTGGGAGAACGTCCAGACGTCGCTAGCCGGGTCTATACGCGCATTCTTGACCAGTCACGGGACCGCAGTCTGGGTGAGCTCGACGACCTCGGGCCCCTCGCGCTCGCCCTTCAAGATGGCCGCAAGGTAGACGTGCCCTCCGAGGTTCGCGATGCCGCCGAGGGACTGGCCAACGAAGCGGTGCGCCGGTGGGTGGCGGAGCGGGGAAGGGTGCCCCGATGGGCCCGGAACGTCGAATCTGTGCGCCATGTGCGCGACCTGCCCACCCTCGATATCAGCGGCAACACCCGCGTGTCGGACATCTACCCGCTGGCAGGTCAAAAGCTTCTCTACAGGCTCGATCTCAACGGATGCACTGCCATCGACGACATCGCGCCGCTGTCCACTATGCCGCGCCTTCAGTGGGCCGACCTCTACGGCTGCGTGCAGATCGAAGACATCAGTCCGCTCCACGATGCCCAGGGCCTGCGCTGGCTCGACCTCGGGGGATGTTCCCAGCTCGATGACCTGTCTCCTCTCGGTGGCCTGCAAGATCTCCAGGCCCTCGCGCTCCACAATTGCAAGGGCATCGAGGACCTCTCGCCGCTCACAGCCATCCGCTCCCTGCGCGCGCTGGTGCTCACTGGCTGCGCCAATGTCTACGACCTCTCGCCCCTGCGGTTGCTGCCGCGCGGGGGCACCGTGTGGGTGAAGGGTTCGGGAGTGCGGGTGGTGCCGCCGGGCCTCGGCTGGACCGTGCGCGGAGTCTGATGGAAGACCTCGGCGAGCTGATGATGCAGGTCCACCACGGCTGGACCGTGCACGCCTGGATGGTGGCCGCCCACTTTGCAATGGCGTTGGTCACCCTGCTGGTGCTGGTGTTCATCTCGGCCCCCTACGGTCGCTTCTCTCGTGGCGGCTGGGGACCCATGGTGCCGGGGCGTCTCGGCTGGGTCGTGATGGAGACCCCCGCTGTGGTGGGCTTTGCGGTGTTCTTCTTTGCGGGCGCGGGCTGGCAGCGTCCGGCGTCGTTGGTGCTCGGGATGTTGTGGCTGGTGCACTATGTCCACCGCACGTACATCTTCCCCTTTCGGCTGCGGTCCACCCGCCCGATGCCTGTGCTCATCGCTGCTCTCGCGTTTGTCTACCAGCTCATCAACGCCCCTACCAACGGCTGGCAGGTCAGCGCACTCGGGGCCTACGACGCGGCGTGGCTCACCGACCCCCGCTTTGTCTTTGGGGTCGTGCTGATGGTTGCTGGAATCGTTGGGAACATTCACTCAGACAATGTTCTCATAAATCTGCGCAAGCCCGGTGAGACCGGCTACAAAATTCCCACTGGCGGGCTGTACCGCTGGGTCACCGCTGCCAACTACCTGGGGGAGCTCGCCATCTGGACCGGCTGGGCGCTGGCCACCTGGTCGTGGGCGGGGCTTGCCTTTGCGGTCTACACATTCGCCAACCTTGCGCCACGGGCGGCAGAGTCTCACCGCTGGTACAAGGACACTTTCCCAGGCGACTACCCTCCAGAGCGAAGGCGCCTGTTGCCCTACATCTGGTGATGGAGACCTCATGGGACCGCTGCACCCTCCCGGCTTGGACGGACCTTCGGAGGACCGCACTTCGGTGGACTGCATGGTGGCAGCGCTTGAGGCCATCGCCCCCACCCGCGCCGCAGCGAAGTGGGACAACGTCGGCTTGTTGCTTCGGGGAGACCGACCGGTGCGTCGCATCGGTGTATGCATCGACCTCACCGCTCCAGTGTGGCGGGAGCTGTCGTCGGCGAATGTCGACGCCATTGTCGCCTACCACCCCCCCATCTTCCGGGGTCTCAAGCGCCTCACGGGAGCCTCTCCTCGGGAGCGCACATTGCTGGCAGCCCTGCGGTCGGGGGTGCATGTCTACGCCCCCCACACAGCCTTGGACTCCGCGGTCGGCGGCATGGGCGACTGGCTCGCTCAAGCCATCGCCCCGCGTGCAGAGCTCGTCGACCCTCGACCAGTGGAGCCGGTGGACTGGAATCCCGCGGTGGGCGTCGGTCGACGCGCCGAGCTGATCACCCCTCTTGCCCTCGGTGACTGCCTCGACCGAATCAAGTCGTGGCTGGGGCTGAGTCATGTACGGGTGGCCGGCGACCTGTCTGCTCCCCGACGGTCGCTGGCGGTGTGTCCGGGCAGTGGGGGCTCCGTGCTGCGGGGGCTGGGCGACGTAGATCTTCTGCTCACCGGTGAAATGGGCCACCATGAGGTGCTCGCTCACGTGGCTGCGGGCGGGGCGGTGGTGCTCACGGACCACACTCACTGCGAGCGGGGCTACCTGCCGCTGTACGCCGACCGCATCCGCAGTGGGCTCCCGGGTGTGGACGTCCTGGTGTCGCAAGTGGACGACGACCCTCTCCGCGTGGTGTAGCGGCGGAGCGGCGGTCACGGGTTCGGTTCCGGCAGGCAGGTCGCGAGGTCTGGTAGCCTGAGGGCGTGTCAACGGAGTCGTCGATGGGCGAGACCGCCCCCCCTCTCAAGCAGATCCACGCCCTGCGCGCCGCGGCTGCGAGCGGTGGTGAGGAGGCGCTGCAAGGGGCTCTGGCCGACATGTCGCCATCGCTCGCGCGGGTGGGTCGCGCCCTGCTGGCGGCCGACCGAGGTGCGTGGCACGACGTGGTCGATCTGCTGGCTGGAGTCAAGGGTGTGCCGTCCGCGCTCGACGGGCTGGTGTCTCTTGCGCTCACCCGCGCCCTGACCCACACGGGGCAGCTGCAGCTCGCCGAGCAGATCGCCAATGGACGCCTCAAGCGGGTGCCCGCCGATGTCGACGTGCGCACCGCGCGCGCCCGTGCGTGGTTCTCGGCTGGCCTAGTGCAGCAGGCGGCCGACGAGTTCGCCGCGGTGCTGGAGGGCTCGCCCCGTCATGCCGGCGCGTGTTTGGGACTTGGCGAAGTCGCCTTGGCCACGGGCAATTTGGCAAAGGCATCGGACTGTCTGCAGGCCGCCTGTGTTGCGGCACCGCTCGCAGCAGAGCCGGTGGTTGCGCTGGCCCGGCTGTTCCTGGTGGCCGGCATGCCGGAGGAGGGCGCAAAGCAGGTCGAGGCGCTGTTGGCCGTCGGTCAGAGGGGCAGCGACCCCCGGCTGGCGTCGTGTCTAGCGGAGCTGCGGGTTGCGGCGGGCATGCTCGAACAGGTGCCCCCGCTGTTGGAGCAGCTCGAGCAGACCCTTCTCGATGATGGCCGTCGCATCGAGGTTGCCCGCCTCTGGGCAGAGACCGCTCAGGGCTCCCCCATCCGCCGTCTCGCCGACGCCGCGACCCATCCGGGCATCAAAGCACTTCTTCGGGCCGTCGCCGATTCATTGGATGGTCACGATCCCCTGCCTGGCCTCGACGAGGCGGCGCTGCTGCTGCCGAAGCACTGGTGGGTCCACGAACGACGCGCGCAGGCCTTGCTGGCGCTGGGCGATGCCGATGGTGCTGCTGCTGCTGCTGCGGTGGCTCTGCGGCTGGCTCCCCGAGCGGCTGCGGTGCGTGTGATGGCTGCTGCTGCTCGGCTTCAACAGGGTCCCGATGCCCGCGCTCTGCGGGTTCTCAAGGTGGCGGCGAGACACTCCGGTCTGTGGCCCTCGGTGCGGGCTGTCGCGCAGGCGGCGCTGTCGGTGGCCTGAGGTGACTCGGTGTACAGCAGAAGAAGGTTGGGGGGCCTGCAGCTGCCGTCGGGCTGAGTCAAGCTGGGCGCCGAAGGGCTTGTGTTCCGCCGTGCATCCCTGATTTGGTCGTGACTCTATGGTGAGTTACTATTGTTGGTGTGCTTCGACGAGATACCGTCTACAGGAGGCCCCATGTCCACCTACTTCCGCGCCTCGGTTGTCGATAACTCCGGTATGTGCGCTGTTGTCGGTCTATGCCTCTCCAGCATGATGGCCTGTTCTGACTACGGCTTTAAAGACCAAGGGGGCCTCAACGCGGCGGGATCGAGCGACACCGGCACCGACCCGCCTGGCGATCCGGTGGGGGCGCCGCTCGCGGTCGTGTCTCCTGGTTCGGTGGACCTCGGCGTGGTGTGTGGGGTGGGCTTCAGCGATGTCACGGTCGAGAACCAGGGCGATGCCGATCTCACGGTCACCCGGATCGACACCAACCATCCCGGCTGGGCCGCCGCCCACGACAGCCTGCCCGTGGTCCTGGGGCCGCTGGAGACTCTCACCATCTCCCTGTCGGGTGAGGCCGTCGACACCGAGCTCATCATCGAGACCGACGACCCCGCCCACCTCGAGCTGAGGGTCCCACTGACCGCCACCCCCGACGCCCCGCCCACTCTGTCCATCACCGACCCTTCTGGCGGCGCGGTGCTTGAGCCCGGTGGGGTCACACGCTTTCATGCAGAGGTGTCCGACGACGCCGGACCGGCCGATGCTGTCTCGCTGGAGTGGACGTCGGATGTAGATGGGGTGCTGTCCACGGCGTCGGCCGATGGGTCTGGAGTCGCTTCGATGTCGTGGGACGCGGGTGTGCGCACCAGTGGGTCCCACCTCGTCACACTCACCGCCACCGACACCTGCGGAAGCGTGACCGAGGCTGACGTCGCGGTGTGCCAGAACGAAGGCTATTTGGCCGACTCGCTCGACTTGGCATCGTGGAATTTCGAAGGCAACGCCCAGTGGGACTCTTCGAACAGCTGGGTGCAGCTGACCGCGCCCAATCCCTACGAGTCCGGCACTGCCTTTCAGACCTCGGCCACGGTGGATGCGGCCAACGTGCAGATCGAGTTCGAGTTCTACGGCAGCGGTGGTAGCGGTGCCGACGGCCTCAGCGTGACGGCTCTGGACAGCGACCGGATGTCGTCGTTCGTGGGGGCTGCGGGGGGCGGCATTGGCTACGGCGGGCTGCCCGGCTGGAGTGTGGAGGTCGACACCTGGTACAACGCCGAAAACGGCGACCCCACCGAAGAAGACCATGTGGCACTGCATCTCGACGGTGTGGCCAGCCTCCCCGTAGTGTGGGCAGCGCTCCCCGACATGGAGGACGGCAGCTGGCACTCCATGGCCGTGTCGGTGAGCGGCACCTGGCTCACCGTGACCATCGACGGCACCGACTGGATCGACCAGGATGTACCCGAGCTCACGTCTTTCCCAGCCTACGTGGGCTTCACCGCCGCCACCGGCTCGGTCACCAACTACCACCTCATCGATGCGCTCCAGGTCGAAGAGTTCGTGTGTGACGGCGAGTAGCGTCGGGCGAGTGGGGTAGCTTGAGGCTGGAGTCAGCCTGGAGGCCGCGGCATGGACATCGCGCTTACCAACGTGCACCTCGACCTCGGGGCCGGTCGACGCGGCACCGACATGGGCCCCTCAGCTCTCCACGTCGCGGGGCTTGTGCCCGGGCTGCGTCGGCTGGGTCACACGGTCGAAGACATCGTCAGCATCGGCTCTCCGAGCTTCGAAGCGCGCATGCACGGGGACCGCCACGCCCGCTTTCTGCCAGAGATCACCAGGGTCGTGACCCAGCTCGCCGCGCAGACCGAGGCCGCCATGGACGCGGGCCGCTTTCCGCTTGTGCTCGGCGGCGACCACTCCATCGCCATCGGCACCATCACTGGCATGGTCCGGTCGCTGCGGAAGAAGAGTGAGCGGCTGGGCGTGATCTGGGTGGATGCCCACACCGACATGAACACTCCGGAGACCTCGCCCTCTGGCAACATCCATGGCATGCCGGTGGCGTGTCTGCTGGGTCGCGGTCCGGCAGCGCTCACCACGGAGCTGTGTGCGGGAGGACCGGCACTGAACCCGGAAGACATCGTGCTGATCGGCATTCGCGATGTGGACCCCCACGAGGCCCGCACCGTGAGGGAGATGGGTGTGCGGGTCTACACGATGTCGGAGCTCGACGCGCGGGGCTCGGCGGTCTGTATGCGAGAGGCTCTTGCGCAGGTCACTCGCCACACCTCGGGCATCCATGTGTCCTTCGACCTCGACGGCGTGGACCCCTCCGAGGCGCCGGGCGTGGGCACTCCGGTGCCCGGCGGCTTGAGCCTGCGAGAGAGCCACCTATTGTGTGAGTGGGCGGCCCAGACCGGCTGCTTGATGGGCATGGAGATGGTGGAGCTCAACCCCACCCGCGATGTGCGCAACAAGACGGGTGAGCTGGCGTGCTGGCTCATTCAGAGTGCGCTTGGAAAGAGCATTCTGTAGGCGGTTGGCTACTCGGTGAGGTCCGCGCAGCAGCGAAAGCCGACCGAACCCATCCAGTTGGGACCGTGAGTGCCTACCGCGGTCTGGGCGCAGCTAGACACCTTGCGCGCGTAGTGGGCGCCGCCTCGCTTGTCGGTGATGTGCCGGCCGTCGACGCCCTTGTCGCCTGGGTCAGACCACTCCCACAGGTTGCCCATGAGGTCGTAGACGCCGGTGGGGGTGCGGCACCACGGGTAACTGCCGGACTTCGCGAGCGGCATCATCCCGCCGGACATGTGGTGGGTGAAGTTGCAGTCGCCGGGCGCGTAGGTGGACCCGCGCAGAGTGCTGTAGGCGGCGCCGCCGTCACCGGGCTGGCCATCGCAGGCATCGCGCCACTCTGCGCTGGTGCAGAGCCGGAAGCCCTTGGCGTGGCACAGCATGCGCGAGTCGTTGAAGGTGAGCGGGGTAGGCACCAGGCCGGCCTCTGACACGAGCTCGAGCGCGCTCGGATTGTGAAGCTGGGACCTCGGATGACCGCCCTTGCCGCCGGCCAGCCGGACATGGGCCTCATAGCGCTGAATGCAGAAGGCGCCGGCTTCACCCATTGCCTGCGCCATGCCCTCCGGACACCCTTCCGTGACGGGCGGTGGAGCCTCGGGAGCTGGGCCCGGATCAGGCTGTGGCAGGGCCTCTTCGGCCAGCGAGCCCGCCTGGAGCGCATTGGATGGTGGGTGGCCGGGGCCCCCCCTCTGTGGCGGGGGCTTGACGGCGGACTGCTGGGGCGCGGATGGCGCCGGAGCAGCGGGGGCAGAGGGTGGCTCCTCGCCACAGCTCAGGCTGGCGAGCAGGATGAAGAAGACTCCAATCCGGGGCACGATGAGTTGACCGAGGACCATGGCTCCGGGCTAACCGGTGCACGGTGTGTTGAGCTGCCGTGGGCATCGGCGATGAGGAGGACGGCGTGGCGAGATCGACACCGGAGGTGCGACCTCACAAGCTCGACCTGAAGGGCGCCACCGCCGTTGTCACGGGCTCGATGGTGGGAGTAGGCATCTTCTTGGCGCCTCCCGAGGTGGCGGCGGCCTTGCCACACCCAGTGGCCTTTCTCGGCTTGTGGCTGCTGGCGGCTTTTGGCGCGCTCTCGGGGGCGGCCACCTACGCGGCACTCGGACGCTGGCGCCCCGTCGATGGTGGCGATGTGGTCTACCAGCGGGCGGCTCTGGGCGGCTCCGTGGCGTTTGCGACGGGTCACCTCCAGCTCTGGGCGGTGTTCTGTGGCTCGGCGGCGACGATTGCGGCCGCGCTGGGCCAGTACCAGCTCCCCACAGCCACTGGAATACCCCTCCACGAGCTTCAAGTCGGGATTCCCGGCGTGTGGACGGCCACCGGCTCCCAGCTCGTGGGCGCGGGTGTGGTGCTGGCCATCACCGCCGTGCAGGACCGCGGGCTCCGCACCACCGACATGGTCCAGCGGGCGCTCGCGGTCATTCCGGTGGCGGCCTTGGCGGTGCTGTCGCTCGCAACCTTGGTGATGTGGGTGGGGGAGAGCGTCCCGACGGCTCCTCCGGCCCCTGACCCGGAGGCACCTTGGACCCTGGGTGCGATTGTGGGGGCCTGGCTGGCGGCCCACTTTGCCTACTCGGGATGGAATGCCGTGGTCTATGCGGCCGGCGCGGTCAAAGACCCCGACCGCACCCTTCCCCGAGCCATGGTTGGAGGCACAGTGTCGGTGGCTGCGCTCTACCTGCTCATCTGCGGAGCTCTGGCTGTCGGGCTGGGGATGAGTGCGCTGGCCGACGCGGGAGAGGCGGGCACCGCACTGGCCGCCCATCTAGGTGGTGACACTCTGGCGCGCGGCATGAACGCCCTCATCGCCGTCGGTCTGCTCGGTACCGTCCACGCCACCTTGTTGGGCGGCGCTCGGGTCGGTCTCGCGATGGGCCGATCTGGCGACCTGCCCGCTGTGATGGGCCGGGTGGACGGTCGTGGCACGCCGCGCACCGCTCTGTGGGTACAGGGGGGGTGGACCGCTCTGCTCGTGCTCACCAACGCCGCGGACACCTTGCTTACTGCGGTGGCTCTGGCGATGGTGGTCGTCGGCACGCTCACTGCCGCAAGCCTGTTTCTGCTGCGCGGACGACTCGACGATGGCCCCGAAGGCTGGGGAGTTCCCGCGCTACCGGCCGTTCACCTGGTGCTGGGAATTGCGGTGCTCGGGCTGGAGCTCACCCACGCCCTGTCGTCGGATGGGGACCGCATCTCCTTGCTGGGGGTGGGGGTCTTCGTGGCGGCGGCGGTGGTGCATCGGCTGGTGAAGAAGCCCGACCGCTGATGTCCGACGTCAGCCTTGCTTGAAGCGCTCCAGGCGGGCCCGCAAGTCCGGTGGATAGGGCACCGCCTTCATGTGTTCGGGGCTGCCCGCTACGGTGCCCATCAGCACGCAGGTAGTGGAGCCAGTTGCCCGCAGGTCGCGCGCGTCGTGGCCCACCACTCGGTAGTCGAGAACGATGGAGCTGCGTCCGATTCGGCGTACTCGGAGCTCCACGTCGATGCGGTCGCCGAGGCGCACGGGGGTGCGGTAGTCGGCCTCGGTGTGCACCGCGGGGAGGCCACGGGCCTTGAGAAGCTCGTGGTAGGGCAGGTCCAGCGCGTCGCCGAACCAGGCCTCCATCGCCTGGTGGAACCAGTCGAAGAAGCGTGGAAAGTACACGATGCCCGCGGGGTCACAGTCCCCGAAGCGCGCGTGGACCGTGTACGTAAAGACACCCGTCTCCACCTCGTTCACAGCTTCACGCACACATTGCGAGGCTCGCTGTAGAAGTCCATGGACCAGCGTCCGCCCTCGCGTCCGACCCCGCTCTCTTTCATGCCGCCGAAGGGCACCCGCAGGTCGCGCACCAGCCAGCAGTTCACCCACACCATGCCGCTCTCGATGGACTGGGCCACCCGATGCGCGCGAGACAGGTCACGGGTCCACACGCTGCCGGCGAGGCCGTAGCGCACGCCATTGGCCATCTGGATCGCCTCTTCTTCGGTGTCGAAGGGGTGGACGGTGACGACCGGTCCGAAGATCTCTTCGGTGGCGGTTCGGCAGGTGATGGGCAGGCCGCCCACGAGGGTGGGCTGGAGGTAGTAGCCGCCGCTGTGTGGGGAGGGGAGCGCGACCCGGCGGCCACCGCAGAGTAGGGTGCCGCCTTCGTCTTGGGCGAGCTGGATGTAGCCTTCCACCTTGTCTCGGTGCGCGGCACTCACGAGAGCGCCGACATCGGTGGCCGGGTCTTCGGGCGGGCCCACTCGGAGCGCGGCGACCTTGGCGGTGAGCCGCTCCACGAAGGTGTCGTAGATGGACCGCTGCACCAACAGGCGCGACCCACAGAGACAGATCTCGCCCTGGTTGGCGAAGCCCGCCATCGCAGCCCCCGCGACGGCAGCGTCGAGGTCGGCGTCCTCGAACACGATGGTGGCGTTCTTACCGCCCAGCTCAAGGCTCAGCTTCTTGAACTGAGGGGCGGCTGCGGCAGCCACCAGACGTCCGGTGGAGGTGCCTCCTGTGAAGCTTACGAGGTCCACATCCGGATGAGATGTGAGCGGTGCACCCGAACCCGGCCCATCGCCGTGAACCACGTTGAGCACACCATCGGGAAGGCCCGCCTCCGAAGCGATCTCGGCCAGCATCGAGGCGGTCCGAGGGGTGAGCTCGCTCGGCTTGCACACCAGGGTGTTGCCCATGGCGAGGGCGGGTGCGGCCTTCCAGGTGAGCAGGTACAGCGGCAGATTCCACGGGGTGATGAGCGCGCAGACCCCGGCGGGCCGGCGGTGGGTGTAGTTGAGGTGGCCGTCCATCGGGTGACAGGGCCGCTCCTCATGGCGGATGGCCCCCGCAAAGAACCGAAAGTTGGCCTCGGCGCGGGGGATGTCCACTCTGGCGGCGAGGCTGCGGGGCTTGCCTTGGTCGTCGGACTCCATGGCCACCAGCTCGGTCGCACGCGCCGCGATGCCATCTGCGATGCGGTCGAGCATGGCGGCTCGCTGCTGGATGCCGAAGGCTCCCCACGGACCGGCCAGGGCCGTGCGCGCGGCCGTCACTGCGGCCTGAACGTCGTCCGCACCGCTGCGTGGAATCCGCTGGATGACCCGGCCCGTGGCGGGATTGATGTTGTCCAGCCAGTCGCCTGTGGAAGGCAGTACCGGGCGGCCGTCGATGTGGTTGAGGAGGTCGGTCGAGGGATCCATGGAGCCTCCAGGGCGATGCGTCAGCGGGGTCAGAGGTAGCGCATCCAGGGCCGGCGTTGGATGTGCTTGGCGCGCGCATATCGGACGCAGGGCCACCAGAGCAGTGCTGTCACCACCATCCAGGCGCCGTAGATCAGCCACAGGTTGAGCGGCTCGGATCTGGGAATGCGCGTGGTGCCGAAGCGCAGCCAAGCGTGAAGCAGGCCAAGCCCGTGGAGCAGCGGAAGGTGCAGCAGGTAGAAGAACAGCGGGACTTCACCGAAGTTGGCCAGCACGCTGCGGACGCGCTCTGGCAGTCGCGGCAGCGCCGACGCGACGAGGAAGGCGACCCCTAGAGTGGCGCACAGAAAGGCCAAGGAGGGGGGGTACTTGGAGAGCTGAAGCAGGGCGAGTGGCGCGATGGCGTGGTCCACATTGGTCATGGTCCAGTCCATCGGGTCGCCCCAATTCATGAGGCGCAACAGCAGGAAGGCCACCAGCAGCCCGAAGCCCGTCCACTCCAGTCGGCGGGGCGAATTGTCTGAGGTGAAGAGGTCCACCAGCCCCACCCCCATTGCGAGAACAGCCGCCCATGGGAGGATCACGTAGGTGGAGAAGACGTCGTGACCCCAGATCTCCAGCGACATCGGCCCAAACAGGAAGCGCGCGGCTCCACTCGTCGGAATCGCCATGGTCGCCAAGAAAAGTGTGGCGGCTGCCCCCAGACCGCCGACCACCCGAGGCGGCAGCTTGCACAGCGGAGTGACCACCACCATTGCGCCGCCGATGCCCCACAGCACGCCGAGGTGGGTGTGCTGGAAGGAGAAGTACCAGCTGAAGCTCACCCAGGTGACCTCCAGCAGCATCAGCCACAGGCCGCGCTTGATGAAGAACCACAGCAGGCTGTTGCTCGGGCCCTTCTTGCGCAGCTGCATGCCCATCCCCACACCCGCCAGGAGCACAAAGGTGGGCGCACACAGGTGGGTGATCCAGCGGGTGGCGAAGAAAAGCGGCGTGGTGGTGGTGAGGTCGGTCGGGTTGAGACCGCTGGGCTGGAAGAAGTCGCGCGTGTGATCCAGCGCCATCCACACGATGACGAACCCGCGCAGCAGGTCGAGGAGCTGGATTCGGCGGGGGCGCGTCATGACGGCGCATACTACGGGAATTTGAGCAGGCGGTTCGATGGGTGGACTTATCGGAGGCTCTTGCGAGTGCCCGGTTAGTCCGGTCAATGCGCTACAGGCGGGTGCAAGCGGAGAGTGGATGACAGGCGGGCTGATTCTCTGGGTGGGACTCGCGCAGGCGTCGTCGGTTGCCCTGGTGGGTGCCACGGTGCATCCGGTGGACGGCCCCCCCATTCCGGACGGTGTGGTTGTGGTTCAGCACGGTTTTCTGCGCGCGGTGGGTCCGCGGGCGGAGGTTTCGGTCCCGGATGGGGCGGAGGTGGTGGAGCTGCCCGGCCGCCACATCACGCCGGGACTCATCGACCTTCACAGCCATATCGGTGGTGGTCGACTCCATGAGTCGCTGGGACAGGTGCAGGCCGGCATCTCGGCGGTGGATGCCATCGACCCTACCCATGTCTCGATTGCGCGGGCGCAGGCAGGGGGCATCACCACGGTCAACATCATGCCGGGGTCGGGCAAGCTCCTCGGCGGACAGACCGCCTACTTGTCGCTCCGAGATGGTGTGGTGGTGGATGATCTGCTGCTGTGCCGTGCGCCCGACACCGGCGTGTGGAGCCCGGCCTCCAGCCACGATGCAGTCGCCCCTGGAGCGGCGCCTGCCCGGCATCGCCTGGTCTGTGGTGGCGTGAAGATGGCCAATGGCACCAACCCCCAAGGCGACGGCGGCGACCCGAAGAGCCGCATGGGCAGTGCGTGGCTCCAGCGCAAGGCCCTGCTGGAGGCCAAGGCGGTGTCCGATGCCATCGTGGCTGCGGACGCCTACGAGGCCGCAGGGTGGTGGGAGCGCCGCAAGCTGTCGCCAGTGGAGCGACCCACGCCGGACCTCGCGGGCGCTGTGATGGTCGAGATCGTGCGTGGCGAGCGCACAGTCCACTTCCACAGTCACCGGGCCGACGACATGGTGACGGCCCTGCGGCTGCGCGAAGAGGTTGGGCCTCAGCTCGACCTGGTGCTTCACCACGGCTCGGAGGGCTTCAAGGTCGTCCACGAGGTCGCCGACGCGGGTGTGCCGGTGGCCATCAACGTGCTCGACACGCCTGGCGGCAAGGAGGAGACCCTTGAGCGGCGGCTGTCCAACCCCGCCACCCTTTCCGAAGCGGGTGTGACCATCGCCATTATCACCGATGACCCCGTGCAGGACTCTCGGCTGCTCTACCGGTCAGCGGGCCTCGCGGTGCGCGGCGGACTCTCATCCGAAGCCGGCCTGCGGGCGCTCACGCTCACCCCCGCTGAGCTGCTAGGGATGGCAGATCAAACGGGCAGTCTCACCGTGGGCAAGGACGCGGACTTGGTGGTGCTCTCGGGTCCGCCGCTGTCGGTGTGGTCGATGGTGGAGCAGACCTGGGTGGATGGCGAGGTGGTGTATGACCGAGCCGATCCCGCTCAGCGACGGGTGGCTGAAGGAGGGGATGCAGCCGTCTCTCCGGCAGTGGGTGGACCATGAACGCCGGGTTGTGGCTGTTGTCGGTGGCGCTGGCAGAGCCCGTGGCCTTTGTGGGAGCGACGCTGCATCCCGTGGACCGTCCGGCCATCGAAGATGGCGTGCTGGTGGTGGACAACGGCAAGATTGTGGCGCTGTCGCAAACGGTGCCCGATGGGATGCGCACGGTCGACTTGACCGGCAAGCACATCATTCCGGGCCTTGTGGACACCCACTCCCACATCGGCGGGGCGCGGCTCAACGACGACCTCGCGCCAATCCAGCCGGGCCTGTCGGCCATCGACGCCTTCGATCCGACCCACGACAGCGTGTCCAGGGCCCGGGCTGGCGGCATCACCACCGTCAACGTGATGCCCGGCTCCGGCAAGCTGATGGGCGGGCAGACCGCCTACCTGAAGCTGCGTGATTCGGCCGTGGTGGACGATCTCTTGATGTGCTCCGACCTCGCTGCGCCCTTTGAGCAGAGCGAGGGCCCTGCGCGGCGAACCGGCGTGTGTGGCGGGATGAAGATGGCCAACGGCACCAACCCCCAAGGCCCGGGCCACGACCCCAAGAGCCGCATGGGCGCGGCCTATCTGCAGCGGAAGGCGCTGGGTGAAGGCCAGGACCGGCTGGAACAGCTGAGTTCCGGAGACGGACCCGATGCCCCGGCACTCGACCTGGATGCCCTCGCACAGCTCGTTTCCGGTCAGCGAACTGTCCACTTCCACACGCATCGCGCCGACGACATCGTCACCATCGCTGCGCTGCGTCGGGAGTTCGATCTCGACGTGGTGCTGCACCATGTCAGTGAGGCGTGGAAGGTACCGGACCTCCTGGCAGAGCTCCAGCTGCCCTGCTCCCTCATCATGGTGGACGCGCCGGGCGGCAAGGAAGAGGCGCTCCAGATCGCGCTTGAAAACGGCGCGCTGCTGGAAGAAAAAGGCGTTCCAGTGGCGTTTCACACCGACGACCCCATCACCGACTCCCGTCTGTTTCTGCGGTCTGCGGGGCTGGCGGTGCGGGCGGGCATGAGTCCGGAGGGGGCGCTGGCTGCGCTCACGCTGGTGCCAGCCCGGATGATGAGGCTCGACGCTGCCGTCGGCTCGCTCACCCCTGGCAAGCACGCCGACTTCGTCGTGCTCTCGGGGACTCCGCTGTCGAGCTGGACCCTCGTGGAACAGACCTGGGTGGAAGGCGAGCTGCTGTTCGACCGGTCCACGCCGGAGGGGCAGCGGCTGGCCACAGGGGGGCGACCGGGGCTACAGATGAGTGGAGTTGACGGCAGGACCTCCTCAGGAGCGGTGCAATGAGCATGTGGGCACTCTGGATTGCCGGGGCCGCAGTCAGCGCTCCGGCTCTGGCAGACACCTTGCGGATCTCTGGTGAGGCGGTCCACACCGTGTCGGGTGAGGTCATCGAGGACGGCGCGGTGCTGGTGGTGGACGGTGTGATCGCCGCGGTCGGACCCACCGCGGACGTCCCACGTCCAGCGGGTGCCACCGAGCTGGCTGGCGCGGTGGTCACGCCGGGTCTCATCGACGGCTGGGCCACAGCGGGGCTCACCGGTCCCCACAACCACACCCCCGACCAGGACCACGCCGAGCGCGATGAACCGGTGCGACCGGAGCTGCGGGCCCTCGATGCCTGGCACCCTCGCGACCCCCTGCTGGGCTGGCTGCGGGGCTTTGGCATCACTACGGTCCACGCGGGACCATCGCCGGGACAGCCGGTGTCGGGGCGCACTCTCATCGTGGCCAACAAGGTCGGCCGGGTGGGTGACGTGGCTCTTGAACCCGATGCCTTCGTGGTGTTGTCGCTGGGAGACGGTCCCAAGCATCGCTTCTCGGGACAGGGCACTGCATCCCGCATGGGGTCTGCTGCGGTCATTCGTCAAGCCCTTGTCGAGGCGCGTGACTACGCTCAGCGTCGGTCCCTTCCCGTCGCGGACCGTCCCCCCGAGGACCTCGGGATGGAAGCCCTGGTGGACCTTCTCGAAGGCCGCCGCCGAGCGCTGGTCCACGCCCACCGCGCCGACGACCTCGACACGGCGCTCCGAATTGCCGAGGAGTTCGACCTCGACATCGTTCTCGCTGGTGGTGCGGAAGCCTGGCTGATGGCCGACACCATCGCCGACGCGGGCATACCGGTGCTGGTGGGGCCTGTGATGGCGCGGTCCTGGCGTGAAGGAGAGCAGCGAAACAGCAGCTTTTCGTGTGCGGGTGTGCTGGCCGATGCGGGGGTTCAGGTGGGCTTCATGTCCGGCTACGAGGGCTATGTGCCCAAGGTCCGGGTGGTGCTCTGGGAGGCAGCGGTCGCAGGGGCCAACGGACTCGGACCCGAGCGCACCCTCCAGGCTCTCACTCTGGATGCGGCGCGGATTCTCGGCATCGACGACCGCACTGGCTCCCTCGACGTGGGCAAGCGTGCCGACCTCGTGGTCTACGACGGGGACCCCTTCGAGTACGCCAGCCATGCCTGCGTCGTGGTTGTCGGAGGCGAGGTGGTGAGCGAGAGCTGCCGTTAGGCGACGCCATGTAGACAGACGAGGTCAGTGCGAGAACGTCATGGGATAGGTGAAGGTCTCCCCATCTGGCAGGTCGTGCGCTGGAAAGGGGGCATATTGTAGCGTCTCGGCAATGCAGCTGGTGAGCTCGCCCGACAGTCCTCCGCCATCAAGCACGCCCACGCGGTCCACCCGTCCGGTACAGGCCACCGTGATGGACAAGCGCACGGTGCCGTCGGGCCAGTCGCCTTCGATGCAGCGATGAAGCTGGGGCAAGAAGCGGTCCATGGCTTGGCGGGTCTGAGTGTGGGACAGGCCGGCGCTGGCCGCAAATTCTGGCTCGTCGCCACTGCCATCCACGCTGGGACCGGCCAGACAGGGCCGCTCGGGCGGCAGGGAGAGTCCAGTTGGTGAGGACGTCTCGGCAGCAGCCTTCTTGGTGGTCTTTTTCGACGAGTTTCGGCGCGGCTTGCCACCGGGTGGACCGGGCTGAGACACCGGCCTGGCCTCCCCCGAGTAGCCGACCACCAGCACCTGCCCGACGTCGATGAGGTCTGAGGACAGACCATTCCAGCTCTTCAGGTCGGCCACCGAGCAGCCGTGGGTGCGGGCGAGCTTGGACAAGGTGTCGCCCCGGACCACGGTGTGTGTGAGCGGAGCGGGGGCAGGCGACAGCAGTGCGGCGACGTCGATCACGCCTGTTGCGATCAGCAGCGCTGCGCCGGCAGTGGCGATGAGCAGGACAATGACGGGGGTGCGGGTGCGCATCAGGCGGCCAGGATTTAGTGCGGGACAGGACTGCGGGATTAGTCGAGGTAGCCGAGGGTGCGGAGCGCGGCCTCGGTCTCGGCGTCGTACTCCGCTGGACGGTGGGCCGGTGCGGCGGCATCCCAAGCCTGCAGCAGCGAGACTTGGGCCTTGAGCCGATCGATGTCGTCGATGCTGGGCGCTCCCGGAGCGATGCGGTGGAGGCTGGCCAGGCCCCGGTCGAGCGGACGCAAGCGGGTTAGGGTGGGGCCTTCCACCACTGCACGCTCGAAGGGCAGGTTGTTCCACTTGTCGGTGGACTCTCGCTTCATGGGCTTGGTGGCTTCCGCAAAGATGGGCGGCTGGGGACCGGTTGCTCGGCCATGCCACAGTGGCGACAGGTCGGCGCCATCGCCAAATGCAGTGCCGAGGCCGGCCACCGATGATGCCGTCGCCGCGAGGTCGAGCAGGCGCACCGGTTGCTGCACCACCACTCCCTTGGGCACGGGGTTGTCGTCGCCAAAGCCGGTCACGATCCAGGGCACGTGGATGTCCCAGAGGGCCACTTCAGGACCGTGGGTGTAGGGATGGACCGCCGACTCGTCGAGCGTCTCGCCGTGATCGGAAACAACCATCACCACGGTGTCGTCGAGGAGCCCGCGTGTGCCGAGACCTTTGAGCAGCACGCCGACTTGATGGTCGGCGTAGGCCACTTGCGCCAAGTAGAGCGCTCGGGCCTGTCGGGCGTCGCCGTAGCGCAGAGTGCCCTCGCGGCGCGCGGTAGTGAGCTTTCCCACCGACGGCATGCTTCCGTCGACGTAGCCGGAGTAGGCGGGGTCGACGAAGCGGCTTGTGAAGGCGGGCGGTGCGAACAGCCACGGCATGTGGGGGTCGTAGTAGTGCACAAACAGGAACAGAGGGTCGTCTGCGGTGCCGGCCTGGCTGCGGGCGTCGACGCGCTCTAGGGCCCGTCGCGTGACCTCCGTGGCTGGGAGCATGTACATCCCGCCGGGTGGCTGCGGGCCGGGGTCATGGTAGTCGCGGAAGCCTCGGTTCAGCGCCATCTTGAGCTCTAGTGCGCTGGAGCCCAGCACCGCGACGGTGTCCCAGCCGGCCTCGGCGAACCGCTCTGTGACCAGCGGAATGTCGGCAGAGACGGGGTAGCCGTTGCGCACCACGCCGTGGCGGTGGGGGTCGCGGCCGGACAGCATCGAGGTGTGGCTCGACAGCGTGGTGGGCGCGTGGGCCAGCGCCCAAGCGAAGCGGGTGCCTTGTGCCGCAAGACTGTCAAGCACTGGGGTTTGGGGCTTCGGTCGAGACTCGGGCGGAAAGGCCAGGCCCCAGTGCGACTGCTCGGCGTAGCAGGACAGAGCATCGGCTCGGGTGGTGTCGACGCTGATGACGACTACGTTCCGGCGTGTTGAATCCGGCTCGGACGGGGCGGGCTGGGGCGGAGCTTCTGTGGCGCAGGCGACTGCGAGCAGAGCGACAGCAAGGAATGCACAGCGAGACATGCCGAGGGTCTATTCGGTTGATGCCCGTCACCGGTGACAGGAGCGCTGTTGCGCAACAACCGGAGATCGCGCCGGCATTCGGGGCAGATTCAGCGCTGATGAGCCCCGATCGGGGCACTCAGTCGTTATGCGTCGCCGGCTGAACAACCCTACAACTGCAGGGGAAGACACCGATGAATCGACTCCGACAGCTACTCGCTGCGGCGATGGCGGCCAGCATGCTGGCCTTTGCCCCTCCATCCTTCGCGCAAGATGGCGCATCCACCGATGAAGCAGCCGAGCAAGTCGACGCCACGACCGACGTTGCTGCTGGCGCTGCTGACACTGGTGCCCCTGCGGAAGATGATCCCGACGCTGCCATGGCCGATGCAGAGATCGAAGAGACTCCGTCGCCGTGGTCGGGTGGCCTGATGATGTCCATCACCGCAATGTGTATCGGTGGCTTCTCCGCAGTGCTGGGTATCTGGGTCGACCGCGACACCTCTCGTCCGACGATCTTCGCCTACTCGATGTCTTTCCTCATTCTCTGCGCGCTGGTTGTGGGCGTGGCTCAGGGCTACCTCGATGAGGTCGAGGGCATCAAAAAAGATCAGGACCTTGAGCGAATGCTCGACATGACCTACGAAATCGCCAAGTCCTCGGGGGATCCAGCGCTGATTGCGCTCGTCGAGGAATCCTCGGGCGTGAAGATCGAGCTCGAGGAGGCTCCCGCTGAGGAGCCACCCAGCGACGGTGATGACGACGACGCTGGCGACCCTGCCGAATAGACCCCGAAGGGAGGACAGAATCATGGATCTCGGACTGATCGCCACCTTCGCAGGCATCGTTGTTGCGGGGGTTGCTGGTGTGCTGGGCGTCTGGATGGAGCGCGACCGCGAGGCTCCCCAGCGATGGGCCTGGGTCTTCTCGGGACTCATCGTCGTCGCCGTTGGCGTGGAGATGATTCACTCCGTCTCCGCGGCTGCGGAAGATGAGGAGACTGAAGAGCAGATGGCGTCTGTGCTTGAGCAGCTCGCCATGCTTTCTGAGCACAGCGACAACCCTGCGCTCAAGAGCTTCGTCAACTCGGAGCTTGCCGCTCAAGCGCGCAACAACCCCGCTGTCATGGACAAGGTCGGGGCCAAGATTGCTGCCAAGGGTGGCGACCCCAACAAGCTTCGTCGTGCCGCAGCAGTCGGCCGACGCACCGCTGCAGGTCTGCCTGCTCGTCGTCCTGCGGGCATGGGCCGTCCGGGCTCCAAGTCCGGCAGTGCTGGCAAGGGCGCCAAGGGCAAGAGCGGCGGCAAGAGCGGCGGCAAGAGCGGCGGCAAGAGCGGCGGCAAGAGCGGCAAGAAGGGCGGCAAGAAGGGTGGCGACGGCAAGAAGGGCGGCAAGTCCGGAAAGTCGGGCGGCGGCAAGAAGGGCGGCAGCTCCAGCAAAGGCAAGAGCGGCGGCAACAAGAAGTCTGGCGGCAACAAGAAGTCCGGCGGCAACAAGAAGTCCAGCGGCAACAAGAAGTCCAGCGGCAACAAGAAGTCCAGCGGCAACAAGAAGGGCGGCAAGAAGAAGCGCTGATACCCGTCCACCTGGAGTCTTCGACTTGGGTGGCGGCCTGCTGCTCCCGCTTCAGCCAGCTGTTGAGCCTGCCATCAATGCGGCGTCCATCAATGCGGCGTCCATCAATGCGGCGTCCATCAATGCGGCGTCCATCAATGCGGCGTCCATCAATGCGGCGTCCATCAAGGCGGTGTCTTCGGACCCGCCGTGTTTTGCGTCTTGGGGCCGCGTAGTCGCGGGCGGTCGGCTCAGGGGGCGGGTGGCGCGATGTGGCGCTGGCGCACCGTGTCGGGGGGCACGCCAGCGATGAGCTGCTCAATCTGGCCGGGTGTCCACATCTCTTCGTAGAGCGCCCGCACGATGGGAGCACGCGCAGCGGCGGACAGGTCGAGCAGTCGCAGGAACATCCGTCGCGCGGGCGCGTAGACGTGAATGTAGACGCGGTGCAGGGGGCTTCGGCTTCGGTCGCGGAGGCTCGCGCGGGTCGACAGGGTGCCGGACAGCGGAAGGTCGTGCTGGAGCCTTCGCCACACCTCGGACATGCGCTGTCCGGCCTCCACATCAAGCTGGGCATTGCCCATCCGTGCTCCGTTGAGCTCTCGGAGTGCCTCCGTCAGCCGAAGGTCTGCGATGAGCGGGCCCGCTTCGGGGCCGACATCGGAGAGCACATGGAGCGCGGCCTGGGCCAGCCCCTCCATCTGGAATGCATCGCAAGCGTGGACGGTGAGGTTGAGGGTGTTGGCGTCGATGCGACCCTCGGCTGCGCTGCGGCGTAGGGCGGCGACATGGGCGGCGTGGCCCGCAATCTCATGGGCGGCGAGATCGATGGGGCTCGCCTTCTGGTAGTCGTTGCGCTCGTGTGTGTTGACCTGGAGCGTGACTCCGTCCTCCACGCTGCCATCAATCCAGTTGCACCAGTAGGCATCGACACACACAACCTTGATGGCGTATTCGGGGGGTGGCAGGCCCGGCACAAGCAGGTCGAGCCGCTCCACTTGGTTGCGGGCCGCAGCACGCAGCTCGTCCTCGAAGCCATTCAGGTCCTCTCGGCCCAGCAGTCTTCGAAACGCCGTGCGCCCTGAGGGTGCCCAGGCAATTCCACGGTCCGCACAGTGCTTGACCACCTTGGTGGTGAGCCGCAGGAGGGTTTCTTCGTCGACTCGACGCGGGGCGATGCCCATCGTGGCTTGGAGGAAATCCGCAAAGGGAAGCCGCTCGCCGGTGAGGGCCCACAGGTAGGCCAGCGAGCCGCCCAGCTTGGCGTGGGTGTAGGACGGATTGCGCGGGCCATTGGGGTCGCCGTGGAGGGTGCCCTCGGGCAGCCACTGGGCCACTGTATCGACCAAGGCTTGGCACTCAGTGATGGCCTGCGCGCGACTGGCGAAGGGAGCCAGCGGGCCCGATTCGAGGCGCGGCGCCATGTCGAAGTCGATGACCAAGCCCTTGTGGTGGCCCAGGCCAGTCTCGAGGTCGTGCCAGCGGCGGTAGAAGCGGCAGATGCGGCGGTCGAGCTGCATGGCTCAGGAGCTCCGCGGAAGGTGGGACAAGGCTTCGCGAACGTGGACGCCGGCCCCGCGATGGCTGGTGAAGCTGTGGCGGATGGTGCTCTGGCGGTCGATGACGAAGGTGGTGCGTCCCGGCAGCACGAAGAGCAGCCGAGGCACCCGGTAGGCCGCGCGCACGGAGCCGGTGGTGTCGCTCACCAGTGTGAAGGGCAGGCCATGTTTTTCGACGAAGCGTCGATGGGCGGAGGCTGTGTCGCTGCTGATACCGATGACGGTGGCCCCGGCCTCAATGAAGTCGTCGTAGGCGTCGCGAAAGGCGCAGGCTTCGCGGGTGCAAGTGGGGGTGTCGTCCTTCGGGTAGAAGAACAGCACCACTGCGCGCTCGGCCAGCACCTCGGAGAGCGTCACCTCATTGCCGTTCTGGTCGGGTAGGCGAAAGTCGGGGGCTCGTTCGCCTGGCTGCAAGGGGGACATACACGCTCCTCAAGGGGCGTTTCTTACCGCACCGCCTGCTTCTCGCCGAGCAGGCAGTGGGACGGGTGACAGAACGAGTCCATTGTCCAGAAATCGCGAATGTGCCAAAATCACCCCCTCTTGGAGGTATTGCGTGCGTACTGCAAGTCTCTTGTTGATCGCGGTTCCCGCCTTTGTCACCGTGGCTTGTCTCGACGAGACCAAGGGCGACGTTGGCGCGCGCTCCACTGACTCGGGCACCGTCGTCGATGGTGACGAAGACCCGTGTGACGACGGCGAAGAAGCCGTTGCGGTTGCGCGAAGCCTCGACGGGCGCACCTGCGCTGCTCCCACTGGCTGTGTCGGACTTCCCGAGGCCTACGACCGGGGCTGGGTGGCGTTTTCCTACGGCGGCGCCGGTCTCACCATCGAGAGCATCGCCGATGAGTCGGTGTGCATCGAGGGCTGGTATCTGCTGGTCAGCGAAGAGTCTCAGGACAGCGGCTTTGGTGACCCAGGCGACGAGGGGGACGACTCGTCCGGCGGCGATGGCTCCGGCGACGATGGCTCCGGCGACGATGGCTCCGGCGGCGATGGCTCCGGCGGCGATGGTTCCGGCGACGATGGCTCCGGCGGCGATGGCTCCGGCGGCGATGGCTCCGGCGGCGATGGCTCCGGCGACTCCTTGTCGGGCGATGACGACCCCTGCGACGACGATGAAGTGCTCGGCGCAGAGGGCGGCCGGATGCGGCTGGCCCCGGCGCAGAGCATCTCTTTTGGCTACGCGGGCGGGGGCCTCGGTGGGCTGTCCGCGGACAACCCTACGTGGTGGTGCGTCGAAGAGACCCAGGTGACCGTCACGAGCGACAACTGGGAGTTCAACGGCGCTCGTATGCCAGGCCCACTGCTCGACTACGCCCTGCTGGAGACCGATCTCGATCTGGATGGTGTGGAGGACCACGCCGACACCAGCACGGGCAAGTACCAGACGAACCACAACATCTGGGACCACATGGCCACCGCGCCGATGTTCTCGATCGGGCGCGACACGCACTACCTGGAGCTGGGAGCGGGCGAGTCCGACGTGGTCACTCTGGAGGTGCGCAACATGGGCCGGGTATCCGGTGAGGTCACCTTCACCGAGACTCTGCCCACTGGCGCGGTCGCCAGCGACATCTCGGTCGAGCCGGAGCTCATCTCCACCGACTGGCGGGGCCGCACCACTCTGACCTTTCGGGCGACTGTGGCGGGTGCCATCGACAGCAGCAGCTACGAGCACACCAACTACGGGCAGTTCGACGTCCACTACACCGTCACGATGAGCGACTCAGTCGCCTGCACCAAGCGCCGCACCAGCGCTCCACCGCTTGCCACCTGGTCCGACGGCAGTGCGATGATGCGCTCCTATGGCTCTCCGCTCGTTGTGAATTGCTGCGTCGAGGAATAAGAATCGCAACACTCCTGTCCCAGGCGCTGATCTGTCCCCCGAGCCCGACTCTCTGATTGAAGCGATTCCGGAAGGCGTGCGGTCCTACGTTGCGCAGCTGCACGCCCTGGTCGACAATCTCACTGCGCCGTTGTCCGAGGGCCTGGGCGACCGCTTGCAGTGCAAGCTGGGCTGCTCAAGCTGCTGCAGCGATGGCCTCACCGTGTTCGAGGTGGAAGGCGACCGCCTCGCGCAGGCCCTCCAGGGGCGCACCATCACGACCGGACCGGTGGGGGGCTGCGTGTTCCTCGACCCGCAGGCTGCCTGCCAAGTGTACGAGTCCCGTCCGTATGTGTGTCGCACCCAGGGGCTGCCGCTGCGCTGGGGGGCGGAGTCTGCCGATGGTCCGGTCGAGCACCGCGACATCTGCCCGCTCAATGAGGGAGAGCCGCCGCTGGAGGAGCTGCCAGCGGAGGCGTGCTGGACTTTGGGTCCGGTGGAGCAGCGGCTGGCCATCGCGCAGAGACAGGCTCAGAAAGCGCGCGGGGACACGGACGAAGAACCGCTGCGCCGCGTGGGTCTGCGCGAGCTGGTGTCTGCGCTTGGCGTGGGGTGAGGGGCACGAGCCGGGCTGAGTGGATACAGCGAGGGGGCCGACGGAGCAGCGGGACCGTCCCTCGACGATGCCGTCCCCCGCCCTGAGATGTGGAGCTGACATGTCACGTCCTGCCGATCTTCATGTGAACCGTCGCGGCGCTGTGCTGGTGCTCGCTCCGTCCCGCGATGGCCGCTTGGCCCACCTCGCCGAGACCCGCCAGGTGGTGCTCGACCGCGATGGCGAGGCGATGAACGCTCTGTGCCGCTGGATCTTCGCCGATCTACCGCGCAACACCCTGCGCGACGAGTGGGGCAACCCCTACGACCACCAAGCCCACAATCTGCTGTCCGGCTCGCTGGCCGACGGCGAAGACCTCATGCGCGCCCTGGTCGAGCAAGGCTTCAGCGTGGTCGACGCCCCGGACTTCTTCGTGCCGTTGCAGACCCTCGGGTTCACCGACGTCGACGACTCCGACCAGCTGCGCACCCGCCATCCGCGGGCCTTTGCGCTGGCCCGGCGCGAGCGCCCGACCACCGGTCAGCTGGCCACTTGGATTCGCCAGTCCATGGTGGTTGGAGAGCGCTGAGATTCGGGGCGCCTACCGTCCCACCAAAAAAGCGCGGCTGCACTCTGCATGTCGGGGTGGGGTCAGTGTGCGGCCTCCAGATCCTGGGCATAGGCGCAGCCGGCTGTGTCGCCACGAGTGCAGCCTTCTCGGGCGCCTGCGAGGGCTTGTCGCAGGAGGTCCTGGCCGGCGAAGCAGCGCGCACGGAGGGTCCAGGCTTTGCCGTCGCGCGGCTCCAACTGGATGCGCTCGGTCGCTACGTCAATGCAGTCCTCCCACGCTTCGGCGGTCCGGTGGACTTCTGCGATGGACAGCTGGGCTGCACTGTCGTTGGGGGCCCGCTTGGCGGCCTGCTGGGCGTCTTCTAGCGCCCCGTTGAAGTCACGGGTGAGTCGGCGCACCTTGGAGCGGGCGACCCAGGTAGCGGCGTTGGTGGGGTCCAGTGCGACGGCTTCGTCGGCAGCTTCGCGCGCGGCCTCCAGATCGTCCGCCTGGATGTGGACGTCGACCTGTTCGATGAGTCCGAGGCGCTCATCAGCCACGCTCTCGGAGGCCTCCTCCTCGTTGACCTGCAAGAGGTCCACCACCTCGCCGCTCACATCAAGCAGCACTGTGGTGACCGCAAAGCCGGTGTCTCGGCGCTCGAAGGCGGTGTAGATGGTGGCGCTGCGGGTGGAGCCATGCACCGGAATCTGGGAGCGCAGCTCCATGAGGTCGGAGTCGGTGCGCCCAAGCTGAACGGTGGCAAACCAGCCGTCGCGAATCGGCTCGCCCAGAAGGTGGCGGGCGCGCTCGCTGTGCTGCACTTCAGCCATGGCATCGCTGTAGGCAGGCAGGTGCCACAGCGCGAAGAGGCCCGCGGTGTAGCCAAGCAGGCCCATGGCCAGCAAGCCCATGAGCAAGGTCACGGCGCCACCGCAGCCAAGGAGTGCTCGGCGTCCCAGCGGGTCTGCGTGTCGCGCGGTCATCGTGTCTCCGGAGTGTCGACACCCTACCGCAGGCCCCCGGTTCCGGAGGAGAGGTCAGCGCTCGGGGCGCAGCATCCGGCGGCGACCTCGGCGGTCGAGAACCACCAGCTGAGAGGGCATCTGCTTGAACCCCTCTGCGCGTGCGACGAGCTCGGGCTGCAGAGGAACCCAGGTCTCCCCGAGCACCACCGTGGCTCCAGGCGCGCCGCCCACTTGCACGAAGTCCAGGCCCCCTTCGGCCACTCGGGCACGCACCCGCAGTCCGCCGTCTGCGAACACCACGACTTCAGGTTGGGCCCGGTCCTGGGCGGCGAGGCGAATCTGCTCGTTGGCGAGGTCTGACTCGTCGACGTGGGTTCCGAGGAGGTGCTCTTCGAGCGCGAGTGAGCGAGCAGCCTCTCGGAGCCGGGCTTCGCAGCCAAGGGCGACGAGAAAGTCGACTCCCATCTCGTCCTCCAGTCCCTCGCCATTGAGAACATCAGCCCAGCCGGGCCCCAGCTGCTTGAAGCGGCTCATTGTGCACTCCCATGGCTCATGGAGACGGCGTCGGGCACCACCTCCACAAGCACCTCCAGCACGAGCTCCAGGAGATCTTTCGGGCGAATGCCCTTGGGCATCGCGGGGTTGTCGAGGCCGGCCTCACTGGCGATTCGGGCCATGAAGTGCTTTCCGCAGCGTGTGACGGCGCGTGTGACGGCCACCTTGTGCTTGAAGTGCGGACACCGGACGACAAGTGAGTCGTAGGCCTCGCCACGGGCGATGGCGCCGAGCAGCTCCCGGTCGTTGTCGTCGAGGTCCTTCCAGGCCTCCAGCACCGCACGGCGGATACCGAGCTGGGTGCCCGTGGTCGCCTGCAGGATGGGCGCGGGGGCTTCGTCTTTCTCAGGGGTGCCCAGCACGGCCTCGGCAAGGCTGGTGAGGCGCGAGCAGGTCATGGGCCCGCAGTCCCGCAGGGCCGTCTCGACTATGGTGGTGACATTGCGCTCGCGGCGGTGTTGGAGGCGGGCCTCGACGACACCGATGGGGCGCATGGCGCGCAGCCCGGGGGTCCGCAGCTGCCAGCGAGAGGGCAGGCCGCGGCCCTGGGGGAGCTCTTCCATGTGGTCGCGGACGTGGTCGCGCACGGTGCGGTAGAGGTCGGCACGCCAGCGGAGCACGGGGTCTCGGGCAAGGTTGCGAGCGTAGTCGTCCCGCATCATCTCGCGGGTGATGGACAGCTTGGCGTAGAAGCTGTGGTAGCGCACGGTGCGGCCGTCGAAGCGCTCTTCGACAAAGCAGTAGAAGGGGGTGCGGCCTTGGAAGGGGAAGCGGCCCTTCTCCACCCGCGCGCAGGTGGTGAAGGAGCGATGGGCGAGGTCGAGCACGCCCTCTTCGTCCTTTCGACCCGTGGCGAACCAGGCAGCGGGGTAGGTGCGCATCACGTGGCGCACATGGCGCGAAAACTGCTCGAGTAGGGCACTTCCGGCGCGTGTGGCGTCGGCGCCACCCACCGGGCTGTCATGCTTCACGAACGCGCGCACAAGCTCAGGAAGCTCGTCGCGTCCGACCTTGTTGCCCGTCACATCAGCTCCCTGCCTGGCGATCTCATCGGCCCGGTCGACCACGACTTCACGCCGCCCAGTCCACCATCGGCGCAGTCCTGCGGTCGAGCGTGTCCGAGCATAGCTGGAGTGGAATCTTCGCGCGTAGAGGCGGCGAGAGCGCCCGTGCGACGGGGCGTGGATTTGGGCGGACTGGACGGAAGGCATCGTCGTCATCGCGGCACTCTGGTTGGGGAGAAGGGCACCCCATCCAAAGGGGGACGGTGTTGCGTCGTTACGTGACAGCGCCGATAGAGTCCTGATTTTGTGAGCTTTGTTTGCCCAAAACAACGATGACAAGGTTGTTGTGGGGTGATGATCCATGTCGGCGATCTGTTTTATGGCGGTTCGATGGCGCCACCGCGATGTTTCCGTGTCTCTCCTGGGCGGAGGATGCAGCGGCATGACCGTGGCTTACTTTTAGGACCTGACTCACCGCCCAGGAGGTCGGCATGAACTCCTCGAACTCGGCCCCGAGAACCATCGGTGGCAGCCCCCCTCGGGTTCGTACTTTCATCGGGCTCATTCGTCGCGAGCGAGTGTTCGTGGCTGTGCTGGCACTGGGCTTCCTCGCTGCTGGGCTGTCGTACCCCTACGCTCAGGTGGCGATGTGGGTGGGCTTTGCGTTTGCCGGCTACTCGGCGGTGGCCAACGACTCGATCCAGACCATCGGCACCTTCATCGCCTCGAACCGACAGCGCCCTTGGTGGCAGCTGTGGCTGTTCATCGGCGGCATCTTTCTGGTCACGGTCGGGTGGTCCTGGGCGACCTACGGTGGCGACGTCTCGTATGGGCGGCTCGCGTCCAAGGGCTTCGAAAAGCCCCCTGAGTCGTTCGCCTTCCTGCAGATTGCAGCGCCCCTCTTCCTGATGATTCTCACCCGGCTGCGCATGCCGGTGTCCACGACCTTCCTGCTGCTCACCAGCTTCGCGACCTCGGGCAGTTCCATCCAGAAGGTCTTGCTGAAGAGTGTTTCCGGCTACTTCATCGCTTTCGTCATCGCCATCGCCGTGTGGGGCCTGCTCGGACCCTGGATGAAGAAAAAGTTCGTGGGCAAGGCCCATCCCGCGTGGCGAATTGGGCAGTGGATGAGCACTGGCTTTCTGTGGTCGGTGTGGCTTCAGCAGGACGCCGCCAACATCGCGGTGTTCCTGCCGCGGTCGCTGTCTTGGATCGAGTTTTCGGCCTTCGCAGGCTCCATCTTCCTCGGCCTCGGGCTCCTCTTCAGGATGGGCGGTGAGCGCATTCAGGAGGTGGTCGACGAAAAGGCCGATGTGGTCGATGTTCGCGCGGCCACCATCATCGACTTCGTCTATGCCCTCATCCTGCTGTACTTCAAGATGCACAGCAAGATTCCCATGAGCACCACCTGGGTGTTTGTGGGACTGCTCGGCGGCCGGGAGCTCTCACTGGCCTTCCGCCGGGCCACTACGGATGGGCGCACCTTCGGGATGGCGGCCAAGATGATGGGACGCGACCTGCTGTACGTCACCATCGGCTTTGCCGTGGCGCTGTTGCTGGCCAGCATCATCAATCCGGTGGTGCGCGAAGGCTTCTTCGGCTTCTAAAGCGGATTCGGGTCATCGCGGGACCTCGCCGACGCCCGGTGGGGTATCCTCCGGAGAAGGTCGGAGTTGGGATGCGTGTGTTGGTCACCGGTGGATCGGGTCAAATCGGCGGCGCGGTGGCCCAAGCACTGCTCGAACGGGGCGACGAGGTGCGCTGTCTCGTGCGCGATCCCGAGCGGACCGGCAATCTCGCGGGGCTGGCGGTGGAGTGTGTCGTGGGGGATGTGACCCTGCCAGACTCCCTGCCCGCTGCCGTCGAGGGCATGGATGCAGTGGTGCATGCCGCCGGCGTGGTGTCGTTCTGGACCCCGCGACAGGCGCTCCAGCAGCAGGTCAACCTGGAAGGCACTCGCCACATGCTCGATGCAGCGGTCGCTGCTGGGGTTCGGCGCTTCTTGTTGACCAGCTCCGTGGCCTCGCTCGGATGGGTCGATGGGGACGGCGAAGGCGATGAGACCACGTCCTTCAACTGGGAGGGCATGGGTCTCACCTACATGGAGACCAAGCGCGCGGCACAGGCCTTGGTGCTGGCGGAGTCGCGGCTGGAACCCGTCGCGGTGCTGCCCGGCGTGGTGTTTGGTCGGGGTGATCTCCAGCACAACGGTCTTCGGGTGCTTCGGCAGGTCTACGATGGCGTGCTGAAGGGGGCTCCGAGTGGCTGCACCACCGCGTCGAATCTCTCCGATGTGGTCGCAGGTCACCTTGCGGCCCTCGACACCCCCCACCACGGACGCGCCTGGGTGCTTGGGGGATGGACCGGCAGCTTCATCGAGCTGTTTGGCGAGGCGGCTGCCGCGGTCGACCGTCCCGCCCCTACTTGGGCGATACCAGAGGGTATCGTGTGGGCGGTGTCTCTCGGCCACGAAGCTCGTGCGTGGGTCACGGGTCGAGAGCCTCTGGTCACCCGCGCACTTAGCCAGGTCACCGGCCGCAATCGCAAGTACAGCAGCGCGCGCGCCGAGGCCGAGCTGGGCTATCGTCCGCAGCCTCTGCAAGTGGGCATGGCTGCGGCACTGCAGTGGGTCCGTGAGCGTGGAGACTGGGCGTAGAAAGCGGGTTGCTCAGCCGCGTAGCCAGTGGTCCCAGGCGGCGTGGTGTCCCACATCGACCCCCTGCTGGGCGGCGACGTGCTGAAGCCAGGACTGCAGATCGGTGATGAAGTCGGTGTCCATCAGCTCGACATGCTCCAGCAAGTGGGCGTGAAGCGAGATGTAGACGAGCTTGAGCTCAGGCAGCTTGAAGTGGGCGAAGTGCAGCATGGGGGGGTGGTAACCGACTCACGGCGATGACTGACCGGAGGTGTCGAGACCCCAGCACACTACCTCGCTGTCCTCGGTGATGCCGCAGATGTGGCGCGCCCCCGGCCCAGCGGTGAGGCGGGTGAAGGTGTCGGTGGGAACGCCTTCAATTACGCCGTTTTCGTTGTCTCCCCAGCACCTGGGTGTGCCGTCGGTCTGGAGCGCACAGGCGAAGTTGAGCCCCGCGGTGACCGCGCTGAAGCCGGTGGAAATGGTGTCGACCAGCTCGCACATGTCCGAGTCGCCCCAGCAGACCAGTGGCCCGCCGTCTTCGGGAAGACCCACGCCGAAGGCTCTGCCGAGCGCCATGTCGGCCAGCGGGGTGTTGGGTACGCCCGACGTCTGGCCCAGGTCGTCGTAGCCCCAGCAGACCGGTGGGACGCCGACCCCTGCTTGACCACATGAAAACAGCCAGCCAGACGCCAACAACGTGACCTCGGCGGGAGCGGCAAGCGATGGATCGACGGTGAGCTGGCCTTCGGTGGACCGTCCCCAGCAGGTGACGCTCCCAGACTCGAGCGTGGCGCAAGCATGGGCGCCGCCGGACGCGATCTGGCTCGAAACCGGTTCGGTGGGGCTGCTCTGGCCATCGGAGTCGTCGCCCCAGCAGGTCGGCACGCTGCTGGCTTCCCCATCGTGGGCGCAGGTGTAGAGGTAGCCGGCGCTCACCGTGGAGAAGCCTTCGGTGACCGTGGGAGTGGACACGCCAAGCCCGCCGTCGAAGCCCCAGCAGGACAGCGCGCCGTCGCTGTCGAGCGCGCAGGTGTGGTGACCGCCCGCTGTGAGTGCGGATGCCGTGCGGACGGTGTCTCCGGTGTCTCCGGTGTCTCCGGTGTCTCCGGTGTCTCCGGTGTCTCCGGTGTCTCCGGTGTCTTCGGTGTCTCCGGTGTCGAGTGACGAAGTGTCACACGGGACCGACGACAGCACGAGGGTGCAGCCGGGGAGGGCCGAGAGCAGCATGAGCTGGACCAAGCGCATCAAAACGCCCATCCAATGCCGGCACCCAGCTCGGCGTTGAGCACGGAGGCGACCCCGACCCGAGCCGAGCCCAGCGCCCGGATGTGGCGACCCAGAGGCACTTCGGCGCGCACATGGCCGGCTCCGCCGATGTGGAGGAGCTCTTGCTCGGCACCACAGGACTCGCGGCGGGTCTCGTAGGTTGTGGTGAGGGTGCCGCCGGCGCGGATGCCAAACATCGACAGCTCCAGTCCTGCATTGACGGGCAGCTGGAGCGTGCGGGTGCCGACTGCGATCCCAGGCTCGATGACGGCATGGACCGGGCCCGCCAGGCGAATCGAGGCAATTGGACGGAGCTGTGCTGCGCCCACGCCACCCAGGGTGTCGGCGCTCGAGCCAGTCCAGGAGCCCTGTACCAGCGCTCCGACCATGAAGCGGGGGCGGCCCATTCCCACGGTCTTGGCGAGGGCGGCCCCTTTGGCACGGGCCGGCCAGGCCGACGCCGCTGGGGGCGCAGAGCCGGGCGCGGCGGTGAGTGTGTTGCCGGCGGTGACCCGCTGGCGGCCCTCGGGCGTGTCGACCCTCACCGTGCCTTCGTCGACGGCCACCTGCACGGGACCGGCACCGGCTTGCTCACCGACCACCAGGAAGCGGGTGCCCTCGACCGTGGTCTCCACGCTGCCGTACTGCACTTGGAAGGCCTCCCGGACCTGGTAGTAGACCTCGCCCATGAGCTGGAGGGTGGAGCGCTCGGCGGTGAGCTCGACCTCGGCACCCTCCATCACGTGGATGGTCTCGTCGCCGCGTCGGATGACGACTCGGGCGCGGGTGCACACGATGCGGTCCCCCAGGGCGAGGGCCATTCCGGGCGACAGAGGCGCGCCTTCTAAGTTGGCCTCGTTGAACAGGCGGGCGGCGGCGGTCTGCTGTCCCTCGACGAGTGCGGTCATCTCGCCGCCAAAGCCTGGCACGACCACGCCGTCCACGACGTAGACGGGGGCCTCTTGAGCTGCGGCCGGACGCGCTGCTGCCATGGCTCCACCCGCGCCAACGGTCCACACCAGCATGGCGGCCAGATGTGCGAGGCAAGGCTTTGGGAGGCGAGACAGGGCGAGCTCCGGGAGGCGTTCTCGGAACACCAAGGGCTTGGAAGAGCCTCGGTTACATCGTCGAACGCGAGGGCGCCGTATCGGCTCAGCCTGCAGACTGTCGCGTCATGTCTTTGCCGGCCTGCGACGGCGCAAGAAGAAGACGGCTGCGGCCACCCCGAGCAGTGCTGGGCCCGGTGCGACTACCCGATTGGCAGCCGCGAGGGCGACAAAGATGGCGAGTCCAGCGACGGGCACCACACCGGCCAGCCAACGCCGTCTGCCAGAGAGCACGCCGAGTCCCCAAGTGCCAAAGGCCATCAGAGCGGCGAAGAGCGCGTCGAGCTCGGGCTCCACGCGGTGCACGCCCGCTTGTCGCAGCAGCACCTGAATGACTCCCGCCTCGATCTCTGCGCCGGAGCGCACGCCGTCGGGGGTTCGGTGGAGGTCGGGGGCTGCGCCAGTGACACCGACCACCACGGCCTTGCCGCGCAGTCGGCCATCTTCGGCAGCCTGCACGACCTCGGAGAGCGCGATGTGGGGCACCCGGTCGACAGGCGGCAGGCGCAGCTCTTCGGCGAAGGTCGGGTTGCGGAGAGGACCCACGACGAGGGTACGGCCGTCGAGGGCGGGGGCGGAGCGGGCGCGGATGTGGGCTGCGGCGGTGTGGACCGCGAGGTGCCACCATTCTCCTCCGTTGAGGTCGTGGCGGCGGACAGGGACGGCCCGTACATGGCCGAAGATGGCGTCCTGGCGGGCTTCGACGACGCCCAGTGTGGCGGCCTTGGCGATGGCGGCCGACCCCGGAAGAACACTGCGCTCGCCGCTGAGCCGAATGGGGATCGCGATGGACATCCCGGCTTCCCGGGACCGCTGGACGGCAGCAGCAATGTCGTCGTCGTGGGGACTCTCGGCAGATAGGGCGATGTCGAAGAACACCGATGTGGCGCCTCCGGCGGACAATGTGTCGAAGAGCGCCGGGTAGTCGGCCCGTCGTTCACGCAGGTCGGGCCCGGTGGGAATGCGGACCAGCACTACATCTTCAATGGCGATGCGCCCGCGGGTGAGCACCAGCACCGGGTGATGGAGCCATGCGTCCAGTGCGCTGGTGCCGTCGACGATGGCGACTAGTATGGGCAGCAGCAAGGCGAGTACGGGCCATGGGACCCGGCGCTTTCGGACGACCGGCAGCAGCTTCGCGGCGAGCGGTTGGAAGCGGGCAACGCCCTCGATCAAGGTGCCAGGCACCTTCGGGAGACCCTCGACATCGGCGGCAGGGACGGCCACGCGGGCAATCCCATGGGCGGCGGCGGCGCGTATCTTGGCAGGCACCCCATGGACCGACGCGACCCGGCCGTCCAGATCGAGTCCGCCAGTGAACGCCTGGTCGGCGGGGCCCGGTCGACCGAGGAAGGCGGCGCGGGTGGCGACTGCGATGGCCAAGCCCAGCGAGGTGCCGTGGATGGTGAAGCCGGCCCCCCGCGCGGCCCAACGGACCGCATGTCGGTCGGCCTCTGGACCCAGAGCAACTGCGACCGCCAGCTGAGCCGCCACGGAGGCATCGCGGTCGACGTCGGTGGGATTGCGCACGCCTTCGCCACCCGGCGTGACAACAACCACCAGCTCGACGACGTGGCCGCGGCCATCGCGGTCGACCACCAAGCCTTGCACAGTCGCGCTTCGCGAGCCGGAACCGACGGTGGCGGGGGGGTCGGGCGAGCGTGGCGCTTCGGTGAGGGCGAGCTGGCTGGGAGCAGGAGGGTGCGCAGCAGCGGCGGGTGTCGGGGAGTGGGCCTGGACGGTGTCGGCGGCTTGGCGGGGCTGCTCGGCGACCCCTGGGCCGGGGACAGCCTCGGGGTCCCAGGTGTTGGAGCCGTCAAGGGACTCGGCTTGGTGGACGGCAGGTGGCGGCACGGTCGCCTGGCAGGCTTGCTCGAGCAGGGCTTCGATCTCGGCCAAGATGGCATCGGCGGACTGGGGACGGGCTTCCGGCGGTGTGGCCAGGCAGCGGTCTACGAGGTCGACCAGTGCGTCGGGCGCATCGGGTCGGAGGTGGGACAGGCTCGGGTAGCAGCCGCTGGTGACGTTGGTGAGCATGGCAAAGCGGTCGGGACCCAAAAATGGCGATCGACCGGTGAGCATCGCGTAGAGCAGCGCGCCCAGAGCGAAGAGGTCCGCCCGGTAGTCGACCCCGCTGGCGTCTCTGATCTGCTCGGGGGCCATGAACGCGGGGGTGCCCATCGCGATGCCCGCAGCGGTGCGAAGGGTGCCTGTTCCCGCAGTCTCCGGGGTGGTGTCGGCCACCTTCGCCAAGCCGAAGTCGGTGACCTTGGGGGTTGCCGCAGACCAGTCGACAGTGGCCTGGGAGTACGGTTTGTCGCCATAGTCGTAGTCGTAGTCGTCTTCTTCGTGGTCGTAGAGGGACAGGAGCACGTTGCCGGGCTTGAGGTCGCGGTGGACGATGCCCTGTGCATGGGCCGCCGCGACGCCCTGCACCACGCCGCGAAACAAGCCCAGGACCACTCCGACTCCCAGCGGTGGGCCGCTGACTACATCGACGAGGCTCCCCCCGTCGACAAACTCCATCAGAAGTGCGGGAGCGCCGTCTACTTCGAGTATGTCGGTGACTGCGACCACGTTGTTGTGAGACAGCAGGGCCTGCGCCCGACCCTCGGCGAGTAGGCGCTCCCGAATGGCCGGACTGTTGATGTGGAGCACCTTCAGGGCGTGGACTGTGCCCAGGGACTCGTGGCGCACCCGGTACACAGTCGCCATGCCGCCTTCGCCAAGCGGCAGCTCGACCCGGTATCGGTCGACCCGCGACCCCGGACGGAGCGGACGCGTCACGAGCGAGAGCGGTGTCTTGCCGCGGCTGCCTGTCGGGCCCGCACCAGTGCTTCGTCGACCTCGCTCGATGCCTGGAGCGCGTCGCGCAGTACGGCGGTCTTGTCGACCAGCGTCCCCGCGACCCGGGCGGGCTCGGTTCCGTCGTGGGTGGCGGCGGTCTGACCTGCTGCCAGCTTTAGTCCGGCCAGCTGGTGGAGGAGAGTCCGCTTCCTGGCGGCGATCTGCTCGGAGACACTGATGGCCGCGTCGATCCCGGCGAGGCGCTCCTCGATGGCTTGGGCCTCTTCGCCATGTACGTCGGCGGTCACGGCGTCCAGGGCGGCGGCTTCGCGGTCGCGAGCGGCGTCTAGTTCGGCGTCGAGCGCGGCGCGATCTTCGTGCAGATGGAGCGATATAAGGGCCTTGTGTCGCTCGTCGAGCCGCTTGGCCGCAGCTTGCAGTCCCGCCAGGTCAGGGGCCGGCCCCAGAGCGGACGCGCCTCTGCGCCAGACGGCTTCGACGGCTTTCACGGCGGCGTCGACCTCGGCCAGGAAGGGGTCTGTGGTGGGCGGAGGTGCGCTGGCGATGGCTTGCAGGGTGTTGGGCACGCTCACCTGGGACACTACCGAAGTGATGCGCTTATTGGGATCATTGCGCATGGCCTGGATGACCCGGTAGCTGGCCGGCAGTCCTCGGAGCGAGTGGACGAAGACCCCAATTCCCCAGAACATGCTCCAAGCGGGGAAGGTGCCGTTTCCGGTTCCCATCACGACGGCCGCGAAGACCGCCATGTGCACGAGCCAGTTCCGCGCGGTGGTGCGGTCGTTGGGGCCTTGGGGGTCGCGGCGGACGGGCACCTCTTCGGCGAACACGGCCAACGAGTGGAGGGGCACCCAGCCGGTGGCCCCGGGAGGCCGCACCAGCTCCGCCCCGGACAGCCGGCCGTCTCGGAGCTCGTCTCGCAGTGAGCTTTCGTCGACCACTCGGGTGCGTCCGCCACCTTCGATGCGCCACTCGGCCATGCCTACCTCTTCTGGGAATCCGGACTGTCGGTCCTGGAGATGCTCGAATGGTTCCTAATCCTCCACGCCTGCCCAGACCTCACAGAGCCCAGAACGAGGACTCAGAGGCCGGGCAGGGTGTAGAAACCCACCCCGCCGTAGTCGCCCACGGTGGTGAAGAGGTCGTCGATGCCGTCGCCGTCCATGTCCACCAGCGCCATGTCGTAGCCAAAAGAGCTGGTCGCGGTGGCTCCGGAGATGGTGAAGTCGGCGTCTGTGCTCGTGGTTCCCCCAAGGCGAAGGTCGTGAAAGCCCACCACTCTGCCGAGGTCGTCGTCGTAGTCCTGGGGCGCGCCCATCAAGATGCCGAGTCCGTCGACGCCGTCCGTTTCACCGATCTCGATTGAGTAGCCGAGCAAGACGGTGGTTCCTGTGGCCGAGATCTGCGCCACGCTGTCGTTGGAGGTGTAGGTCTGGGTGGTGATTGAGTCGAAGACGTGGACCGTGCCGTAAGAGGTGGGCGTCAACTGCTCGTAGACCGCACCCACTGCGAGGTCGGGGAGGCCGTCACCGGTGAGGTCTCCGGAGGCTAGCTCAGCGCCGAAGGCGGTGTCGATGTCGCCCAGGAGGAATGTGGGGGCGTCTTCCCAGGAGGTGGGGGGGGGGCCCTCGAGCACGATGGCTGCTCCGCCGTAGCCGTCGTAGGAGGCGAAGGGTGCGGTCACGATAAGCTCATCGATGCCGTCGCCATTGAAGTCGTCGGCCAGTGCTACGTAGCCAAACAGAGAGCCATCGTTGGGGCCTTCGAGGTCCAGCAGCGCGCGATACGCGACGCTGTGCAAGCCAGGGGCGATGGGGCCCTCGTGTGCGACGAGCCGGCCAGGATAGCCATCGCCCAACCTGTTGGCCTCGCTGGAATAGCCGATGATGAGCTCGGCCCGTCCGTCATTGTTGAGGTCTGCGGCCAAGGTGCCCTTCGTCTCGTAGTTGGCTGACAGACCGACGAAGTGAGCGAAGGCTTCGTCGATTCGCCCCCCCCTCACCGGGCCTTCCACCAAGTGGTACGCGCCATCGCTATCGCTGACCAACAGGTCGTCGTAGCCGTTGGCGGTGACATCGGCGATGCCCTCGATGGTCTGACCAAGCACGACCTCCGCGGAGCTGCCAACGATCACCTCAGAGGCAGTGTCGTTGCGAATGGCGATGATGTTGGTGGGAGGATGGTCCATGATGACCGCTGCGCCCGTGGGCCACTCTCCGCTGCTGGGGACCCCAAAGATGCCGTCAGGACGGCCGTCTCCAGTGATGTCGTGGACATCGAAGCCATAGGAGGCGGTGGAATCTGTGGTGTGGAGCCACAGTCCTGTGCCGCTGCCCGGATCGACCACACCCGACCAAGTGCAGGGGTCGGCGTTGCCGTCGCAATTGTCGTCGATGCCGTTGTTGCAGATCTCGTTGGCCGCGGGATGGACGGTGCTGTTGGCGTCGTCGCAGTCGGTATCGTTGTCGACGTAGGACTCGGGGGGCTCGCATCCCGCTGTGGAGCTGTCCGGATTGCCATAGCTATCTTCGTCGAGGTCGGAGTAGAACACGGATGTGTCGTCGATGTTGTCGTCTTCGTCGTCGATGAGACCGTCGCAGTCGTCGTCGATGCCTGGGGTGGCACACAGCTCCTGCATGTCGGGGTGGATGTCCGGGTTGGTGTCGTCGCAGTCATCTTCTTCCGCGAAGAAGCCGTCGCCATCGGCGTCGGTGAGTGCTTCGCCGTCTGACCCATCGCAGTCCTGGTCGATCCCATCGCCAGGGACCTCCACTGCACTGGGGTGAACCTCGGCGTTGCTGTCGTCGCAGTCTCCGTCGTCTACGGAAAAACCGTCCCCGTCGATATCGTCGGCGGGGGCGCCGCCGCAGCCCTCGGGGGTGTCTTCGCACGTCTCGTCGACCGAAGCGCTCTTAAGGAGGTAGCAGCCCGAGCCGGTCAGAAGCGGAAACAGCAAGGGGAGGACGGCGAGCTGGCGGGTCACGTTGGGCTCCGTTGGTCTGATGCTCGAGCGGTCCGCATCCAAGTGACAATCCAGTCGTCGGAAAGCTGGCCACCGGGTACCCGTACCCGACGGCTGCGCGAACCGCGAGTCGTCAGCCTCGAGGAATATGCGATGGCCGATGCTCCCCCGTCCTCTGACGCCCGTCGGGTCCGCTACGACCGGCTGATGGCCCAGGCCGATGAGCTGCTGCAGGCCGGCACCTTCGACCGGGCTGTGCAGCACTTCGCGGCCGCTGCCGAGCTGGCTCGGGATGGGGGTGCCGCCCCTGAGCTGGCCACTGCCTTGCACCGCGCGGCCGTCGGTCGGGACCGCCAGGGTCGACTCGACGAAGCCGCCTGGTTCGCCCGCCAGGCACTCGGAATCGACGAGCAGTTCTTCGGTCCGGTGCACCCTGCCGTGGCCCGCGACCTGCACAGCCTCGGTGTGGTGGTCGCGAGAGGGGGCGACGCGACAGAAGCGATGGAGCTGTTCACTCGAAGTGCATCCATCTCCCGTCGGTTTCAGAGCGGCCGGGAGCTGCTCACCACCTTGATGGCGCTCGGTCAGGCCCAGCACCGCTCGGGCGCACCGGACGCCGCACAGGCCTCCTTTTCCGAGGCCGCTCAGCTGGGCGAGCAGGCGGCCGGACCCCAAGGCATGCACACCATCCGCGCTCTGCTCGCTCTGGCGGCGGCTCAAGCCGCCGGTCGGTCCTACGGGCAGGCGCATGCCACCTGGGCCGAGGTGACCCGTCGACTGGCCGGCGAAGGCACCCCACCTGTCGGCATCGCTGGCGCGCTGGCGACGGCTTGGATGGGGCTTGGCGACCTTGCGCTTCGGGCGCGCGGGGACCACGAAGACGCCGTGTGGATGTACTCGTTCGCAAGGTCGATGGCGCCGGCGGGTCATCCGGTGGGGGCGGCATCCGGCAAGCTGCTCGACGAGCTGGGGACCTCCGAGGAGGTGCCTGCGGCGGGCATGTGGGTGGTGGTCGCTGCCCCCGCAGGAGCAGACCGTGTGGATGTGGCCCACCCGACGGGCGGCCGGTTGACCGCGCTTCGGGGCGAGCTTGCGCTTGCAGTGGGGACGCGGGTGTCGGTGGTCCGCAGCGCGCAGGGTGTGGTGCTGGCACCTTGGCGGGAATGACCGGGGGGACGTCTTCCCAGGTCCGTGAGGGCAGGGCCATCGCAGCCGTCGGACTCACTTGAGGTTGTGAAAGATCTCCTGCACGTCGTCGTCGCCCTCAAGACGCTCGATCAGCGCGAGCACGTCGGCTTCTTGGGCGTCGCCAAGCTCCATCCAGCTGGCTGGCACGAACTCGGAGCCGGTGGAGGCCGGCTCGATGCCCTGTCCCTCGAGGCCGGCCTGAAGCTCGCCAAAGGACTCGAACACACAGCGCAGCACCAGCAAGGGGTTGCCGTCGTCGTCTTTGCCTTCGAGCAGCTCTTCAAGCCCGTGGTCGATCATCTCCAGCTCGAGCTCCTCTGCATCCACGCCGTCGGGCTTGAGCCGGAACACGCCCATGCGCTGAAACATGAAGCCCACGCTGCCCGAGGTGCCGATGTTGCCGTTGCCCTTCTTGAAGTGCATGCGCACGTTGGCGATGGTGCGGGTGGGGTTGTCAGTGGTGGTGACGACCATCATCGGCACGCCGTGGGGCGCGTAGCCCTCGTAGACAATCTCTTTGTAGTCCTCGCCCTGGCCGCCCTGCGCACGCTCGATGGCGGCGTTGATCTTGTCTTTGGGCATACTGACGGCGCGGCCGTTCTGGATGGCGCGTCGCAGCGCGGGGTTGTTGGCTGGCTCGGGACCGCCCGCCTTGACTGCGATGACTATCTCTCGGCTCACGCGTGTGAACGCCTTCGCGTTGCGCGTGTTGCGCGCCATGATGGTGTGCTTCCGAGCTTCAAACATGCGGCCCATGCGGCGCTCCTCAGGAGGACGGGGGGAGGGGCTGCTATGGCGCCTGGGGTCGAGTCTGCAAGCGGGGGTCGGTGACCAGATGGTGCAGGCCACCGCGCTGGTCTCCAATGAGCAGGTTCCATGCGCCATCGGACCGCTGCCGGGCGGTCACGCCGTCGAGCGGCACACCGAGGTCGATCTTGGCGATGGCTTGGAGCGGCCGCACAATCCACAGGTGCACCCACCCCCCACGACCCACTGTGACGGCGTGCTCCGGTCCGATCGCGACCACGCCCACCACGCCGTCAGGGTCGCCGGCTGCGGTCGACAGCGCCGTCCCATCGAGCTCCCATGCGCGAACAGTGGCATCGAGACTGCCGGACAACACGGTGTCTTTGACGACCGCCACCCCGATGACGGGCCGGGTGTGGCCCTCGAAGCGCGCAAGCACGGGACCACCGAGCGGATGGGTACGCAGGAGGGTGTGGTCGTAGCTCCCGGTGACCACGCCCCTGTCTTCGTCGACCACCGCCAAGCATCGCACCCGGTCAGCATGGTCTCGGCGGGCGGACAGGGGCGCAAGCGTGGTGCGGTCCCAAGTGCGGAGAACGCCGTCAGCACCGCCTGTGACGAGCATCGCGTCGCCCAGTGCCCGCAGACAAGTGACCGGGCCTTCGTGGAGCTCCTTGAGGACCAGGGTTCGGCCGCGCGCATCCACGACGCCCACAGCGCCCTGGGTGCTGCCGAAGACCAGGTGTCCGTCGTCTTGATGATGGAGAACCTGCACCGCGCCTTGGGACACCTGCAGTGCCGTGCTGGAGGGCTGTGCGGTGGCGAGGTTCCAGCGTCGCAGGGTGCCGTCGCGGGCAGCTGTCCAGGCATGGTTGTCGCCCAGCACCACTGCTCTCACCCCATCGCTGTGCCCAAAGAAGGGCGGTGGCGTGATCTGCCGGTCGTCGAGGTGCCAGGACATCAGTCTGCGGTCGCGTCCGAAGCTCCAGAACGTGTTGGGTCCCGTGGCGAAGAGTCCACCAACCGCGCGGCTGTGTCCTGTGAATATGCCGCGGTCATCGCCATCTTGAAGGTTGATTACCCGCACGCTGCGGTCCCGTCCGGTCGCCAGCAGCCAGTCGCCACATACCTCCAAGGCGTGCACCGGACCGCCTCCCGGGAGCCGCACTGTCCACAGGGGCTTGCCAGAGGTGACCTGCCACAGCTTGACTGCTCCATCGGCAGACCCCGACGCCACGCGGTCCCCGTCCACGATGATGGCGCTGGTGACGCCGTCTACATGGCCGATGAAGGTGTGCATCTCTTCGCTGTGTAGGTCGGCCCGCACCACCCGCGCGTCCGCACCGCCGGAGAGCACCACCGAGCCCTTCCGGTCGATGGCCTCCACCCGGCTCTCATGGGCGGCGTAGTGGCCGAGGGGGCCGTCGTCGCGCGAGATCCACACGCGTCCGCCGCCTCCGCCAGCGGCGAGATTCCCCTGCTTATCGATGCACACACACATCGCACCGCCCGGTAGCTTCTGCATCTCAGGCACCAGCCCGTCGTCGACCCAGAGCAGGCCAGTCACGAGAGCAGCCACCACGCGGCCGTCGGGGTGCACCGCGAGGTCTTCCACCGACCGGCGACGCATCACTGGCCAGGTGACCGCCGGCGCATCGTCGAAGCCCTGCAGCACCACTCCACGACCAGCCTCTACCCGCACACTGACCTGACGATGGGGATCCCAGACGACCGCCTCGACACGTCGGGTGACAATTTCGGCCCGGTGGGGTGCAGCGACAGGGCCGGCCCGTACCTCAAGCGGCTCAGCCATCAAGGAGGGGGGAGCCCTCAAGCCCCAGGTCGTCGAGCTCGGCGCGGAGATCGGCCATGAAGTCCTTGCCGGGATCGATGCGACCGGTGCGGAACCACTCGAAGGTCTCGACAAAGTAGGGGTGGTCCTCGAAGTCGCGGTACTCGAAGTGGCCGATGAGGTGAGTGAGGTCGTGGCGCCAGTGGAGCCAGCGCACCAGGTCGGCATTGGCGCGTAGCTGGGCCTCGGTGAGGGGGTAGCGATCTCCGTCGCCCACGTTCTCGATGCCGATGGCCAAGTGATTGAGGCCGATGGTGTGGCGGCCCATGCGGGTGGCCGGCATGAGCTGGAAGATGGTGCCGTCGCGGTCCACGATGAAGTGGGCGGCAAGGTTGACGGCGTTCCACTCGCGGCGGATTCGTTGCCCGCGCTGGCGCACGCTTCGGAAGGTGTTGAACGCACCCTTGGCCGATGGGCCGGCGGTCCAGTGCACCACGACCAGCTGGGGGTCCATGGTGGTGAGGGCGTCGAGGTCGGTGCTGGGGGTGATGTCCCAGCCCTTGTGGACCTGGAAGTACAGCGCGGCCAGCTGGGTGCGCTCGTCGGTCCAGATGATGGGCCAGTCGACGATCTCAGGCTTGAGGACTGCGCCTTGGAGGTCGTTGGCGAGGGCGTCTGCCGCGGACGTGGTGGGGGCAGGAGACCACTCGGGCAGTTCCAGCTCAAGCACCGGTGAGGTCGGGGGCACGGCGATGGTGCCCCAGACGGGAACGGCCGTGTCGAGGCTGCTGGGGGCGCATCCCGCGATGGCCAGCACCGCAATGGTCAGCACCGCGAGGGCACGCCGGAAGCCTCCGGCGGTGGTGGTCGGTGTGCACGCACGCATGCAGCTCGGGGAGGACAGGTGTTCCACGGCGCGGGCGACTATCCCATCAACCGCCTCAGTGGGGGAGTCTCAGCTGGCTCCTCGGCGTGAAACGTCGCCCTACCAGCGAAAGCTAGGGACAGCCACATGGACAGTCGCTGCGTAGGTCGCCGCAAGTGCGCCCACGGCGGCTGGTTCGGGGCGCTCAGTGGGCGCGATGCCGAGGTCGGGCCCGTGTATGCCGCGGGTCACGAGCACCGAGGTGAAGCCCATGCGGTTGGCGCCGACAATGTCGTGCTCAAGGGAGTCTCCGAAGGCCGCGACCCGGTCGTGGGGACCCAGGGCAGCCATTGCGGCCCGGTAGATGTCGGGGCCTGGCTTGCCGAAGGTGTGCACGGTGCCGCCCATGTCGGCGAAGCGCACGGCGAAGGCACCTGGACACCAACAAAACGACCCGTCGGGCTGGAGACTGCGCACGTCGGGATTGGCGCAGAGCAGTGGAATGCCCCGGTCGGCACCGGCCTGGAGCAGCGGATCCCAGTGGGCGAGGTCTTGAGAAGTGATGCCCAAGATGACGATCACATCCGCATCGAAGATGTCTTCCGTAAGGATGACCGGCTGGCCGGCGAGCAGGCTGTCGGGGTCGGGCGCGGCAGGCAGAGTGAGTACCTTGAGCGGGGTGGGATGCGCGGCGATGTGGACCTCAAGCCAGCGGGCGGCCAGCTCGCCGGCGGTGATAAAGGCGTCGTATTCGTGGTCTTGGATTCCAAGTCGGCGCACGTGGGCTTGGGCTGCCTCGACTCTTCTCGACGTATTGGACACCAGCGCGACCGGTCCGAGCTCCCGCAGTCGCCTCAGGGTGTCGACCGCTTCGGGATGCAGGGTGTGGCCGTCGTGGAGAACGCCCCACTGGTCGACAATGAAGGCATCGGACTCGGCAGCGACCTGGCGCACACCGTCGAACACGCGGGGGAGGGGAGCCATGGGACCTCGGGGGCGGTCGCAGCGACCTTTCGCCGCCAAGAACACGAAAACGTCTCGCCGCCAAAAGCGCGCGACGCACTGTAAGGAGCGCGCCCGGGCTGAAGTCTTGGTGGCGGATTCAGGCGAGGTGCATTGTGGAAGGTACTGTGTCCACAAACTCCTGCATGCTATTCTCCCCGCTGCGCCCTTTCCTATATGTCTGGAATGCCTGTGGCTCAGCGGTTTTTGGTGTCGTCGTGGAGAATCAGGGCATTGCTTGCCGTCCCCTTGGTATCGGCGGTATCGGCGGTACCGGCTTGTGGCGCCATCAGCGCGGTGGGGGTGGCCCACAAGCGCAATCAGTCGCTTCAAGAGCAAGGCGCCACCGCGCAAAGCCACGTCGATGGCTCGCCTGACAAGCTCGACTTCCGCCTGTCGGCTCCCGTGGTGCGTCCAGAAGGCATCGAGGTGGCCGTCTCCAGCCGAGACACCTGTCCTCGGGACACGCTTCAGAGAGTGTCCTACCGGGCGGACAGCTCGGACAGCTTTAGATTGGTGGAGTCCATCTCCCCAGTGGGCGGCACCGACAACATCTGGGCGGGTGCAGGGGTGGACCTTGCCATTGGGTCGCTGGTGCTCGGCTCGGTGTGGGCCAACAGTCGCGTCAACCGAAGCATGACCCCAGCCCGCTATGCATCTCAGCGCGATCTCACACTCGCGGTCACGGGTGGAGTGCTGGCGCTCGATCTCGCCGCATTCGGGTTCGCCAGCTCTCGCTACCGCCAGACGAAGCGCCGCACCATCCCCGAGCGGGTCGGGTGCTCCGACTGGTCTTCGGGCAGCATCCAGGCATCGTTGGCCGAGCTTGGCCTCAGCGGGGCTCCCATGTCTCCCGGAGCTCAGGGCTTGGCCAATCAGTCCACTGTCTCATCGAGCCTGGTTCAGCTGAGCGCGCCGGAGCTCGGCTCGTGGTGGATGCTTCAGGCGCTGCCACATCCCGAGCCCACCACCACGGTCTCGCTCACGGTCCGTGCGGACGACGCCCGCTATGCGCCCCCCTTCAAGTGGACCCAAGTGACCCGGCGGTGGCCGCCTCCGGTTCCCGCCGGCATTGCGCTGTCCAAGATGCTGGACACCCAGGCCGTGTACGCAGAGCTCCCCGGCTGGGCCTGTCGGGCGCTTGCTCAGGGCGACACCGCGCAGAAGGTCGCCCAGAAGCGCCTTCCCATCCACACTTCTCAGTGGGTCGTCGCGACCGAGAGCGTGTGTCCCCAAGAGTCCCGCACGCTTCAGGCCGCGCTGTGTGCGCGGGCCGACCAAGAGCTTGGGGCGCTGGCTGCCTTCCAAGACTCGCAGAGCATGCCGAGCTTCTTGACCACCATCTCGCCCTACATCGCGCAGTGTGACCGCGCGGACTCGGTGGCGCGCCACGTGCACAGCAGTGCAGCGGCCCTCCAGAAGCGGGTGGCCGCAGCGACGGAGTGCCGGGCATCCGACGGCGCGACCTACGGCGCTCGGCAGGTCAAGGCGTCTTGGAGCGACCTCCGCACCGTCCGCAGTGCCTACGCCGACGCCCTCAGCCCGAGCTGGCACCAAGCCGAGCAGAAGCTGCACGACACCGCCATGGCCCGCTCCATCGCTGCGCGGGTCAAGAGCCCACAGTGCGGAACCCGCGACGACTGGCAGGAGATGATCCTCCTCGCCGTCGATCGCGGCCAGGCGTCTGGCAGCTCGTCCACGCTGTCCCGGGTGAAGTCGGACACCCGCCCCACGGTCGACGCCGCCATCAAGCTGGAGCTCGCCGACGACAGCGTGAGCCGAGCCGAGCGTCTCATCGAGCGCTTCGAGCCCATCTACGGGACCTCCTGGTCGGCCTCGCGTCAGCGCCAGGTGGCTGCGACAGAGCGCCGCCTCGCCGCGGAAGCGCGAAAGGCCGAGCGCGAGGACGCGGCACGAAGGCGGCGAGAGGCTTCTCGCTCGTCCGGGGGCACGAGCAGGGCGACCGCCCAGAAGGTTCGGGCCTGCCAAGCATGTGGCGGAAACTGGATTGTGCAGCAGGGCATCTGCTTCTTCGACTTCAACATGAGTGTGGCTGCGAAGCGACGCGGACTCAAGTGCTACCAGAGCATGAAGTGAGCGGGGACCCAACCATGCCGACTCTCCCGTCTTCCCTGTCCTTCCAGTCTCCGAGGTGGGCCCGAGGCGGCCTCTTCGTGGGGCTTTTGCTTTCGGGCTGTGGGCTCAACACCGACCACGTGTGCACGGCCTACATGGAAGGCGTGGTCGAGGCGGCCCAATACAACGAGTTCGACCTCGGCATGGGCGACACGGGGTCGGAAGCCTTCACCGCGTGGTCCTACCCCGACACGTTGTGCGACTGTCCCGCGGAGTCTGAGCTCCAAGACATGTCTCGCGACGATGCCTTCGAGCTGGGCTGGGCGAATTTCTGTGTCCACATCGAGTCCTACGGCGGCTCCTGCAAGGGCGTCGAGACGGCCCGAAAGAACATCAAGCACACCGGTGTCGACGGCAAGTCTCCGGCCCTCGGAAAGGCCTTCTGGACCGGTGCCAAGGGCCACGGATACGACAACGACAAGACCTGTCAGCAGCTGGCAGGTGGGGTGACCGACCGCGACGGGGATGGCTTCGGCGGCCCGCTTGACTGCGATGACTCCAACGCCGACGTTCACCCCGATGCTGCGGAGATCTGCGACGGAATCGACAATGACTGCGACGACCTCATCGACGACGCGGACGATCTGATCGCCGACCCCACCACTTGGTACCAAGACGACGACCGCGATGACCACGGCACGGCGGATGTCACGGTCGAAGCGTGTGCGCGGCCCGTTGGCTACGCCAGCGCGGACAACGACTGCGACGATGAGGTGGCCACGATCTACACCGGTGCTGCGGAGCTGTGCGATGGCCTGGACAACGACTGCGACGGCGCGCTGATCGGCGATGAGATCGACGACGACGGCGATGGATTCGTGGAGTGTTCTGCGGCCGACTGGGCCGCCAGCACGACCGTGTCCTTCGATGACTGCGACGACACCGAGATCACCACCTACCCGGGCGCCTCCGACACCTGGTACGACGGGGTCGACAGCGACTGTGGGGGCGAGTCCGACTACGACGCCGACCGCGATGGCTTCGACAGCGCGG